>Ga0209700_100082_pt1 | contig 130646 bp, 78 predicted proteins | sample SiratroredBW_FD_187528 | JGI IMG/M metagenome (GOLD analysis project Ga0209700, IMG submission 187528) | Root nodule microbial communities of legume samples collected from California, USA - Siratro red BW (SPAdes) (version 2) | ecosystem: Host-associated > Plants > Roots > Nodule | place: USA...
AAAAAAAAAAAATATATATATATATATATATATATATATATATATATATATATATATATATATATATATATATATATATATATATTACTCATGCAACTGTGAAAAAGAGAAAGTAGAAAAGAAAGAAATTGTATTGATTGATGTTACGTAACTTACCTAAAGACAGAAAAAGTTTGATTCAAATTGTAATTTACCAAAGTCTTTTATTTGACATAAACTTTTTCTGTCATAAGCAAACCAGTTAAATATAAAAAAAATTCACTTATCAATATTATTATTCTGAAAATATTCTATATAAATTATGTTCAAGTATCATGTCCAATATACTTTTAAAATGTATTTATTTTTCTTTTATAGAAAATTAAAAATCTTAAATAAATTTAAGAATGAATTTGAAATTATGTAATTTTCTATTTGAATTGAATGCTGATGTTTCATTAAAATTTTAACAAAAAGAAATATTAATTTCCTAGTATTCACTATCTGATTCAAGTAATCATATTTCACTGAAAATACTTGCATTTCGGTATAGAAAAAGAGAGAAGCAGAATATAATAAGTAATTTGATACAAAATGAAAAATGAGATATATAATATAATAATAAATAATAATAGCAATAATAAACAATAACTGTTTGACATTACTATTAGCACATTTATGCAAATTAGTCAACTTTCTTTACCCAACCTCTTATTTTCCTTTTGCCAACCTTTGAATTTTTTCAGCAATTTACTTTGGACAAAATTTATATACTGTTTCATGAGTATTTTAGTGCTACTTTTTATGAGTTTCACTGATATTATATGTTACTATTTAATATAAACTTTTATTGCATATTATTAAGATAAAATCATAATTTTTATTGAAACCCTACATTTTTTTTTGTCCTTTTACTTTTTCATTAGAAAAGAGACGAGTTCGTCCTATATCCTAATAAGATTCTTCCTGCACCCTAATAAAAAAATTCATTCCGCAATTATCTTTATATGAGAACCGGATAACACCTCCATCCGGTTGTCATTTGAAAAAAATTGATAACTTGATGGAGGTGTCATCCGGTTCTCATTTCCAAATCAAAATGATAACTGGATGAAACTCATCCGGTTCTCATAGTCCAAATCGAAAAATTAATGTATTTTCAATTTGGATTATGAGAACCAGATGAGTTTCATCCTGTTATCATTTTGATTTGGAAATGAGAACCGGATGACACCTCCATCCGGTCATCCGGTTGTCATTTGAAAAAAGGTTGATAACTGGATGAGCATGCTATCCGATTGTCATTTGAAAAAAAATGACAACCGGATGGAGGTGCCATCCGATTGTCAATTTTTTTCAAATGAGAACCAGATGGCTTACTCATCCGATTCTCATATAAGGATAATTATGATATTAAATTTTTTTATTAGAAATATATTAGGGTGCAGAAATAACTCATCTAGAAAAGATCTGCCAAAGGTCCAGACCCAGTGATAACTGGTAAAGAACAGTAAAAGCAAAAAAGATGAGACTCAAAAAGTTTAGAAAAAAGAAAAAGGTTTCAATGATAGTGGGATGATGATGGCTTTTGGAACTACATTATTACACAACCTTATGATCTGCATAATTTAGCTATACCCAAATTATACATATAGAGACATATTCATAATAACAAATATTTTTAAATTACATAATAATAAATATTTTTAAGTTAAAGACGTGCGCTTATAAAATAATGTACCATTCTGATTAAGATTTCCAACATTTATGTGTAACTTTTGTATGATTTGGATAGCATAGTTTAATCAGTAGAATTTAGATATATACACTACCAATGCATTACATTACAAAAGCTTATTCATTCAAAAATTGATTCCAAATTTATGTATCATAAAATTATTAGAGAACCCAAATATATAGGTGAATTATAATGTATAAATAAATTACAAATATGATTTTACTAAATATGTTTCATAAAATTAAATTAAATTTAAAGGTTTAGTATTGAAATTTAATAATCTTAAATAGACTTAAAATTTACCTTGAAAAAAACAGTTCCTGATAAGAAATACGTGTATCAATGAGTATCACTTGGATGCCATGAAGTTCTAATTTTTTTTCTTTTCAATCCCCAAGATCAAGTTGATCTTTTTGTCAATTTAGTTATATGTGACAAAACTCAAAAGATTTTACATCACATGAACATTTATTACATAGACCAAAATTAGCAATATTGGAGTAAAAGAAATTGATGGAATGATCAATTCAATCTAATATAGATATTTAAGACATGAATTTTTTAAACTAAGACTAATGAAAAGAGAGAAAAATAATATGAATGAGAGAATATTTTTATTTTAGCCATAAAAATAAAAAGCAGTATACTGAGTGACACACTTTCCTCCCCAATCCTCGCTGATCATAAGATATTTATGCATATTTTTCATCAGAATGAGCATAAAAATGACAAAGTGCTCTGCACAAAAGAAAAAGACTCTCAACTTTTTTTTTTATTTTCAAAAAAGTTATATTTTATGCATCATTGCATGCTAAGAATGCAGCTTTATGAAGCACACTAGAAGTTGCAACAACAACTTTGTGTGTTTTTATGCATTTGGAAAGCACTCTCCAACTATTAGATAATGAATAACAATTCAAGAAACTGGAGATGGGCAAGAATGGCCCAATTGCTTGTAGCTTCTGCTCTTCTTTTACTGCAAAACTCTGTGGCCATCTCTGCAGAGGCAAGCTCTGTGAGTGTAACTAAGTTTCTAATTCTACTTTAGTATACATGTTCATACATATGAATCAACAATTACTAAATAAATGCTTCTAGGTGCACATTGTTTACATGGGAGATACGATATATCAAAATCCACAACTTACTAAAAAGTATCACCACAAAATGTTATCATCACTTCTAGGAAGGTATGGTTTGTGGCCATCACATATTCATTCTGATCTTGTGATACTTCAATAAGAATCAATAAATAAAGTAACTGCAAGTGTTTTCCTTTTGTTCTGAAGCAAAGAAGCCGCAAAAAGTTCAATTCTTTACAGCTACAAGCATGGTTTTTCAGGGTTTGCAGCAAGATTGACAAATCTTCAAGCAGAAACAATAGCAAGTATGACCCTTGCATTATTAATGACATTGTTATTTAACCCTTTTAAAAGTTATGATTCATACAATGTAATGCAGAGTTTCCTGGGGTAGTTTCTGTCATTCCAAATGGCATTCACAAACTCCACACAACCAGGAGCTGGGACTTTGTTGGGATCCATCATTCCACTTCTAAATCTGCTTTGTCTAACAGCAACTTGGGTGAAGGAACCATCATAGGTGTAATAGACACAGGTAGTACTAGCAACTAATTAACTTCTAACAACAATAACTAAATTGGCATTGCAATGTAGCTATGTGACCAATGAGAATTGTGGTTTCTTGAAGGCATTTGGCCAGAGTCAGCAAGTTTCAATGATGAAGCAATGGGAGAAATCCCATCAAGGTGGAAGGGAGTTTGTCAAGAGGGAGAGCACTTCAACTCCACCAACTGTAACAAGAAGATAATAGGTGCAAGATGGTTTCTGAAAGGAATAACTGATCAGACTAAGAAGCTTCTTCATGGAAACAACACTAATGAATATCTCTCAGCAAGAGATGCTATTGGCCATGGTACTCACACAGCTTCCACAGCAGCTGGTTACTTTGTTGGAAATGCAAACTATAGAGGACTTGCTTCTGGTTTAGCCAGAGGAGGAGCACCTTTGGCTCACCTAGCTATCTACAAGGCTTGCTGGGACTTTCCTATTGGAGATTGCACTGATGCTGATATCCTGAAAGCTTTTGACAAGGCTATTCATGATGGGGTTGATGTTTTAACTGTTTCTCTTGGCTTTTCCATTCCCTTGCTCTCATATGTTGATCAACGAGATGTAATAGCAATTGGTTCTTTTCATGCAACTGCTAAGGGAATCACAGTCGTTTGTTCTGCTGGAAATTCTGGTCCTCTCTCACAAACCGTTACAAATACTGCACCATGGATCATCACAGTTGGAGCTACCACCATAGATAGAGCCTTTCTAGCTGCCATCACTCTTGGAAATAACCGCACTGTTTGGGTATGCTACAACTATTTTCAGATCATATTGGTGAAATCTGCTGATACTTCATACATGGTTTGGACTTTTGGTTCTTTAGAAAAAAATTACACTGACTTTTGTTTCTGCAAAACTACACTGAATGTGAGACTACAACTCTAACTTGGCTCTAAATAGTTAACTATGATAAATTCTTTGTATTGATTTCATATCAACAATGATTTATAATTGGCTAATAGTGAAAATTTTACACTGTAGTGCATAGAAATGAACTAACCTGAAGTCATATTTATGGGAATTAAAAGTGTTTGAACCTGTGATTCTATATAGGGGAAGTCCATTGATACTGGAAAACATAATCTTGAATCTGTTGGGATCACATATTCTGAACGTATTGCTCTGGATCCATCAGATAATTTGGCGTGAGAACTCCCTTCAGTGATACTATTTTTCCTATATCTCATTCTTGTAAAGTTTGTATTTACTGTTTGTGTCTTCCTTTCAAGCAAGGATTGCCAATCTGGAAGTCTAAATGCAACTATGGCAGCAGGCAAAATTGTTCTATGCTTTTCGGTATCAGATCAACAGGACATTGTTTCTGCATCACTTACAGTGAAGGAAGCTGGAGGAGTTGGACTAGTATATGCACAATATCATGAAGATGGACTCAATCAATGTGGTTTGTTTCCATGTATCAAGGTAGATTATGAAACGGGGACACAAATATTAACCTATATTAGAAGATCAAGGTGAGCTAATAACATACACAAACTAATGACATTGGCTTCTAAAGTGTTCATTTTAGTTAAAATTAATATCATGCATATTTGAAAGGTTTCCAACAGCAAGCCTAAGTTTTCCCACGACTGTTATTGGAAAATGGACATCACCACAAGTTGCTTCTTTCTCATCTAGAGGACCCAGTAGCATGTCTCCAACAGTGCTAAAGGTATACCTGGACCTCATACTTACATGCATGACTTATTTTTATCCAAACCAGAATTTTTTTTACGAAACTTAGAGACAAGTAGTTGAATATAGTTTATATTAAGAAACTCATGCTATAAACACAGGAATGAACGAAAATAAAGAAAATAAAGAACACAAGATTTATCTGTTTGAGCGGTTGTGTTTTTTTTAGAAAAATCAAAAACTAGGATTACAATTACATATGGTTATATAAATAATCTTCCGTTCGCTCGCAAGCTCACTCAACCCCTATCCGTTATGACATTTGTCCTTTCATTGAGTATTTTCAGCCATACCTAATAGTTTGTAACAAAAGAAAAACTATTTTGAGTGAATGCAAAGGAACTAGAAAATGTCTATAGTGTGTAGTATGATGTGTAAATTGTACTAAGCAACCTGCCATGTAAACAAATATCTATTGCTCTTATTACTCCATTTTTAATTCCATGATGTCATCATTAACCTCAATTTCGGGGATGATTCATGGAGGTAGCCTGACATAGCTGCTCCAGGTGTGGACATTTTGGCTGCATTTCCTTCAAAGGGAACCACAAACACTAGTGGATTTGCATTCTTGTCTGGAACTTCAATGTCTTGTCCTCATGTGGCAGGAGTAGCAGCCCTCATGAAATCCAAGAACCCCACTTGGTCACCAGCAGCCATAAGATCAGCTTTGGTAACAACAGGTGAGTCAGTGGAAATCAACACATAAAAATTACATCTTTACAGTACCCAAAGTACTAATTATTGCACTAAAAAATGCAGCATATCAAACTGGAACAGATGGAAACATTATATCTGAAGAGGGTTCCACACACAAAGAAGCAGACCCTTTTGATATTGGGGGTGGACAGATGGATCCCAACAAAGCAATGGATCCAGGACTCATATATGATATAACCACAGAGGATTATGTTCAATTCCTATGTTCCATGGGTCACAGTAGTGCATCCATTAGAAAAGTGACCAAGACCAACACAAGTTGTAAGAAAGAGAAACACCAAGCGTTGAACCTCAACCTTCCTTCCATATCAGTTCCATACTTGAAGAAGACTGCAACAGTAATGAGAAGAGTGACAAACGTGGGAAACGTAACTGCTGTGTACAAAGCTCTTGTGAAGGTTCCATATGGCATAAAAGTGAGAGTTCAACCTCAAACTTTAAGCTTCAATTCAGATACACGCGTCCTTACCTTCAATGTAAGTTTACTGTCCACTCAAAAGTTTCATGGAGATTACAAATTTGGTAGCCTGACATGGACAGATGGTAAGCATTTTGTGAGGACCCCGATTGTTGCGAGGACCGTGCAGTTTGAATCTTAGGTGAATGTTACGTGAAGAAATATACAAGTTCTTGTTTGGAGACAACTAAACACATTAAAAACGTTTCTTGAAATTGCTACTACCATTTATATAGCTTTTAAATGAAATGATTCTTGACCCTATTTCAAAGTATGAAGAGCAAATGTCAATTGTAGAAAGGAAGAAACAAAACACTGATTTGGCTGTGGATTCAGGTTTCTTATCTCGATTATATCTAAATAAACAGAGACACATGAAGCATTGGTTGCTTCTGCAAGCAACACGGTTTTAATTGTAAACTTGTTTTAGGTGAAAAATGGATTCTTGACATGGCCATATGTTTTACCACTTTCAATTTATAATTTTAACTTTTACTTATTATTAAATAAATATTTTTGAAATAGTGTAAATATCTGGAATTAAACATGTGATTATTATATTTATATTAACATAAACAATTTGATTTCTAACTAAATATATAGATACAAATTCATTTTAACATATTTAACTTTTTTATAACATGAAAAATTTTTCACTTTATGTTATAAACAAAATAACTTTATAAACACTTCACCTGATATAATTGGTAGAAAGTAGCAGTAATCAACGTAAAATGTTAAAGAAACGAAAAATTTAAGTAAAAAAGATAAGGAATAGAAAGTTGTTGAAAAAATATATTGCAAGAAAAGTCACTTCTGGAAGAATCTAAATCGAATAATGTATAATCAAGAACTTGAAAATTTGATGTATCAGTCACTGGAATAAGATGAAAAACTAATTTGGATAATAAAACTAGCTTCAAGATCTGAACCTTCTTGCGAATAGATGAACTCACAGCTTAGTTGCATATAGGGGACTGATAGAGTATAAAAGTTAAGTTTTAGAATTATACTTATATGAATATCCCAATTTGAACGTGAAAGGTTGATTTTGATAACTTCTTGAACTAAGCATCGTAGAAAAATTAGAGGTTATGATAAACCAAATTAGTTTTTAAATCTTTGTTGAAAATATTAATCCCTTCTTAATTTCTTTTCAAAACAAGCCAATTAAGCGCATGAAATATAAAAAACAGAAGACACAAAATGTAAAAGATTAAAAATGATGAAAAAGATTATATAAATATTTATATTTTTTTAGATCATGACAGATTATATATTTGATCTTAACTATTTAACCTTAAAACAACTTACCACAAATCATATATTAAATCCTAAACACATCCGAGAAGAATATGTTATATTCTTGAATTACACCTAATAAAATAAAATGATAATTTTAAATCAATTTAAAACCTTACTAAAATAATAAAATCAATGATAAAATACTACTAGTTACTAAAATATTAAATAAAATAAAATAATAGGAAACTCATTCGTTATCATTTGGTTTTATTAAGAATTTCGTGTATTATAAAAATTGACTAAAATGTAGCTTCCTGTTTAAAAATAAGAAAATAGAAAACAAAATAAACATCACTCTTTTATAATATTTCGGTTCATTCCCTCTCCTTTACATACAACTCACACTCAAGGTTAATGGAATTCTGCTCCGTTCCCTTGTTAATGTTCCAAGCAAAAGATAAATAATAAACAGAGGCTAACATAATTATTAAGTTAAAAGAAGCAAATAACCAATCTACTAAGCAAATCAAGATAAGCAGATAGATCATACAAAATTATTCCTGCAGATTGAAGCTTATGATGGAGCACCAAGATATGAAGCAAGTCGTAAAATATCAGAAAATATTCCACCAGCTGTGACTTGAGCACCAGCTCCTGGCCCACGAACTATCAGAGGTTGATCCTTATACCTTCTTGTTGTAAATGCAATGATATTATCGGATCCTGATAATTGTGCAAACGGATGATCCTTTTTGTATCTTCGCAGCTCTACCATTCCTTTTCCATTATTCACGTCCACCACTCCCACATATCTCAAGACCTTCAGAGTTGAAATATAACAATCTCAGAGTTATGTTGAGGGGCATGAAAAATGTATGTACTTTTTTGATGAAGGACACAATATATAAAAGAGACGTGTCATCATGAGAAGTGTACGTCAAACCAAACATAAATCTATTGTCGTACATTTCTTCACTTGAAATCAAGGTAAGTATGGAAAATCAAGGTTGCTAGAAATATGTAAAAGCTTGGGCGACCAAACTGTTAAATATTTGATATGCAAAACTTGGGTGTTTTGGCAGTTTATGAGTCTAATCAGAAAATGCCTAACCCACCAAGTGGGTCTCAAATGAGTATTACTTTATGTTTCTGTCTCATGCACTATGCATTAAAATATACAAGATAAAATTACCTGTACAAACCTTTGAAAATAAAAAATAAAAAGAAAATATAGTAGCAATTTTTCTAACTCGTAAAACTTTTACAGAAACAAAACCATTACTAAGATATTTGTGCATGAATTAAGCATTTCTGAAGCAGTTTATACTCACTTCCCCGGCTTTCTCTGCATCTTCTTGTTTCTTTGTGAAGTCCTGATCAAATTTTGGTAGCTCTTGCATAAACTCCTGAGCTGATGCACAACCCTGCACCGATTCATCAAAACATGCTTGTAAAACAAAACCACACACTAAAACTAAAAAATGCCCAGGAATATTAGATAGTTGGTTCTCACTTGTAGTGGTTCTGGCACGAGGCTTTTAACCGGAATATCAGATAGTTCTAGCTTTAATCCAGATTCCCTAGCAAGAATTATAACCTGCAGAGTCAAAGCAGCTTCATGATGTTGAAAGTACCGCTGTCAGGATTACATGAAGCATAAAAGTGCTATCATGAACCAAGATTCACATTGTAGTTAATGGTTAAATGACTATCACATTAAATAGGCAAATGTGATATTTTATTACATCAAATAGAGAAATATCTTAGCAAATATTAGACATTATTAATCATTGATTTTGTTTCTTATTATTGTATGCCCTTTTCTTTATAAGCCAAAAAGTCATGCGTACACAACACAGCAATTAAAAACAGTCCTTTCAATATGATATCCGAGCATCATCTTCTCTCACTTGTTTTGTCAGTCACTTACCCGCTATTAGGATATGACATTTCTCCTATGTGCATTGGTCCCAACTTTGTCACTCTAACTTTCTATCTTGGGTAAATATACCCCAGTACCACTTTTGCTTTTCGTCAACTGCTGTGCCCTCCAAATAGGAATAGTATCAATCTCATTCTTTTCTTGAAATCATTCATAAAGAGAACAATTTCCATCTTTGGTTCATCAAGGGATATGTTTATATGTATCTGTCTCACGTAGCTAAAATATTGAACTTTCATAATACTTCATATATTTGCATCAATGAAGTCTTTAAGAGTATTGGTGTAGGATACATGTCACTTGAAACAAATTAAAGGATAGGCACTTTATACACATTAATTAACATTTGAAAACAATTTTTGTAAATATATACCACACTGTACCTTTCGAGCAACATCTGTTCCAGACAAATCATCCCTTGGATCAGGCTCAGTATAACCAGCTTCCTTCGCTTCAGCAACTACCCCACTAAAAGCCCGGCCATCTTTGAAGTTATTAAATATGTAACTCAAAGTCCCACTGCAGAGCCAGAAGCAATACTTTATGGTGAATGGTAAATGAATAATGCCTCTAGATATTGATAATCCACAAGAGACAGAATTAAAAGATCAATTTTGCTGATACAATAGGGTAGTTCATTTCTGTAACGGATGCATGCACCTGTCAGTGCAAGAGTTGATGACATTAAATAGTTTTGCTGCGGAGGCACATCTAGGAAGGCACCACAATACATATCTGTTCTGAGGAGGACTCCTCCAAGTTTCTTTGGGTGAAATGTAATACAGATGTGCAGAGGGGACACCAGGAAGAGCATGGTGCGGTGAAAATTTTAGAGACTAGATCTTCTATAACTGGATGTTTCTTGGCTTCTCTGGGAGTTTAGAAGCTTTATATGCTGGGGTGATGGTGTCATCATTGCTATGGAAATGACCTTTTCTAAAGGTTGGAACAAACTATGGATTGAGTGTGACTAAGTTATTCAAGCTTTTCAGAATTACAAATTAATTCCATGGCTTAATAGATATATAGAACGATTAATTGTATGGAGAAAAGTATACACTTCAATTTACATTTTGCTCACATCTATAGGGAATGTAACCAATGTGCTGATAAGCTTGCTAATTATGGTGCTAACTCTTAGGATTAATATTGGTGGGATAACATAGCTGGATTTATTTCTCCAGAAACTTTTAGGGATAGGTTTGAGATACCATGTTATAGGTTTGTTGCTAAATAGTGGGTTTGGTTTGGTCCCCCCGCTATTCTTGTATTATTTTCTCTTGTTTTAATGTGATTTTGAGATGTAGCAGATGATTGATGTTGTTAGTCGTGCCAACATAATCGGGATGGAAAACAACTTAGTAATACTTTTGCACCTCTATTTTAGTTAGAACAATTCTTTTTGTTTTGTGTGTGTGTAGAGTAAGAAAATTGTAAGAGGCTGACAAATGAGACAATGCAAAACTTGAGAGTTTGACACTGTCCATACAAATATTTAGGCAAAAAAAAGAAGAGTAAACACATCAAAACATACCTAAATATGCCTTCAATTTGCAATATTCTGTCTCCAGTTTCAAGGAGGCCACGTAAAGTACTGACAATGGGAAGACCAGCCCCAACCGTAGCTTCATAAAAGTAGTGTGTGTAGGATTGCCTTTGAAGAGTTCTTAACCTCAAATACTGGATGTAGAGAACAAAGGTATGAAAAATCTCCAGAGATAGCAGTAAGTAGACTACAAAGTAACCATCATTAGAAAGAACATATGTACTAACGAAAGCTGCTGAAGCTTAAAGAAAGCACTTCCGTAATTACCAAAATCTATTAAAACATATATTCAAAGTAATTGTTCAACCAGAAGAACATGATCCCAACCCATTGCCTACTGTTCTTTGCTGTAGCAGTTTAATGCTGACTGTAAAAGTTGAGCATAGACATCAAGAACTATACAATGAACATCACTCGGTGTAAAAGTAATATTTTTTTCAAAATTCCAATGAAAGATAACAAGAGAAGCCATTGCAGATTGCTTTACAGCCAGATTTAATTGTCACAGCTTATACTTCTAAATCTTTACATTTTGCTGTCAGAGTAACTAATCTAATTCTCCATCCCACAGCATAAGATCCTGTTTTGTGGAACTCGTTATCAGAGTTCAGTGGAAACTGGTACTAGCAAAAACATTGGCTTGTACTTAGTAGTGTCAAAATTCTACACCATTGATTACACACTACCCATCCGAAGGACAATGTGCACTTTACCTGCTCAAGTGGTCCTGAATTTGCTTTCTTGTTAGGAGTAACTACATGAATTCCTTTGCGTAACCACTCATAGTAGTAGCCAGCAATGACAGAGTCAGCCGTGCAGTCGACTAGTGCAGTGTTGGGTATAAAATGATTCCCTTGTACATGTTGAACAAATTTTTCCAAATCAGCCGCTTCTCCTCTTTCCTCTCGAAGTTCTCTCCATCTAGCTAAGTCAATGCCCCTGCAAAGAGCAATAACAGTATATAATGATTGAACAAAAACAAACTTAATCAATAATGCACAGATAAAAGGTCAAAGACAAAAGAGGTCCATCTCTATGATTTATATACTTCTTTAATAACAATAAAACAAACGTGTGATGATAGAACAATATTTGTGTAAAATTTACACAACTTCATTTTGGGTGAAACTGTATGTGTCCACTTGCTAAGGAAATTTCATTCAACCTTTTCTTTCCTTATAATAATAATTTTCTTTTAACTAGATAAGAATGCATAAATAATTTCCTTATGTAAAGAGAAGTTCGCTTAAGGGACACTCTTGACTGTACAGGCAAGAAAGCATAAAGATCATTCAAAAGGCTATTTCAGTCAGAATGATCCAACTTACGAATCACTAAGCAGCATTGACTTTGAACCAAGTATGCCCATTACCCGCAAATCAATGTTGAATTCTTCTTTCAGGATTGAGGCCTGCATTAAAAGTTTTCAGGTAAATTTGCCACATATTTCAATTCCAGTATGTTAATATGATAAAATAAAGGCACCCCACTTGAACAAATAAGATGAATGGAAGACAGTGTATTCAACCTACACTGATGGGCTATCATCTATGTATGTATAAGATACAAAGAAAAGGCAAGGCACTTGCCTAAAGTTGGGTACACACAAAGGAAAAATTAATGACAAAACGTTATATTTCAACACTCCATCTCAAGCTAGAGCAAATAGATCATATGCACCAAGCTTGGAACATATAAACTGAATCCTAGGCCCTATTAGAGATTTAGTCAGAATGTCGGCGAGTTGTTCATTAGAGCTGACAAACTCGGTGATAAGATCCTTGGACAACAAAATGACAATCAATCTCTATATTTTTAATTCTCTCATGAAATGCCGGATTGGAGACAATATGAAGAGCTTCTTGGTTGTCTAAATACAATTCCGTCTGCTTATTTTCACAAAATTTAAACTCTTAAAGGAGTTGTTTAATTCACACAAGTTAACATGTAGCTAGGGCTATAGATCTATATCATGCAACAACACTTTGTTTCTTACTTTTCCATTATAAAACGTTCCCTCCAGGAAATACACAATACCCTGTGGTAGATCCCCTCCAATGGAGACAATCTGCATCACAATACCCTAAGCTTGAGTATTTCCCTTGTTCTCATATAATAACAATCTCTGTCCGAGGTTCCCTTTTACATATTTCAGAATGTGAATCACAACACTCCAATGATCAGGAACATAAACTCGAACGAGTTTATGAGTTGACTCGCAATTTTGATAATCATGGTGAGGACTGCATCTCCCCAATGATGACCAAGAACATCAGTATTCAATTCAATAGGATGTCTATTCTTCCCTTTTGTTATACCATTTTGTTGTGGAGTGTAAGGACACGTTCAGTGATGTAAAAATGGTGCAGCTTCAAATAAAGCAATTACATGTTACTAAAATAAACATTATTCCTCAATCATAGGCATCATTTTCCTTGAATTGGCGTGCAATTTTAAACTAAAAAGGTATTAGTTAATCTCATACCAAGGACAATAAAATGGCAACATATACACCAAAGCATTGTGTCCTTATCTAACCAAAATAATTATTCATTCATACAGAATTGTCTTCAGAAACTGCACCTGATCCCTTAGCTGGTCAAGTAGTGTACTTCCAATTAATCCAGGTCCAATAATGCCCATTGATATGGTGGTTCTTGAGAGATAAAATCTGGAATGGACAGCTCGCAAAGCCTTTATACAATCCTCTCGCTTTAGAACAACAGTAATATTGTACTCAGAACAACCTTGCGCTATAGCACGGACATTTATATTGGCCTGTTCAAGAAAACAAGTTTGAACATTACATAAGTGAAAAGATATAACAAAATATGCAAATCTCAAACATAGGCAATATCTTTATCATAATTATCTAACCTTAGCCAATGCATTAAAGAGGGAGGCGCTAACACCTGGGGTGCTTGCCATCTTCTGGCCAACTGCAGCTAGAATGCTACAATTTGGAATAATGGCAACCTGAGGAATGCTACACGATTTAGAAGTCCACGAAGTATTAAAATAAAAAGTTTAAAATTTCAACGTCATTCAGTCACATATACTAATTTAAATGGTAGAAATTAAATTACTAGCTCTCAAGTGTATACTTCATGATAATTAATAAACAAAAGATATAAGCACAAAAATTAATGGGAGAAAAATGAAGCATTCCATTTACCACAAATTTCACATCCAACTATCTTATGAAGAAAATGAGATGAGCATATTTCAAGAGGATATACATTCCTTTTGATCGACAAACACATTATTGCCACACTTTCAATACAAAAAAAGTAGCATATCCCTAGTTAATAATAGAACTCAGAGAAAGAACTCAGAAAAGTATAACTATATTTGTATTGTGTTGAAATGAGTTAAAGGGAACCTGTAACTGATATTAACTAATTGACAGTTTGTGGTAACTAATCCTTATTAACTGATAAGCATATTACAATGATGGGAGTAATACACTCTCATATCCCCTCCCCCACAAGCTCAAGGTTGATGAGTGGAGAAAGCAATCTCAAACACTTTGAGCTTGGACCTAAGCTGTAGAAATCAAGTAGGAGACAATGGCTTGGTTAGGAAACCAATCCATTGATCTTGGGCTTGTATGTGGAGAACTCTAAGGTGCTTGACAAGAACTTTTTCATGAACAAAGAGATCAATTTCCACATGCTTCAATTGGGCATGTAACACTGGATTGTGAGTTAATGAGGTAGCACTTTGGTTATCACACTTGGGTTTAGAGTGAGCAATTCGACATTCAGTGAGAAGGGTCTAAACCCATAATAATTTTGCGATGACAAGAACAACACTCCAATATTGCAACGACTTGATTGTAATACCACCATGAGATAAGATTGACAATATAAATAAATGACTGCGCTGGAAGTGGATCTCAATCATCAAGACCAAAAACACATTCAGCATTGCAGAAGATCCCTAAAGAGAAAGGTGTCACAAAGGCAGGGGCGAAATGCAAACCACAGTCTAAAGATCTTGAGGTATTGGAGGATTCATTTGATTGCAACTCCGGGAGATTCAAAAGAAGTAGCCATAAATTGACAACAATGAAAACAAATCATATAGAAAAAATAAATAAAAAAATATGACACTTCAATCTTTATCCTCTTAAACAAATTAAGATTATGGCACTCAAATGTGTTTGTGTAGTTTTAAAATATACAAAATGTAAAATGAGATATCTTCGGTCTGACATCACTCAAGTGAGTGAGGTCAGTTGAACAGAAACATGCATTTTGATTTTAAAAGAGTTGGATCTAGCACCTGAGAAAGACGCCCGTTATCCAAAGCTTGTCGAAATCTTGATTGCAATGCCTCAGCAACAGCTTTTACTTCTTTCTCAGGAACAGCAAAGCATACAGAATGCTCACTACTAGCCTAGACAATTGCTGTTAATGATGAATGCAATTTCTTATATATCAATGTGGATAACGACAAGAGGGTGCATAGAAGTTATAAGTGCACCTGAGATATCATTATAACATTAGCTCCAACATCTTTGACTGCACCAAAAATAGCACTGGCTGTACCTGGAACACCAGCCATTCCAGTTCTGCAAAAAATGCATTAGAGAAAAACTCATTGCAATCTATAACTGGTTACATAAAACCTTAAATTAAAAAGAAATAATCAAGCAGCAAAACCTGCCAACTATTATTCATCATGTAACAAAACTGCAATTCATGAATAACTCACCCCTCAACATTTACGAGTGCCAAGTTGTCTATGGTTGCAAATCCTTTGACATAATTTTGCAGATTCTGCGTATCTTCATTATCATTAACAGAAGGGTGGCAGATCTTTGTTCCAGGAGCAGAAAGGTTGAAAATGTTCCTTATGATAATGGGTATGCCATATCTCATCACAGGGATAATTGTGCGGGGATGTAAGACATTTGCACCAAAATAAGACTGTACAACAGACATTTTCAAAGTTAATCTCCTTAATTTTTATGAGTCAAAGGAGCACTGAGACTCTACAGTATTCAGCTCACCATTTCCCATGCCTCTTGATAAGACAATGTCTTCAAAATCACTGCCTCGCTAACTGCAGAAGATGTCATGGCTTATATTTTAGTCAAAACATTACGTTATAGCACTCAAACAATAAGACAAAAAAAGCACCTTCAACAAGTCAGCTAGAACTCCATCTGGTTACTATAAACCAATTCTCACAATGCATTTAGTCTCCAACTCAGACACAAAGTAAGAAGCATCACAAACCTTTTCTAGGATCAGCACTATACACACCATCCACATCTGTCCAAATTGTGACTTGGCGAGCCCTAAATAGAGCACCCATAATTGCTGCTGAGAAGTCACTTCCATCTCTCTTCAATGTGGTAGGAATATTTTGAGGTGTGCTTGCAATGAATCCAGTAGCAATGATTACCTTACATGGATTCAAAGAGTACCATTTTTCAAGTCTTTGCTCAGACTCCAGATAGTCAGGATCAACTTGATTAGAACCAGAAGGATTTACAATAATGACATCCCTTGTATCCATCCATTTGCAATCAATCCCATTCTATAGAACCATAAGAGAAGCAAGTTGCAATAAGCTAAATTTAGATAAAGGGGATAAGCATATCTTTCTAATTAAAACATCATACCTTGCTAATAACTAGAGACAACATCTGAGCAGACCATAATTCCCCATGTCCCACAACAAAATCTGTAAAGGACTCTGTTGCATGACCAGCTGCAAGATATTAAGAATGTTATTCAGGCTTAAAATGCAACTCCTTAGCTCGAATTCATTTAAGCAACCATGAAGACACCTTTATCACAATGAATGGAAAACTAAAAAACGTTCACCGTGGGAAAGGTGATTAAAGAGATATCAAACTACAAAATTATGCGAAAGGTGATTGAGCAGAAATAAGAGAAACGACTAGAATTGTGAATAATTAATTTGGATTTGTGCCAATAAGGTTTTTATTGACTTGAATAAAAAAGGAAGCATATCATGAGTACAAAGAAGCGAAGTGTTGACATGTACAATGGGGTAACTACTAGTGTGGAAAATACTAGAAACAATATGGATAGCCATACATCAAAGGTCATCCCTCAGTCCTTTTAATCTAGTCTTGAATAACAAAAAGATTGAGTGAAGTGTCACCCAGGGAAATATCACAGTGTCAACCTAAGAAACAATGATGTTATGACAAACAAGAATGTGGTTACTATGGGGTTCTAAGTCCCACATCAGGTGGTAGATGTTGGAGATATCATATTGACTAGAGATGCGGTCAAATTATAATATATAAGTAGGTGTAAACCTCACTTTACAAGCTCATTTTGTAAAGTTGAATTAGACTTAAAATCCATTTTCTAAGAGTAAGGAATGCTTGATTGAGTATGTGTTTGATTTCAACCTCCCTTTTGATATGTTTGATATGTAGCTTTCAAAAATTGATGGGTTCCTCAAGTGTCTAAATGCATGCTTTTGTGGATGATATTGTTTAAACCTAATCTTGAGTAATTAAGAGGAGTTTAAACCTAATCTTGAGACAAACATTGTAATCAAGCAGTTCTCACTTGATTAGGATAAAAAAAAAATACATGCTTTGCAATTTTGAAAGGAGGTCATGAAAGTAACTAAAGAAATCTTTTAAAAGAGATTTCATGGTGAATAATATCCTTGAAAATTTGATTTTTTATCAAATCTATTCTAGTGGCATCATATGATTCACCTAACCAACCTCACCAAATGTGACAAGGCTAATATTGTCATGGTGGTGGTGATGATATTAAGAATTTTTTATAAACATCCAATGATATATCTGGACAAAAGAAAACGAAATAAATAAATGAAGAAAAATAATAGAACTTTAGTGCCAAATATACAGATGGAAAAGACTATTAGAGAGAGAGAGGGTTTATAATTATAACCTATGTAAATTGCACGAAGCATAGCCTTCAGGTTATTAATATCATTCTGCAACTTAGACAAGAAACTAGCAAGATTATCTCCCTCAAGAATGTCATGTGCAGTTGCACTATGCTTCTCCAAAACAGCATCCAATGAAGATATATAAGACTCGTCGCGTGACTGAGCCTTGTGAATAAGGGCATACATCATATCTGTCACCTTTGACATTGCAGAGACAACCACTAATTTTCTCTCTGAATCATCTTTAAGAATTATGTCTGCAACGTTCTTTATTCTCTGCGAGGTTCCCACACAGGTTCCACCAAATTTGTGCACAGACCAAGTTTCTCCTTTGGGAAGTACCTCTCCCTCTAAAGACACATTTGATGTAACATCTGCTAGTAAAAATAAAAAAATAAAAATAAAAAACATTTACAAATGCCTCTTTCAAAACACAAAGGACTATTCTATTCTATCAAGTTTCAACCAGTAAACGAAGCGCATATTGCGGTGTCTGTTGTTTTTCTTGTCCGTGGTAAGGTAAGACCCTTCCTGAGAAAACAAACCATTTCAGTAGATAGCATAACATAAGAATACAATTAACATCACTGAAAATTATCACTTAAAAGCTTGCATACTCCCATAATTCAGGAAATAGCATATGCTCTGCAAAGGATAACAAACAAAAAGATGCATGTAGAACAACCAAGCATTTTACAGATTATTGAGCAGAGTAACTTGTTAATTTGCTCTTACAGTAACAGATAGAGTTTTTGTAACAGGTTAAGGTAAAACTAAATATCGTTACAAAAAACAATTATAATGATAAAAACATTATTTTAACTAGTTGAACAAACTAAGTGAATGTTGTATGAACTTTCCATCAGAGAGAGAAAATTCAAAGTACTAAACTACACAACCACTAGAATCATTTGATCCAACACCAAGTGTGAAAACAATATACAAAACGGAGTTCATTCGGTAAACCTAGTGGTTGGAAGGAACGTACAGAAAGAAATGCGAAGGGCGTGAGAGGAAGAAGAAGCGGCATTGAGATTGGAAGAGCTTGTGGCGCGAGGAGAGCGAAGTTTGAGTAGGCGAAATGCCGGAAAAGTTAGTTACGGCGGCAGAAAACGATGCCATCGGTGGCTGCAGGACGAAAAAGACTAATGAACTATAAACTATAAGGACCCTGATTCTAGGGATGCAAATGACACTGCTGAGAGTTCCCCAGTGACAATTGTTCAGTGGGATAGAAATAAAAATTCTATGCTTATTTGTAAGAAATATTTTACAAAAGTATTTTTAATAATAAAAAATTATTTTAACTAGCTAAAACATTATTTTAAAAAACAACTACTTTTAAAAGTTTTTAGAAAATTGTATTATTTTAGTGCAATCTAAATTTATTATGTAATTTTATTTTATTTTTTTCTAAATTTTACAATTTTTTTTTATAAAAGTTATACAGTTTTATAATATTAAAAATTATAAATTTACTATAACTTTCATAGCTTACATATTTAGAAAATTTTACAAATTTATCTATTTTAATATATGAATTTTTTTAAACCTATAATTTAATTTTTATAAATAAATTAATTTATTAGTTTATGCAATTTTTTATTTTCATTTCGATTTATGAAATAACTTTGTTGTAAATTTATTTTAATTAATGTAAAAATCTTAAATAATTTATTACTAGAGATGTAGTTCAATCCGATTTACCGTTGAACCAATAGTTTTATACTTAAAAATATAACAGTCTGAACGTTAGGATTTAGTAAATTACATGATTTTGTATAAATCAAAATTCAAAACAAGGTTTTTTCAAAATAGACAAAAGAAAATTATGTAAATAAGATAGTCTTATCAAATAGTCACTACTCTTCAATAAAGAAATCCTAACAGAATAAGGCAACTTTAAATGAAAATTTTGAAAAAATAATACAATTTAAAATGAAGTTTAGGTGATTTATGTACGATTTTAATGTTAACTAAAAGTATGATTGCAGGTTTATGTTTTGTTTAATGATATTGATATTTGGTGAGGTCATGTTTTCCATTTAATTTAATAAATTAAATTTGCATTATGAATTTTTTTAATTGAGACACTTTAATTTTGGGCCGCTATTTTATTTTTTACCATTTTTACAAAATACTCTTAATTCATGTAAAGTCAAATAAGTCTATCTTTAATTTTTATATTATTTACTTATGTTATGATTTGTGAGTTTCTAAATAAGTTAAACTCTTTGAATTGACTCACAACTTTAGAATATTAAATAAATAAACTTAGAAAAAGATTGCAACATCTAATAGACTACTTTATGAACATGTATAAACTAAACCAAGACTCAAAACAACTTGAAAATATTCATAAAATTAAAATTAAGTAACATATGTAAAAAATGAGATCAAACTAAATCAAAAGAAAACATCAAAACATGCAATAGAATCTTATAAAAACATCAAATTAGTTCAAGGCAAATTAGAATAATATATTAAATCAATTAAGAACAAAATTACACATAAAATTAAACTAATCTAAACTCAAAAGAAGTTGAAAAAAAACTCAAAACCAAGACAATAAAAAAAAGACCTGGGACTTAAAACTTGGCAAGTCTATTAAAAGGCTCAGTTTGCTCCTTTCCAAAGAAATCATGAAAAAATTACTCTCATATATGATCTTAAAAACAAAAAAAAAAATTAATTTAATAAATTCTCATTTATCAAAGATGAGTTGTACAATAGAGCAAAAGTTTTGTCTATAAACCATAAATGTGTAAGTCTATTGCATTTCATAAAATAAAGATTGTGAGATAAAATGAGATGATGACCTTGACTTCTTCTATATGACATAAACCTTCTATGTTTCATGATTTTCTCTCATTGCATTGACTAAAATTTATTCTAATATTGTAAGATTTTAAGTTACTTCTCATATTCCAATGAATATCACTCATACAAAATAAAATAAAAAAAATAAGAAAATAAGAGAAGATTTACTACGAAATTTGTACAAAACTAAATAAAATATATATGTATATATATATTTAATTTTTTTCTTAAACTCTCTATTATCTTATGGAAATAATATTTATTTATAAAAATAAAATACCACATAAAACAAACATGCTTTATCCCATCACTTTATCTTTTGTATTTCATAACCATGATTTTCAAAGTATTCTGCAATTTGAAATAACAATTTGAGTTTCAAGATAATTATGGATTAAATATACCTTTTCTAATGAAATGAAATACATTTAAATGTCACAATTAAAAGAATAACTCCACTAAAAAAATTCTAAAAACTGTACAGGAAAAATAATATTTTTAAAATTTTGGATTAAAAGTTTCATAAACTATTTCTAGAATACTTAATGCAGAAATATAATCTCAAATTTAGAGTTAACAACTCATATTAATATTTTTTTTATTTGTAAATTTATTAATGTGAAATTAATTTTTTTCACCCTTGAATTGATTAAGAGAGAAGTTTTTTGTCTGTACTCTCAAACATCACTAAACAAATCCTCTTTATAAACCTTGCTTTGGCAAAACAAACAAGAAGGCACTCTTATCTTCTCTCAGCAACATTTCCATTGCCAACAGAGGTATCTTTGCTTCTTCTTCTTCTTTTTCTCTATGTTTCTCTTACTTTCACATTCTTCTCTCCACCCTTTACTTTCTGCTCCCTCTCTTTCCATCGTTTGTCTCTACTCTTTCAGTTAACAAAGATTCTCACAGGGATTTGCAAATTTAGCACTTTTTCATGACCATGCATGTCAATATGATTTACAATGGTGATGGATGCATGCAATGTTTGATGATGCAAGATCCTTTATTGGGACCAAAAATCCCATTTCTTTGTAATGTAGCCTAAAGATTTCAAATCACTCATAAATCTGCATGTTTGTCAGATTTTATTTTTCTACTGCATTAATGTTAATGTTTTCTTGGCATGCATGTTAAATTTGACTTAAGCATAATTAATTATCTGGGGTGTGTTCAATTGTGTGTAATAATTAAGGTTGTTGATGATCTTTTTTCCTTCTTTGGCATCTTATTGTTCTTTGATAAAAAAAATCCAAAATCTGAAATTATAGTTTTTTTTTATGAAGTGTTATATAGAAATAATTTATAATTTTTTAGTCCAAAACTAAAAAAAAAAATTAGTACTCAACTGTGCAATTCATAGTTTTTCTGATAAGGTATTTTTATTCAGATTCTACAATCTAAATGGTATTCCATTCTCAAATAATATTTGTTTAGATATCTCTAGTCAGGTTTAAATAAACAATAAATTATATAAAATATTAATTGCATAAATATTGAAAACTGTGTAAACAATAAATTATATAAAATATTAATTGCATAAATATTGAAAGCTGTGTAAAGAGTCTGTGACTTCTTACATAATTTATGAGCTGTGTTCTGCATGAAACATACCTATCAAAAAGACACCCATCATAAGCAGCAAGAAGAAAAGGTCAAAGCACCGTTCTCTCTCTCATGCACAGTATCCAACCACTCTGCCATTTGAACTTTGAGAAAAACAAACCAAACCACAAAGAAAAAAGTAATTGTTTGGTTTTGGAAAAAGCATGCAAATTAATTGTTAAGCAATTCACATGAGTTATGTGCTTTAAACATTTGCATACTTAATCACAAACCTAATTTCCTAGTGCCAGACAAGAAAACATGATTCTCTATGTTACTATGCATTTATTTATTTCCTTATTATCATTCTCCTATATTCAGAGGCTGGGTCATTGGAAAATATAAGGTAGTGTTACTTGTTTTCTAAATTTGAGTCCTCTATATTTTCAAATATGTTTATTTTCATTGACTTGTTGCATTTGTTTGCTTCTATGATTTTCAAGTAATTTTTTTTTGACACTTAACATCTCAGGTTTTTCTGAATTGGAATCAAAAACTACAACAATGAATTTGACACTAGGTGTGGGCAGTGGCAGTAGAAAGAAAGACAAATCCCAAGTTCTGTCTACTGTTGAGAAGTATTTGCCTTCTTCATTACCACTTTTCTTAATATTAATATATAACTTGAGTATTTTGTGTTGCAAGAAGATGTTGATTTGTTTATAGTGCCTTATAGCTTAATCATTTTGCATGTTAATTGTTTATTTCGTATATTTAATATGAACACAATTTTTTTTTTAGTAAAGTGTAGTAAACTTATGGTTCAGGTACGAGAAGTATCATGCTTTTCATGGAGGTGAAGAGGAAGAGAGAAAAGCTAATTATGCTGATATGGTGAGATATATATTATATTTACTTCACCTAATAACCAATGTTTTTTTCATGTTTTTGTATATGTATATGATATGAACATCTGACAAAAAATAAGTTCATTTTTGGATGAGATTGGGTGATAGAGTCAAAAAATGATCAACTAGGATCATGACATAAAAAAGGAAAAAATGAGATGAGATAGCAAATTAGAATTTTAAATTATTGATTTTAGAAAATAAAATAAAAGATAAGCTTATAGAAGCTTGAATTAAAATGAAATCCAAATAAGGTAAGGTAAATTTAAGATTATTTAAGACAAATAATGTTTACCTTAAGTAAATTTAAAAATTGAATTATCTTTCATAAAATTTTCCAGAGTTGCATGTTATATTTGTCTTGCCAATTTAAATATATAATAGTTTAACACCTTTATTGCTACTATACATTTATTTCAAATATTCAATTAATGATTAATTAAAGTATTTTGAATGTTCTCTCTCTATGAAGGAGTAAATTGATCTAAATAAAACTTTATGAAGTGAACTTTAAAACAAATAATTCCTCTAAAAAATTTTGAGAAGGAAAAGACCTATCAAGTAAGAATTATTTTTTCTAGCAGAATTAAAAACTACATACTGAATCATACAACATGAATAATAAAATTAAACCTTATTTAGTAATCAAATAACCACTTAGAAAGGCTATTGTCATCTTCATTTTAATCTTGACCGTTAAAATATAATTTAATGGTATATATTTGTCATTCTTGTTTCTACCAATAAAAACAAAATCTTCATTTGATTATGAATAAAAAATACAAAATTTATATATTTAAGACATGTATTGTTATAATTTTAAATTATAATATACTTTATATATCTAAAATTATCTTTATAATAAATTCAAATTACATAGAAATACACATCTATCCATTGATTAATACAAAATTTTCTTCCTTGGTTTAGAGTTTTTTAAAGTAAAAAAGTACCTTTTATTTATCTTAATTGTTGTTATAACTTGAATACATACAAAATTACTCTAATGTTTTTCAGGTTAACAAATACTATGATCTTGCTACCAGCTTTTATGAGTTTGGTTGGGGTCAATCTTTCCATTTTGCACCAAGGTATGTTCTTGTTGTATTATGTATGAACAAAGTTAAGAATGTGGTGAGTACTAAATCACACACTAATCTTTTTCTCATTCAGATGGAAAGGGGAATCTCTTTCTCAAAGCATAAAAAGGCATGAGCACTTCCTTGCTTTAAAGCTTGGACTAAAGGCTGGACAAAAGGTTCTATCATGTTCAATGAAGCAAACTGCTGTTAGTATTCATGAGTTCTTCTAACCCTTTGATTTTAGGTTTTGGATATTGGATGTGGAGTTGGAGGGCCACTTAGAGAAATCTCTCTATTCAGGTGAATGAACCTTGTTCCTTTTTGTGATGTCATGGCACAGAACTGTGTATTTTAGAACTATTTGTCTTTTTAAAGTATGAATGAGTTCATAAACTTGGTTGTATTTGTGCAGCTCAACATATATCATTGGATTGAATAATAATGAGTATCAGATAAAAAGAGCTAAGGTATGCTAATTATAATTATGCAACAGATATTGACTGAACAAATTGACATCACTCGCTTTATAAAAAATTCCTGGAATGTTTAAACTATGTGAAAAGACAAAAAATAAAAATAGTACATTTTGATTGTCACTTACCATCTTTCACTGATTAACAGGAACTCACTTGTAATACTGGTCTGGAGAAGACTTGCAACTTTGTGAAGGTTGATATTCTCTAAATATTTTTTTTCCGGGAAAAAGATACATTTTATTATGTAACATGTGCAAGTCCAATTTTTGTAGTATTGTTATACTTTATTTTTATGTTGCATTACAATATTTCTTTCATATATTTAAGGGAACAAACTTGAAGGTTTGCATTGGATATTTTTTGATAATATGATATGAGTTAAGGTTATAACTAACAGGGGCATGATTATCACATTTTATAATGCAGGGTGACTTCATGGAAATGCCTTTCCCAGACAATTCTTTTGATGCAACATATGCAATTGAAGCCACTTGTCATGCACCAGATTCTGTATGTGGCTGTTTTTTGTACTCAATTTAAGTAACTTTCAATTATTTTTTTCCTACAACCACTTAAACCTGCTGTAATTACATAAGTACCTATACATTAACAAGTATTCTTGAACAAACATTAATGTAGTCATGCCTAACAAAATGACATGAATGTGTGAAAGTGTGAATTTACAAAGTATTGTCTAGAATTTGGATTGTGTAAAACTTGTATTTTCCTTATCTGATGTTCAATTATGGTTAGTATGCTTGCTACAAAGAGATCTTTAGAGTTTTGAAGCGTGGATATTTTGCTGCATTTGAGTGGTGCATGACTGATGCTTTTGATCCCACCAACAAAGAACACCAAAAGATAAAGGTATGAGGACTAAGAAATAACTTAGATTTTGACCTTATCTTGTACTATTTCCCTGAACTCAGCATGGTCTATAATTTTGTAAAAGTAATTTACTGGTGTAGGAAGAAATTGAGGTTGGTGATGGACTTCCTGACATTAGATTGACCACAAAGTGTCTTGAAGCTCTTAAACAAGCAGGCTTTGAGGTGAAGATCAACCTCTTATTTTTCTAATAGTTAAGGAATGAAACCAACTACCTAATTAGCTAAGGAAGATTCATATTTCCCTTTGTGCATGAAGGTGATTGAGGAGAAAGATCTTGCAATTGATCATTCTCCTGTTCCTTGGTACCTTGCTCTGGATCCAAGTCACTTTTCACTCACTAACTTTCGTGCAACACCTGCTGGACGATTTCTCACAAAGATCATGGTATTTTACCAACAAAACTTATGTGGCTAACAATTATCTCAGTCTATATTACTCCAACCATTGATACTTTTTGTTTTGTGAATTGGAACAATAATAGGTCAGTGTTCTAGAATTTTTTGGATTGGCTCCTACAGGAAGTACAAGAGTTTTGGAATTCCTACAAAAGGCAGCTGAGGGACTAGTTGCTGGTGGAAAGTAAGTTTTCAGTTAACCTTTTTTCCATGTAAAGGAAATAGTAAAGTTGAAATTAGACTTCCCTTAATTTTAAGGTTACTTATGCAAGTCTCATTCATACAACAATGATTAGATATTTAACTCTGAATATAGTTCTACATTGAATAGAAATTAGTAAGATAAATATTGTATAAAAAATAAAATCTATAAATTTAATATCTTAAAATTTTGGGTTAAAGGAATATGTGACTCTTGCCTCATTTCTTGTAAATAGTGAATCTTTATTTGTATGACAAGATTATGAATCTTTGTTTGTGCATGTTGCATTTTCAGGACAGGGATTTTCACACCAATGTACTTCTTCCTGGCTCAAAAGCCTGGTTCTAGTGATCACTGAGGTGTGGTTCTGCATTGAGTTGTTGCAATTCAAGGATGAAATTTTTCTAGTTATTGCTTTTGGCCTGGCTGAAGTGGCTCTAGTTGTTTTGAGTTTCTCTTCTGGTTTTACATTACCAAGACTTCACTTTTGTTTCTTTGTTGTTTTCTGTGGCTTTTTTCTTTAGAAACTTAATGTGGCATCATGGTGCTCACACACAGTCACAAGTAAAAGGAATAAAACATTTTATCTTGATCTATTTCTTTTTCATTTTATTCCTTCTAATTTTTAGACATCAGATACTAATAACCGTTGTGCCTTGCTCAACAAGCATAATTTTGGGACTAAAACCCCTTTGAAATTATAAATTTTGTTATAATTCATTTTGAAAAATCAATTTAAAAATTTGATGTGAAAAGATGATTTATATTTAAGAATAAATAAAGCATATTTATTTAGAATGATAATATTATGTGTACACGTTTAGATTTCACATTCAATATCAATTTTTATGATTAAAATTTAAAATGTCCTTTTGAATTAGTTCTACTTAAACTAAAGTTATTTTTCATATTATAAAAATTCCCAATCACCTAATAAGTTATTTCAAGATTAAATAAATATTAAAAACCTTTTAATTTTAAACATTAAATTATAAATTTTAATATGTTAACAAGTTAATCTTAACAATCCTTAGCGGATACATTTTTACTTTATGCATGTGGTTACAATGAATCGAGTTTTATTTATTAAAAATAATTATAAAACAAATTAATACCATATAAATATAAATTTTTAAAATAATTTTACATTAATAAAATAATTCATATTATTTGCTATATAATAAATAGCACGATAAAAAACTTTACTTTACAAAGGTTACATATATTAATGAAAATAATGCATACCTATTCATATAAATTAAGTAATTTGGTAATATCATGTTTTAAAAATTTAATTTTAAGAAATTTTATTAACCTAAAATTTAGAATTAAATATTAAATTTCTTAATTATTTACTTATAAGAACTTTTGTTCATTTTATGTCCATTGTCTTTCTCTTGTTTTCAAACTTATCATTACTATTGTCAAGAGCGCACATGTTTAGCTCATTTTATCGTGAGATAAAATAGTATCAAAACATAACAAAAAAATATTTAAACGAAGTAATTTTTTTGACACAAAATTTAACAAAACTTTTTTTTATGTATCACCAATGTGAAGACCTTTATACTATCAATTAATTAGAAATTATTTTATATATAAGTTTTAAAATGATTTATTATAAAGGTAAAAAAAAGTATTATATATAGTGTAAAAAAACTTTAATCTCATTAAACGTTTTCATAAATAGTGTTTACAAGCTAGACATGAAATGATACTAAAAAAGGTTAAATATGTTTTTAACTTTTTTTAAATATGTAAAGTTCTGTTTTAATTTCCTTAAAAAAAATTGTTTATCTTTTGTTCCTTTGAAACTTGCACCTATTACTCCGAGACATTTAGACAATGTTTCATAAAAAATATCTAAATAACATGAAAGACTAAAAGAAATACAAATTTAATTTAGAAAAACAAACAAAAATTAACAGGATTAAAACTCAACATTATAAAGAGACAACAACATATTTTACACAAAACTAATATCAAACAATATATATATATATATATATATATATATATATATATATATATATATATATAAAAAAAAGAAAATTAGTGATTTGCCTATGATCCATCATGAATCATTTTCCTCATCACACAAATAATAAGTGTAATTATACATGCGTGTTGTGTCCACAATACACAATGCAAGACTTGTAAAATACACTGTAATACCCTAATCATAAACTTTAAGCATCAGAAATATTTTGCTATTCTTATTATATATTATATATTATATATTACAGCTAATTAAATCCTTATCCAATACTTATGGTTATACATGTTTTTTTACCTAATTTTCTTTTTGTTAATTGTTTAAGTCTATATAGAAAAAACAGTTATAAAGGACCACAACCATTCCCTTGTGTTTTCTCCCTTCCTCTGCAGCTCCGAAGAGATTCCCTTGTTCTTTTCTGTTGGCTTCTCTGACACCCTTCTTTCCATGTAATTAAGATTAATCCTCTAATTAATGCTTTGTTTGTTGCAGTTATTTGTTTTTGTCCATAATTTTCATGCAGTGTTGATTTTTGATGTGTTTGAATCTTAATTATAGCAATTTCCTTGTGAGGTGTCCAAAACTGCCATAATGAATTTGGGATCAGGTGTTGGTGGAAAGATTGACAAATCTGAAGTTTTGTCAGCTGTTGAGAAGTATATCATTCTCTCTTCTTTCTCCTTCCTATTATTCTTCATTTTTTTTTTCCTTCCAGGGGAACATATTTACGTGCATGTTTATGATTTTGCATGAGATCTGATTTTAAGTTATAGTGGCTGATAAAATCAGATGTATTGAACTTATGGATCAGGTATGAGAAGTATCATGTTTGTCATGGAGGCCAAGAAGAAGAGAGAAAAGCTAATTACACAGACATGGTGAGATATATTGGTATCTAAAATTGTGATTGGTGATTGCAGCCAATTTGATTATCTACAAGAAAAGTACCATAGGATCTTCTTATGCTTTTCAGGTTAACAAATACTATGATCTTTCTACTAGCTTTTATGAGTTTGGCTGGGGGCAATCTTTCCATTTTGCACACAGGTATTCCTTTTTTGTATTCTGCATCTGAAAATTTAAGAACTTGATGTGAAAGAACTGGTGTTATTTTTTCTCTCATTCAGATGGAAAGGGGAATCTCTTCAGGAGAGCATTAAAAGACACGAGCACTTCCTTGCTTTGCAACTTGGCTTAAAGCCAGGACAAAAGGTTCTCATGCTCAATTAAGCATACAGATATTTGTTTTACTGTATGTATATTAAACTGATATGTTTTTGCTTTTAGGTCTTAGATGTTGGATGTGGAATTGGGGGGCCACTAAGAGAAATTTCTCGATTCAGGTGAATGGAACTGAAAATGATACCGTATATTCCAGAGATGTTCTTTTTGCATAAATAGATATATCTTGTTTCCATGAATTGAGGTCTTTGTGGTTCTCAATCTTAATTGAACTTCCTCTTGTCTTGTGCTCTAAAGGAACAATATCCTATAGAGTATGTGTTGTATTGTAATTGTTAACTAAAGCACTTGATACAATGCAATTATAGCTGTTATGTTTCCTGGATCCCAACATTGTACCACGAATATTCTATTGGTACCAAGTATAGCATAGAATGTTTTTTGGAAGTAATTTTGTTTTTTAAGGAAAGAGTGGATGGGTTCATAAAAATGGGTGTACTTGTGCAGCTTAACATCAGTTACAGGATTGAACAACAATGAGTATCAGATATCAAGAGGAGAGGTATGTTTTGAATGTGTAATTAGTACAGCATATTGACACAGCAACATAGCCTTGTCAATCATCTTAAATTCTTAAAAAAAATTGATGAATAAATAGTATGACTTTACCAAATTTTATAGTTGATGGTGAGTAGCTAATACTAAATCTTACAAATAACACACTCTGATCTCTTGTGTGCTTTCATTCACAGACACTCAATCGCATTGCTGGAGTGGACAGGACTTGCAACTTTGTCAAGGTTGATCTTCTTTAAACATTTTTTATTATAAAACATATATGACTCCAGTTTCTGCACTATTATTATACTCCTATGTTTATGTTGCATTGGATGTGTTGATAACGAAATTATATGATTTAAGGCTATAGCTAACAATACCATTATTATCATATTTGATTATGCAGGCTGACTTCATGAAAATGCCATTCCCAGACAACAGTTTTGATGCAGTGTACGCAATTGAAGCTACCTGCCATGCACCAGATGCTGTATGTGACCATTTTTCCTTCTCTTGTTTACTTCCAATCAATCCTATTTTTCCTACAATGCAACCACATAAACTTTATGTGGTTTTGCAAAATCTTAGATTATGTTAAACTTGTATTTTTCTTTCTTGATGCTGAATTAGTATGGATGCTACAAAGAGATTTTTAGAGTGTTGAAGCCTGGCCAATGTTTTGCTGCATATGAATGGTGCATGACTGATTACTTTGATCCCAACAACGAAGTGCACCAAAAGATAAAGGTATGATGGAGAGGTAGAAAGAGTTTAGATTCTGACTTTATCTTCTACTCTTTCCCTTGACTCAACATGGTTGTAATTCTATAAAAATGTTTTATCGGTACAGGCAGAAATTGAGATTGGAGATGGACTTCCTGACATTAGATTGACCACAAAATGTGCTGAAGCACTGAAGCAAGCAGGTTTTGAGGTGAATTTCAATCTATTTTTCTTCTTCTTCTTCTTCTTCACTAGTTTTGTTCTATGAATATTTAAGAGATGAAACCAACAACATAATTGGCTAAGGGAAGATTCATTCATTTATGCATGAAGGTAATCTGGGAGAAAGACCTTGCAACTGATTCTCCTGTTCCTTGGTACCTTCCTTTGGATACAAGTAGCTTCTCACTTACTAGCTTTCGTCTAACTGCTGTTGGACGATTTTTCACAAGAAGCTTGGTATTGCTGCTAAAACTTATACTGCTAACAGTTATTTCACTTCAGCTATATCAAGGATTCATGTGTTGTTTTATCAAATATTGATGTTATTTGCTGTTGGTGGATTGAAATGTTTGTAGGTCAAGGGTCTAGAATTTGTAGGACTGGCTCCTAAGGGAAGTCTAAGGGTTCAAGAATTCCTGGAAAAGGCTGCAGAAGGGCTAGTTGAAGGGGGAAAGTAAGTTTTCCAATAATCCTCTGATGTCATTTTTTAAAGAGAAGTTAGAATTGGTAATAGAAGTATAAAAGAAGAAATTGAAGTTGAAATTAGACTGCACTCAAGTGTTTGCTTACTTATACAGTTCTTATTCATATGGTAATGTATGTTGGACCAAAATTTTTTACACAGTACTATGAAAGAAATATAATATTCTTGAATTAATTGAGACTTTTGAATCCTTTTGAACCCTTTTTTCTGGATTACATTGTTGTGAAACATAACTTGCACATGTTGTGTTTTCAGGAAAGAAATTTTCACACCTATGTACTTCTTTTTGGCTCGGAAACCAGAATCTTCCAGTCACTAAGGTGGTGTGGCATGTTCAGGAGTTATTGCTGTCTAAGGAAGGGACTTTTGATAAAATATATATATTCTTTGGCCTTGCCAAATAAGTTTTTTCTGCATCTACATTACGTAGACCTCTTTTGTTTCTTGTCATTATCCAAGGATATATATCCTGCTGATTCATTTGTTATTGTATTATTATAAAGTGGTTTTATGTTATAGTAAAAATTTTAAGTTTTAAATCAAATTGCTACAAGAATAATAATATACTACTAGAAAAAAAAAATTAACTGCTTTTACGCTAGTTAAATTTATTTAACATTCTTGTTTTCATACAGTAAAGATATCTTTCCTAAATTACCCTTAACATCCAGAGCTTATGTGAATTCATATGTACATGAGTATTAGCTTTCCTGTGGAATGGTTGAATGAGACTTGTTTAAAAGAAATACTTACGATAAATAATAAATAAAAATGTTTTAGCCAATCAAGAGTGTAAGCCATAAATATTTGATCTGTGTTGTTTGCAGTCATGGTATAAAAATATATTTATGTATCTTAAAATAGTTAATATCTATATTGTCTTATTAAGTAAAATGAAATGAGTAGGGTTTATTATTTTAAATGATAATTATATATAATATAAAGACTTAAATATATCCAACTTCTTATACTTAATCCATGATACGAACTAAAAAATATAACAAATAAAATACACTAATTCAAAATTTAGCAATGTATTTTTACTTCAATGCTTATTATTTGATAGAGTTTTTTTTTTTCAATCACATTAATTTTTTTTTTTTTAGTAAAGATGTTTTATATAATTTTTTGAATAATTAAAACATGTTCAAAATCATATAAAATATGCAAAACTAATGTTTGTCTTAATTTCTTAATTAATCACTAGTTGGGAGTGAATAAAACGAGGAAATATCAATTAAAGAAAATAATAAAGATTATTTTATCTTTTCAAAATATAAAAATAACATAAAAAAATATATTCTAAAATATCAGTTTATTTAATTTAAAAATAAAATATGATTCTATTAGTACTAAAGAGCGCCTGTGGCCTAATGGATAAGGCGTCTGACTTCTAATCAGACGATTGTGGGTTCGAGTCCCACCAGGCGTGTATCTTTTTTATTGTAGACAAATATAAACTGAAAAATTAAGTATAAGAAATAAATTAATTTAATAGGAAAATCACAAAATTCAAGAAAGATTATTTAACATTATATATATATATATATATATATATATATATATATGACAACAGTTAAATCAATTATAAATATATTTTATACATATTTTTTGGTCATAGAAAATATGGATATGTAGAAAATAAACTACGTTAGAGGACTCCCGCTATTTTTCGCTCTGAGACGCTCTTCATCGTTCCTGTCCTTCTCTCTTCCACCGTTCCCCCTTCTATCATTTAATGGATTCTCCCTCTCGCTCCTCCGTCATCGTCGTCGGAGCTGGTATCTCCGGTGAGTACCGCCGCCGCTAGAATTTCTCCTCTCTTCAACCTCCACCCTTCCATACTGATAATCACGTGTTTTTCCTTTCTGAAAGGTATATCTGCGGCGAAGGTTTTGGCCAAAAACGGCGTAAAGGACCTTGTGATCCTCGAGGCTTCGGACCGCATCGGCGGCAGGATCCGGAAAGAGAACTTCGGCGGCGTGTCCATAGAGCTCGGAGCCGGTTGGATAGTCGGAGTCGGCGGGAAAGAGTCCAATCCTGTTTGGGAACTCGCGACCGAATTTGGCCTCCGAACCTGCTTCGCCGACTACACTAATGTGCCATACAACATCTACGATCGCAGGTCCGCGAAAAGTGCTATTTCCGTGTTACTCCGTTTTCTCTATTATGTGCCAAGGAGCGCAACGCAACTAGTTCTTCTTACTGTTAGCGTCGTCGTTTTCCATTATTTGCTTATTTCTGTTATGTTCTGTAATTACTATTATCGGATTTCTGTGGTCTACATGTGTAACTGAATTTTCCGTCACATGGAGTCGGTTGCAGCGGGAAGATATATCCAAGAGGAATCGCTGCGGACACGTATAAAAAGGCAGTGCAATCAGCAATTCAGAAATCACGGAACCAAGAGGATTACGGAGGAGGCGATAATGGCTCCAACTCCAACACCGATCCACCTTCGTGAGTTTTCAGTAACAAAACGATTCGATAAAGGAACCAATGATGCGGTGTGATTGCGAATTTGTAACTATAAGTAACGTTGATTGTGTTTATTTTTGTTTGCTTCGGTTTAGGACGCCGTTAGAGCTGGCGATTGATTTCATCCTCCATGATTTTGAAATGGCAGGTGCGTTCCTGAATTTTTGAATTGAATTTCATGTATGATTTGCTCGGTTTGTTTATGGATGTGTTAGTTGTGGTTGTAGACGCAGTACCGGTATGTACCTTTAGAGAGTTTGGCGAAAGTGAATTTTCGGTTGCTGATGAAAGAGGTTTTGATTATTTGGTATACAAAATGGCTGAAGATTTTCTGTTCACATCCGAGGGTAAAATATTGGACCGTCGTCTCAAACTTAACCAGGTAGTGTTCCTTCTCTGATTCTCTGTTCCTATTCATTTCTTTCTTTGATCTATGAATGCCTACGCGCCGAGTCCATGGGCCCTCTCTTAGTAGTGGTGGTGTGCTTACCTAACTGTTGGCTTTGTCTGTTAGCTACCATTGCTCTGTGCTGAAAGAAACAAAACAGGTAATATGATGGCAGAGTGGCTGTGGATCGGGTGAAATTGAAAATTTTGTTTTTATTTTTTCATTTTCAGTTTTTTAGTGCAAGAAGTTATTTTCATACGAAGTAAAAATTATTTTAAAATTTGATATTTCATTATAAAAAAGTTAATATAGTAATTCAAAGTATATTATTTAACACCAAAACTACTTAAAGAATTTTTTTTATTAAAAAACACGTTTAGATTGGAAATCAATTCCTCAAAATAAAAGTAAATATATAAAAAATTAACTAAAATTATGTCAATTAATATTTTAATATAATTCTATAATTAAAACCAAGCGCGTATTATATTATATATATATATATATATATATATATGTATATATATATGTATATATATATGAGGATTAGGATACGTCTGTTTATTGAATCATACATATTAGATATATATTTGATTAAATAATTTAAATTATTTTAAAATACAATTTCCAAATAACTTTTATAGTTCTGGAAATCAAATATTAATTTAAAAATATTACGCTTTTATTAATGTGCTCATAAATTTATTATAAGATAACCTTTTAAATATTTTTTTATCATCATCTTAAATTACTAAAATAAATTGTGAAATTTCTCAAAAAATGGAACAATGAATTTAGAGACTATGTTAAAAAAATATCATTAATATTTCTTTGAAAACAATATCCTTTCGTAACTCTTTGATCTTTAATAAGTTTGACATATGTTTTGTGATAATTACTGTCCGTCGTTCTCCCTGTTTATGGTGTAATGTATATTTGTTGCCTGAGAGGATAACTTTATCTATAAGTATTTGTAAATGAAATAAAGTAAAAAAAAGGTAAACAAATTATTATTTTTTAAATAAAATTAGTTTATGTAACTTTTTCTTTTTAACTTTTAACTTTAGAAAAAAAAAACTTAGATAATAGATTCTTTTATAAAAATTAAGTATAAATATTATTTCTATACTTCTATTATCCGAACTTTCTTTCCCTGCGTGAAGCAGTTATTAATAAAAAAAAAAAATGGCTTTTGCTAGCTATTAATCTCTAAATTGAAAATTTTGGTGAAAACATTTTAAAATATATTAAATATATGTTATACTTTTCCCTCCAAAAGATTGTTACACCTGTGAGGATTTTAACGAGTGTCCAAGTTATTAGTGATATGTAGGAAAAAAATTATGTAATAAAAATTAGACAAATGTTTAAATAAGGTACTGATTAAGGAATTGGGAGAGAAAAAAAGTTTATATATGATTATTATAATTATTAATTTATTAAGTAAATTGTATACTCCTACTCATCGTCCTTGATTCGCCTAATATCCCAACTAAACAATCAAATCATATCTATAACCTAAACTGAAAGATATGAAAGTCATGGACAAGGTTCATGTATCTTGCCGAGCTTCTGGCTATACTACGTAAACTCCAAACACAAACATCCCATTGTAACTTCTAATAAACTTTGTTTATCATTCTTAACCACATGTCAATAACACACGTCAATAACATGTTCTATTAACAAGTATCATCGGTAATGAAAAGTCTACATAAAAGTTAAATAATTTATTTTGTCTCAGCTTTGTATTCTTTAAAAAGAACTTGAACTTCAAGAAACCTTTAATTATGTGTATCTGTGATCTTTTTGCACGGATGTTATGCAGTGCAGGTTGTTCGTGAAATACAGCATTGGGGAAGTGGCGTTAGGGTGATAACGGAGGATGGTTGCGTTTACGAAGCTAACTACGTAATTGTATCTGTTAGCATTGGTGTTCTCCAAAGCGACCTTGTTGTCTTTAAGCCACCCTTGTCCGTATGTCTTCTCTTATCTACTTATATCCTCAATATTTTCTATGTCGTCTCCTCTTTCTGCCCTGCACAGTTTAATTGGTAGTAATTAATTACACAAGCTTAATACATCTCCCATAAATTTAAGATTTAAATTTATAAAACTTTGAAATGTGGTCCTATGATATAAAATACATTAAAGCTTAAAGAAGAGTATGGATCATGCAAAATAAAATGATATACTTTTAACTTAAAAATATTAGTTATTAAATAAAATATTAATTTAATTAAAGTGTAGATTAAAACTCCTTTAAGTAAAAGTTGTACGAAAATTTTAAAAGTGATATAATATAGTAAGATTAAAAAAAATATGACGTGGGACTCATATAGGTGGATATGTCGGGATGTTCCGAATTGATCCGTGGATTTTCTTGAATGAATACAATGAGCTATCAAATAAGATGGATGACTTCGGTACGGTCTAATATTTTAAAAATAAATTATATTTGGTTGACTTGATTCTTTTTGAAATGAATAGTATTTTTTCAACCAAATCTAATTTATGTCGAGTTAACGACTATTTTGACCCACTTTAAAAAATGAAAAATCAAATAAATTTAAATAAAATAAATATAAAATATATTTTTAAAATTTAAGTAATATTTGTAATTTAAATTTAATTTGTAAGTATAACTATTCGATATATCAATAAATATAGATTATAATATATGTATGTGTTTTAAAAAATAAAATTATTTTTATTTTTTAAACAATTATTATTTTATAAAATATAAGCCCACGAGAAAGTCTGGTCTAAGCTCATTTAGGCCTACAAGTAGACAGACGGGATAAAAATTATGTAATTCAGTTTAAGTCACAATTTTTATTTGATGAATAATAGCATCTCATTTAATACCATAAAATTAAATAGGATCTCTTGACTAGAGTGAGCTTATATAGAGTGAGCTTAGACAATCTTTTATTGTCGGATTCTTGGTTGAGGTGGTTGGAATAGATTAAAAAAGTTTCACGCTATTCTTTCTTCATCAAAGACTGGGAAGTTGTGAAAGAAAAAATTGAGAGGTGAAAAAGAGAAAGGAAAGAAGATAAATAAAGAACTTAAAATGAGTTCTTACGACAACAATGAGTTCTTACGGGTTAACCCTTTTACACATCTTGTTCTTTAGTCTAATAATTTTTTATCTTTCATTGTCATACGTGATATAATAATGATAACTAACTTAAATTAAAAACATAATATTTATTTTCATTCTTCAGCGATCTGCTATTCATTAATATCATTTATGCACATTAGCGTTATATAAATGAATTTATGGTTCCCTAGAATTTATATAAAAAATTATTGGAAAATGATACGTGAAAACTATGGTATTAATTGAGATTTAGGACGAGAAAGACAGGAAAGTGGAAGTATAATAACTAACATGACAAATAGGAAAATTGGGATAAAGAAAGATATTAAGAAATTATAGATGTTAATAAAATGTGTTTGATAGTTATATTTTTATTTATGAAAACAATTAGATATATAATATGATAAACATTTTGTATATTTTATTTGTAAAATTTAACTTTCATCATCATCATTATTATTTGTTGTTCGCGCCCTCAGGTTCTTGTTCCGCCCAGCCTGTCCTTTGACTCTTACGATTAGTTGTAGTTTAGGACTTAGCAATTGAGCCAAGTGTTGCAGGCGATGCATACTGTGCTGATCAAAATGTACTTGAAACGACATATGATGCCATTAAATACGCTAAAACATATGAATTGAGGCACTATGTCTGGTTCCTGAGCCCATATGAGATTATTCGTCAAACTTTCCCTTCAATGATTTTAATATTAGTTGGTTTTGCTAAGTAATACTTGTCTGATTCGACATGTCCATGATAAATTCAATAATTACTCAGGGATGGAAATTGAAAGCCATACAGAAATGTGAGATAATGGTGTACACGAAAATTTTCTTGAAGTTTTCACATCAGTTCTGGCCAAGTGGACCCGGAAAGGAATTCTTCATATATGCTCACGATCGGAGAGGCTACTACACATTTTGGCAGGTTTGTTCGAGAATTTTCTTTGTTCAATGCTGTAGTTTATACTATGTTCTTACTTTTGCATTCTATGTCTATTTTATTTCTCATCCTCTCATCCTGAAGCTAGCTGTTTTATGTTAGGAATAAAATTCTCTAAAATAGGCTGGTATGTTATACTTTAGTTGCATGTTGCATTGCATGCATCATATATACTTAAAGTTGGGAAATAATGTGAATTACGAAAACATGGCAATTAAAATATATAATTCATTCCGGCACACAAATTGCCATCACGTGAAATTTAAGTAATATCCTCTTAACTAACACTAGGATCCAATGTAAGCGTACATATCTTTTGTCTGATATGGAGAGATTGTGTTGCTAATCCCTTTCCTGATTTACCCAAGGTGTCCTTCTAATTTTATTTTTCTGAATGTGTGTAATTTTGACCTTTAGCGTTAATAAAACACTTTTGCTGCAACAACTTCCATTGTCCTGTTATGAAAATATTAATTACATCCCTGTAGGTAGCACGGATATAATAGTGTTTTTTTTTTTTTCTAGATGTGTGCAATAATCTTTGGTGTTATCCGAACAAGTTTCATAATGGGAATTACTTACCAACCACGATTAATTTTCTTTCCGCATAAAATTCTTGAAACTATACCTAACATGAGAAAAAAAAATATAAACTAAAATTGTTTTATACATGAATTAATTTGTAAAAAGATTTTCATATAATTTTACTAATTTTGTTCATTTTTAATTTATACATAAACTAACTTTAACTTATAAAAAAGTTAAATTCCTTGTTTTCTTATAAAAATTTATGAAGAAACTGGTCCAAACAGATCCTATATTTCAAAGTACAGAGTAGAGTTTTCTTAAAAAAAATGGAGCTTTTTGGCAAACTAGATCCCTAAGAGAAAAAAAAAATTAGTTTCACCATAAAATCAAATTATTTATTTATGAATAAGTAAATTTGTAAAAGCTTTCTTATATATTTCCTCTCTCTTTTTTGTTTTAACTTGTACATAAGTTACTTTTAGTTTATGAAAAAAGTTAAATTCATTTTTTATTTAGCTTTCATCAATTTATGAAAAAACTGGTTCAAATAGACATTATGTTTCAAATCATAAAAATAGTAAGTCCATAAAAAAAATTGTTTCTTACAATGGGAAAAAAATAACCTTCGAAAGTATTATATAATTTCAGCATACATATGTCTTTTCAATTCGGATATTGAGTGAGTTTTTGGTTTTATGCTATATAGTCAAAAACATGAATCAATATTTCAGAAATTGATTCCAATAATCTAGATTTTTCGCAACAGAAACATTGAATTTGAAAGTCTAAATGACAAACAACACTGACATAATTGATTCATGTGCCACAACTAAGTTCGCACTTTTACAGTTAAGTATCAAAATTTCACTAATTGACTTAATTGTGGAGGACTTAGGCATTGACTTTGGATATGATATCTTCAATGACCTTGAAAATAATTGGATCAGACTGTTTTGCAATAAATGTTTGGCATTAGCTGTCTTTTCTCTTATATTTTCTAGATTTTTTTTGAGCTATTTGATTCACTTTTTAATCAACAGCAAATGGAGAACATATACCCTGGGTCTAATATCTTGTCCGTCACATTGACAAATGGGGAATCGAAACGTGTGGAAGCTCAAGCCGATGAAGACACCTTGAGAGAAGCTATGGAGGTGCTCAGGGATATGTTTGGACCCAACATTCCTGATGCCATTGATATACTGGTTCCTCGATGGTGGAATAACAGGTTCCAACGTGGCAGCTACAGCAACCATCCCATCATCTCTAATATCCAACTACTTCATGATATTAAGGTTTGTTAATCACTTTAACTATTCATTTACATAATAAAACTATGAATATTGGGAAATTTACAAATTGATTGCTACTAAAATTACTGTGGAATTGGTAGATTTTAAAATACTTATCTACATAGCTAGGTCGGACTTGAAAACACGTGAAAGAAGTCATATTTCATGACTTGCTTTTAACTTCTGGAAAAATCGTATTTAATACAAATACGAAATTTTACACGTTAAAGGATACAAATTTTGAAGGAAGACCAGATAAGTTCTATGCCCTTTCACTAAAAAAATTCTAAAGTCTGCTTAAAAAAATTGGAAGTATTACAAAAAAAAAAAAATCATTTTCTATTACTTTTGTAAAATAAAAAAAAATCATTTTCTATTACTTTTGTAAAATAAAATAATTAAATTAGATTTAAGTCTACATGATTTTCTAAATTATGAATGTATTGGTAAAAGAATTCGAAAATTCAGAAGTCGCCGTCCCTAGGATTTGCTAAATTTTGATTTTAGAATATGAAAACAGATGCATTTGCTTTTCTGTGATTATTCTTGGATTTCACTTCTGAAATATCTCCCAGAGAAAAGGTGAAAAGGAGCGAGCAGGCAGCAATAGAGCAACATTCGTAGTAGTTTTCCTTTCTGAAGCATGTTCTAGAATTTCTAAACATCCAATTGTAAAGTAACCAATCTTTTAGTATCTTTATCTTCTGATAACCTATTGGTTGTACAAATATGTTCCAAATTGCTATAATCAATCATGCAAAACTACACTTAAGTTTTAAATTAGGTGTTCCAATATTACATACCGTGTTTTTGTCCTATTGGGACGGACTGCTGCCCTGTATTTTGGTTTTCTTTTGTGCCCCTTGATACGTTCTGTAATTTTTAGCTGTGTTCATTCCTACAGGGAATATTTATATTTTCAGAAACATTTTCCGTTGTGCTTATTTTTTCGGGGTATGGTTCAGGCTCCAGTAGGTCGCATTTTCTTTACTGGAGAGCACACCAGTGACAGATTTAGTGGCTACGTGCATGGTGCATACCTCGCAGGTAGGCATTAACTTGTGTTAAGTCTACTTTCCTAAACAGATGATGGATAACTGTAGTGGCAATGACCTACTTGTGGGCATGAATGCATTACAGGTATTGATTCTACCAAAGAGCTACTAGAAGAAATGAGAAAGAGAAATAAGAAAGAGACAAACTCCATTATTTAAGCCCATGCCAGCATTGACCACATGCAATATTCCCAGGGGCAAGCTTCGGATTGCAGAAGCCAAATTATGATTACACCAACCTGCAGAAAAACCCTCTCCGTAGATGAAGATGAACGAAGCAAAAATAATGAGAATCATCATGACCTGGTGGTGGGTATAGATTGAACAAAAACAGACCAGTCTGACAATGTGGATTCTTCTCCGTTTGGTACAAAAATCAATGTCAATGGAGTTTAGTAAGTTATGAATACTTGAAGGGAATTGATTGGATTCGGTCTAATAAAGTAGCTTCGTTCTTTAAGTTGGAAGGAGGATGTTGGCTTATATTTTTATTCCTTTTTTTGTTTAACTTGTCACTTGTGTCATTAAACGAAAAGACCTTAAACTCTTAACAGGAAAATTTACCAATGGACGCCCCAACCTTATTTAATACCTAGAAAAGATATTACAGAGAATATAATATGATAGAAAGAGATAATAAACATGGACAAAGCGTGCGATATGCGATAGTGTCCAAACATAAACAATCATAGCTTTTGAACCACCTTGATAAGCAACACAATATCCACCAGCAAACCAAAATAATCCCCACATTTGTCCTACAACTGTCTTCACCACATCAACATACATAATCTGTTTAGCAATACCAGTAAAAATAAATAAATCAAGGAAACAAGGGTCACAAGCAAACTACAGAGAACAACGAAAGTAAAGCAAGGACTTGAGCAACTCATGTCGTAACTATTAAGAAATATTTAGTATAAGCTTGTTTACTTTAACTAGCAGATAATATATATGTGTAGCTAAACCACTCCTTTTGGTATATTTGTCACTATTTAATGGCATCTTCCTTCCCTTCAAAGCCAAGGTTATTTTCGAGCTATCTAAATTACGTTTAGTAGGAAGTTGTTCACTATCCTATTACTCGCAAATTGGGCGACAAACTTGCTTGTGACCCCTAAGTAATTAGACCCGAAAAAACAACTGATATTTATGATAAGTATTGCTTAAAACTACTATATTCATTAACCTATGCGGCAGGAGATTTATGCTATGCTGAAATAATTATGCCAAGTGAAAGTGCTAAAATATAAACTAGAACCATTAAAAAAAAAACGAAGTACATATAAATTAAACGCCAATTTATAAACCAAAAATTTCATCGTTAAGCAGAATAATTGCGTACGGATAGGTGTTGGCTGATCAAGAGACATTTGCGTTCTGCAAGGACTGGCATGCTACTGAACCTACAGATGTACGCATGACATGCTCCCCTAACATCGCAATGCAAGAAACATCTGTCTTAAGATGAGGTTGCACCAATTCCCATATCTTTTTCTTTGCTATCTGTGCGTTGTCACAGAAGAAGAAGAAGAAGAATAAGACCCAGAAAAAATACAGGATGGAGACATAAACCATCAATTCACATTTCTCTTGAAATTACTTATTTATGAGAAAAACAATTAACACTATTCTTCTAAGTTCTCTGATTCTTCCACACAATAAATAACTCTTCAATTTTCTAAGTTCAGGTGCTGAACTTCTTTCCTAAATTATATCTAACCAATTAACTTTTTCCCTACACATTAAAGTGTGCTTATCTTAACATATATGATTAAAATGATAATGACATTCGTTTATACGGTTCAGTGTAGCAAGATTTATTTATATACAGCAGCCATCCAAGGTGAATCTGTGATCTACATACCCTTGAAGGTTTAGTTCAAGAGCCTACTATACAGCATTGAAATATGCATGCAACAAGTTTTTTCGTGGCTTCCAAGAAAAGTGCCACCTGAACTACGGTTTTTTCATTCCCTAGCAGTAATGAAAACCTTGTGCAGGGACAATTTCTATAGGACTCATTAACTATATGTTATCCCATATAACTGTAAAACTCACTGGCTTAAAATGTGACTTGGCCTTACTTATAAAACACATAAATCATCTCCATTCAACTAGGCAGTCACATTAATTGTTATTAAGAAAGAGCTATTGCCTGATTAGGAGTGGCGGCAGCAGGTTGATTATCTTTTTCATCTTCCGTTCCAAACCATATTCTTTCACCAGGAGTTGCTTCATCAGGAGGGAAAAGAAGTTCAACATTCTCATGCTTTGCATCAGAGGCTGCCATCAGCATTCCGCAGGACTTTACACCACGCATATTTCTTGGCTTCAGGTTGGAAAGGACAATAACCTTTTTTCCCTGCATGTACCATAAGATTTAATTAACAATTATATACTATAATGTACAGAAAAAAACACCAATATGATTCCAATCGCAGCCTCAAATCCATTTCTGCACTGTTGCCATGCACACACACACAGAAGCAACTATTCAGACCAGTCATAAGTTTGTCTACCTAATCCATCATTGTATACATTATTCACACTGTACAAATGATGCACAGAGAGCAGTCAATAGAAATCACTCTTTCTTCCACTACAAGGATTATCCAAATGGATAGAGGTTTTGATTCGAAAGTTGAAACCACAGAAACTAGCAAGAGAGAATAATCTGAACTAATTCTTTGGTGACATATGGCAGTTTAAAATTGATACAATCATTCAAATAATTTGCTTCCATACACAAACATACTTCCCTTTACCAAATTTCATTATGTCAAAATCATCTAAAAATATTTTGTCCTAGCATATTTTCCCTCGCTACTCTTATGGAAACACCAGACCTAGGAAGCATGGATATGGATAGATCACAATACATGAATATAGGATACAACATACCGATATAAAGTTAACAGAACAAATACACGTTTTAAACTAAAATCAAAACATTAATGCTTAAGGGGAATCTAAAATGACACATGTAGGAAAGCTAGCTACGAGATAGGATCAAACCTTAAGCTAATACTCAGAATATCAACATACAGAATATGTTTGAATATGTTTAAATTCCACAAAAATTGAGATCGGTAATACTTTGCATAGTGTTTTCAGCAGAGAAAGACTTAATTAAACTCAAGGATCCAATATTCAAAATCAAAATTGACTAAACATTATCAATACCTGAAGGTGTTCAATAGGGATGTATTTGACAAGGCCACTGCATATGATTCTGGGTTCAGGCTCACCGATATCAACCTCTTCAACATACAGAGAATCAGCCTCATCGTGTTTCCATGCCCTCACAATGCGTCCAACCCTTATGTCAAGCAGCCCAGCCGCGTCCTTAATGCTGCTCTCAGCTTCAGCACTAGCATTCCCTGTGATTGCTTCGCTAGTTACTGCCTCGTCAATGGAAGAAGAAGAGAGTGAGCGAAAGGAAGGAGACCGAAACGTGTTTGGCGTGGATGAGAGGGTGAAAAAGGGGAAGTTGGAACGGAAGCGAGTGGCGTTGGAGAGAAGGGGAAGATGGGGTATGGTATTCCGTAAGGAGCAGAGTGAGATAACAGAACCAACTCTCAAAGCATTTGCCATTTTGGTGATGTGAGATGGATTGAAGGAGGATTAGATTGGATTTCAAACATCAGAGATATAACAAGGGAATGAGTAAAATAAAAGTTTATTAAGGTTTGTTCAGACGAAAATAATTATTATATTGGACGGTCCAAAAAATTGAACAGAACAGTTTATTGAATAAAAAGGAAATTTGCGTTTGCCGGGAGTCGAACCCGGGTCTATTGCTTGGAAGGCAATTATCCTAACCGTTGGACTACAAACGCTTCTTTGTAGCTTGCAAGCTTTTACTTTAATTCCTTTTCATTGATAAATCAATTAAAAAATTAGAATAATAATAAATTAGCTAATTCTTTATTCCATATATTTTAACTTTTGGTTCTTATTTAAATCGATTCATAGAAGAACAATGCATAATAAGCTTGTTGAGTTTTCTTATTATTAAAGCTTAATATAAACATATTAGTGTTACTCCAGAAGAGGAACTCAAACAAACTAAATAGTATTTTAAAATATAGTAAATTTCTTCCATTTTATTTCCAGTTCTAACACAAAAAGCCATTTTTTTAACAAAAAATCACTTTTATTTCTTAAACATTATATCCTTTCATTTAGTCTACACTGCAACTAAATAACTTTGCAGTTGTAAAAATTGAGATTATCCGTGTTTAAACTGTAAAAAAATATCTTAATAACAAAATCATTGTAATATGGCGAGAAGAGTGAAACTAGGAATGATAGAAGATATTGATTATTTAATACGATGTATTAGAATGAAAATAAATAACACAAGTACCCTCTAATTATTACCTTTTTTCAATTGATCTTACTGCATTTAGTTTCCTTCTATATTTTGATTCACCAATTTTTTTCCTATCAAACGGACATAGTTTGATCCACAAATTTTCATTCTCTGGCATTTTCCACCACGCTTATAGTCTGCTACATTGCAATCATTATATTAAACGTTTTTTGTTTTCTAGTTTCTAATTCAATTAATTGTAAGATTTCTAAACATTCTTCAGTAAAATACGTTTTCTGACAAACATGCTTAAACGGGCTTATATAATTTGGAATTTATGTTACAGAATGAATAACTTCCTAATATTAATATGTTAACCTTCCAAAAAATGGAGTCACTGCACATTAGATAGATTCCCGTCCTTAAAAGAGAAAAAGACGTTTTTAGGGAAAAAGAACCTTGTATAACATCCACATAAAAAAATGTGTAAGCATTTTAAAGTCATTAATGCTCTTTTTTTCTTTCCAAAATGCTATTCTGCGCTTTACGCCTTTGGCATGAATTAGCTTGGAGCAAATATAGCACTTTTCTGTACGGGTTTTAACACCCAATATACTGAAAATTTTACTTTGAAGACATACTCTCCAGTTAAACTCTAGTCACGTCCAATGAATTAGTATGGAGTTAAACTCCACTCACAACTAAAAGTCTAATGAATTAGTGACATACTTTTAAGTATAATAATAGGTGCTCTTGTGGATGGTCAAACTCAACTTTGTCAGTTCCGAATGGGGCATATCAATGGCATGGAATCATCATCTAAGTCAGTGTGTTCCATTTCCCCTTTCCGAATAAGTGTTAGTCAGTCCCTGATGCTGCCATAGTAAACTTAGCGGTAATCTAACATCTGCTTGTCAGCAATTCAACCAAAAAAAATCGAACCCTTCACAGCACAATTATGGATCCTAAATCAAATGATCGCTGACTCCGGAATGATCTGCTCAGAACATACAAGACACGAGGAAATGGGGAGAAAAAGAGGGATTTCTATACAATGAGGCCATTCAAAAATATACATGCAAAAGCCACACCAAAGACACATTGAGCTGCCTTCCTGACACACATCTAAACCCTAAAATCTCTTCAAAATAACAGTGTCCTGAAGATGAAAAATGAAAAAATAAGCAAAAGCATTCCAACGCCACCGGAATTACAGCCTGCAAAATTCACCATGTTCATAATGTCAAAATTTGGCTCTGCAACAATTTGACCACCATGAATTTGAGACAAGACAAAAATAAAACTCTAATCGCATCATAGGCGTACAACTAGGGTGTGCACTATGCAAAAAAGTTGAAACATTTAAAGATGTGTATTAAATTGGTTCAACTAACAGCCAGGTCAGTATTATAAAAAAAAAAAAATCAAAATGGGACTTACCATTATTTTTTAACGTTTGTGATGTTGGGAGAGCTGGTAATGACATCTCTGCCAAAAAAATTTAGGGACGAGAGTTAGGCAAATGCAAACAGTATTTTGTAATATCAGCATACTGGATAAAAAAAGTATGCAATGATGAAGACAGTAACTTTCTCCAAAAAACATACCAGGTGCACAGAGTGACAAGGATGTCCAGGGCGCAGCAATGTTGTCACTCAAATCACATGTAAAGCTAAAGCCGGATGAATTGTCAAATATCACATCTCCAGGCAAGCTCCGAAGTAAACATCCTGCATACAAACCAACAACCATCTTATTATTTACCAACATTACAACGAGTCCTCGACAAAAGTCAAGCATGAATATACTTTTAAAAGGAGCTTTTTTTCTCTGCTCAACAGAACTATTTTTATTAAGATATGATCCAAGATAGTATTCTAATGAACCTAGAATGCATTCCTCTTAACCCCGCATGCCAACTTCAACTAACAACCTAATCCATCACCTTTCCGAAAAGAATGGAAAATAAGTCCTAAATAGCATGATTGCATTCAACTATCAAATATTATATCACAAATTTCCTGGTATTTTGATGCCAACACCATGTGCTGTCTGAACCAACGTGTAAATAGGCTATTGAATTAAAAAACAACAGCTCTAAACAAAATGCAAGCATCAGAAAAAAAGAGCAAACCTTGTTGTCCATAAGCTGCCCGCACCAGTATCATGCAGAGCCACAACAGAAGAATTAGATTAGAGAAATTAAAAAAGTGGCCATGGGCAGAAAATATTGATTAAGCTTGAGCAGGATAAATACCTTGTATGCTGAAATCTTTCAAATCAACATCACAAAGCTCATAAAGATTTGTCATCACTCCACCTCCACGCAACATGGATCCAAAAAGTGTTGCACATATTATAGCTTGTTTATTTGTAATTAACATTTGCTTTTGTATCCCAGCAATATATGCGTTTAATGAACTACAACAGGAAGGACTAGGGGCAGCTACATTCTGACACGCATTGATTACTTCAGCAGGCTCCTCAAAACTCAAAGGACATACTGCACAAGCAATATTTACTCTTTACAAGTGTTTAAAAAAAAGCGAAACAAGATTACAATTCAATTGACCAAACACGATTTTAACTATATGCCATTCGTATGCACAACTTTTGAGTCCAGGTATATCCATCTATCTCAAAACTTAAAGTGCATGCTTTTGAGAAATAAAAAATTCAAATCAGATATCATATTTTACAACACTCTGGCAATCTTAGTTTGCCTAAATTAAAGAAAAACACACATTCCAACTCTTTCCTAATGGAACTCGATATCCTCTTTACTATACAGGAAATATAGATAAAGTACGGGATCACCCAAGTAATAGGGACACAAGAATATAAACCAGTACACAAAAAACAAAAAATAATGTGAGGAATTAGGTACAGTAAGCCTAGTAATATATAATCACTTAATTGCCTTTCCCCGCATTCCAATCCCAATTTATCCATGAATGATATTATTGGCTGTGTCACTGACAATCTCCCTAAACTATAAATAAATTAAATTAAGAATGAAATAGTAATCAGTGCACCTTTATTGACTTTGCAGGCAGACAGTATTCGGAATGCAGTATTTGCAGTCTCAAATGATAGCTTTTTGGAAAGATATGAATAAACCACACTTTTACAATCATTAAGATAATCAGAGTGATTCACTTCCCCGGCTATATTTTCATTATTGTTAGTCGTCATTTGTCTTCCAGAAATCTGTAGTGCTGCATCCATTATCGCAGGCTGGCAAACAGGTCTGCAGCATTCTTTAAGTGGATCAACAGTCCTGCATGCCTCAAGTAACTTACTTGTATTGACTGTTTTTTCAAGAGTAATATCATCCTTCACAGGACATGACCCTCCTGTAAAATTAGATGATTTTATGGAGCATAGTGTGGGGATGGTACTATTTGCCCCTCTACTGGCAAGAATACTAATGATATCAGAAAAACAATGATCGGCAACTGCATTTGGTAAAACCAAATTATCAGATTTCATGCTGTAGAAACCCTGGAAGATGTGGATCAAGCTACTAAACTGAGGACAACATATTACATTCCCTACAAGGGCTGCCAGAGGTCCAGAGCAATCAGATGCTGTTTTATCTAGTATATTTGATATACCTGGATGGGAAAAGTTCACAGGACATTTTCCAGTTAAAACTGGTTCATATCTGGATGGGAAAGTAGGATACATTGGTGGCAAAGACTCAGAGGGATATGGGAATTTTGGTAAGACAGCAGGTGATATTTCTATAGGGTCAAAGAGTCCAGATTCACCAGAAATGGGTTCCTTAGCTAACTCTACCAGAGAAGAAATTCTTCTATGGTTGGCATGTACTTCTCGTGCAGTCACATCTTGAAAAGTAGGAAGCCAGATGATAAATAGAATTAGCTGACAGTATAAAGAACCTGCAACAGTTTAATCAGCAGTTGAGTTAACAGAGGTAAAATTCTTAGAACAATGTTAAAAGAAAAGACAGCAATGCATACAATTGTGCTTTGGTCCAACAGAATTTAAAAAAGAATGATAAATTTGTTGATATATATTACAGTATGATGATGACTACCTCAACAATAACCCATACATGAGTGTGCAGAGTCAGGACTCAAGCTTATGAAACCTAAACTGTAAATTAATGACCCACTGACAAGAAAGCATCCATCAAATGTACTAGTCTTACCCTTATAACAATTAGCATCCTGAGAGCAGCCCATAACTCCCTAGCCCTCTGGTACCATTGAGTTTTACACAGGAGAACCGAGTGGCAGTTGCCGGTGATAAGCCAAGTGGCACCACATAGCAGTGTAGGAATGACGTAATACCCCCAAGCTTAAGATCTGTGATTAAAGTAAAACAACAGTTTAGGCTATTAAAAGAAGACAATCAAGTACTATTCCAAACTACTAACCTAATTATTGTAGCCAACATAAGCATGCTACTGCACAGGACATAACCAATGAGATTATAATCCAAGATTATCAAGCCTGAAAAAAAATTTGAGAAGCATTTAGCAGAAATATCTTTGAGTCAGCAAATAAAAAATGGAAGTTTGAAAGAGGGCAGTGCTCAAAGCAGTGGTTTTTAAACCCTAGGATTTCGTTTTAGTTTCTGCAGTTTCCTACAAGAAGATATTACACCTAAAAAATATTAGATAAAATGAAACCACATATTCTGCTTCTCTTTTTCTAACAACACTGTTGGTGCAGACCATTTACCCGTACATCCACTACTGCGTCAACAAGGTTTGAGCCAAAATAAACAAAAAATAAAAAATAAAGCGAGCCTATTAACTGAAATTAAATTACATAATTAACTCACTGAGGTGGACAATTCCAGTTAAAGATAAAACCTAAAAAAAGACAAGCCAACAATAGCAATAACTAAGTTCCAGAGTGAACAGATTACACAAACGGGTCCAGATGGACAGGGAAACGAACAGCTATTTTTCCTCTTTGTGCTAAAAAACGAACACTAAGTGGCACGATCACCAAATCCAAATTTGACAAGCCAAAAATAGAAATGTCAAATATAACAACAAAAAATACAAGATTCGTGTTCAGAAAGAAACAGACAGAGAGATTATGGTTGATTTAGGAGTACAACAAAAATAGATGAAAAGCGTACCGTGAAAGAGCGAGAAGTGTGAAATCGAAGCTACGAAGGAATAGTTGCAGAAAAGGAAATTTGGATCGGGTGGAAAAAGGAAACCCTAATGGAAGAATAGGAGCAATGGGGAAGAAGAGAAGAGAAGAATAACAGAGAAGAAGAGTGATATGGTAACAGCTGGCACCCGCATTACCTACTCCTATTCCCAAAAAGTTTAAACGCACCGTTTTCACTACACAACAACACTACTAACACTATAGTCAATAGTGCTGTTCACTCTTTGCCTTCAACTTCTTACTCCCAATCATTCAGGTTTAACTTTTCCTTAACAACTCTTCTCTAAATACATCTTTGCTTGAAAGTAATAATAGATTAAAAAATAATACTCCCTAATCAAGTGGTGGCTTTTGATTAAGTTAAGTATGTTTTTACATGTAATAAATAATTTAATAATTTAAATTTTACATTATTGTTCTTTATTTTATTTTATTAAGTAAATGTTCTGTGATTCATAAGCTTTAGATTTGTTTTTTTAATTAAACTGAAATTAATATCTATTGAGTTTGGCTTAGGATATATTTAAATCTATTCATAGAATATAAATATGACACATTATGTGGAGAGAGGAATAATTAATTCATATTATCTATTTCTTCCTAGCTATTTTTTTAGTGAAATGTCATTTTTTTTAGTGAAATGTCATTTTTTTATGAATACTGTGCAACCCAAAAAAGAAAATTCTTTTGGTAGTATACTTTGTTCAAAAAGGTGTAAAAATGAAAAAAGATGGCATGGAAAGGGGATGAGAATACCCTTTCTTAGTTTAGTTTGGAATACTAGAGGAAGAAAAATATTTAGAATATAATATTAAATATATTTAAACTATTTAAATATTTAGAATATAATATTAAATTTAACACGATGGTTCAAGTTTGAATCTCTATACGGATAAATTAAACTATATTGAAAAAAAAAATGTCTTTGAAAAAATACGTTGTACAGATTTGAAATCTTTCACAATAAATTATTTGCATAAATATAATAAGTAGGATGTATATGACTAAATAAGATTTTTGGATAATTTAATAAACATAATTTGCAGACATATGTTTTTAAAACATGGTGGTATTGGAGAAGTGATGGAAAAATTAATTGTTTTCGCTTTTCACCATATGAACTAAATTCAATATAAGTATGTCTTTGCAGAAATAATTTTTAATCAACATCAATTCACGAAAAAAAATTAAGAATATATGAAACTGGGATAGCATAATTTTTTGTTAAAATAATTTGATTTTGATATTTTTCTTAATTTGTCATTAGAATTGATTAAAAATGTATAGTTAATTACTAAAATGACTATAAGAGTATGAATGAGGATATTTTGGTCTCTACTCATATGATTGAAATGTTTTGGCTGCAAATGCACGCCACAGAATGCTTTGAAAAACACCACTCACTCTCTCATTTAAGATCCTAAACTTTCTAACAAACCATTATCCCCAACCAATGTCCTTCACATCTTCACACGTTCTTGTCTTCTAGGTAACAACTACCTACTAAATCCTAAATTCAACAGATAAAAGGACACTCACTTTACATGTTATTATTAAAAAACAAATTTTCTAGATTTAGTTTTTTTCTAAAACTAAAATAAATGTAATTGTAATTTCTACCAAAAAAATGAACAGTTAAATTAAAAACTGTTATCTTTCTACAAACATGAAGCTAATGTTGTAAATGGTTTTCTAGTTGTAATGAGTACAACAAACACAGGTCGTTGAATAGTGGAACACATAATAATCAAACGTAAAAATGAAAATTTATTCCCAGGAAGAAAATATAATTAGACATCTGGTGTTAGTTACAAAGTAATACAAAGAAAATCCTCAGCCGGGGTCAAAGATTCAAAGATTATGTAATGTAGTGTGCAAACATTTGGAACAGAGATATAACCACCAAAGTGTCATATCCTATGTTCATCCCCAGTATGTAACTTTGGTAACATCTTTCACTAAATATTTGACAAAATCTCACAATTGGACCCTGCATTGCGACTGAACTCAAACGAGCATTTACATGTGAAGGTTCTATTCTGATGGAGGTCTGTAATCAAGCATCTCCCTGATGTTTAACCTGATTGAAGGCCCCATGGCTGAGCATATGTGAGCACTTTTCCAGTACACACCTTTAGCACCTGAAGGTTTGTTTGCCTCTACTGATTTCTGTGAAATTAGAACGTTGGTTAAAAGTTTATCATTGTGAAATTAGACATACAGATACAAGGGTTGCTTAGGGAAGAACATACCACAGCAGCAAGCAAGTTTACAAGAAGATCCTCTTCTGAAAAGTCAGCTTTTCCAAAAGGTAAGTGCACTATTCCAGTTTTGTCTGCCCTGTATTCAACTTTTCCCTGCTTGAATTCTGCTATAGCCTGTAAAGTTGAATGGATTTAAATGAGTTTCTGATTAACCAAGTGTATAAGCAAAAATCTCTTTACAGAGAAAATGAAAAACCAAAATGAGAATGCGTCAACCAAGTATGAATTTGTACATTTTGCACCATGGTTCAATACATGCAACAAGCAAGCAATGAAAAAAGTAAACAATAGAAGTGGATAATACACCTGAGGAATATTAGTTGCTACAGTGCCAGCTTTTGGGTTTGGCATCAGTCCTCTTGGCCCCAGAATCTTCCCTAGGCTAGCAACCTGACACAATCAACAAGGATGATTCCATCATAAATAGCAATACCAAAAATATCTTTATTGAATTACTGAACTCTTCATAATTAAAGAAAATGTGAACAACATATCTAAAAGTTTAATGATAGTAGCTTTGAAGAGTAATAGCATGCTACCAAATTGACAAACACCTATGTTTAGTAATTTATTAAAACATAATGGAGACGAGAAATGCATTTTATCAAAAGCTCTTTGAAATGTCAAACGGGAACATAGGGAGGCATTCCATTTGATGCCATCTAATTATAGGCTTCACACTTTCACTAAAAAAAGATGACTAGCAAGGGGGGCAAATAAACGTTAAGAAGCACAGACAAAGCATGCATAAAATGATGCGTTCAGAACACCTGGTTTAAAGGAACGCAGAGGTTGCTAGAGTAGGAAAAATTAATTAACCAAAACACTTACAAGGCGGTTTTTAATCTACATTAGGATAACCCGGTTTGCAAATAATTCAGTCATTACCAATTTTACATATAACTTATTGAGATTACATAATTTTGTGGAATACTCAAATTATAGTTAAAAAACAATGAACATGAAATTGACAAAATCTATTAATCTAATCACAAGATTAAAACAAAAATCACCAAAGCAAAACCTTAGGCATCATATCTGGAGAAGCAATTAGTTTATCAAACTCCATGAATCCTCCTTTTATCTGTTCTATCAGGTCCTCTCCGCCCACCAAATCAGCTCCTGCATTTTTTGCTTCATCGAATTTTTCACCTATCAAAATGAACTTTGGATTAGTCTGGTAAAAACAGTATATGTATTACGAATTTAAGAGACAATCCAGGCAATGCATAAATTGTAAATGGTAGGAAGGAATTCTAATGGCGTTTTTGTCCATTTGATTCTCATTAAAGTCATTACATTGGACATTCAAAACCACCGCTTAGCCTATATATGGTGAATATGTGTCATCTACCCCACACTTCTTTCATTGCTAAACTTTTAAAGCTTCTATCATGTCTTTTTAGCAAGGAATATTAACGTGCAATGTAGAATGTTCGTTTTAATATTAAATAAGACACTTGTTATTCATAACTTTGATTATCTCATCATATACTTATTCTAAACTTTGTTCAGAAGTAGGAACGGCCCTTGAGAATATGTTTTATCAGATAGAATGAGCAAAAGCACAACTGCGGAGAGTATAAGCATCCTCCAAAGAGATGGATAAAAGCATCAAGGAAATAGAGCAAAATCAATAATGCAGCAAGCAAGTTCAGTCCTTCATCAACCGAAAATTCCATTGAACAGCGCTTGCAGAGCAACACAGACAAGCCATAAATATCATTCCAATCAATAACAAATTTTCAGGGCAAGGAGAGCAACATAAACCTCACCATCCCTTAATGATTTGGCCTCCATACCGAAACCTTTGATTTGATATTGGAAACAAAGAGCTAGAAGAAACTACTCAAAAGTCAAGGAACCGACTTAGCATTCATCAAACAGATTAAACTGTAGTTTAATTATTCCAATTACAAACTGAAGAAATTGCTATAACAAGTGGACGTTGAACAGAAAAAAAGGTTGATCTGACCTACCCATTTCAACCATGTTATATACACACACAATTGGATCTGACCTACCCACAACAACCATGTCATATACGCAACCAGTTTAGCATTTAAATAAGTTAAACAGTCTAGTGCTTTTTTACATCAAATCCAGACACCACAAGACAATACTTGGTGCAAGTAAAGCAACTAAGTTGTTATGACATATATGTGTTCAGATTCAGAGCCAAATCACCAATAGCAGAATAAAAAGCACTAACACAGGTTCCCGAAATATACAACCAAGAGCAACTAGTAAAGCACTTTCATTTAATTGTTATGCTAATCTGTTACTATTATTTATGGTACAACAATCTTGTAACAAGAGGAAACTTGACTTCTAAAACACTATCCATCTAATGGGTGAGTTTGGAAACAAAGTAATGCATAAAACAAAAATTGTAAACGATTAACCAGAACCCATCCAAACCACAATCACCAGACCACCCTCTTTAACAATTAACTCTAAATGTTTCTACTCACTACATGGCTTACTAATTGTTTCACTTATGAACTCAATAGCCTTACTTGATCCAAGTAGCAAACCCAAACTATTATGACATGGGTGGCAGTTGTTTCGGTGGATTACTATCAGCAACGCCAGCTACAGCCATTTTATTTTCCGAGCACGGACTGATCATAGGTTAATGTTCTTTACAGAAGGATGGAATGAATGACAGAAACATTAAGAAAAGAGCTCAAAATTTATCAAAAGTAAATAGATAGCCAACTCAAGGACAGCTGGAGGATGATAAAAATTACAGTCCACTTACTGAAGGATTAAAACTCCAAATGGCATGCTGGTAAAAGCAGACACTTGTTACTTAGAAATCTGTGGAATCTAAAGAATATGACTGGCAATATCATATCACAAGGGGATAATCTTGTGTTCTCATAATTATTTATTTGCGCAAGTAAATAAAAGACAGATAAATACACAAACATAGCAATTCTTACTTCGTACACATATGAAGCATGATTCCATCACACTCTACCAAAAGTAGATGCACTTTAAGTTTTGTAAGAATACCAAATATTAGTTGTTTAAAAATTCAGAATCCAGAATGATACAACTTCCTATTTATGAAGTGGCACAGAAATTCCTGTATTTCAATCCCTTGCCTGGGCAGCACAACGTTCTACATTTGGGAGAGAAAAGCTATCATCTTATTATACGGATCCATACCAGAAGTTTACATAACAGGTACATTTCCTTTCGTATGAATCCTCTTTATAAGAAAATAATTTTCAGAATTATCTGGAAACCTATAACATGACGATTAAGAAGCATAAATACCTTGAGTGAGAACAGCCACTTTAACCGGTTTTCCAGTTCCCTTAGGCAGACTTACCTGTCAAGAAAGAGTCAAAAGACTCGGAATTAAAATTCATTCATCATAGCTCAAGTTTTCAATGTAACTGCATGTACCAAAATCAACCAAGGAGCAGGAGACTCACCGTTGCTCTTAACTGTTGATCATTATATTTAGGATCAATGTTGAGCCGGAAATGGGCTTCTACTGTTTCAACAAACTTGGTTTTAGCCGTTTCTTTAACCAAAGATACTGCTGTCTTCAAGTCATACTCTTTCTTACGCTCCCTCAATTTTTGAATTTCCAAAAACCTCTTAGACCTTGTCTGGGGAGACAGTAAAAGAACAATTAGCCTTGAAATAGAGGGTCAAAACATCAAATATGAACAATTTGATGACCAAGACACTCAACTCAATTTTGGAAGAAGTATGCAAATGGCTATCTTGTAAAATTTATATAAAAAAATGCACGAAGAGATATACTGATGATGCATATAAATGGGAAGGAGGCAAATCAGATGCCAAAATGTAACGAACAAACAAGCAAAAAGCCTGCCTAGAATGATCATGGAACAAACACTTTACACCACCATTAACAATCAAGGATGAACTGCTGACAAGCACCTCCAACCTGGCACTCAAACTATACACCCTTGAAAATTCAGAAGATATTTGTATATAAATGCCATCATTAGACATAATCATTCTACTTGGTCCAAACAAAATTATAAACCATTGGGTATTTTTTCTTTCATCAACATCTTTTCAGGGGATCTCACCCCATCTCATCTCACTTCAAAGAAACGCCAAGCAATTTTATACCAAACATCATTTCATTTCAATTGAGTGAGCAGCTTGTGCAAGCAAAAGCTGTCATTGGTCATTCAAACAAGCACAGCACATTCAGCTATACCACTGCAGCAATTACTCATTATCCCCACCAGGGAACATGAAACAGAACCCAGAAAAAGCCCAACACAGTTCTACTTAAAAAGACTTACAAAAAAAAAAAAAAAAAAAAAAAAAAAAAAAAAAAAAAAAAAAAAAAAAAAAAAAAAAAAAAAAAAAAAAAAAAAAAAAAAAAAAAAAAAGATAAACCCATACAAATAAATAAGTAAAAGGGCGAAGGAAAACATAAAGCATGCATTTTTTCACAAAGGGGTATTTTAACCAGCGAACCCAAACTCCATAGACATAAAGGGGTATTTTAGAATTGAGAAAAAGAAGAGATTTTGCACATACCCTGTCCCTCTTGAGAGGCAATGCAGCCTTCCCTGTCTTAGGCTTAACGGTGGCGACAGCGTCGACGGGGCCGGCCTCATCCACTCCCTCCGCCGCGTCGTCGACAGTTTCCGCCACTTCAACCTCGGCAGCCAGAGCGGCGACGACGGCATGGCTAGTCCTGGATTTGGGGTCTCTGCGGAAGCTGAGCTGGACCCACTTGGAAGAGGGCCTCAAGACGAGAGGGCAGAGCGAGAAGGTTCTAGAAAGAGGCCTGTGACAGTGAGAGAAGAAGCGAAGGGAAGAAGAAAGGTCTTGTGGATGAGCCAGCATAAGGGAAGGAGGTGTGGTACACGAAGCCATGCCTCTGTTTTCTGTTCAGACACTCTGCAAAAACCAAACCAAAGCTTAGGTTTCTATATACCTATCCAGAAACAAGAGAAGAAGGATAAGATGTGCCCTTTCGTCTAACAATTGACACGTGGATTATTGTGTCATGGTAAAAAAAAATTCCATTTTTTTCGTTTGTTTTCTAATTTCAGTAACAATTTCTCTGACCATTTAAACTAAAATTTGCAATTGCAAAATCAAAATGGGTTCAATGTTAAACACATATTATTGGTGAGGATTGAGGAACCGTCACTTTCATAGCATATTTATAGTCTCAATTAATTTAAGTGATATATATATATATATATATATATATATATATATATATATTTATAAAAAATATATTATTCAATAGAAATTGGTGAAAATTATAATAAGCTAATGCTTGGTATAGTGACCTTGCTTTTTGGGTTCTCCATCTCCTTGTGACTTTACTTGAGTGATGAATATTGTCCATACACATGTGGATTTAGCCTTCACAATATATGATGAAGCAGCTTTCAAATGGCTTCTGTGATATATCAGCCACTACTAAAGTCTATTTGATTGGGTAAAGTTTGTCCTTTGATTTGGACATAATGATGTTTCAAGAAACATAATTGGATCCTTGGAATCAAAATATTGATAGAAAGTATGTGTACCAAAAACATTTTTCTGAAAAAAATATTAAGAATTTTCTTGAAATATATAATATCATTACGAATAGAACTGTTTACATTGAATAAAAAAAATCAAATTATATGTAATAAAAAATATCTATAAATTCATGTCTTAAAAATTTTGATTTAAAAATAATTCTAATTCTTTATATGGATCTTATTCACGGTGAAGAAAAAGTTTAAGTTAATATATAAGAAGAAAAAAATGCTCAAACTCACATCAATATTTTTTTCTCAATTTCTCTAACAAATGTTTTGTGTACTAATATATAAGAATATTGGGAGCATTCTACTTATATTACTTTTATTGCACTTTTATTGCGTATCAGTTCTACAAGCATGCACTTTTATTACAACATGTACTACATTTTAAACATGGAACGGGTTCTTTTAAATTATACATTGTTTTATTTTAAAAACATATCTATATAAATAAAATTATCAATTTTAAAATGTTTAGTAAGACATTAAATAATCATCTAAAAGTTAAAAGAATGAGTAAATATGTATTTCTACTTAAGCATGTGTTGTTTTGAACAGATTGAAATTATTTAAATATATTTTAATTTTTTTGTTTTCTTTAGTATTACCAACGATGTAATACCCAAGGTAAGGATTAAAACATATTTGTTGAATATAAATATATAATTATTTAAGCTTAAGTTTTAATTTTGGTTAAAGTTAAAATTTTATCATAACACATTTATTTTTCTTGTGTTTATAATGAATAGATTCTGATGCATTTTTTGTAAAATCTAATTTTTCTAAAAAAATAACAGTGTGTTTGTGAAATAGATATGATTGTTTACAATTTAATTTTTTTATTTTCAATATTTCAAAGATGTTATTTTTTGTTATGCATATAATTAAAGCTCCAAACTGTTTAATTACATCGCAATAGAAAATTTATATTGAAAACAATATTTGTGTATCATTATTATAAGTTGATATTTGTAATTTAATTTAAATTCTATTACTCAATATGCTATATTTAAAGCTTTTTCTGGGATTATATTTTAAAGTTTTTAATCTATCATTTGAAAAATAAAATATTTGTCTATAACAATTATTATTTGTTTCAAACTTTACAACATATAACAAAAATATCCTAAAGGTTGTTTATTTATAAAAAAATGGATAAAAATAATAGTTATCGAAAATTATTATTTACTCCTGTTACTGATTTTTTAATATATTTTCCTATGCTAGTAAAAAAATTGTTGTAAGCGAATTCAAAAAGAAAATCTTATTAATAACCATTAATACACTCTTGTGTATTTTATAACATGTTATTAGTGAAGATAAAGTTTTATAATCACTATAATATTATTTTTTAGAGTATTGATTTATAAGAATAACAAATCCTTATGTATATAAATAACAAAATTATTATTCTATTTATAACTATTAGCCGAAACAAAGTATTGTGAGTATTTCTAAAATTTGATCACGTGGTTATAAAATTATTATTTTGTTTATACAATATAGTTTAACAATTACTTTTATAGATAAAATGTATTTTTTTTATCGTATGAGTTCTTAGATTTTTTTATTTTATTTTTTGTCATAAGTTTGTATATGTTATTCAAATTCAATGAAAAATAAATAAATATTTACTATATTTCACCATTTGTATGATTTTTTATTATATTTTCTCAGTTAATAGTTGGGAAAATAAGTAAAAGGATTTCTGTAAAAGAATGTGATATTTAATACTTTTAGTACACTTAAAGATATTCTAATAAGAAAATTGTGTAACATAAATTGTTTATAAAAATAGGTTTTTTGAACAAAAGGAACAAATTATCTTACCAGCTAAAGATTTCAGTGTTTTTTTTTTCTCCAAAAGTATTTTCTTTTCTTTTTCTAGTAACATTTTAGTTTATTATTGATTTAGTTAGTTAAAAAAGTAATTGCATCAACTAATCTAACTTTTTATTGAAATTTTCTATGGTTTATTTATTTTATTTTTTCTAGGTCTCCGACACTGTAAAGAATTTTTAACTCTTTCTAATTGTTACATTGATTGCAAACAACTTTTAACCGACGAATACTATTTAAAATTGCAACTGATTTATTAATTTTTATATAATTCCTATTGATATCAAATTGATTTTACGTGTATCTAAATTAAATTGAACTTTGACAATAGTTTAAAGGAGTAAAAATCAGAATTGCATAGTTGAATTGGTTAAAAATAAGTTTTTGTTAGATTTTTGAGTTTTTTTTTTAATTGTTGATGTTTGTATATTTTTTTTGGACGTGTAGTTATTTAATGACACTCAAACCTTAAATCCTAAATATTCAGACAATAACTTTAATTTTGAGTGCAAATAATTTTTAGTGATTATTTAAATGTTTAAGTCTAATTTCTCTTATTTAAATTATGAGTCAAACTCTGAACGTGGAAGAGATAATAATTATCATTTATTTCTAAAAGCTCCTTCTATAATCTTGGGTGAATATGTGTCACTTAAGCGACATGTTAGCTTAAGCAAAAAATAATTAGAGAATAAATTTGTTTCGATTTAGTTCATCACTTAAATATTGATGAGATGCTTAAATTATATAAATTATCACTCAAGCAATGTTAAATAATTTAAACGATATATTTTAATCATATATTTTCATCTGTTTTGATGTATGTAAAAAAATATAATATTTCATAGTTCAATGCATTGTTCAAATTAAATATTAAATACAATAATATAATGCTTATGGTTTAAAGTGATATTATATGAATTAAGATGTTATTGAAATTTGTATGAAGTAAATTGTTTTGGTATGAATTGAGTTGAAGTTAGATATTTGGAACGACATGTTAACTAATTTGTAAATTATTTCTGTTAAGTGTAAATTCTTATAGTTAATGTAAAATTCATTAGTTTCATTAATTGTATAAACCATATAGATTAAAAAAAAAAGTGATGATAAACTAATGAAATTTTTTTTATTATACATTCTTGTGGATTTACTGGTTTAGACTATAGTAAACTTACAATGAGCATTAAATTAAATTTGATTGTTGTTTGTAAAGCAAAACATTAAAGTATACAAAGTGTTGTCTCATGTAAGATAAGCTTAATATAATAACTTACAAAAATATTTGTCTATTTTTAATATCTTATGTTTATTTATGTTTAGATATATTATATTCTTATATTTTGTGAAAATAGGCAAATATAGTTGGTAATAACTTATGTACGCTTGAAGTACATTGTAATATAATTCTTCATTTATATAAAATGGTACAATAATATGTTCAGAATAACTTACCATTTTTTTCTTGATATGTCTCAAGAGCACTCTAGCTGTGCTAGTTAAATGCTCAGATAGAGTTATAGGTCTTAATATACAAAAAATAAAAAAATAGTAGTTATATCAATAATATTAGTTTGAAGCACACATTTATTTAATTTTAGAGTATATTTATAAGTATGCATATCTCCCTTACTGAGATATTACTTTAGTGAATTGCAAAAACATTTTTGTTCTTATTCCTGTTTGTCATTATTACAAAAAATGAAATAATATTTTTTTCTATTAAAAAGCATTTAATGATCAAAATTTAATGAAACCATCAGAAGTAGTTTAAGATTATTTTCCACGAACAATCAGGTACTAAAGTTTATTTAGAAATAAAAGTTCAAATATTATATATATATTATCGTCATAGATCATTAATGCCCGTGAAATTTAAAGTCACGACCAGTAGATAGAATTTGCGCCAACATGTACCACACTTCAAATTAATGAGAATATACGAAGCTTAAAAACAAGGGTAAAAGGAGAATAAAAAATATGTGCACACGGACAAATCTAATATTGAATTTATTTTATTTAGTATTTGAATTTCTTTCTAAAAATAATTGTCATCATTGCAGAAATGCCAATTTTGCTTTTAATTTCAATTTAGTATTTACGAAATGTCATTCTTACCTTTTATTTTTAATAATATGATCATTGACTATGTCTAATAATTAATTTTTGACGAGATATTTTTTAATTAAGAATTGTTTATTAGGGGAAATTTGAGGATAGAGGAAAGCGCGTGGTATACACGGCAACCACTAGTGTGAGAAAAGCGCGTGTCTGACAAAAAGTCCAAGTCATCTACATGCCTTTTCCACTCCACCACCGAACTCCAACCTTTAACGGTCACTCTCTCTCTCTCTCTGTTCACCCTGCAACTGAAACTGAAACTGCAATTGGAATTGCAATGGCTGTGGCTTCCTTCTCCAACTTCTCTAACTTTTCCACGCGCTCTTTCTCTCTCCAAAACCGTTATTCTCTGCCACTACCTTCCTTCACTCTCTCATTGCGTGCCACAAACTCTTCTGCCTACGCTCCTCTATTCACATCTCTTCGATCTCCCGCATCCTCCATTATTGCAGCGGCACATGGCGGCGGGACCGGAGGAGGTCATGGAGGAGGCGGTGGTGGTGGAGGAGGAGGGGGAGGCGACGGGGAGTCGGAAGACAGGGAGCGGAACAGAAAGGAGGCGCTGCTGCTTCTCGCGGAGGCAGGGCGGCCGCTGGAGAAATTGCCGGCGGATTTAGCGGCGGCGGTTGAGGCCGGGCGAGTTCCGGCGTCGATTTTGAAGAGGTTCTTCGAGCTCGAAAAATCGGCCGTGTGCCGGTGGCTGTTGAATTTCGGAGGGTTTAAGGAGAGGTTGCTGGCGGATGATTTGTTCCTCGCCAAGGTCGCCATGGAATGCGGTGTCGGCATCTTTACGAAGGTTCGTTTTCCCAATTTCACCGTTCTTAAAGCTGTGTTATCTTGCATGCATTGGATAAGAGATGAGATGGACCAAAACAACCACACGTTATATAATGTGCTCTGTACTAGTTAGAGCATTCCATGGAGGTTTCTGATTCATTTTTATTTTGATGAACACGCATCATTCTTGACAAATTATGTTATTATGTTAAATGTTGAATTATTCTAACATATATTGGATATTTTATTGTTGAATTTTTTATAGTTTATTGTTATCACTCATCTAATTCTTGTGACAGAGTAGGGAGCTTGTAGTGATTTCTTTGTTATTCTCACCATTTTTATGTATTTGACTGTTTCGGTGAAGCATCTGTGGTGCTCGTAATCTGGTTAACTTCTTGTGATAATTATCACTTTTGCCTTTCAGACTGCTGCGGAGTTGGAGAAGCGCAGAGAAAATTTTAGTAAGGAGCTTGATTTTGTTTGTGCCGATGTGGTAGGAGTGTCCCTTCCATTCCTAGAACCTGCTTATTAAATTACATTTATCTTCTGCAAAACTGAGTTTTCTATGCAGTGCAAATAAGGCATTAATCATTATTTCATTTTATTATTAACAGATAATGGCCCTTGTAGCAGATTTTATGCTTGTGTGGCTTCCTGCTCCCACAGTTGCTCTCCGACCACCACTTGCTGTTAGTGCTGGAACTATTGCTAAATTCTTCTATGGCTGCCCTGAAAATGCTTTTCAGGTTTTCGAACTTCTCTTCATCTGCTTTTGTTTATTTTATTATTTTTGGTCTTGATAAATATTGTATTTTTTTAATTACACATTGGTTTAATTTTGTAAACTCTCAACAGGTGGCTTTGGCTGGAACCTCGTATACACTCATCCAGAGAATAGGTGCTATAGTGGTACGTGTTGAATCCTGAGAAATTCAAGCAATTTTATTGTCACATATGAGGGTTTTTAACAACATTTCTTATGCAGCGTAACGGTGCAAAGCTATTTGCAGTTGGATCTGGTGCATCCCTGGTAATTTAACTTCTTAGATGTTTTGAAATACATGTGTCAGAATTGACTTGCAACTGTTGCGTACTTCCCTAAGCTTGCTAAATTTATCCTAGTTTATTTGAAGTGCTGGAACTAAGATTTTACAGCTGGATGCCACGAGTAAACCATGCATAGTTAGAAGACGTGAAAAGTGAGAATAATAAAAAAGGGAATACTTTAGAATAGATACTTTATGAAGTTGATTAGAGAACATAGATTACTCTCCTTTGAGCTCCGGTACTTGGGTGATGATACTTATTCCCTGCATTTTTTTGTCCACAAGACGAATATATACAACTTACGTAATAGGATTATCTAAACCTCCCACCTATGGACTGACTCATGTGGGTACCATGTAATTGATATATGATTGTGGACTCGTATTGTATAGATGAGTAATTTCACTGCGATTTTAGATTGGTACAGGTGTAACAAATGCACTGATCAATGCAAGAAAAGTCGTTGACAAAACTTTTGCCGCTGAGGCTGAGGATGTACCGATATTCTCAACGAGTGTTGCCTATGGAGTTTACATGGCAGTATCTAGCAACCTAAGGTATTTTTTTAAAAAAAAAACTTCTATGATGAAATTATTCTCATGGATTAGTGAGGGAGCGCATCCTAACAGTAATGAATTATCCTTTGCATGCATAAAGCAGAATCTAAGAGGAAATCTTTTTCTTCTTCCAGGTACCAAATAATAGCTGGAGTTATTGAACAACGGATTCTAGAACCTTTGCTGCACCAGCACAAGCTTGTGCTGAGTGCAATTTGCTTTGCTGTTAGAACTGGAAACACTTTTCTGGGCTCACTATTGTAAGATTGTCACTTTATCTTGATATATCTTAATATATTTTACTAAATTCGCTCTTTTCCACTTCCTATAATTTGTTACATGCATGTATCTTACAGGTGGGTGGATTATGCTCGCTGGGTTGGAGTCCAGAGGAGTCGGGGTTAGGCATAATGGTTCTTCAGTATAATGGTTCTTCAGTTACAAGATTTGGGCCAAATCTTCTCTTTGATTCATTGTTGCAATTACAGTTGGTATGTTGTATTTTTTTTATTCCTCCTGAAAGCAATATTGTACGCTGAGCAATATCGGAGGTCAGCAGGCACCACTGGTCTCCAATTATCATCGTTTGGGTGGCCAGTGAAGGTACAAGATCCATCTCTCGTAGCTAGCAGAAAGCTGCACAATGAGATGAAATTGAGTCATATCTTTGCTAGACATTTTTGGGGGCAATTCCTCTATTGTTCTGGTGTGTTTTGCATCTAAAGTTGAATTGAAAAGAAACAAATTCAAATTGGTAGTTCTCTAATAGCTGTTGCATAACTTTATTTCTTTGCTCATATGGTTGCTTAACCATACCACTTTTCTTATTTGTTGTCGTTTGAGCATTAAGCAACGCCAGAAAGAAAAAGGTTAAAAGTTGGCTCACTGGAATCGTTGCTAAAGTTTGTTCACTCATATTGTTTGCACACAAAAATAATATACTTGGAATTATAAGTACACTCAAGGTTTAAAGGCATATACTTCATTCAAATTTTAATATATCTGTAATTTTCACGAAAGAGTATGAACTAGAAGGTAGGAATATATGATCTCCCTGCAATAAGAAAAATGTTTAAACTATGATCAAGTTTTAATCATTCTATGTGACAACCAAACCGGGACCAAGATTAAGAAATTATGTAAAACCACAAAAAATATAATGCGTTATATGATTTAATTTCCAAGTACATTTTCCGCAAGTAAAAAACTCACAGCATTTGATTTGAATCTCATTTAGAACAAGGCAATATAATTTGACCAAAATGATACAGAAATGTATTACTCAAAACCCAACACCCAAACTCAACTGAACTACATGTAACACATTTTTTCAACATAATTAACATACTATCAACCAAACATATCTTAACTTATATACTCTTGGTTTTTGTTTTTGCTGTGTTAACATACTAATATTCAAAAGTAATATATTTAAATATTTAAAAACGTACTAATATTTAAAACATATAAATATTAGAACTCAAAAATAATATACTTACTAAAGATTTTGAGTTTAGATGTGATTCCTGCTTAGTCGATAGTATGAGCTCTCAGTATCAATGGGATTCATTGTTGCAGAAATGCACTTCTCTGATTAGCATGAAGCAGCTCCAAGCCCATCTCATAACAACCGGCAAATTCCAATTCCACCCTTCCCGCGCAAAGCTCCTCGAGATCTTCTCCATCTCCCCCGCCGGCGACCTCTCCTTCGCAGGCCAAATTTTCCGGCGAATCCAAACCCCCTCCACCAATGACTGGAATGCCGTTCTCCGAGGCCTGGCCCAAAGCCCAGAACCGATGCAAGCCCTGTCGTGGTACCGCGCCATGTCACGCAGTCCCCAAAAGGTGGACGCTTTGACTTGCTCCTTCGCCCTCAAGGGCTGTGCGCGCGCATTGGCTTTCTCCGAAGCCACCCAGATTCACTCTCAGCTTCTGCGTTTTGGGTTCGAAGCTGATGTATTGTTGCTGACCACTTTGTTGGACGTGTACGCCAAAACCGGTGATCTTGATGCTGCCCACAAGGTGTTTGATAATATGCAAAAGCGAGATATTGCTTCGTGGAATGCCATGATTTCTGGGTTGGCTCAAGGAAGCCAGCCCAACAAGGCTATAGCTTTGTTCAACAGAATGAAGGAAGAGGGCTGGCGGCCTAATGAGGTAACTGTTCTTGGTGCACTCTCCGCTTGTTCCCAATTGGGTGCTTTGAAACATGGCGAGATTATTCATGCCTATGTTGTGGACGAGAAACTAGACACCAATGTGATTGTTTGTAACGCGGTTATTGATATGTACGCAAAATGCGGTTTTGTTGATAAAGCTTATTCTGTGTTTGTTAGTATGAGCTGCAAGAAGAGTCTTGTCACGTGGAATACTATGATCATGGCACTTGCGATGAATGGTGATGGCAATCAGGCGCTTGAGCTTTTGGATGAGATGGTTGTGGATGGAGTGGACCCGGATGCAGTGTCGTATCTCGCTGCATTGTGTGCATGCAACCATGCTGGCTTGGTGGAAGAAGGGGTTAGGTTGTTTGATATGATGAAGGGGTATGGAGTGAAACTTAATGTGAAGCATTATGGGAGTGTGGTTGACTTGTTGGGTCGAGCAGGGAGGATAAAAGAGGCGTGTGATATCATAAACTCAATGCCTATGGTGCCTGATGTGGTGCTCTGGCAGAGTTTGCTTGGGGCTTGTAAGATTCATGGGAACGTGGAAGTGGCTGAGATGGCATCAAGGAAGCTGGTGGAGATGGGATCAAACAGTTGTGGGGATTTTGTGCTGTTATCAAATGTTTATGCAGCACAACAGAGATGGTGTGATGTTGGGAGGGTGAGAACGGCCATGAAGATTAGGGATGTGAGGAAGGTGCCAGGATTTAGTTACACAGAGATTGATGGTAGGATACACAAGTTTGTGAATGGTGATCAGAGTCATCCGAGTTCCAGAGAGATATATGCAAAGCTTGATGAGATCAAGTTCAGGATTAAAGCCTATGGATATGCAGCAGAGACTAATCTTGTGCTGCATGATATTGGGGAGGAAGACAAGGAGAATGCGCTTAATTATCACAGTGAGAAGTTGGCTGTGGCATATGGTTTAATTAGCACAGGTGATGGAACACCAATTCAGGTCATAAAGAACCTTAGAATATGTGTGGATTGTCATGCTGTGATAAAAATTATATCGATTGTTTATAACAGGGAGATTATTGTGCGCGATCGAGCCAGATTTCACAGATTTAAAGAAGGTGTATGTTCTTGCAGAGATTATTGGTAAAATTATATCAAGATGCTTATTGTATCTGTGTATTTACACTAGTACAGTGAATTTTTCTCCAATAACTTAATTATACCCCAAAAATTTTACAGCATTTTATGAAGAGATACATAAGATAGGTCATGAGACTGGAGAGGAAAACAAAGAAAAGGTTAATACATAGAAATTGTAGGTGAATATTTTGTCTACTCCACCATTGTTACTTATGTCATAAATAGATAATTAATAATAAATTTAGAATAAAATAAAACATGCACCATTAAACATACCAACTTTTATTTGTTGATTTATTTTTATAAATTCTTATTACATTCAGAATATTGAGAAGAAAAGGATTATAGATTTGGTAAGAATCTATAAAAATAAAAACTTAATACATTCAAATATATTTGTTTTATTTTATTATAGATCAATAAATTAAAAGTAATAGTTGCTGGTCCATTAAATATAGTCAATAATATTAATCATCACGTCAAAACTATGTAGTAAAGTACTTGTGACTAAAATACTTAGATTTAAATAAAAAATTATCATGACTAGTAATGGTTCACATCTAAATAGTGAAATTTTAAAAATTTAAGTATAAATTGGATTTTTTATATTAAATGAAGGTAAACTACATATAAAAAGAAATATTATAAATTTATTATTTTAATGTTTTGAATTGAAGATGTATTATATAAATTAGTTTATCACGTGCTAAATTTTTGAGGTATTTTTTCTCAAATAAAGTTATTAAAGAAAATAAATTAATTTTTTTTAACGACTAATTCCTAAATTTTTTAAGCGACTAAAGCATAGTTATATTTATAATTTTTAAGATTAAAAATAATCATTTAAAAATAGCCAAAAACATTTTTAAGTTTTATAAAATAATAATATCATGGGGGTAGTGCTTCTTTCTCACTTTTTAGGATCAGCATTTTAGAGTGTTCCACTATATAAATCTGTACTTGTTATTCAATTTGCAGTATTTGCAGTGTCGCAGCTGTAAAAATTTCCCAAACCAATTGCACTTAAAACCCTAACCCTAGAAATCAGACTTTGAGAAAAATGACGCAGAAGGCGAATCTATTCAAGGGTAAAGCCAAGAAAAAATCAATTCCTCCCAATCGTCATGGGAAAGCCCCTGTTACTCGCAAAGGTTTTACTGTTTCCCACTTTTTTTTTTTCCTTCTAGTCTAAGATCTTTTGTAATAATCTCTTACCGTTTCTCTTGGCAGGAAAGAGATTCGTGAAGCCATCGAAGGTCACAAAGGAGATGGATGCTGATCGTGTAAGTCCCTTTAGCTCATCTCTAATGTTTATAGTTTAGGGTTTTGAATGGTATGTTTTGTGCTGGGTGTGGGGATGGTTGTTTAACCGCAAGTTAGGGTTCCTCGTAATTGCTTTTCATAACTTTTCTATGTTTCTAAATTATCATTAGAACGATATCACACTTTGATAGTTTTTGTGGATAGTTTAATGGAAATTTGACGTGTTTATCTTTTGTGAAATTGTTGGTAGATCTTTCAAATATTGAATTTCTTTACTAAATTGGGTTCAATTTGTGTTAAACCAGGAGGTTAGCAAGTTCATTAATCACTGCAATGAGATCAAAGCATCGACTCTGGCAACTAAGGATGGTGGCCAACTAAGCATCATTAAGCCTCCACTAGAGGAACCAAGTGGTGGTGCTAAATAAATTGTTAATTATGAGTGAAACATGGATTCTTGTCATAGTTGAGTGTATCTTATGAATGGTACATTATCTTAGAGAGCCTTTTGAGTTATAAATTGTAAAATCAATTTTGATAGTTGCACCTTCCTGGAATATTTTGGGGTATGTGTGAATTGCTCCATCTTTTTCCTTTCTCTTGGTTGTTGGTTATTGGTTGTTTGGGAAAAATTGTAGTGCTCATTAAATTTCATTTATGTGGTAACTGAGGAAGTTTTACTTTCATCAATTCAACAAAGGTGATTTGTTTGGACTTCCCATTTAACCTGTTATATGAAGCTATGCACATACAAGTTCATGATTGTAGTTCTGAAATGAAATGAGGATGAGGGTTTCATGGTGGATTGGTTGGCTCTTGTGTAGTTTTTTTCATTTAAATTTGTTTTAGAAAAACACAGATGAGATTCGTGGTTGCAAACTTTGATGACAGGGGATTCATGTTTGAAAACTTTTGGTATTCGAGAATGTAAAATAAAGTCCAATCTTTTACACGAATTTGGAAAAATTAAAAAAAGGGTTTGATTTTAAGTTGTGTAAAACGTGAAATTTGATTTGTTTTAGTTGTTGACGTCAATGAATACCTGTTGTAAAAAATGACTAAAGAGAATAGTATTTTATGCCAATTTTGCTAAATTTGAAATTACTATTCGTTTGATCATTTGTCCCATTCCCCATCCTTTTTCAATTTTTTTTCCCTTCAGCTTCCTCCATTCTAGTGTGGTGTAATGGTTGATAATGGTGATTGTATGAATCATACGGGAAATCATGTTGCCTTAATATAAAACGATGAGTAACGAATATTTACTCAAGGGCCATGTTTTTAATTATTATGTTTTTAATTATTAAACATACTCTAGGTTAAATTATTAAGCTGACTTTTAAGTTGAACAAACTTTTAACTTTTTTTAATTAAAAATCACCTTTTTTCAGTCACTTTTCATATATCTTTAATATTTTTCAGTTCTTTGGGATTGGATATAAGATGTATATGAGGATTAAAGTGAAAAAAGAAATAAATAAATTATATTAATATCCACGATATTTCGTTATAGACAAATTTTATACAAATTTATTTTTTATTAATTTTATACAAATTTATTTTTAATTTTTAAAAACATTGCGTCGCCCCACTTTTTACATTAAATTGCACATTCTCAAGTCTAAAAAATATTTCACTTAATTTTTTATTGTTAGTTGCACTCTTGAATCGTGATGAAAAGATATAGAGTGTAAATTTAATTTGAGAAAAATTCAGAAAAGAATATCATTTACATTGTTATTTTAAGTACTGAGCTAAGTGAATTTTGTAAAAATGTAGACACTAAATAAGAAATTAAACTTGTACTTTAATGTGCTTACATCTTAAATATTGGGCAGAAAGAGAGAAAAAAATTAAAAGCCCATAAAAAACTGAGCCTATATGGGCCGATTAGAAGGTGTAGTAGACAAGTTTCTTCGTTGGACGATGAAAACAAACACAGCTACATTGTTGACTGAAGAGGGCGATTGAATCCCCATGAACAGAACCACCAAGACCAGTTCCGCTGAAAATTGAAGAATTGAAATCGGTTAGAAAATCGTTGAAGTGGGACCCGACGAAGCAGCCACAGATCTACGATCACGAAGAAACAACACACGATGGAGACTTTGCTGCAATTCGCTCCGATGCAGAGCTCCGTCGACGAGGGTTTCTGGCACCGATTGTCTTCCTTGAAGCTCAACAAGCTTGGCATTGACGATTCTCCAATTCACATATTCGGTTCATCTCTTTACTTTCATCTTCACACCTCAACATAGCTATTTTTGTCTTTTTCAGTTTCTCTTACGAATTATAAATCTGCAATGTTATGTGAATCCTGTTTGATGAATTGTATACATTAGCTTCATTCATCTTAGAATGCGCTGTGTTCATTGCAGGTTTTTATGCACCTTGCTCTCACTCTCAAGTATCAAATTATTTAACTGTTTTATCTGAGTCTTTACCTTCTGAATTGAGCGAGGCATCGTTAATTCCGGAACCGAGCCGCGGCAACCGGAACAGGTGCTCTGTTCCGGGGATACTGTACAATACTAATACTGTGGAGAGCTTCCATGCACTTGATAAGCTTGACCTGCTGAAGAAAGAGGCAGCAAAGGTAGACGGAGTATTCCGTTCCGTTATTTATATAGACACTACCAGAGAAGATAGCTTGAATTGAAATTTTTTAATTTTTTTTTTTTATCTTACTTGAATTTGCCTTTTGCTGTTGTTAAATTAGATATGGGATGATATTCTAACTGGAAAAGCTGTGGAGGACTGTTCAGTACTTTCGAGATTCCTTGTTATTTCTTTTGCTGACCTGAAAAAGTGGACTTTCAACTACTGGTTTGCTTTCCCGGCTCTCATGCTTGATCCTCCGGCAACTATGGTTAATCTGAAGCCAGCTTCTCAGTGGTTCAGCGTAGCCGAGGTACTCTGTGTTTCATTATTCTCAACCCAACTCATTTGTTTGATTATAACTTTTGTTGATTTTAACATTCTTTGTTTTGTGGAATGCTAGGCTGAATCACTCTCTGCAGCCTGTAACGAGTGGCGTAGTTCAAAATCAACAGCAGGTATAAGTTTCTTAATTTCCTCAGGAAGCTCGTGGAAGTAAGCTAATTAATGTGTTCTGTCGTTTCTTTTTTAACTTGGTCTGCTTTGCCTAATAATAAAAAAAATGTGGCAGATGTCCCATTCTTTTTAGTCACCATTGATCAAAACTCGTGTGCTACTGTCAGGCCTCTGAAGGACTGGGAAGCTTGTCAAGGCAACGCTAACAAGGTCTCGTACTTTAACACCAGTTATGATAATTAAAGGTTTAATTGAATTTTGGTCCTTCTAGTTTGGACATCGCCCAACTTTAGACTCCCAATTTTGTTTTTGAGCTAATCAAGTCTATTATTTTGAAGTTAAGAAAATTTAGTCTCCTGGTTGATTTTCTTCTATTTTAGAAACTCATATTGTTACTATTTATCCAAATATTTGGGGCGTTTATGAAGAGTTTTTAAAGGAATGTTTTTAATAGTTTAGAAGTAAGAAATGTGGTTGAACTTGTAAAACTTAAATGATTTTGTAAGATTCAAGATTACAGTTTGAAGATAAGTTTTTTTTTTTTTTTTTTTTTTTTTTTGCGAATTTTATATTTTGGTGTAATCTAATGTTTTGGTTGATAAGTTTGATTAGAAGATAATTTAACTGAATCAATTTGTAATGATTTTAAGTAGAAAATGAGAGTACGAAGATTTTAGGTAGAATAAAGTTGCCGAGGGGACCCAATTTTCTTAGTTTTATAAATAGAGGGAGTACATTAGCATGAAATTTGGGGAAACCAAAATTGCACACAAACCAAACTAGAAGGATCGAAAGGGTAATGAAGGTATAGTTAAATGTAGTCTTCGTAAAAGTGCATTTTGAATGTGAAACTATAGATGTCCTTTCATGAGATTTACCAGATTCCATTGGCAGATCCTTTTTGGATTTTATGATCCATCTCATCTCCCAAATAATCCTGGATGGCCTCTTCGCAACTTCTTAGCACTTATTTCTGTGAGGTGGAATCTCAACTCAGTTCAATTTTTCTGCTACAGAGAGAACCGTGGTTTTGCAGATATGAAGTTGTCTCTTGTTGGTGAAGCATTAATAACAGTTTCACAAGGTAAAGTTTCATTAATTGTGTATTGTGTAACCACTAATTGCTTATAGATATGCCTTTGTATTTTTTTTCATTCGGTTTCTAACTTGGAAGGAGTAACTATTTAGGGTGGAAAGACACGGTGCCTACTGCAGTTGGATGGGAACTTAATAAGGGGAGAAAAACTTCTAGGTGTATAAGCCTTGCACAGTCCATGGATCCAACCAGGTTAATGCCTACATTTTTCTCCGTGATCTCTCTTGCCCTCCCACTTGTTCCATCTTTTCATTCCTAAAATGCCTACTTATTTTTTCAGTATTTCTATAGTTTTGTTTTGTATTATTGGTTTTAATTTCCCTTTTCAGACTGGCCATATCTGCTGCAGATTTGAATTTAAAGCTTATGAGGTGGCGTGCTTTGCCTTCTCTAAACTTGAATGCCTTATCTTCCATAAAGTGTCTTCTCCTTGGAGCTGGCACACTTGGATGCCAGGTTGCACGCATGCTTATGGTGAGTGTTGAGAAAATCCTGTTGTCATTCCTATCCTTGTATTTGTGATAACCATAAAATCTTTCTCTTGCAGGCATGGGGTGTTCGAAAAATTACTCTAGTTGACAATGGCAAGGTGGCTATGTCTAATCCACTGAGGCAGTCTCTTTATACTTTGGATGACTGTCTTAATGGTGGTGAGTTTAAAGCTACAGCAGCTGTTGAAAGTCTCAAACGGATATTTCCAGCAGTGGTAAATTATTAGTCCATAAGACTTCATTTGATGCTCAATTGCTAAATCCGATCATCATATTTTTCACAGAAACTACATGCATTTTGTTCATTTTCAGGAAGCAGAAAGTATTGTTATGGCTATACCAATGCCTGGACATCCCATACAAAGCCATGAACACGATAGTGTACTTGATGATTGTAAAAAGTTGCGTGATTTAATTGAGGCTCACGATTCAGTTTTTTTGTTGACTGATACAAGGGAAAGTCGATGGCTCCCAACACTTCTCTGTGCCAATACTAACAAGGTTGGATCAGTTTATCATTAAGGGGATGGATTTAACTAATTATATCAATGTTTAACACATTTTAAAATGTGTTAAGCATTTTAAAATATGTACGTGATTTAAGCATTTTAAAATATAAGCAGTGGGATTTTAAAATTACATCACATTTTAAAATGAAGCAGATATTGTGATTGTTATCCAATCTGTTTGACTGGGTATCCTTAACTAATATGCTTATGTATCTTTTTATTCGTCAATTTGCAGATTACCATTACTGCTGCACTAGGGTTTGATAGTTTCTTGGTTATGCGGCATGGAGCTGGTCCTTTAAGTCATGCCCACAATTTGAATGCTGAAATTGTTAATTCTTCATCTGTTGATATGCCAGTAAATGATGCAAATGGAAAGCATAGATTGGGCTGTTATTTCTGCAGTGACGTTGTAGCACCAACCGATGTAATTTCCTTGCGGCATTGTGTGATATTTGAACTCATGCATTATAACCGATGTAGTTTCCTTGCTGCATTGTGTGTGATATTTGAACTAATGTATTATAACGAATTCATAATGGCTTTCTGCAGTCGACATCCAACCGCACTTTGGACCAACAATGTACAGTGACCCGACCAGGGCTGGCTCCTATTGCTTCAGCGCTTGCGGTTGAACTTCTAATCGGGATTTTGCATCATCCTCAAGGGTAATTCAGGAAACACCTTTTTTATGTACGAGAATTTTGAGCATTACAATAGAGAGCCACAGAGAAAATCCCAATTGTTTTGCTTTATTTATCCATCACGAAATTCAGATATCAACTATACCTTTACAGGATATTTGCAGTAGGTGACATCAACAATAGTGTCGATCGAGCTACTGAGCAACCTCTTGGTATTTTACCTCATCAGATTCGGGGGTCCCTTTCTCAATTTTCTCAAATGACCCTTATCGGTTACTCCTCCTCCAGCTGCACTGCGTGTAGTCATACAGTAAGTCTGGGTGCTAAATAGTGTAGTTATTTGATAATGCTTCTTCTGCAATTAGTAGGTTTTGTATGCTTTCCATTACCTCCAGTGATTAGGATGTGGTGCCTATAACACCTGGGCATGAATACGTGCTAACAAGATTTAGTGCTTAGCTTTACTTTACCTAAATTTTAATTGTTAAAAATTAAAAGAATAATTATTTAGACCAAGGCGTTTTCTCAAATTTCTTCGAGCTTAATAGGTGGTTTAGTTTAAAACCTTAACTTCGATCAGATTCAACCAGTGCAAAGTGGAAGAATGGAGGGTGAATTTGAGATTGTAATTAACAAAATATATTAATTCCAATTCTTGAATAAACTTTTTGTGTAATTTAATTGACAAACTCTCAAATAAATGATCAATGTGCTGGAATATGGTGAGAAAAGTTACATGGAGAACTGATTAGGGTTCGCTTTACTAGTATAGTAGTAGTGCGTGTTGTCCTCTCATTGGGATAGGTGCAAAGTTTCATGGATGTTTGTGAGGGTATGTTGTTGGCCTAGCTGTTGAACACATCATCACCATTTTGTCTGTCGTTTTTTTAAATTGCAACTATTCAGGTTGTATCAGAATATCGAAACCAAGGAATGGAATTCATACTTCAAGCAATTAATCATCCTACTTACCTAGAGGATCTCACTGGACTGACGGAATTGATGAAATCAGCCACCTCGTTGTCATTGGATTGGGACAGGGATATAGACGAGGAGGATGACGACTGTGTTGAAATTTAACGATCAGTCAGTTGTACATAAACTAATTTATGCAATTTATATTATTTTTTACCTATGGTTTTAGTACCATACTGCCAAACCTTATTTAATGTACAAAACTGATTTCATGTAATAACTGTATATTCATCAATGCCAGCAATTCGAGTTTATTATGCTTTTACCATTCGGTAATTTATTAACACGTGCAAAAATTAAATCTGAGAAGGCAACCTCAAGTTTTACTAACCATTATGATTATCGTATTTTAAGCACCATTATGACTATTATCTTAATCACCAGTTTTTGGCTGTTAGGGTGGAGACTAAACACCAACTTCAGATTTTTATTTCATTTTTGGTTTTTAAATTTTACTTTGTACTATATCTTTCATTATTAATTAAAATTTAAGTGAGATTTATAATGTACGTTATATACACTTTCTGTAATTAGTCATGCTTCCGTTTTGTGGGTTTTGAAATTAATCGTTTGGTGATTTGGTCGTGCTCATTTGAAAGCAATTCTTCAGGGCAAAGTTTTACGAAACATTGAATACACCATGTTCAGGAATCCAATTAATTATTTTACAGATGAGAAGCTCAGCAGGACATGTGACGCACTAACGTATCTAATCACAGAAGAATCCTATCCATAGCTGTATACCTTCTTTTCACAAAGCTGACCAAGTGTACCCTTTTCATCTATCACATGCTCAAATAAATATACTCTCTTTTTCTTTTAGTGCAAAGAAGTTTGTAGGACGTAGAGGTTGCACCATTTATATCCTGCCATGTTCAAGTTTTGGCCTGAGCTTATAATGATATTTACAACCTTACAAGACTCTCACCAATGAAAGATTGCCAACAAGATAGAATCTAAGAAACCCAACTATAATTGAATTTATTTTCCTTCAAATTAAACATTACTACAATAATTATTGGAAACGGGATTCCTCAAGAAACTAGGCATGTCTTTTATGAGGACCAGGAAGAGGAGTGCCATCTAAGAAATATTTGATCAAAGTTAGGGCCCTTGCGGGTTGGTAACTTGGCACTTGATGCCCTGCTTCCCTCACAGTAGCTAATGTTAGACCTCCCTTGTATACTTCTGCATAGCCACCAACCTGTGTCACACCAAAGTTCTTGTGAAAATGCTTTCTTGTGATATAAACCATGATTAAAAATATTAAAGCAGCCACCACGCTTCATGATTATTCTTTCAAATGCAATAGGAATCATTAGCTATAATGCATTTACACCGATTAGAAAGTTAGGGAAAACTAAGATAGTAACTGTTTCTATATTACCTCTCCACGAGAAAACCAAGGGTGCCAAACAGTTTCAATGGGAAGCTCCATCTTCCTAACCGAATACTTCGTTGAAGTGATAGGCACCCTTCCATCTGTGTCACCACTGTACCAACATGGAAAATTTGTTACTAGAAGATATAGTATAAGTTAATTGCAAGTTTTAACAAATACTACTATTGAAGGGTGGACGAATATCTTACCTGAAAATCCAAACCCTGATACTATTATTCAGTAATTCGTGTAAAATTGGAAGAACCGTTGAAGCACTATCTACCCACTTAGTAATGACATCGCTGCAGGATTCCCAGTCATAATTGAGATTGGTGACATTGGCATGGAGAGCCTCTTGAACATCTTTTCTATTCATATATGCATGCACATAATATTCGCTACATGGATCAGTCACAATCTGCAAAACAATACAAACATGGAATCTGTTATAGTGAAATTCATGAATCATGTTAGACCAAAAATTCCGTAGTTTTCAAATTGATGAATAGAAAGAAAAAAGACTGAAAATTGAAGCTTACAGAATATCTTTTTGGCCGGGGTGTGAGTTTGGAACTCTTGCACAGTGGAGCATAAATATTGTATAAATCAATGTATCCAATATCATTCTCAGCTTCTTCTTCTGCTGCATCACACTCACTTTTCGCAATCTTTGATGAGGAGTCGCATGCTTTATTGAGATAAGCTGCTTTATCTGAGATGATTGCATGGCTAGCAAGAAAATCATACAGTCCTGACGAGTCAGTGTCATCGTTGATCACTGCATTTCCAATCTGCACAATGTGAAAAAAAGACACGTATAGTCTTATATGTTAGCCTTGTTCTATTATTGTAATGACAATTTCTCAACATACATAATAAGAATCCAAATTCTTTATCATTATTTGACTTGTTTTTTTGTGGTATATGTAAAATTGAATTCAATCACTTACAAAAGTTACACGTTATTGGATATCCCCTATACACAATCCTGATAAGGAGAATGATTGAGGTGCCATCTCTTTCTATGATAAACTCTGGAATAGTTGTTGTTGAACTTTCATTTTTTTTTTTTTTTGCGTGTGAATTTATTTCTTACCAAGTTTCCTTTTTTTAAGGGTACCCAGTTGTTTTTCTGGGATTTATAACATACATTAATACTTATAATATTAAAATATTATGTATTATATATTTTCATTCTCTAAAATTAAAGGGTCATACTTGTAAGATTATTTTAAATATTCTGGATAATGAATAAAGAATATAAATTTTTATCCTAACTTTTTTCTGTGACTTTAATTGTAGTTTGTATACATTTCATTTTTCATTAAATGCTAGCTATGGTGCCATAGTGAACCAAATAATGGCTCTACCCTGAGTGACCAATCCACAATATGTCACCACCCATACTGAGTCAGACCTTAAGGGACCACTAATCATATCTGGTCTTTAGTCCATTAAGAATAAACTTTATGAATGAAGAATCACGTCATTAGTGACACAACATTATCTCAAAAAACTCTACAATATCATCTCATGCCAAGGACTATAATTCCACTATTCAAGTTTAATAAACCAATCACAAGTCATAAACTTGGACCCCCCCCCCAAGGAAAAGTGGGTTGGTCCAGACCCAAATTGCCTTTTGAACCCAACCAATCCGAACCATTTCTTCCCCATCATGAAAGTAACAAGAATTTAGAAAAAGCCTATTCAATAAAACTATGACTAATGTGAGATATAGGACCCATCAAGGATATTATAGAGCTAATTAACACAAAGGTAAATAACAACTATTTGTATTTGAAAACCAAAAAAGGAGGAATGCTTATACCAAGATTCCTTTGAGGTTGATGATTGCTTTATTTGCCCTTTTGTTGTGATAGAGAATGGTATGTGCAAGTTGAGGCACATAATGCCCAGCATAGCTCTCTCCAGCAATGAAAAAATCACTGTTTTTATACTCAGGAAATCTCTCCAACCAATTCACCAAGAACAAATAATTATCTGCAGCTGTTCTCTTATCTCCATTGGTAGCATAATCTGATGATTTGTTTGAATAGGAAAAGCCTACTCCAGCAGGTGACTCCAGGAATAAAACATTGGCAACTTCAAAATCCAATTAAGGCACAAGTCAGATAAAATAAAAAATATCACTTTATGTTACACTATAGGGAAAATAGTTTGAAAATTTTTTGATTTTGGTATACCTTTGTTCCATGAAAATGCATTTATGTGTAGTGTTTTGCCATCACTGTTTACTCTAAAGGGTCCAAGTTCTTGCATTGCTCCATAGGCAAGAGATGAACATCCAGGACCTGAAAAAAAGTTAAATCATGAAGAATTAAACCACAATAATATGCAATTAGGTTAATTTGTTATCTTCTTTATACTCATTCTTTTTGTACACATAAAAAGCATGGTGTTACCCCACCATCTAAACAAGCACATGAGGTTCCCAAAAAAAATGAAGTTTGCAAGTTGACAAAACAAAGTATGTTGATATAATAATGACCAGATAGGCATATATATACAATAATTTAACTTGTATGGACTACGATGCATGTTGAAAAAAATTGCTTTTATACTTATAAGTGGAAAATGCCCATTTTAAATTTCGTGTCAAAAACAGGATTTGACTTGTTTTCACAATTTAGTTTTTCGAGAAACAAATAAAGTTTGTGCTTTTACTAAACAGAGATTTAACTAGTTAAGTTAGTTTATAAAGCCAATAAATATTTATGTTGCAAAAAGAAAAAAAAAAAATCATTGCTAGAGCTACTTTTTAAGAGGGTTACCATAAATGCAAAAATCTCTAGATGCATGAATTATGGGATTTGAACACCTTCTATCTAGGAATCCACTTGTTTATGATCGATCATCACTAAGAATTATGAACCATTTATTCTCAGCACGATACAATTAGTGAATAGAATAATTATGACAGCTCAAGTCTCTCTCTCTCTCTACACAAACTGTCCATTAACAATAATTTTTGGTCGGCGCATTAATTAAAACAGTTCAATCAGCTAATTAATGTTTATATAACAATTCATCTAATTATAAACAACATAGGAGTCGTGTAAAACAATTAACTACGAATTTCATTTAAAAGATATAAGTGGGTGATTCAGAGTGACAAAAAGATTGATTTTTTCTTGAATGTGTTCACGTGATCTTACTCAAGTTAAGTGGGCTCAAAGCATATGAAATTTCAGTTAAAAAAAACCATTAAAAAATTGTGTGGTTACAAGTTTTTCCAGGTAGGGCAATTGGTGTAGTTCATCTTAATTGACGCATGTACATCACTTTCAATAAGATCAATAATTTGGTGACAAGAAAGGCATAGAAAATACTCATTGCAAATAAAAAAAAGGTGTAATGGACGGAAAAGTCTATGTAGGATGAATATAGCAAGCATCTTAAGCCAGATTCTTGTGAATTTTGTTTGGCATTTTTTGTTTGAAGGTAACTGATGTGTCCCTTAAAATAGCATGAATTGGAGGCAAAAAGACATTTACATGTGCATGCGTGTGGACACAGTGACTCACACAAACTTAGACTAAAGTGTGTAACTTGCAAAACATCAAATCAAGAAAACAACATAATTAACACAGCTTTTGATGTTTGAGTGCTTAACACACTTCATTATTATTGAAAACTATTGAACAACAAAGAATTAGATCTAAGGTTGTTGGTTCTTACCTCCATTGAGCCAAAGAAGAAGAGGGAGTGTGTGTTTAGAACGTTGAGCTTCCACAAAGTAATAATAGAAGGCACGACCAGCACTTTCATCCACAGTGACATACCCTCCATACTGAGAAAAACTCACTTGGGGTTGCCCTGGAAGAATTCCAATTCCGTCTTTCTCTTTGAGACCCTCTTGAGAAAGAACAATGCCATCAAGAACAACCTCATCAACCTCAAACTGGGTCCTATCAGATTGTGAATTGTCTCTGAAAAACTTGGACTTGTGCAGTTTGTTAAGAGCTTCAAGTTGCTTATTTGCTGAGGTTTCAGCCACAAAGAGTGAAAAACTGATAAGGGACAGAAGAAGGACACAGGAAGTGGTTGCTTTGTCCATTGTGTCTTTCTGTGGAGAATCACAGAGAAGAGTGGGAAATATATAGGAAATGTGAGAATGGTATGGGTTATAATAAGCCAAAAATTGGATAGCTGTTTTGTGTCACCATGTCACAATGTATCTTATTCTACAAAGAAGAATAACTGCTTTAGAATTTTGAAGTTGCCACAACCAAGACAGGTTTTGAGGGTAAGATTGAGCAGCCCAAAATTGATTTGATAAGCATGTGGGCCAAATTGAAGGTTCAGAGGTACCTTCTCCTTAGCCACCAATTGTGTTAGGCCACATGAGTGGATCTTACGACTACAATTTTATTTCAATGGCACGAGCAAGCTAGCTGGAGAATGAAGTGTGTGAGAAGAACACTCAAATTACCCTGTGTAAATATTTTGACTTATATAGGGAAAAAATGCTATTGATCCAATGTTTTACTAAAGAAAATTAACTTTGAACTGTTGAATATTAATATTAGTATTTGTTATTGTAAAAAGGGATATGTTACCGTCTTCATCTTTGAATATTTAGTTTCTTATTTTCATCTTTATTATAGAAGATGCAATTAGTTACAAAAGCTTTTCTGATACTAAAATAAGTGTTCGAAGGTCGAAACTTTTATATAAGTAAGATTAAAAACATACTTTTCTTTCTAAAATTTCAAGTGTTAATAGATGCTAAACATTATAATTTTGATGTAATTGATTGATCATTTACAGTATTTTTACAACTGCGGTTAAAATGATTAGATGACTATGTTTAAAATAAACAATATTATATATCAATTTTGATGGACAAGTATTTGGGCAATTTTTTTATAATAGTGTAATTCTTCTCATACTAATGTTTAAAATAGATAAAAAAATCAATTATCAAAATAAATAAATTGTATCAGCTAAGTACGATTTCAATATAAAAAAATTATGTTAGCTGAATATAATTTTACTTAAAAAAAATTGATGCAAATTTGCATTAATTTATACTATATATAATACAAAATAATGCAAATTTACATGAAATTAATGTAAATAATAGAAATCTTGAAATCTCACATGATTTCAATTCGGAAGAAATAATTGAAATTGTCTTTTAAGTTTATACAACTTTAAGGTTAATAGTAAAGTAGTCCTTACTTCATATGATTTATCTTTTTTCTAAATGAAATTGAGCTTACTTGACACAATTCTTTCGTGTTTAATTAGCATCATTTATCCAATCTCATAATTAATTTTTTTTTCCTCTGTATCATCACGAAGAATTACACCATTTTGAAAAAAAATTAAAGTGTTCAGTCCATATCTGTCCAATGACTTATCCTCCTCTACAGTACCGTATTAATATTTTGGTATGATTCCTAAAGCTAAATATGAGTTAATTTGGCGAGGAGAAGAACTGGGTTATTGCAAGAGAATGACAAAGGAAACCAAAGCGACAAAAGGAAGAATCCATGTATGAAGAAACTAAAGGTGTTAACCCTTTTCCGGAATCTAATGATAACTATTCAATTTCGGAATCACTTTATTAAATTTAGGGTTAGGATAATAATTGTGCCCATTTATTAACTTTTTTAGGGTGTCATTACAACGAGTCTGCTTTTTCAATTATGATTTGCTTAACATGATTTGTGTAAGTTACGAAAATGGCGAATAGAAAAGACACAGAAAGGTGGGGGATGAAGGAGGAAGGAAGATTCACATTGATGAATCATAAGTAATGCACATGCCATTTAAGCCCTATTAAAAAAAATATATAAAAAAAAGGTAATTCTAAATACACAAAAGGTCAACATTTACTTCAATTTAGCACATGCCAACCAAATTTTACATCCACATGTTTGAACTAAATACTCCATCAAATTTCTTTCAAAACAGAGAATTGAATTCATTGGAGATGGAATTATGGGCCTTTGGAATTTAAATATCACTCACATCCAATTAAAAAGAACAAAAATATGGATAATATTTACTTACAAGATAATTCTTTTAAGTTATGTATTATTCTAATTTATTATATAAAAAAAATGTTTTTATCTATAATAATAATAAAAAAATTGTATGCTTTTAAAGCTTAAACTTAAAAGTTCAGACAGATTATTAAAATCTTGCGAGAGTGATGAGTTATATTAAAATAGACATGGACATAAAAGCACATGCAGCTCTATATAATATTTTTTTATTATATTATTTATTAATTTATTTATTCCTCTGTCACATCAATCATTGTATCTCGAGGCCTTTCTTCTCATCTTTCACTTTGTTTTATATAAATATATAAATGCATTTTTTATTGTATTTAAAGCCCTTAGACAGTTTCTTCTCCAACACTGTGATCTTCCAAAAGATTGCACAATAAGGTAATTCTGCTTCAACCTGCAGTTTTCACATAATTCCATGTCTTTGTTTGAACTAAAAAACGCTTTCAAATAAAAAAGGCAACAAAACCATAAAAAGTCCTTTACTAATTACGTGGGATTCGTTTCTGATAAATCACTCTTAAAATTTAATTCAAATTGCTTCACATAAAAGTTTAGCACAGCATCAAAATTTTGTGTCCATTAGTTTCAAGCTTGTAGTAGGCTTGAAGAATGGTTCAAATTAATTATGAGCAATCACTGTCATTGGGACACCTTTTTTTTGTGTTCTTTAAATTGTTTTGTTCATTAAGAAATATTCCATGAGGATAATATACCTAACCAAGAAGATTTATTATGAGATAAAGACAAAACATTTTTTACTAAAAACAAGAGACCCGTAGCGTTTGAGTGTACTTCATAATTTAGCCTTTTCAGTTGTTTTTTCTACCTAATGATAGAGTAGTAATTAAGTTGTGACTGACATGTATAATAAGTCTAAGAAATCATAAACTCAATTAGGATTTAAGGAAAAGAACAATATGCTATCATTTATGTTGGAGTTTAATTGTAAGTGAGAGATATATAAAATGAAAACAAAATCATAAATATATTGTTCTATTTTTTTTAAGTTAAAAAATGTGTTTTGTTTTTGCGTATTGGTTCATGTTTTATTGATTAATTTTTTTATAAATATATTAAATTTAAAAGATGACGTTGTTAATGAAAATGTTAATACAAAATTAAATTTTTAAATTTAGTTTGAGAAATAAACAAAATACTTCTAATATTGCAAAGGATTGAAAATATATAACTTTTTTTTAAGTTGATAAACAAGAATGTAACGTTATTTTAAAGTCGGTTTCGTTATCCATATTAGTTTAATGTTTTAATAAGTTAAAACATAAAATAAAATAGTAAAACTATATCATGTATGATATTTTATCATAAGTGGTATTTTTATTAAGGTATGGAAAACATGCTAATAAAGAAAATGCATAAAGGTTTTATCTGCAAAGGTGTAGATACGTTTGTAAGAGTGTGAGAGTCATGTTAAAAGAGAAAATGCATTAGGAGTATTACTTATTCTCGCATACCAATGTGAAAATGTTATAAAAAAATTGGAGACACATTTATGAGAAAATATGTAAACTTTTTTCCAACAAAAGTATGTTATGCATTTCTTATTCACAAAACTTCAATTTGAGACATTACTTACTGAAACCGAGTTTAGTATATTTTTTTTTTTTTCGTTCTACTGTATTTAGCTAACAATGTTAAAGAAAAGATTGAAATAATATTTTTGCAAGTACTTTATTCATCAAAATAATCAACATAGTATTTGTTAAACCATCGAAGCACTTCAATTTTTTTATCCTCAAAGCGATTGAACTTGGAAACTTGAAAGATATCAGTTTGGGCTGTGTAAGATTTCTTATTCTGATCCATTATTAACATTTCTAATTAATTACATCTTTTGGGCTGCTAAAGTAATTTGAGTGTTGAATATCTTGGACTAAAACATAAATATTCTCTCTCACTAAATAATGAACTTCTTCCGTAGACCAAAAGAAATCTTCTGTTAGATTTTAATCACACGTTAATGTTCTGTCCAAAGAAAATCTCACCTTAATTAACTTAATACCCGTAATTTTTGTAACATGGCAGTTATTAAATACAAAATTTATTATTTTCACTAAAAAAGCGTTGATATATTATTAAATGTTTCAGTTCTGATATATCTCGTTATTCAAGTGAAAGAAAAATGAGGCAAAATTGATAGTAAACTAAAAAAAAAAGTGATAACGAATTTTCTACCTTTTATTCTGATTCTGAAAGAAGAGGAAAAGGGTAAAGAGCTACAGTAGCGGAAAGAGCTAAACACACTAAGACTCGTAACAAACATGCACACTCTTTCCCAAACCATTTTGGAAACACAGTATAATAGAATTCAAGCTACGCCATGTACATAGTTGCAACAAACAATCCATTCATTTCATCCAGACAAAATCCCGGGCAAAAACAATACATTAATCAGTCAATTTGTCTGATTTCTTCACAGATTTTAATAATATCAATCATCTCTACAAGCTAACTTCACTACTCTAATTTATGAGAATTAAATACTATTATAAAAACCAAACACATTGACCGTGGTAACTTGTCCTAGTGGCACAGATGACAAGAGCGACCACTAAATGACTATGATGCACTTCAAAGAAATCAGTGCTATAAAACATCATCTGTTAACTGGTATGTAGGTATAGTGTCTATCTCTGTGTCATTTATCTTTTTACAAACATATATAAAGTGAGAGTCTGGATCTTCCAGAACGAAATCTGCTGGAAGCAATCCCTTTTCTGAAAGGGGGATGGGCTCCAAGAATGATTTGCTCGATGGTGTACTACTTTCGGGCTTTTGAAATCCAGGTCTTGCTGCAAGGAATTAGAGACCATATGCATGAGAAGAACACTGAATTACAGATCCACAACTTCAGGAAATTATAATTCTTACAGTTTCTATAAACTCATGAGAGCGTAACCTTTTGTAAAAGAATCAACATAATCATTTATAAATCACTTAAACATTGCTTAAATTATAATAGACAATCGATTTCGTTTATTCTTTCCATCTTCAATACTATTAATCCATAAACTGATCTTATACTGATGATATTGTCAAATGTCATTCCTACTAGCAGAGTAATGAAATCTCAATTAGTTTTTTGGTAAAGATGCCTACAGCATAGAATAAACTCTCCCTCGAGCATTCAAGATTTGACATAACAAAAGACAGAGATCTTCAATCTCGCTAAAATATTTAAGTTTCACATAGCTTTGCTCATTATCCAAATAAGACCAAAATCAAAAGAAACATTCTTCTAATCCTCTTTTCGCCTACAATATCCAATGCCAAGTACAAAATTAAGTATAAAAGGACAATTAATCCACATTTAGTGGTGAAGAAAACTTTTAGCTCAAGAAAAGATGAAAAGGAGTAAACTTACGGATATTATACAACGTAATTTTCCAATTGTAGACGGGTCTACATAGATGAGGCATCCTTACTGTTGGATCGCCATATGTGATCTGAAACAAGTCACCATTCAAAAATTTGTTATACTCTCCAAAATTGCAAAATTTATAATAGCACACTGATACATAGAAGACCTTATCCATGTAAACTAATATTTTAGCCTATATAATAAAAACAAAGGATAAATTATTTTTATATACATAAATTTATAATAAATATTTTATAATATATTACTATACTATCATGTAAGTTCATAATAACATTTATTGAACTGTAAAGTTTTATATTAAATTACAGTAAATAATTCATAGAATGATACTTGATTATTTTTAACTGCTGAAAATTTGTTTAAAAAATTGAAATTCAATTCAAGAGGTTAAGTAAAACTCTTAAAAGTGTTCTCGTCGTAAAAAAGATTCCTAAAAACCTTTCCGTTGAATATTAGCTCCAGAAAACACTTTCATGATAGACAGAGTGCTATTATAATTTATATAAATATAAGATAAAATTACCAATATATAAGTTCCTCCAGGTTTTAGAAGCCTGCAAAGAAGAAAATAGGCATAATCAGTGAAAATTTTGACAAAAATATGACTATTAAAAGCTTCTGTTCAAAACTCAAGAAATTTACTCTCATTAAAGTCTTTACAACCTACACACTTCTGCAAGCATCCGAGAAGCACTCATTGGAGCATCAGTACCACACTAAAGAACATATAAGCAAAATCGAGGATTAGGACATGCAGAGAAAATATATATAAAATTTGAGAACTATCAGTGAAGCAACATACCATCAATGAATCGAGAGTTCCTAGATCAACCATCAACAAAGCATTGGTGAAAATGTAATAGCGAGACCAAAGTAGCATCAGTATATGAATTACGAAAAATGTACACATTCTAGATTTCATTAATTTAGACAAAGTTTGCATTTAATAGAGTTACCGATACCTTTATCAATAACACCATCAAAAGATTCATCTGGAAAAAGGCTCATATCCCTGACATCCATCTGCATGTCTATTGAGATTCACGGAGGAAGCGTACGTCAGGAGTTCAGGGCTTTTGAAGTTATTTAAAAAGTAACATACCATACAAATAAGCAAAAAACAATGTTATCAATCAGATACATTTTAGCTGGGGGATGTACTCATATTTTCTTCTCATCATCTCAATCGCAACTGACGAAATATCAATATTTGTGATGTGCTCATAACCATCTTTGACCATATCCTCGGACATAACTGCAAAATATGACAGTACCCTTTTCCTTGTAAGTTTCTCCAAAAAATCTGAATTCAATAGTTCACACATGATAAATCTCATTCAAGTGAGCTGGCAAATGATAAGATCCCGAGATAAGCCTATGAAAACCTTAGTTTCGAAAATAACGGAAATACAGCTCCGGTTCAAAAAGCAACACAGCTTTAAACAAACTTAAATACGCAAACGAATAACAGAGAACAAGAACTCCATCTTTGCTTTGATGAGAAAGAGAATGAAAACTAAATCCACCAACGCTATCCTCATTGCTTCACTACAACTGCATAAACTATTTTGTAACACTCCCACACTGCAAAATCTCTTTTTTTTTTTCAGGGCAGTTATTTTCTTCCATAAACAATTTAAACAAAGCTTTGTTACAAAACAGCAACACATCTACAACATGCCAAGCAGATTAATCGATCAAAGCTGCACATGTGACATGAACCAGAACTTAAACTACACAAATTACACCGCAGCTTTCATCTCCAACCTAAACCGTTTCGTGTTTAGCAACTAGATTCATCCTCCACAAAATAACTGTTAAGGAAATCCCTATTTCTAGTCCGTCAGATGATCGTATCACTATTCAACTTCCTGAATCACTGTTCAATCAATGGCACAAACAAAAAATCTAATCCAGCAATTGGCAGCAACTCTCGTTACGACGAAAATTTGTTCTCCAATTAAAGAAGTAGAAAATAATTGGACGAACTCTTATTTTAATTGAGAAAAATAAGATCCAGCGTTTGCAATCCTAAAAAGAGAAAAACCCTAAAGTAAAAGTAGATTTGGTGAAGTTACAGCAGAAAAGGAAAGAGGAACGATTGTGTTGGTGTGAGAGCGAAGTGAAGAAAGAGAAAGAGGAAAGCTTCGTTACCAGCATTGCCGCAACCAACCATGAGAACCCTGGAAGAAAGAGGAATGAAATTGCGCACGAAAGGTCTGAGAGCAGAATAACGCTGGTACCAATCGAAGGAACCACCCTCTTGGATGTAGCGCGCGTCCCAATAGAGCGCGTCGCCGTAGTTGTAGGTGTTGCAGCTCGACACATCCCTGAACATCTTCCCAACTTGTCTTACTGCACTCCAACAGTGAGCGCGTGAGCGAGCGAGTGAGTGAGTGAGAAATCGGTTATGGTGGTTGGTTGGTGCGAGAGACTGTGTGGTGGGAGTGGAACACGGCGGCGACAAAACCAGATTTTCTTTCTTTTTTTTGTTTTTTTTTAACTGTTTATATATATATAAATGAGAATTCTGAAAATGTGAAGTTCAGTTCTTCCCCTTTTGTGTGGGCCTTTGATTGTGGGCCTTCTCTTCTGGTGCAGGTACAAATCTTTATCCACCGTTCATTCCTTCACGATTCACTTCACTCACCCCTTGGAGCCATGAAAGATCCCGAATATTCATTTTTTCTTTTTTTTCAATTTCTTATTCTCATGTTAAACACTATAATCATTCACCAACTTAACTATATATAAATGTACGTGATATTTATTTAGCTTTACAAAAAAAATATTTAAAACATCCACAAAACAAAAATAGAAATTTAAATTATATTGTGAGTTTTAACTACTAAAATGTTTAAAACTGATCTTATTGAAATTGGATCAGAATTTTTGAGTTGGAATATAATTAACATAAAGTTCTATGATAGTTAGATAATCTTTTAATAAAACATCGAGTGAAAATTTATTTTTATCTCTAATTTCTGATCTTTTAATAATAATAATAATAACAAGTGAGTTATTGTTCATGAATAAAAATTATGATAGTTAATAACATAATATTATGATATAATCTACCAGTCATAAAATATATTTAATATAATTAAATTACATTATCTCATTCGATTGAATTTGATAGTAACATACAAACGACAATTGTTAATGAAATCTATAATGTATAGGAAATGTTAATAAATTAGTTATAAGAGCCGGAGTTATAAAAAGAAGCAGAAGCTTAAACTATAATAATTAACTTGAAATTGTCTATAAAATAATAATAAACTAATGACTAATAGCTTTTTTGTGTGGCTCTTTAAACAACTAAAAATTGTAATTTAACCTAATTTATATATCAACAAAAGAATTGCAGTAAATATAATTTTCCAAATAGTTATTACAAAAAATCAATAAAGTTATCATGTCAAATTACAATTGCATAGCAGTATTTTTTTTTTAAATAGTCCAAGAAATACATACTTAGTATAATCATTACATTTTTCATATATTGTCTACAAAAATTATAATATGGGTGAAACATTCTTTTACTATTAAAATATTGTTGAATATCTTAAGAAAAGAGGGAGAGAAATTACAACACCGCACCGAACTACTCGCAGTTCAATGCAACCAGATAAGGAAGAAACGCTGTCACCGCTTGAAGAAGCCAATTTTTTTATCGATTCACTTTGTTTCTTATTCTTATCTACTGTTTACCAAAGTTAAGAACTGGTGTTGCAAGTTTTCATGCCAATTAACGAATAAAATGCAACAGCAAGAGGTTAGAGACGAGAATATCAGAAACAATGGTGGTGAGAGGGAAGAGAAGGAGGAGAACGCACCTCCATTGATGGCTCTGAACCACGTTTCAAGGCTGTGCAGAAACCTGAAGGAATCCATAGATTTCTACACAAAGGTGCTGGGATTCGTGGAGACTGAGAGGCCCCAAGCTTTGGACGTTGAGGGTGCATGGTTGTTCAACTATGGAGTTGGGATCCACCTGGTGCAGTCCAAAGAAGAAGAAGAAGATCAGAGATTGCCTTCTGATGCCCAACACTTGGATCCCCAGGACAACCATATATCTTTTCAGGTATAGATTTATTGGAAAGACGATAACTTTGTTGTTTTTATGCATTTGGGGTTGTTTATTTTGCTAGTGTGAAGATCTGGGAGCAATGGAGAAGAAGTTGAAGGAGATGAATGTGAAGTTCATGAAGAGGAGTTTGGAGGCAGAAGATGGAACTACGATGGACCAGATTTTCTTCAACGACCCAGATGGGTTCATGGTGGAGATATGCAACTGCGAGAATCTCAAACTTGTTCCTGCAGATTCTCTCAGCAAGATTAAGATTCCAATGGATCGACACACGCCACCGGTGGAGACAAATCAGAAGAGTGATTATAATGCTGCAAAATAACTTTGCTTTTTCACGTGCTTCTTCATCTTGCTTCGTTAGCTTTCATGGTGAACTTATGAATCTGATACACAAATATTCTGAAATTTTAACTTCAGGGTTTTTGTTGGACATCAAAGTTCGATTCTCGTACAATGGTACGATGTTAATATGATCTGATAGTATAATACCAGAAAAAAAAATATACATTTTATGAATCTTAACAAAAACATAGGAAATCTTAAAAAACCTACATTTGTACAAATCATGTTTACTTCTCAGCATCATAAATTGTTTTTAGGTCAGAAACATGTCTAATTTAAGGAAGGTTTAGGTTTTCTTTCATTATGGGGCAATTTTTTTTTTCGAATTATTCCATCTTTACTAAATCGTGCCACCATACCACTATTTTAAAAATTTAATTGAAATCGTGTAAATTGAACTAAAAATATGAATTAACTAAACATTATAACACAATTTCAATTAGTACTGTTATAATTTTAATTTCAATTAATACCTGTTATGAATTAACTAAACATAATTACCTAAACATTATAACATAATTTCAATTAATACCTAAACATTATAACATATCTGAATATTATAACATAATTTCAATTAATACCTATGACACGCTTTCTTTTTAATAAAATAAAAAACTTAATACCTATGATACGATTTCTTTTTAATAAAATAAAAAGCCGAAAGTTTATATGTAATTAATATTATCCTGTATAAGGTTATGCGAAAGCTATAAACCTATATACGAAGAGTGTAATTACAACATGCTAAATTAATTTATGAGTTTATATAAACCTATATACGAAGAGTGTAATTACGAATATAAACATGCCTTCCACTGGAATGAAACTTGTGAAGGGAGCTTCCGTCCAGGTTTTTTTTTTTCTCATGCTAGTGTAATTTACACAATATTATGAAAATCGAGAAAAATAAATCATTACTTAATACGACTTCTTCTATGTAAAATTAATCGTGTGGTCTATATATAATTTTAGTCGAAAGGAAAGTCGTATTATCTTAAAATAATTTCACTGAAACTGTAGATGTCTTACACGAAGTTGTGCGATATTCACATGACGTTGCTTTCTTTAAAGAGTCACTAAACTCACATATCTATCACTTTTTTATGTGATTGTGGGTGTTATGTTTAATAATATCGATTTTTCATGTGATTGTGATTGGTGGGTTCATCAAATCCATTTAATTTGCATCATGTTTTCCATTCAATTTAATCGAATAAATTTGTATTATAAATTCTTTTGATTTGATAGATTCAATTTGTATAGTAAATTTTTTTTGATTGAGATATTTTAATTATGGGTTACTGCCTTTATTTGCTATATTTTTTTGTTTACAAAATGCTCTTTATAATTTTGGTACAATCAAATACATGTAGGGTTTTCTTTATTTTTTATATTATTTTTTTACACCTTTCATGTTCTGGACATAGATAAATTGAAATATGAGATATGTACTGTTTTCACTAAATAAAGTCGTTGTTAATACACACAAATTTTTCATTAATAATAACATTATGGATAACACGACTTCTCTCAATTTTAAACTTTTGATATTTTTTTACACATTTTGATAATAGTTGAATAAATTTGTATTAGTATAAAAAAAAATAAGAAGAAGTTACACATTTTGATAATAGTTGAATAAAATTGTTTTAGTATAAAAAAATAAGAAGAAGTTTTTTTCTTTATACAAATACGTGGTAGTGATCTTAGTCATTGGATTTAGATTTATATATATTATGTGTAATGAATATTAAAGATGAGAACATAAGAAAACAATTATATAACTAAATATGAAAAAGTAACAAGTTGTTGCAGAGCTAGCTGACCCTAGATAATCTTTACTAAAAAATATTATCAAACACTCCTATTTATATTTTTTTATAAAATTTACTGTGATTTCCTTTATCACATTTAAAAGAAAAATAGTATTTTTTTTTTCTTATGGAAAGGAGTAATTGCTTCCTATAATGTCTTCGGGAAATTAAAGAATTGGGCTTACTTATTTTAGAGATGATAGTTGAGTTATTTCTGAATAAATATTGATTTGTAAGAAATTTTCTGATGAATAAGTCACTTTAGTTTTTTAGTTGGAAGTTTAAGACAAATTCACTTATATAATGTTCTTCTAGGTTCTCCTTATCCTGAGATCAAATCAGGGCTAATTTTATAAAAATATTAAATGCATCAGTATATTGAATATCAAAATATAAAATGTATTAATATTATATATATATATATATATATATATATATATATATATATATATATATTATTTATCTGAGTTGTTTGAATTATTTATTTAAATCATTCTAAAATATATTGCCTTTATATTTTAGAGAGGCTGGTTCAATACAATTTTTTATTAATTTCATTATTGAAAATGTCTCTATTAAATATTTCATTAAAACTCAGACGATATTAAATCTCACTGAGTGCTCAAAACTCCTAATAAATAAGTGCTTGAATGATTACTTTTAACTTAATGAATATTTTAATCATTATTTATATTTATTAATATTTTTAAAAATACATTTCTTTCAAATTTTGACTGTCACGTTAAAATTAAAACACACGTATTTTATTTACAGTATAAAATCATTAATAAATATAAAGGCAGTTCAAAAGTAACGGAAATATACCATAATGAAAAGAATCCATTACGTTTGAAAAGGTCAAAGGAGAAAAAATAAATAAAATTATTGCGTATAATAATTCATAGTTAAATAAAATTCACATTTATTGTCACTATGTAGTTTACGACTTTCAATCAAGTCTTTCTAAATTATATCTTTTAATTTATAAAACTTAGAATTTATATTATATTTGATAAACTTAAATATAGATTTATTTGAATTAATTTCTTCATTATATTTAAATAATTGAGATGTCTTTTAGTTTTGAAAGAGAAAATAATCATATATAACAGTAAATTGCATTTGACATTGTAATGAAACTTTTTCTTTATGCAAAGCTTTTCTGTGTAATTATTTTAGCATGAAATTTTTATCGATTTTTTTTATTCAGCGATGAGATGAGAACAAATTTATGTAGTTTGTGACTTCCGACATTCAATCAGGTTTTTTTAAATTTTACCTTTTGAGAAGATTTTAAATATTTGATATTTTAATTAGTACTTAACTTATTTATTTAATGTTATGTATACTAATATATTTAAAAAATCTTATTTAAAAATATATTTTAGTGATTTTGCTTTTCTTGAAACTTTAAATCTAAAACATAGTCATTACATGAAATAAAAACAACATTATAAACTTATAAATTAAACTTTGGATAAAGTTGAATACTAAAAAATCATACTCTTTAATGTTATCACAAATAAGACAGTATTTTAACCCACCCTTCACATCTTTTAATTATAGGTTTAAGTAATTTGGATTTCGAATCTAATTTAGTTTTATAAAATTGATTTAAAAAAAAAACAATTAAATAAGTTTTATAACAACTGTATAATTCGATTTATAAATCAAAGGTAACAACTTTATTTAAACTCCTTAAATGAATCTAACTTTAAGTTTAAATTGTGGTTAAGTAAACACAACTTCTTTATAAATAAATCGTATCACTTTGAGGTGATTTGAGTTTGGTTTCACAAATTTAACCTAAATTGTGAAGTCCATTAAAAGTGTCATAACTTTTATTAAGGTTAATCAAATGTCAGTTTTTTTAATTAAATTGTGTTAAACTAACATAACTTTAGAGGTGTTTTGTTTTGACATTAAATGCTTGTTGACCTGTGTTTATTTATTCATGTATTCAGGCACTTTATATGAATTGAAAAATAAATAATATTTGAAGAAAATAGGTTTAACAAGTGAGAAGAATACGATAAAGACTAATTAAATATAAAAGTAGTAAAAAAGGATAACAGATTAATTAAATATAAAAGTAATAGAAAAGGATAACAGACTGTCTAATGCTTTAATTGCTAATATTGTTTAAGAAATATTATACACATGTTATGTATATTGAAATTGTTTGATATTTTCTTTAGACAATTTAATATAGGGGTTGAATCCTTATAAGGTGACACAACTTCATATCAATGGTGTGTCCTTTAGTATTTTGTTTCCATATTAGGTTATTTTTAATTGTGTTTTAGTTTCATGTAAGTAATAAATTGTTTGAAATAATACATGTTGTACCCTATTTTTACGTCACAGTGTTAATAATTGAAATTCAGTTTGTTTATTTGTTTGTGGGTTTTCATGTTAGAAACAAAACCTTTTATATAACATTGTGAGATAATACTGTATGAAATCTAAAAAGAAGTCATGTTGAAAGAGTGAAATCTTTAAGAGAGCTTCATATTCTCACTTAAAGACGGTCTATATGAAAAGTTTGGACGAATAAATAAATTGTGTACTTTATTTTTTGAGAATTTGATCAAATATGATGACATATTTCAATTTCATAATTATTTAATCAAATTTAATGAAACACATATATGTATTATAACAATGTTCACTTTAATTTAGAGATTTTTCTTAAAGTTATAGGATTGATATGAATTTGATTTAAATTAAAAAATAATTAATTAATGATAAGATAAATATTGATAATGAAAACAAAATAATAAGAATCGTTAAGGTAATGAAAAGTGTCATTAGATGTTATATACAACATCTAACACGTAAAAGACCAATAGTGGACCGTTTAATGATTTTAACTAGTAATAGACCGTCTAGCTATAACCAAACTAAACACATGTCATGTATATTGAAATTGTTTGACATTCTCCTTAAACAAATTATAATTGGGAGGGAAATTTTGAATGAAAGATAAATGAGGACTTAAAAACAAGAACCATGCATAAAATGAGAAAAAAAACTGAGTTATGAGAAATATAAAAATTGAAATAAAAAATGGTTGAAAAAAAAGATTAAAATTGAAAAAAACATTAACAATTGGGATTGAAAAGTAATGAGAATCAAAATGTGCAATTGTAAAGGACAAAAGTCAAAATTAAAGTAGAAAAATATAAAAGAGTGTGAATTAGACAATAAAAATTAAAAGTGTAAAAGACTGAGTGAAATGATGTATAAATATAAAACAAATCAACACTTATAAATCATGTTTAAAAGAAAAAGTAATTTGAAAATGAATTTGAAGAAAAGATAAAATGCACCTATTAGACACTATAATAGATTATTTAAAAGGCAAAACACATTATTTACCTGTACACATCGTTTTACTCATTTTTTGCATTTTTTGTTTTGACCCTATAATCTATATTGTGTTTTATGTTTATGATATTTGGTTAACCTTAATCAATATTGTGTCACTTTTAGATGATTTTACATTTTATATTAAAGTTATATCTACTCAATATAATTTCACTTAAACCAAATCTAAGTAGTATCAAGATGACACAATAAATTAACAACATGACTGATATCTTCTCGACATAATAAAAAATATTTGTCAATTTAAGAAATAACTATGTAAAATTACATCAATTTAAAAAAATAATTAAAACCAAAATAAGGTAGTTGAATTAAGTGTATTTATGTTATCATTACATTAAAATTACTAATTAAATTGATTTTACATAAATGTAATGACTAATTATCTTTAGATATTTTAGTCAATTGCGTAATTAGCTTTAAATGATTTAAATATTTCACCAAATAAATAATTTAAATGAACTTTAAAATTTTGAAATAAAGCTAAATATTTGTTGAAGTTTTTATTTTATCTTTAATTTGAAAGAATTTTGTAAGAAAAATACCGAGAGAAACATAACTTACGTAACAGAAACATATACAAATTATTTAACCAAAAAAAACACCTATACAATTTATTCAATTTTTTTAAAATCAAATTAAATTTTATATAATTTAAATAATAAAATTATATATATAAATAAAATCAATTGAACATGTAAATAACTCAGTTTATTATATTCTTACTTAACTTTAGGGTATTAGCCAAGGATATTTACTATAAAATATTAGACTTTTTAATTAATATATCAAATTATTTAACCAGGATAAATTTAATTAAGATCAGACAGATGGAAGGAGACTAGATGTAAGAAGAAAGAATACCTTGAAAACCAAAAAAAAAAAAAAAAATATTACCGCCTTACAACCAAATTTAATGATATAATAACATATATTAGGATTTTAAATTAAAAAGTAAACTAAAAATAAATAAAGTATTATTATTTTGTGTTATCCAATGGGTGTGTTTTGATCACCCTCTAAAAGTGGATTAGGGAACTTCAATCACACCATAGTTTCATCTACCAGTGGCTCAAATGCACCATAAATTACATCACAAACACGACACGTGTCAAATTCTAATTGGCGGTGCCACTGATTCTTGTTGTGCATGGTAAGAAATAATAATCCAGTGCGGCGTGTTCTCCTACACCACTACAAGACCTGGGTTAAACGGTTGTAAGTTAGAGAAAGAGCCCAAAGTGTGTCACGGAGCGAGTGTGTCTATAAACTTGAAACAACGAGTTTTGACAAGGCAAAATAGATTGTAGAAAAAACGGTGAGAGAGGAAAAAAGGAGGAACAAGCACAACGGAGAGAGAAAGAGAGAGTGGTGCTTCTCACTCTCGCATTCCATAGATCAGATCCAAACATTTACAATTCCTAGATCTATTCCGCTCTCCACCGCACTCTCAAATTTCTGATTCGTGATTTCAATTTCGTGTTTTCGCTGCAATTAGGTTTTCGGAGATCGAATGGCGTGCATAAAAGGGGTGAATCGATCGGCGTCGGTGGCGCTGGCGCCCGATGCGCCATACCTGGCTGCCGGGACCATGGCGGGCGCCGTTGATCTGTCCTTTAGCTCATCCGCAAATCTCGAGATATTCAAGCTCGATTTTCAGTCCGACGATCCGGAACTTCCTCTCGTCGCCGAGTGCCCGAGCTCCGACCGCTTCAACCGCCTCACGTGGGGGAAGAACGGTTCCGGCTCCGACGGATTCTCTCTCGGCCTCGTTGCTGGCGGGTTGGTGGATGGCAACATTGACATCTGGAATCCCCTCACTCTGATCCGGTAATTGGACCCTTCTCTCACATTTTGCTTTTGTTTTGATATTGGAATGATACCTGTCTGTGGACATTGGAGTTTCTAGGGTTAGATGATGGCCTCCTATCACTGGCTGAGTAGTTTTTTAATGCATGAATTGGAGTAGGAATTCAACACCTGTGATTAGGGGACGGAACACTGGAATTTTGTTTTTGGATGGTACAATTGTGATGCAATTGAAATTAAAATTCAATTCCGAATTGCTGTTTTCTCGTTATGAATAATATTTTTTTTATTATTATAATTATCGGTTTTTGGTATGGTGCAGTTTACCATTTTCATTTGGTGCTTAAAGATTATTAGGTTAGAACAGTAATTTATGAATGCATCGTATCGCTGTTCGGTACTATTTGGATCCCCTTTTCTACTTAATCAAGAAAGAAAAAGGATTCCATCCGGAAGATCATAGCGAACAGGCAGGGAGGTAAGGGTATCCTCCTAAAGCATCGTCAGGTGGAAAGAGCTGTCCAACCCTTTTGTTAATGGATAATTTAAGTGCTTTTAATGCTGCTCATTATATTCTGGAAGTGTTAGAATTTGGAGTTCTCTGTTCCTGTTCCTTCACTCTTCTAGCGAGTGGGTGTAGTGGTTTCTTTGTGTAAGAAAATTGTGGAAGAATAGGGCATGAAGGTTTCGCAAGAATATATTAATTCTGATGACCGATGCCTGTGTTTTACATCCTTTGTGCAGAATTATTCAAATGTTTTCACGTAAATGTAACGTTGACGTGTTTCCCTCAATTTTAAGGCATCTTTGCCTTTCAAAATTTTTCAAACTGAGCAATTATAGATGTATGTCTTGTCTGTCGATTCAAGTGAATGATGATCTTATATTGGCAATCATTTAGATCCAAGCTATGCTAGCTCAAAATCAATTTCGCTTCAAATTATAACACTATAGAGTGGTTGTCACGAAAATAGATAAAGGCAATAATTTATGTTGAAGTAAACAAACTGTGCATTACTGATAAAATATTTTGTAATTTTTAATATTTTGGTTCATTGCTTAATTCATTCAAGTTATGTTTTGGTTTCATCTACCATTTTTACTCTGTTCGTCCAATGATTTGTTTATTTAATTTGGTAACTTTCCTCAGCTCGGAGTCAAATCAAAGTTCTCTTGTTGGACACCTTGTAAGACATAAAGGGCCGGTAAGTTCTGCTTTGCTTTTATAAGCCAACCTGATAAGTTTTAATTGTTCATTGTTCTTGACTATGTGTATTGTTTGCTTAATTTAAAATCCTATACTGGATAATTTATGTTTCAGGTTCGTGGTCTTGAGTTTAATGTCATTGCGCCAAATCTTCTTGCATCTGGGGCTGAGGATGGTGAAATTTGCATATGGGATTTGGTCAATCCTTCTGAGCCTACTCATTTTCCACCACTAAAGGTCAGAGATTATTCCCTTGAGAGTGTGCATGTTACATTTGCCCCTGCTTTGATGGATGAATAGGTTGTAATCTTAAGATATTTGTCTTTTTAATTTAATAAATTTCACACATTTAGCGTACATGATAATGGTGCAGAGTACTGGCTCTGCTTCCCAGGGAGAAATTTCATTCTTATCTTGGAACAGTAAAGTCCAGCACATATTAGCATCTACTTCATATAACGGGACCACAGGTGATGCAGGAATTTGATCTACTCTTTATATTCTGTTCTGAATTTATGTTTGGTGGAATACTATATATATTTTATTTTTATTTTTCTAGTGGTCTGGGACCTGAAGAAGCAAAAGCCAGTGATAAGGTAACCTGGTTGTTCATCTTTTGCCTTTCGTTTAGGAAGAAGTTTGGTATTCTATATCCAAAAAAAATATAACCTTATGTATCATTTGTGAACGGGCAGCTTTGCAGATTCTGTTAGAAGGAGGTGTTCTGTTTTGCAGTGGAATCCTGATGTTGCCACACAACTTGTTGTTGCATCAGATGAAGATGGCTCTCCTTCTCTGAGGGTACAGTATAGTTACTGCAGATCATATGTCTTTTTATTTCAAGGGTTGTATGCATTGACCTTATATGAGCATGTTGATCCAGCTTTGGGATATGAGGAATATAATTTCACCAATAAAGGAGTTTACGGGACACACTAGAGGTAATGACACCTGTTAATTTGTGTATAATTCATGTGGTGGTCTTTGTTAATGCTCCTTTCTCTTTTTGATGAATTTTATTTTTCTTACTTCCCTCCCTCACTGATCTTTTAGCTAAAAAAACAAAAGCATGTAAAGCAAGTGAGCAAGTACTGTTTGCTGTGAAACAGGCCTGGGTAGATAATTGAACTTTTAGCTAGATCTTCACGTTCTCTTATTTATCTAAATTTGTGTGAATTATACATAAAGAGGAGGAGGGAGGGTGACATAGCGCTAGGAAGTTTCGATATGACTGGAGATATGGACACCATATGGGCACAACTTTGACATAATGGCAATTTTTAGAAACTTTGGGACACAACTTGGCTTGGTTGTGGTACAATATATGGAAGTAGTGTTAGTATCAGTAGAAAAGCACAAAAGCTTAAATTGAAAGAGATTAATATTTTTTTCCATGAGTAAATAAAATACAACTTTTTTTAATTATATAATATTTCCACTTTTATTTGTGTGAAAATGAAAATTCAGAAAAATCAAAGTGGAAAAATTCCAAGATGTAAGTAGGTGTATCCTTGAAATGTCATACTGGTACATGTGAGACATGAATATGAAGCCTATTTGGAAGTGCCCTTGCTTCCTATTTTGGCTTTTATTTTCCTTGTTTGGAAACACTGCAAAAATCACTTCTCTAATACGCTTGGACTGGTATCCAATCATCTACGTTTGTATGGTTGATTTTCTTCTATTATATAGTGAAAATTATAGAGCCAATGTTTCCAAATATGTCTGAATTGGGCAATTTACCTAAAAATCAAGGTATAATAAAGTCTATACTTATTAATTCCCTCCAAAAACTAGATGGTAGCCAGTTTTACATTCATTTTGACAATTGAGTAACAACCTGGTAGGCATCTTGTATGGTTTAGTGATAAATTTATTTTTACTTATATTTTTTTGTTATCTATGCGTGCTCTTCCTTTATTAAAGCTGTGTTTTCTGGCTCTTGCTTTTGAACCCAGTATAATGTATTGTATGATTGTCAATAATTCCTGTTGAATTTTTGAGTAGATGGATCATAGCTTGTGAGGTTGTGATTTGTCATTTATAAGCTGTCTAAAAATCCTTATTTTTTTATACTTCGTGTAGTTTTATTGTGAAGCTACAGTGTCTTTCAGTCTCTTTTAGTTTATCTGATTTGATTTTGTTGCCTGAATTTCCCATATTAGGTGTGATTGCAATGTCGTGGTGTCCCAATGATAGCTCTTATTTGCTTACCTGCGGTAAAGATAGCCGAACTATATGCTGGGACATGATTTCTGGAGAGGTAGTGTTTGGCCTCTTTTTACCCATCTCATATTCTGTTTGATAAATTCCAGAACTTCTTTATTGCATTGACCTTTACATTTATAGAACTTTTGCTCATTGATGATGATTTTCCTTTTTGGGTGGTGTGGGGGTACAGATAGCCTATGAATTGCCAGCTGGGACCAACTGGAATTTTGATGTGCATTGGTATCCTAAGATACCTGGAGTAATATCAGCATCTTCCTTTGATGGAAAAATTGGCATATATAATATTAAGGTACAAATAATTTTGGTGGTTTATTTTTGTTTTGGTGAGTCTTCACTTGATTTTGTTTAGCAAGTATGTGGAAGTCTCCTTTAAAGTTGAAAGAATTCATTTGCAGAGAAGGTAAATTGGACTGATATAACAAAGTGACATGGATAAGGAAATCCTAGATTAGTTATGGCTAAATTTTATTCACTATATTTACAGTTGATCATAGTTAGTGGTATATATTGTATGATGAATTAATATTGTACTCTACAATATATGAAAAAAAAATTTATATGGTTTACGAATTAATATTTTACTCTACAAATACAAAGTTTACAAAATTTGATATAATATAACCATATTCACAATGTTCTTCATTATTCATCTTGTTTTCCTAGATTAGCTTACTGTAGTAAAAATGTATCTATCTTTTTTCATTCTGTTCATCTCATTCTCATATAGCTTTTCCCCATGATCTTATTTTCGTTAAATCAGTCTTCAAGCAGGCGAGCATTTTCCTATAATCAACTTTTTGACATTGAATTGGACATTTTGTAAAACCTGTTTTGCTTGTAGACTTGGCTTAATTGGGTTATTCATTACCATTTTGTATGGAATTAGACTTATATTTAATTTTTCCTCTTTAACTCAAATTAGACAAGAAGGTACAGTATAAAAATGTAAGCAATTTTAAATTTGTTTTGCCTATTTCTAATTTGCTTTTCGTATAGGAATAATTTGCATTCCAGATTCTCTTAGTCTAGATCTCTGTACTGACCATATTATTTATGGTAATATTTGTAATTGTGTGCAGGGTTGCCGTCAAAGTGGTGCTGGGGAAAATGATTTTGGTGCAGGTGACACATTTTTTCTTTGCTTGTATGGAATAATTCAACCTAGCTATTATATTTTTTCATATATCAACTGTATGTAACATACTCAAAAGTATATGGTGCTTTTCTTGATAAGCATATTGTTGGTGTATCTTTGTGTTTGTTTTGTGTTGTGGAGGGGTAGGTTGACTTATATTCCTGTGATCACCTTGGTATCAAGGCTTTTTTTTGAATCTTTTACTGAAATTTCCTTTCTGTGCAGCACCATTGAGAGCACCAAAATGGTACAAGCGTCCTGCTGGTGTGTCTTTTGGTTTTGGAGGCAAACTTGTGTCCTTTCATCCCAAGGCATCTTCGACTGGTTCTCCTGCTGGTGCTTCAGAGGTAAGGTTTTGGTGCTTCAATGGTATTTGTTTGGAAAACTCTTAAAACTTTTAGCTGAATTCATTTTACATCTGACTTTCTAGGTTTATGTGCATAATTTGGTCACTGAAAACGGTCTAGTAAGTCGGTCTTCTGAATTTGAAGCTGCCATACAGAATGGTGAAAGGTCTTTGTTGAGGGTTTTATGTGATAAAAAATCACAGGAATCAGAGTGAGTTCTATTTACTAAGTGAAATATTGGCTCACGATCTTTCTTTTTGACGTCTAACCTTACAATTGACCTTTTGAACAATGCTAATAAGTTTTTGATGTTTTAGATCTGAGGAGGAAAGAGAAACATGGGGCTTTTTAAAAGTTATGTTTGAAGATGATGGGACTGCACGGACAAAACTCCTCTCACATCTTGGTTTCAATGTACCTACTGAAGCAAAAGACGCAGTTAATGATGATCTTTCCCAAGATGTAAATGCACTTGGACTGGAGGACACAACTGTTGACAATACTGGAAATGTGGCTACTAATGAAACTACTAATTTCTCTACTGATAATGGAGAGGATTTCTTTAACAATCTTCCCAGTCCTAAAGCTGATACTCCTTTATCTACGTCTGTTGGGAACTTTGCTGTTGCTGAAAATGCCAATGGTTCCGAGAAAATTCAAGATGATGCAGAAATGGAGGAGAGCAGTGATTCTTCATTTGATGACAGTGTTCAGCATGCTTTAGTCGTTGGGGACTACAAGGGGGCAGTTATGCAATGCATTTCTGCTAATAAATGGGCTGATGCATTAGTCATTGCTCATGTTGGGAATGCTTCCTTGTGGGAAAGTACACGTGATCAATACCTTAAAATGGTCCGATCACCATACTTGAAGGTAGCTAATGATAACATCATATAAACTGTAAACATCGAACAAATTCTATCCTATACCTACCTAATATTTTGGCTTTTACTAATCTTGTGTATTTGTGGGTTATTGCCTTTTTCAGATTGTATCAGCAATGGTTAGCAATGATCTATTGAGCTTAGTGAACACTAGGCCCCTGAAATTCTGGAAAGAAACCCTTGCTCTTCTTTGTAGTGTAAGTCTCATCGGTCCTTGCTGCTAGTAAGTTTTTTTGGTTAGAGTTTGAAGTGCTGAAATCATGTCAGTGTGAGGAATTCTAGCAAACACTCTTTTCTATTGATTGGAAACTGCAAATTTTAGCGAGTCCTACTTCTTGATTAGCAAAAAGAATAGAAACTCATTAAATGATAAGTGGGACCAATCAAAGTTTGTGATTTTCAACTACAGCAAATAATTGTGTTAGAAAGAGATTGTTTGAGGTAGTTACTAACATTCATCTCTTTTTGTATTCCTGTCATTTTAAATGGATAAACGAATACCTAATGAAGTTTTACCAGCATTTCACACTCACTCGCTCTTCTTTCTTAATGTACCCTGTTTTTCTTAAATGGTTTATTATTTCTTGTCATCATTTTGCCTTCTCTAGAATTACTGAATCTTGAAAGCCTGCATCGGTGTCCCTTCTGGCCTCGTCTTTTAACTATAATGTCTTTGTATTGTTGTCACTAGCAGTCATATTTATGAGTGGATCAATTTGAGACTATAATTTCTCTTATAGTACAAATTAGAAAAACTCCATATTAGCCGTTGATTTTCATTATTGAGTTATTGTGTTTTACACTCATATTATTCATGTTATCAAATATTAACAGTTTGCTCAGAGAGATGAATGGACCATGCTTTGTGACACACTTGCTTCAAAGCTCATGGGGGCTGGCAATACCTTAGCTGCAACCCTGTGTTATATATGTGCTGGGAATATTGATAAAACTGTTGAAATATGGTCAAGGAGCCTGTCTAATGAGTATGAGGGGAAATCTTATGTTGACCTTCTTCAGGTAAGGTCAATACTTTTGTTGTCACTGTTACAAAATTCCCACTTAACGTTATTACGACTTGTACATTGACAAAATTATATATTGTTAGGATTTAATGGAAAAGACTATTGTTCTTGCCTTGGCAACTGGGCAGAAGCGGTTTAGTGCTTCTCTGTGCAAGCTTGTTGAGAAATATGCTGAAATTTTAGCTAGTCAAGGGCTATTAACTACAGCGATGGAGTATTTAAAACTTTTGGGTTCTGAAGAACTGTCACCTGAACTTACGATTTTAAAAGATCGAATTGCACTGTCTACAGAACCTGGTAAAAAATTTCTTGGACCCAAAGGGATGCTGATTGTTAGCAAGTGACATTTTGCATGCCAATTTGGCTTGATGCATTCTTATTTTTTTTATTAGAACTGTGATATCATTATGATGTTGTTATGAATAAACTTAGTTTAGAATAGTTCTATCTTGCTAATATAGTATGATGTGATTTTATACTTCCAACCAACTTTGCTGTTTGTTTTTGGAGGAACGAGGGGGTGATATTGCTAGCAACTGAAAGAGGAGTTCGTGATAAAAAAATATTTCCTGTTTTACTTGATCCACATTTGGTTACTTATCTGCCACTCTGAACTTTCTTAACGAACATTGGAGTGTTCAATTGTTTATAAACTCAATGGTTTTACCAAGAGTTCCTATTTTGTAAAAGCCATTTCTATCATTATTCTACTTAAAAAACAAAGCACTTTCAAATCACATTTAGCATGTAGAGCTGCATCTTAAATATGTTAATGTTCATCAAAGGCGGAACACCATAATTATTTTGTTATCAAGGACTCTTTGGAGAGACCTATGTACAAAATTCAGTTTCTTGTGTTTCTATTTTTGTCTAATGTTGAAGCTTTCTGTATACTTGTCTTTTCTTCACCTTTTTTTGTTTCCTTTTCAAATGGTTATTTGGTTGCAGAGAAAGAGTTCAAAACCGCTGCTTTTGAAAATACTCAAGCACATGGTGGGTCCTATTACGGTGCTGATAATTCCAATTATAATAGAAATTATTATCAGGTGATTATTTAACTTCCTTTAACTTTTTTTGGTGCAAAAGATACCGTCTTTCTACGATTTGAAATTATTCCAAATGTTACGTCATTTAGGAGTCAGTATCCACTCAAGTGCAGCATGGTGTTTCTGGAAATCAATATCCTGATAGCTATCAACAGCCATTTGATCCTAGATACGGAAGAGGTTATGGTGCTTCTACTCCACCCCAGCAACCTCAACAGCCTAATTTGTTTGTTCCACCGCAGACTACTCAAGTTGCACAATCTCCCCAGGCATGCTATCATATCATGTTACATCTTAAAAAAGAGCTGTTGAGTGTTTGTGGATAATGTTTATAGAATTAAGCTCAGTGATAACTTGATTTTTAATCCAAATATATGGATAATCTATAGTTTTTTTTGGGGAGTAATTATTTTCTTTAGAGACTGCATTTCGCTTTTAAATTAGTTGAGCCAAACATGCACTTGGTGTGAGTTTTGACTTCAAATGGTTGATTTTGGAGACATAGCAGAAAAGTTGCTTTGGAATGTAATTGCAAACTAAAGCAGTCGCAACTATTTCTTTGAGATACCAGAAGAATGTTTGAAATGTTAAACTCTTCTATGACAAATGGTCGATAATATTGATTTGAAACATTCTTATTTAGTTTTATTATCATTAGATTTGTCTAGGGAAATTCATGCTCCGTCACTCTTGTGTAATCTTGAATTTTGGTTTAGCGTGTTTTAGTAGCAAATTCTAGTATAAGATTTATTGTTATATTCCGGCCAAAATTCAAATTAGTTAATTATACTTTTTCCCTTGTTGCTTTCTTAAATCTAAATATTTCTTGTAGATGAATTTCTCAAATACTGCTGTTGCACCACCTCCTTTGAGAACCTTTGATCCTCAAACTCCTCCCGTGCTTAGAAATGTGGAGCAATATCAGCAGCCCACATTGGGTTCTCAGTTGTATAATGTCAGTCAACCTTTTTAATTTTAATTTTGATATTATCAAATTCTTGAAGCTACTTTTGGTTTAAACCGATAATTTCTCTATTTCAGACAGCCACCAATCCTCCTTACCAGCCTACACCTTCTGCTACATCACAAGTGGGCTTAGGTCATGCCCACAACCTGTCACAAGTTGCGGCCCCTACCCCAAATCAAATGGGATTCATGCCAGTCTCTAGTGCTGGTGGTGTCCAAAGACCTGGAGTGGGATCACTACAACCACCCAGTCCCCCTCAAGTGCAACCTGTGCAACCAGCTGCTGCACCACCAGCTCCACCTCCTACTCTGCAGACTGCTGATACTTCAAAAGTACCTGGTAATTTTTTTTTTGTGGTTTCCGAGAATTTGACATTGACTAAATTAAACCTGAACTATCCTGTGTTACTTTTACAATTGGGTCACTAAACATCATGAATTCTACTTTTTCACTCATCATCTTTGTTGCACTGTTTGCTTGCTTTGACTATTTCAGGGCATCAAATGCCTATTGTTACAACATTGACAAGACTCTTCAACGAGACGTCAGATGCGCTGGGAGGTTCCCGTGCAAACCCAGCAAAAAAGCGGGAGATAGAAGACAACTCCAAGAGACTTGGTGGGTTGTTTGCCAAGTTGAATAGTGGAGATATATCCAAAAATGCTTCTGATAAGCTGCTTCAGCTGTGTCAGTCATTAGACAATGGTGATTTTGGTACCGCCCTACAAATTCAGGTATCTATTGCAATTTGTAAATGTAAATTATTGTATTTGGCCTCTGTTTACATTCTAGCTGTTTTACTTGTGTTGCAGGTTCTTCTTACTACTACCGAGTGGGATGAATGCCAGTCCTGGTTAGGTTCACTCAAGCGGATGATCAAGACAAGGCAGAGCGTGAGACTAAGTTAAACAAGTTACAGATTTCATTTTGCTGATTTTGGAAAATTTTCGTGTGATTAGCGTCTTGCAGCAGTGATTGCTGATCCTCTCATCCATGTACACAGACTACTGCCATCACTAGATTTCAGGTGCAGGGTTTTGATTCTATGTGCTTCTACAATTTCTTGCTGTGTCTGCAGCTTTCACATCGACTGTTATTAATAGCTGTTACTGAAGATAGTTTTCAGGAAATGATCAGAAATTTAGCAGATTGTTTTTCAATCGATATTTGTAATATGGAGAACAGTGTTTTGTCTGTTTGTTTGACCTAAACTTCCAGATGGTTTTTTCCTCTCACCCCTCTGGTACCGTCTTGACGCTCCAAGCTTCAGTTTTAGATCAATGTTTTCTTTTTCTTTTTCTTTTTAAAGAAATATTTTGTATCACTCTAGCCATATAAGTATTGATTTGATCGTCAAACAGGTGAATAATGTAGCATCATGTTCATTTAATCATCCATCATTTAATTTATCCTACTTGTACACTTGTGACTTAGTTGCACTGGTTTCTAGTCATTATCCCAAAATACATTTTATCTATATTTTGGGTAAATTTGTTCTGAAAATCCCTCGTCACAAAAATTGATTTGCAAAATTTTGGAATGTGGATTGTGGTGTTGAATAGTTTTCTATCCAACTTATTGGGTTAGCTGTAAGGCTGACTAGAACGAGTCTTTAAAATAATTGTGTAGACTAAAGCGTGAGAAAGAAGAATGAGTCTGAAAATCTTTCGTTGGATGTAAAAATCCAAAATTGGCAAAAATAAGAGTTTTTATTCCTAAATAAGTGAACTAAATTCTAAAATTTTTATACTAAAACTTTCATAAAAGTTAATTTTGCCTCTGATGACGTTCAACGTGCATACTCTCAATGACACCCTCTCATCTTTTATGGTGTATTTTATATCTTCGAGGTGTATCTTTTATTTTTTTAAGAAGCTCTCCGTAGTATTTATTTATTTCTTTGTCCGTATTGGCTTCTTATATAATTGAAAATATTTTTTAATACGATTTGATGCCAAAAGTTATAATTTTAACTGTGTTCATATTTATCTGTTCTACAAATTTGACATTTTTAAATAACTTCATATTCAATAGCCATTTTATTTGCAGCTTTTTGCATAATTTCTTTGAACTTTCTGGCATTTAATTTCAATTTGTTTCTTTCATTTTCCTTTTGGATTAGCTAGATCCTTAAAAAGATTATTAGATTTTTGGTACTAAATTTTTCATAAAACTTACTAATAATATAAAGTGTAATAGCAATTTTCATTTATAGGGTTTGTGGATATTATTTAATAGTTTCTGTGAGTTTAATTTGATGAAATAACGGTGGTTGAGGTATTGCATGACATCCAACTATTCATACAAGTTAAAATATTAATACTCCAACCTATCTAACAATTTAATACTAATAAAGAATATTCATGAAACATTTTAAACTTATTTTCAATACACCAATTGCGTTATTTTTTAAAAACTAAATTTGTCAGATACCACAAACTATTGAACAGAATTTGTTGTCACTAAGGTTAGAAATGATGTTCAATGAAAAAAAAAAAAAGAGTAAAAATATTTTACAAAAACAAAATAACCTAGTGACGTATATTTTTGCGATAAAAAATCATTGATATATTTGCAAATGGTTTTATGAACAAAGAAAATCTTTACTCGTCAACACAACATACTTAAATGGAGAATCCAACATAATTAACTATGTGTATTTTACGATCGTAACACAATAATAAGATTAAGAAATAATATGAATAGTTAACATAATAATTTTTTTAACAATTAAAAACAAAAAAGAAACGCTAGAAGGAGGGCTTGAACCTCCGACCTTGTGGTTAACAGCCACACGCTCTAACCAACTGAGCTATTCCAGCTTACGTTTAAATCCTAAATATGTATATATATAGAAGTGTCTTGATCAATAGCAAAAGAGCTTAAACTCCAAAGAGAAAACTGTAGCACAAAAGTTACACAATTTGTGAAGAAGAAAATTCACATAAATTTATAATTCCTCTATATTGTGAAATTTACTTTTCTTAAAATTTGTAGTATTTCTGAAAAAAAAAGTGCTAATACAAAAATTATGTTGTCTATAATCTTTACAAGATCTGAAAGGTTTAATTAATAATTCGTGGAAAAATTTCATAATTATAAAAATATATGTAGGTAATATATATATATATATATATATATATTCACACAGGAATGAGCACCTTGGCATCTAGAAATATAGAAATAATTAGTGATGCAAATTTAATGGAAAAAGTTTTGTGATTTATGCATGATTTTCGGTTTCTCAGCATCCTCGTGCAGTGTCTCTGCATATGTCTCCTGCATGAATCACGACCACTCGCTTCTACCAAAAACATTGGCAAAAAATTGGCGACAAAAAATGATGATCATAATCAACAAAACAAGAACCAGAACGAAAAATCGCGTGCTCGAAGATGAGAAGCAAAAACCTCGTACGTAATGGTAAGCTAAAGAAAAAGAAAAAGATAACAACAACATAATAATAATAATAATCAACAAAGATTCATACATATATAAGCTTGGATCGACATGGCAATAGCGATAACGCAATGTTCAGAAAAGCTAGCGTACCTCATTCTTCAGCTAGCCAAAAATTTCACGGTGTACATGGTGATGGTGATTGCATGCAACGGTTTGCATTTCCTTCTGAAACCCTATTCACAACCGCGCATTACTTCTGACATAGCTGTAAGCTTCCCTCTCGTGATGAACCCCATGCAAGAACATGCAGAAAAGTGAAAAGTTTCTGATACTGGGTGTTTCTGATGCATTGCAGGTAGGACTAGTAATGGGGAACATACCCTTTTTACGAAAACTATACGATGAATTCAACAGAACCTTTGGATTTATCATCGATTTTGGCATGATGTGTTACATGTTTGCTTTGGGTATAGAGATTGATCCCTACGTGCTCTTCAAACGCCCCACCAAGGACGCTCAAATCGCTTACATGTCAACGCTCGGAACCTTCTTCGTGTCCCTTTCGCTCACTCCATTTCTGCATTTTTTCACACTGGAAAATGGCTTAGCCTTTGCCCTCTCTCTCTCTGCTCTTCTCTCCAGTTCAGCTTCTCCGGTTCTCACGCGCGTGATAACGAACATGAAAATAGGAAAATCGGACATTGGAAAGCTTGTGATAGCAGCAGGAATGCACTCAGATTTTATCTGCTTGCTGCTTCTGTCAATCTGCTACATTTTCATGCCGAACGACGCGTACTGCATTGGCCGCCCGGGCGAGAGGACGGCGAAGACCATCGTGAAAATGTGCGTGGCGGTGGTGGTGCAGACGGTGTTCACGGCGGTGGTTTCGCCGATTTTCATGGCGTGGGTGAACAATGAGAACCCGGAAGGGAAACCCATGAAAGGGTCGCATCTGGTATTGTCCATTGCCTTCATGGCCATGATTTGTACCCCCTCAACTCTCTACGACTATAGTCCTGTTCTAAGTGCGTTTATGACAGGGATATGTGTTCCCCGAGAGGGAAGAGTTTCCAAATGGATTATCAGCAAAATCAACTACCTTTTGACCACCATCTTCTACCCCATCTTCTTCTTGTGGATGGGCTATGCAGCTAATGTCTCCCAGTTCAGACCTCAAGACCCTGTAACTTGGATAAGGTTTTTTGTACCCATTTTCATAGTCCTCTCAGGTAAAGTCATTGGCACCGTTATTTCTGGGGCAATGCTTGGCTTTCCCTGGCCAGTTTCTGTTTTGATCGGATTGCTCCTCGGCACCAAGGGCCATTTTCAAATCTACATGGCGATCAAAGTGGCAAGTATTTTCCTCATCATTTTCTAATCTACATTGCATTTGCATGCCCCTTCATCTTTATAACCTAAAAGTTTAAATTTTTCTAGCACTATTGAAGATCATCTTGTGACTTGATTATCATTCTCCTGTATTATTACCAGCTGTATTGTAGCCCCTCCGGTGGAGCCTCCACGGGCATTATGTCGGTGGTAACACTATTTTTCACAGTGCTGCATATCCCTATCGTTGTGGGACAAATCATCAAACGTGCCAGAAAAAGGGCACCTACTCACATCAACGCCCTCGAATTGCTGCAGCCGTCAAGTGAGCTAAGAATATTCTTGTGCCTTCACGGACTCGACAACGTTCCTGCTTCCATCAACTTCATGGAGATCTCACGAGGGATACCAGACCCCGGCGTTCTGATATACGTCGCAGAAATTATTGAATTAACTGAACATATAGCAGCAACAATGGAGACTGGTGCAGGAGTACAGACCAACACTATAAAAGACAAGGCTGTGATAGAGATGAGAGAGCAAATAACCAACTCGTTTCAAGCCTATGTGGATAATGATGGCGATGGTATCACTCTCAAAAGGACATTGGCAGTTTCAACAATCAATAACATGGCACAGAACATTTGTGTTTTGGCAGAGGACTTGATGATTGCGCTCATTATACTTCCATTCCACAGGACCCAGCGTCAAGATGGAAAATTGGATGGTGGGAATCCTGGGTTCAGATATGTGAACAGAAAGGTAATGTCTTTGTTGGGAAAGAAATAATTTTTGATAGTAGCTCAGAGAGCTTGTAGTTTCTGCACTAATAGAAATTTTTTGTTAAACAGGTGTTAAAGAATTCTCCTTGCTCGGTGGGGATTCTGGTGAACAGAGGTTTTGGGTCCATTGGGAAAATATCAAGGTCTGAGCCATCGCTTAAAGTGGCAGCAATATTTATTGGAGGAAGAGATGATAGAGAGGCACTTTGCTATGTGGGGCGTGTGGCTTGGCATCAGGGAGTGAAAGTGACAGTGATAAGATTCCTGGTAGATACCAGTGCAGAATCTTCAAGACTTGCGGCTTATAGGGTGAGCCTCCCAGAGAAGGGAGAAGAGATGGGATTGGATGATGAATGTTTTGCACAGTTCTATGAACAGCATATAGTTGGAGGTCGCATTACCTATTTGGAGAAGCATCTTGCAAATGCTGCAGAGACCTTTTCTACTCTGAGATCATTTGAAGGGGAATACTCACTGGTGATTGTGGGAAGAGAAGGTGGAGCAAACTCTATATTGACAAAGGGTATGAATGATTGGCAACAATGTCCAGAACTGGGACCAATAGGGGATGTTCTTTCGGGACCAGACTTCTCAAAGTCAGTGTCTGTGTTGATAATTCAGCAACACAAACTTAGAGGAGAACTAGATGGGCTTGATGAGGACTTCACTATCATGTAGTAGATGTAAATGGATAGGTAGTGTAGGAACAGATATAAAGTGTAGCAGAGAAACAGAAAATTGCTAGAACCACTGTGAAAATTGTATAGATAAATGTACAATTTGATAGGTTTAATCAGAATGTTACAATCAATAAAAATTGCATTCAGAAATCATGTCCCCAAAGGCATACAGATATTTACTAATAATTTCTGAGTTAACTATAGCCAAGTCATTCCATCAAAGGGTTAAAAAGATCAAAATTCACAATTCAGTCACAACCAAGAATATTTGTCACAAATTGGTATTTTTTTTGTCGCTAACTTTTTTGTCCAATCTTGTTTCGTTTATTGACTGCTTGAGAGTCGGTGAATTTGTAATGTTACTAAGGTTCAATTGTTGAGAAATTGAAAGCGTCAAGCTTGAGTAGCATTGAAATGGTGCATTTATTGTGCGGTGATTCCATTCATGAAGAAACTGGCGCTATCATTTGTTGGCTCTCTTTTTGTGAATGGCAGGAGTGGGTGTGAACGATGCAAGCTGAAGTATATTTTTTTTCTGAGGTCATTTTGTCCATTTGGTTTGTGAAAATTCTCTCTTTGAAATAAGTCCCCTGGCTAAAAGTTTCCATATAACTGCTGAAGAAGTGGAACACGATGTATTATTTTATTTTAAACTTTGTAGGAATTAATCATCACTATATCATTTTTTAGCAAAAAAATTCAACCAGTATAACTGATTAATCGTCACGGAAAGTCCTCAGCAGAATATATTTGGCACAGTAAACAATTCCACACCAAGTTCGTTATATATATATCATCCATACAACTATTTACTAACAATTGCTGTCATAACTAGCATAAAGTAACTGTTTACAAATGCTAAAATTTCTTCAACACAACCATATTTAACAAATCTCCCAGAATACTCAAAGCATCCCATTTAAATTCCATTTAGCAGAAGTGATTCACTATTTCAAAAATATCTGCCGCGGCATGTAACGTGACACCCTCCAATCAATAGTCCCTCGAAAACTTCAACATCTCTGACTGCAATAATAATTTTGAACATGTTAATACCGGCCCAAGAAAAAAACAAATAAGAATACTGAATAGAATCCATATATACTACAATCATTTTTCCCACGAAAACTATATCCAATATTCCACGGTCTAGAATGATATTAATGTTGTTTGAAGTAGCTATTAGGTCATCCCATAAAAGCCATCAAGAGACATTGGTAATTATCTGACATTCAAGAGGTTTGCGTTTCCAGATTAAGCAACATCCATGTCTGAATCCCACGTGTGGTATAGATGTCCTTAATTAGACATACATATTTCTAAAATGCCTCTAGAAAAAATGAGTGGCTGCAATAGGTAGAGGTGTAGACAATGTCAAAAGTGAGTTACAAATGCTCAACCTAAGTCAATCTCCAATTTATCTATAGTTCCAAGCAAGCATCGGAGACACCAAAGAGACAGATGATACAAGTCTAACTTCAAAAATCTACAAATACTTTCTAGGTTAGGTAAGAATATTGAAATGAGACCCATGGAAAACAATTGTGGTAATGGCTGATAGTCTAGTCAATAGTTAAAAGAGATCCGGACTAAAAAGGTCATAGAATTTGGATATACTGCACTAAGAAGAACAAAAAGACGCTTTTACCTCAAAGGCATTCTTCAGATGATCAAGTTCCCTGTCCAGATCATTAATAGACTGGTTATATGCCTGCATGGGAGAAGACTGGCTAGTGGTATGTATCTGCAACAAAAAGAACAAAACAAATAATGCTCAATAATTATTATTTCACATAAAAAAACAAAAGAGAAAAATGGGTACCCCCCAGTTCCTGGAAAATAAGAAAGAAACTATAATACCTGCATATCAAAATATTAAAATAGAGCCAGATGGAGGCAACGGTCTAAAACTATGAAGCAAAGACACTTCCAAATAATAAACATGTTAGGTCGTGCATAATCTTTGTCCGACACTGCATACACACTTTGATTATTTTTAATTGCATGCTCATAAGTTTTCGCTTTTACCTTATGGACTATTAGATAAATTTCTATTTTTAACATTTTATCAAGTGTACAATAAGCCATGTTCATTTTAAAATATAAATTCTCTCCTGGAATCCAAATTTTCATTTTAGTTTTATGCTTTGTACCATAGCAATGCTGTGTCATATCTCTTCTTCTTAGGTTTACACTACATCAGTTCAGTTCGATTACACGAGTCACCTATTCAAATTCTAACCATAGGAAAACAATACAGTGCGCCCAGATTTCCAACTAAACTAGAATTTGCGTCTTCTTATTCTTTGCCCTTACACTACATCTGGCCAAAATAGCCTATAACTAAAATCTTAACTGCAAAACTTTCGAAAATAAATACAATAAACTTAATCATTTTATGAAGAAAGAAAAAAAATTGAAGCTAAATGATGAGAAGACAATTGGTTATCTCACCCTCACAATAATTTTGTACTGAAGAGGATGGGGAAGCTTGTAGCCAGCAAATAACACGTTAGGGTCTCTGTGGAGTTGCCTGAATATGAATTCATAAACAACAACAACGGCAAAGAGAAATTAGGGTTTGGCGGTGATTGAAACAAAAGCAGGAGTAAAGGGAAAGAGGTAGGTACATGCGGAGGATGTTGCCAATAGTGTGTTCCTCTCGCTCGATGGTGAAGGACGCGGCATTGATGATCTTGGTGTCCCTCTCGTAAGAGACCCTATTTTCAAAATTGAATGAAAGAAATGGGAATCAGAAAGTGTAAATAGAGGGAGGAGGAGAAGGATTGAGAGAATAGTTGGTTACTTTTTGGTGCCTTCAGGTACCACGAAACGCTCATAACGATCTGGGGCATTCATAGCTTCAGCTCTTTTCTCTCTATGTTATGTCTATTCTTCTTGCTCCCTCCTTCCACCATTCTTCAAATCAAATATCATCATTTAAAACGGGCCAGGCCCAACATGTTCTCCTTTACCATAAACAGATACCTTCTTTCTTGCACCTCCATACTTCTAATTCCAAATCTAACCTTAATGAAAAGACGGGAATATATTTTGGGAAAACTAAAATACATTTTTTTGGCACCGCAGTGGATGCTGAAGAATTTGAAATATGTAAGGATGCATTTACTCTGTGATGTGACGGTAGAGGACAGTTGTTGGACGTGATGCGGCAGTCTCGGTGGCAGATGCAGGTGGTCAAAGGCGGTGGATGACGGTTTGAGATGCAATTTTGTTGTTGAGGTACGTTTTAAATTTCTTTTTCTTCCGAAATCCGTTAGTATATAAACAAAATGTATATGTTTCCGGATTATAAAATTCAAAATTCATTCTAAATACGTTTTCTCTCCTGGACTCTACAATCCGAAAAAGAATTTGGTTTACTAATGGTCGAATTAGTAAAAGAAAACTATTTGAAATTACTTCCAGAACCTACACAATTCGGAAACATACATATTCCAAAATCCAAAAGGTAATAAAAAAAGTTGAAATACATTCCTAACTATATAATCCGAAAGTTATCCGAAAAACATTTATTTTTCGAAAGGTAGAATCCGAAAACATGTAAAACTTTCGAAAAAAATCACCCACTTCTCGTCGGCACCGCCTATACGCATTCAATTTGCAGTCACTGTAAACCTACCACGAATATCTAACTTCGGACCCGTACAATGCAACCACAAATAGTGAATGAAGAAACGTGAATTTGTAAATGGAAAAGGTGCAGGTGAACGAAGACGTGAATTTCTGAATGGAAAAGGTACATGATGCTCAGAATTTGTGAACGGGAGATGGAGGGGGTGAAGGATAATTTTAGATTCTAAATTTAATTCCAGAAGTACATTTGACTTTTCATGAGTTGCAGGAAGAAGCTCACCCATAAACATTACCCCAAAACCTCAGTCCGTAGTCCGTGTGTAAAATCTTACAGCGATGCAGTAAAATCATTCTAAATTTGCAGAATCATCTTCGCCTGCGCTTGACCCCAAAATACATGTTCGTGTTTTGTTCCTACCTTGGCACCTGTTTCTATTTGTTTTGAAGGCCAGTCTTAGTGGATGCATGTGCAAATATGAAGGGCGAAAAGGTAGAAGTAAACTACCATTACTTCAACAAAATGACAAGTTTCAACTTTCAAGACAAATATCTCAATTCACGAAGCCTTGAAATCACAAAAACAACTAGCAACACTAATCATACAGCTAACACCTTCGCCTTTACTTATCTATTCTACAGAAATGATGACCTATACATCGTAGGTAGAATCTACTTTGAAATCACATACATGTAGAAAAGCAACAAAAATCTAACTCGCGATCGAGAGAACCTAGAGCCCAGAAAGAGGACTGCGGTAAATGGTTAATTCTTTCAAGAAAACTGAAGTTTGCTCCAATCGAGAATGCTTCACCCAAAAATCAGCGGCAATGTGAGCAGCTACGAATATAAATTCAGTAAGAGGCCTCAAAGATGAAAAATCTTCAAAGTCAATTAAGAAAAAGTCTCCACATTAAATGATTGCTAAGGGTGGTGGACAAGTGTAGCTCATGTCTTGGATCTCTTCTGCTTTTGAGGGACAAAACGGACCCCCTGTTTCCTGAGATCCAAGGTCTTCACTTTCCCATCGTCTAATGCAACATGTAACTTTGAAGTGCCTTCAACTACGTCAGTAACCACTCCCTTGTGCCTGAACAAAAATGGGAAGGTCAAGAAGAATAAACTGTAATATATTGCGAAGTGGAATTTTGGGGAAAAAAATACAATAATATTGGAACAAACATCCTTTTATTAAAAAACTAATCTGTACGATGCATCTTATTTAATACTCAGTTTTCCCCCTCATTAACAAAATGTCATAGAAGGCGGCACTAACCAAGAATTGTCAGATGTCTGATGAACTTCAACTCTCTTTCCAATTGCATCATTTCCCAATTTCATCAAAATCCAGTTTGCATCCATGATCTCATCCATTGCACTGTCTTGATGTGATTGACTTACACCTTCAGACTCATTAAATGATGTTTTAAAAGGTGAAGGTCTCTTCCTTTTTGACCTCTGGCCCTTGATTGTCGTCTTCTCCTCCTCCTTGTGAGGAGAATTTTGAGTTTCGATGCTGGGTTTCTTGAATTTAAATCTTAGTAAAGGTTTAGAATCTTTTGGCAAAGAATGCGATGGTGTACGATTATTATTGTCATCTATCTCCTCATTTGCATCAGAGCTACCTTCTGATTGTTTCCCCAAAAATGTCCTTTCACCTCTTGATGTGGCTTTCATTCCAACCTGACCAATCATTCCATCAATACTATGTTTTATACGCCCATCAGACATATTGCCTCTTCCGGCAGTCAGGTTGAATTCAGAAACATCTGGCTTAACTTTTCCCAGCTTAATCAAATTTCCTTCTCGTCCTGAAACCTTGAAAAATTTTGATTGTCCAGAATCAAGTCTATTTCCTGAAGATCACATGAACATCGGGCAAGTTTTTAATCAAGACAACTCACATCAACATAAGATAAATTGTTAGCTAATAATGGAAGGCAATAAACAAAGTTTGTGGTGTGGGGTTATACCTTTACCATCAATATGCCTAGCTGTGTCATCTTGTCTATCTAATGCAAATTTGTCTCCCTTCTTGGATTGGCTTATATCTTCATTTCCTGAAAGAAAATATGAACGGGGAAGATCACACAACAATGAAAGAGGAAAGAAACAGAACCAAAGAGAGCAATCAAACCATTCAAGAACACATGCATATATACACAAAAAGCAGATAAGTTACTGTAATTGTCGTTACACATTAGTAATTATTCAACAGGATGATAATGTCTAAAATGGGTCAATGATTTAACGTGGAAAAAGAATTGACTGAAAAATAAGCCATATACCACTTTTACAAAATCAAACCAAGCAAATACTATTTCTCAAGTCATAAAGATGTATACCATTAGCAATCACCAGATCTTGGTCTTTTTGGCAGCTTGACGTATCAGACCGTGGGGAAGTGGCCACATTAATTTTCCGTGCTCCCAAATTTATAACCAACTTCTTCCCTTTCACATTCTGAGTTTTAACACTCTGTTTTCCACTTTCCTCTTCGCTATCCAGAATATGTGCCTTGTTGCTTTTAATTCGAACAACTCTAGGTTTCTTCTCTTCATCACTGACCATCACCTCATCAACAAACTTATGCTTCAAAATTCCCGGTTGATTAACAGGGAAAGATGCTTCAGTTTGACTCAAGCTTCCAGTAGCAGGTGATGAGTAAACATCTAGACCATCATTTCTCTGGGATTGTATATCATCATTCTTATCATCATCTAAGCTATGCAAAGATTTAATATCACTGTGTCCTTCAAAACTATTGTGTGCGTCAATTTTATTAGTCATAAATGACTCAGAGTCTTTTTTCTTAGCAGTTTTTTTGCTTGAAGATTTCTTCTTTGGTGAGTCATTGGCCAAATTCTTCAGAGAGAACTTAAAGGAGCGTGTATATTCAGTCTTTAACTTCACAGGCCCACTATCCTCATCATCTGAAAATGGTGAAATGGAAAATATCTCTTCTTGAGTAGGCAAACCAGCTGCAGCCCTCAAGCTAGCAATCAAATCTCTCTCGGCAACATTCCTTCTCCTCCAAATCTCTTGTGCAGCATCTTCAGGATTCTTGACCTGAAGTATACATGAAGAGAGTAAAAGATCAAGGTTTACTTATCTGAGTTTATCCATGGGGGACAAAAAGAAGTAATTATATATTGAAGGCATATAGCACATACCTGATAACATTCCCCACGACATGTGGGACATTTATACTGCAAATTCCCATCCACTTGAAAATGGTGATATTTTTCATCACTGCAAAACATTTATTCCAAAACATGAGTCTACAAATGTCATTGTCAAAAAGGCAGGGTCCAATGAAGTCGTGATTTATACAGTAGATCGGGACAAATCAACAAGAACACCGTTCAAACAAAAATTTTGAATAAAAAACTAGAAACAGAAAATATTCATAGAAACTTTATTGAAGCGCAATTTACTTTATTGAAGTGTTAATTTCAATTTAAGTGTATTGCACAAGTAGTAAACCATACAATACCTTCCATTCCAGATATACAGTTGCATGATTAAAACCCAAATACTAATCCACCAGGTATTAAAGATTTAGGACCAAGAAGCAAAACTCAAATGTAATCAATGTCTACAGCATAATGAAACAGCAGAATGTTCCTCAACAAGTATTCCAAAATTGCACATAAAAACATTCCACATGATACATGGAATATTGAAAGCAGTCCAACTTCACAAATATGAGGGGTAAACTAACCTGATATTATCACATTGACAATGTACCCAGAGCTGGCAAGTATCACAACAAACCATAGGCGTTGATTCTGAATCTCTGTAAACCTACAAAATTAGTAAAAAACGTACAGTGAGCATTAGGAACTCCTTTTCTGCCGTCATTGTTTACTTTTTCCAAACATAACCTAGTATTCAGGGTGGGTGAAAAAAGAGAAAAGGAAGAGAGGCCAAGATGAAATTAATTTATATTCATACAAGTACAGCATAATATTAGAGATGAACATCGGATGGACAAGAGACCTGTACAAACCTATATCACACTTCAAGACAATATTTGAAAAACCAATGTTCATGCACGGGTGAGTGCACAATTTCAATTCGGTTCATGGTCCAAAATATCATAAATGAAATACGAAAAGCAGCAGATAAGTTCCATGAAAAACTAATACACACAAAGATAGAAAGAAAGTTCTTCTAAGATTGTCCTAGAACTTCCCCTAATGCTGCAGGGTTGCATTCTATTCTGCAAACCAATCAAGAAAGGAAGATTAGTAGAGATGCTAACCTTCAAGCAAACAGGACAGTAGTTCCCTTTTGTAAACAATCTTCCACATGCATCGCAGTTTGTGTATGCCATAAACCACCTATACATTTTTTAGGAAACAAAAAAAGAATGGTAAGTCCATCCCTTAATTAAAATATGCTGAATCTGCAAGGAAAGGGAGGAATCAACTGCCATGGAGCCATGTAAAACATAAAGACAAAGAAAACTTTAAACTACTTTGAGTATCCTATTAGACATTAAAAAAAGAAAATCCAGTCATATACTTTAAAGATGAGGAAGATGCAGTGTTTAAATTGATGAGTTAACAAATAAACAGCACCACTTATCATTTCAGAAACTCTTAGAGTAAAAGACAACTGTTGATGATATACAGTTAAAATAAAGGAGAGTAATACTTGGAAGAAGAAAACATGAAATTTTTCCTTTGTTTCAACCAGGAAGATGGACTTATGACTAAAAACTCATTCCTATGGGCATCAATAGAGACATAATAGAAGGGCTAAATCACAATAAATCATCGAAACAGTAAGCATCCAAGCAAGAGCTAAACTATTCAGAATTCATACCTCACACTTAGTCCATTTCCAGGGACATTCGATCCACAACTGTGACACCTTGCATGTTTTGTGCACAAATAGGGCCCATTACAAACACTCTGCATTATGTACAATAGTGAATGAAATACCATGTATAAAATCAAATTAAGCTCACTAGTAAATGTGACAGACTCTACCTTATGAGGAGGTTGCAGACAGTAACAATGATAAGCACCATCGCACCTTTTGCAAAACATGAACTTACTTGGATCACCAGTCCTTCTGCAAGCCTGGATGAAGGAAATTAAGCGTAAGACTACCAGAAGTCCGATTAAATATTAGCTGGTATCGGGAATTTTTGTATGAGGACATTCAATTTTGATAGGAACTAAAGTATTATAGGTTGCCTAAGTCCCATAGCAAGAAGTCTGGACTACTCAGGTGTAGTAGTATTTAAGTGTATGGTTCTTCCCCCTTAATAGCTAGCTTTTGAGGGTGGGTTCCCCTGTGCTTGGTCAGTGAAACATCAAGGTGAAGTACATGAGAAGCCAGCTATTCAAAACACTTCACATGGAAATAATAGGTGAATTTCAGGGATATTTAGACGCTGTGGTGTAGAAGGGTTGTAACCCACTGAAGACATTAAAATCAACCAGTATATGATCATAACAAAGCAGGTTATTATTAGGTTCACAGTGAAGTGCTAAAATACATGCCTCAATCATATGGCCACATAATGACATAATCTCTAAACTCAACTATTTCTATATAAAACATATACTCATGAAACTAAATGCCAGCAGCCATCCCAAAGACAATGATTGGACCTGGTATAAAATAAGACCTTTTTGCAATTAACAAAAAATAAAAAAGTTATACACATAGAAACGTTCCCATTCTATTCTGATAAAGAAAATGTCCTATTTCATACAATTAAACACGCAAATCTTAGACTCCGCCAAATATTGCCAAAAAATAAATAAATATCAATTTTCAACTCAAGCTACAATATCAGAAGCATATCATATGCAAACCACATAATCAAGGAAACAACATGAACTACCATTGGTGTTAGAGCATTGTTGCTTTCACTTAGAGAGGCGATACAAACATACTTTGAAAAATAAATCGCTAGAGGAGAGTATGATCAATTACCAAGCCAGCAACCATTTTCACAACTAATATGAGCCTTCCAACAAATAATACATGAAAAAGTACAAGCCCATTAGCATGACACACCATTCCTTACCTCACAAATTCGGCAAAGAGGACAGGTCCATGAACTCCAATGAAATAAATCTGCCAAAAAGGAATTTACATAACGTGAGAATATACAGCACTTAGACCACACTAACATACACATGAGCAAATACACCTTCTTACCTCTATTTCGACCCCAACTTCTCAAGCAGTTCCTGTGGTACTTTTTACTACAACTTTTGCAGGACAGCATCTTCTGAGCTTTCTCACTTCCTTCATTTTCTCCGCACTTGCAAATTCTACAATAACTCCTATTGGCTTGCCCCTGCTCCTCTCCAGCGACATTTCCTGGAGTATTCTGCTAAATCAAGCCCACAGAATCATATCACATTATTGAAACCCAGCATAAAGAAAATACCCCACAATTAAAATCACTTTACACCCAGGGTAGCACACTACACATACAGAACAACGACAATAATCTCAAAGCTCAATATAACGTAAATCCCAAAACCACAACAAACCCTACAGTAATAACTCCTGCTCGTCTATCAAATTCAACATCAACATTCAACACGAAACAACGAAATTAAATTCCATCAAACAGAGACCACCAACTGCAAACACTCCTAGTCAAAATCGAACCGAAGGCTCACCACAACGTCGCCGGACTCAAAGCGGCGCGCATACTCCTCGGCGGCAATCATGGCGGCGGCGCCCTTGCGCTGGAGCGCGATGCGCTTGGCCTTCATGGAGGCCGACTCATCGAGCGCGTCGGCGTTGAGAGGAAGACCGTCAGGCGGCGGCGGAGGCGGCGGCAGAACCTTGGGGACCGGAACCTGAACGGTGGCGTCGTCCCTGCATGTGTCGGCAAGGAAGTCTCGAAGCGCGCCGACGTCGTGAGCGAAGCCATTGGCAGCGGAACCGTCGTGAAGCGCCCGCGGAAACCCTAACGCGCAAAAACAGATTCGGCGACTGCAAAAAACGCACAGCACAATAACGGAACGAAATAAAAGGGAAAGAAAGAGTGTGAAGAAACGAAACTATATATATAATAGAGAGACTGGTTCTGGTTATTGTAATCGAAAAGAAGAGAAGAGAAAAGGGGGAAAAATAAAGAGAGAGGTGGAGAAAGATAGAGCTTAGCATTAGCATAGCATAGAGAGAGCATTACCATGTAATTGGACAAGCTACGTGAAATGCCATTTTGTGTTGTGGTGTTGTAGATTTAGATTTCAATTTTCGTGTTTAGGGGATCGCTCCCCCTCCTAAAATTACTTCTCCTTTTTTTTATAAATAAAAATTGGAGAATTGCAATTTTAAATGAGTGAAAAATAAAATATAAATAAATAAAAAAAAGGGGGTGGGATTTGGGAGGGGAGTGCTGTAACTAGGAGTGGCTTGCTGAGACGAGGAAGGAGGAATCGATTGAGAGAGAAAATCAATTTGATTCGATTGTGGTATGCTCCGACCCGAACCTTCGCCACTGGATCTGGTTTTTGGGCTTTTTACCCTTTAAATAACCAAGGCCCATCATCTTTCGCCGATTCAAGAACCAATCGAACCGAAAAGACTGTTTCTCTTCCCACCTTCCCAAGCGCGTTTTTGTTTTTTTATAGAAAATATTAAAATGAAAATAGTTTTTATGAAATAATATTAAAAACCTTATTTACTATGACTTTTAAAAACCTTTACAACAATACATACATATTTCATATATATGCAATTACATTTTATAAAACAGAAAAAACTGTATTTTAAAGAAAAAAATATATTTCTAAATACAAAAAATTAATCAAATTAACTTCGTTAATTAGTTGACATTTTTATTTGATAAAAAAAGTTGTATGATCTTTTATTAGATTTATAAATTATTAAATAATGTTTAAGTAACAATTATTAACTTAAATGAATTATTTAGTTATTAACAAGTAAAATAAAAGTTGCATTGATCATTCTTATGCTTAAGTGAGAATCATAAGTCTTAAATAAATGACATGATTTTTAAGAGTCACATGAATGAAACTTTTAAAGACATACTTTAAACAAGCTAAAGAAAACTAAAATCTTGAAGTGTAACAAAAATATACTATAACACTAGATACTGAAAGTACTATACATTTGAATTATCTCCTCTTATTTTTTATCATTAAAAAAATCTTTATCAAACCATATTCATTAATTATGGAACATGTAAACCAACTATAAATAACAATTTTAGAATTTGATTTAGAAAACTTTCTGACTTATAATTCATTTCTATGGATGTTTTTTTATTGATTCAGTAAAAGAAACATATATCTTTCAATTAGAATGCTTATCTTTCAATTATAATGTTATAATGTTTAGTACTTCTTTTCAAAATATGAGAAAACAATCTTGGACCTTATCACTTTAACTCCTACAAAACATTTGAATTACTCTAAATTCTTCATCTTAAATTTAACATCTAAGTATTTTCTAGATTAAAATCATATACTCATATATATGGTTACATTCCATTTTATCTTGAATATAAGTGAAGTATTGTTTGAATTGTTTTTCTTAAATTAGGAAAAATCTATAAGAGAGGATAACCTTCCAAACCAAACTATCACGCACCACTTTAGTTCATGCAATAAAGTTTTCAACTTAAAAATAACTTATCTTCTATATGTGGCATCATGGCTGACTAGTAGTTTAATCCTAATGACAAGTCCATGCATACCTCTTCTGTAAATCTCTATTGAATAATGTATTTTTAACACTAAGTAAGCATAAAAATTCAAATTCATTAATAATATGTAAATGAATTTAATACTGATAACTAGTGCAAAAATTGGTTGATAAATCACTTTAAATTTTTTTTGCATATTCATTTAGCAATTAATCTTATTTTGTATATATATATTACAAATTATGAGTTTCACTAAAAATATTCATTTACACTTAATTGTATTTTTTCTGTAGGTAGTGGAATAATTTTTAAGTGGAGGTCATTTTTAAAAGCTCTATTCTATATTCATCACCTTCTTATATCTCAATAGCTTAATTTGTTATACATATTAACTTGAATATAACTCTTTCTAATAACCTTTTTATAAATACACTTAGCTGATAACAAGTATTTAGTTTTAACCTTGATTAATTTCATATTGTTTATTCACATATCAATAATAATAATAATAAATATTTACCATCTAATATTTATTAACATTAAGAGTTGTTTTTCCATGGAAACATGTATTTTATGGAAATTTTCTACTGTTGATGCTAAAAAGGGTTGTTATAAATAACTTATATTTCAGAATATGAATAAATTACTTTTAATAAAAGATTGAAGATAAATGACTCCACTGATATAAAAGTTAGTATTATAATAAATGTATAAATTGTAATACAAAACCTTGAGTAAGCTTCTTCTTCTAAGAATCTACATCATGTTTGACTTATTATGAGAAATGAGTTTTTATTATTGTAAGATTTTTTTTATACTTTTTTATGTCGATTTTATAACTGTCATATATACAGCAACATAAAAGGTTTGTAATTTTTATGATGGTTCAAACTAATAATAAATTATATTTTATATACCAGTTTATCCAAATCCTCATAAAAACAGTAAACAAATATTATGTTAACAAATTTTGTATGTTACTTGTAATTGTAACTGATATATTATTTTTTTTAGGAGACTTATAATTATGACTGATCTGCAATTACAATTAGCAAAGATCATAATTTTTTTAACTGTTTTTTTTATAATAAACATTTCATGCTATAAAAAACTAACAATTAAATTATCATAATTTAACATATCACAGTGATCTTGACTATTTTTCAGATAACATGCATTTTATTTCTTTTAAATATAAATATTGAAATATATAATAAACTATGACTTAAAGCAAAATATTCTATAGCTTTACAATTATTCAACCTTTTGAAAAATAACATATAGTATTTTTCATCTATCTATTAGGTACAGAATGTTCGGTCATGTTAATATTGAATAATATTTAATAAACTTATAAATTTAAATAATATTAAGATTGATTAACATGTCCATTGCTCATTAAATATCTGATAAGAATCATAATTGTTAATAATAACAAAATTAATATCATCATAATTATTACTTATCTTATTATTATTATTATTATTATTATTATTACTATTATTATTATTATTATTATTACTATTATTATTATTATTATTATTATTATTATTATTATTATTATTATTATTATATCATTATCAATATATCATAGGTTTGACTAGTTCTCAAGTAGTGAAGTTTAATTCGAATGAGCTAATCATCAAATTGAATAATTTTAATCATTTTAAGAAGTTATTAGAAAAAATATCTCAAAATAAATATTTTCAATATTTCTTAATAATTTCAAAGTAATAACAATACTCGTGATACATTATAAATAAGATGCATATGATAAAATAAAAAATATATAATAAAATTATATTTTTATTACATATTTATATTTTTTATTATATAATAAAGTGAACTAGGGTCATTAGATTTGACTCATTATACAATTCAATATTATACAATTAAATTTTACTTAATATTGTAAATAAAAATGAACTCAATTTAATTATAAAAAATATAATTATGTTGTATTAGACAAAATCACTTAAATTACTATTCTCATCATCGTTATTTATGTTGTTGAATCATCATAATACAAGGGAACATATTTTTTAAGTACAGTTACACTTGAATTTCATTAGTTATTATTAATTGAAAAATTATTTTTATTGTACCATTGTGGAGAGCATTCACCACATCAATCCTGAAGGATAATTGTTATTAGTTACATACTGAACTTCAGCCACTCAAAAAAATTCAAAACTGCAATAGAACATTAATACAAATTGATTTTATAATTAAATGAATGATACTCATAGTTACATAGTTGATTAAATACAAGAATATGCTAGAAAAAAACTATTGACTTTTATAATCTATCTTAAAAGAATATTAAAAAAATGAGATTGTAAAAATTTGCACTGATGGAAAAAGTATTTCAACATTTTATAACATTTTGTTTTTATATTATTCACTCGTAATAAAAATTATGGAATTAGTAGAATAGTTGGTACATACTAATAAGAATTGAGCTAACACCATTGAAGACAATCCAACATTAAATCATGAAACTAGTTAGTTGATTTATAGTGAAATAACAAAATAGGCACATAGTGACATAGTTGAAAGCAGTAAAAGAATAATAAGATTGGTTTTTATTTACTTAAAAAAGGCCAAGTAAAAACAGATTAGTACTTGCACATCTATTTTCTTACTTCCATCTATTATTTATTTCCATTTGATGGGATGAAATAATTATTTAGAATAGCTAACATGTTTGAGCATTTGATGGCTACGATATTTTATTATAATAGATTTACAAGATTACACCTGACTTGATAATATCATTAAACATTTCTTGTAAAACTAAAATATGCCTTTACTTTGACCATATCATTAACTTTTGTTGTAAACTAAAATATGCATTCACTTTGATAATATCATTAAAATTTATATACACAAATTATTTATGTAATTCTGATTCATTAAATGTAAAACTGGATATCAAAGTCACATAGAACAGTCATTTGTTCATAAGAGTGAACTGCTTTGGGTTTCTAAAACAATCCACACAGAGCTCAACAACTTGCGTGCTGCTTCCTGCTTCCTCCTGGGGCTTCTTCCGTGGTCATAGGCTCAACACAAAACAACCTCATTAGTTACGGCCATTTGTAATTCCCCACACCCCTTATTTCTAACTCTAACCCCACCTTTTGTTTTTTTCAAAAAAAAAAAAAACACTCAAGATTCCTCAACTTTTTTCATCTCCAACTTTAAACTCCCCCTCTCTCATCTCTAGTTTATAATCACTGCTCTCTACTTTCTCACCCAGTTCTCCAAAGCTTGTGTGCGTATCATGTATGTTCTCAATGTTTTTAATAATATTTTTAAGAAAATATTAAATAAGAATGATATAAATGAAAACAACTTTTTTATAAACTAAAATTAATTAGAAGAAATTATCTCAGTTTTTCTAAATTTCATTTTTAGCTTAGTTGTACTTTAATTTTGGTTTATAAGAAAAAATCTAAAAAGACTTATTTAAACAACAGTGGGATTTGCTATAGTATTTCTGACTTAATTCTACTAATATCTCTACCTCCCTCTGTCTCTTTTATATTTTTCCTTAACTAAAAATACATTTAATTTTTTACTTTATTTCTTACATATTTTCACTCTTTTTACCTATTTTTATCCAACCTCGCAAGCTCAAAAGCTACATCACCATATATGATATGAGCTAGTATCAGTATAGTAGGAAGAAATTCCTTGAAGCTCTACCACATGAAGTCACAGCAAAATCCAGAAAATGGCAAAGGACTCTCTTATGGAGGAAATAACTTCATACCAAATAATCCTAGGAAACATATTAACAGATACCTCTGTTTCTATCATCATAGGACAAAGGGATTTCAGACCCTATGGGAACTTGTTTGAATTCTTCTCTCATTACTTCTGGAGGAACTTCCCATTGTGGTTGACAAATCAATTCAATCTCTTTTAACATGTTGCAGCTGGAAGATGCTGGGTCTTGAGTTATTTTTGAACCATTGATCTCGTGCAGATGAAGAGTCAGTTCTTCTTTATAAAAAGGAGGTTCGCTGGTCTGCATGAACTTGCTTAGGCTTGGATAAGTTGCATATGATAAAGCATGGCTATGAGTATACAGATGTTTATCAGGATGCTTGAAGTATGGTCTGTGAATAGTAAAAAGAGAGACGAATTTCTTTCCTGTTTCTTCATCTTTCTTCCAAACATGAAGTCTCTCTGCTTCTTTGTAAGCTTGTTCTTTCCACCATGAAATGGGAGCAAACCATGACAAAAACTTACATATCAGGGTGTTCTGTGTACGTCCTTCTAAATATCTAATCAGCTTAAGGGTAGGAAAAATGATAGGGTATTTATACAAGGTAGTAACACACCATAAGTACCACATATCAGATTCAGTAAAAACTTTATCTAATAGGATGAGAAAAATATTTAAGTAAGGTGCAAAAGAATTAAACCAGGTAGGTCTGGGTTTGATCTGGTGGTCTTGTATGGTTGTGGCCAGGTAATGAAACATATGAGTTTGAGAGAAGGTTTTTATAATACCTGGCGTGATTGGTTGAACCCTGGTTAACTCTGGAGGGAATTCATGAGAATTTTGATTTGAAGTGGAGGCTTCATTCATCATGATGAATGGATAATCATGGCTATCGGAAAAGATGGTAATGGAGGGTTTCTTTTCTGATATGTTTTCCTGTTGGTAGGTTGAATGTTCTCTTGGTCTGGATAAGAAGTAAGGGATGATGTTCTGCTTTCCTTTGATGTGTTTGACTTCAAAATTATATCTTGAGAACCACTCTTTTAACCGTAGGATCTGAGGACATGGTGGGATCTTATTCTTCAACTCGAGCATTTTGGGAAATGACAAGTTGTCCAATTGTACTTTAAACACGTGTCCTCTGAGATGGAAATCGAATTTTTGAATCCCATACTTTACCGCCAAGGTTTCCTTGTAGGTGGTGTGGTAGTGTGCCTCAGCGGGTTTGAACTGACCGCTAGCATGTCCACAGTA
>Ga0209700_100083_pt1 | contig 130184 bp, 79 predicted proteins | sample SiratroredBW_FD_187528 | JGI IMG/M metagenome (GOLD analysis project Ga0209700, IMG submission 187528) | Root nodule microbial communities of legume samples collected from California, USA - Siratro red BW (SPAdes) (version 2) | ecosystem: Host-associated > Plants > Roots > Nodule | place: USA...
TATATATATATATATATATATATATATATATTATATATATATATATATATATATATATATATATATATATATATATATATATATATAATTTTGATTATTAGGGTAATTTTAATTTTTTTTAAATTTAATAGAAATTATGCCACGTTATACAATTTTAGTTACTTTTAATTTAGTATATAAGTCATAAGTCACATCACGATTTCAGTATAACAGTTTTAAATTCGTATGAAAATAAATTTATTTATTAAATAAATTATTGTGAAAAAATTGAAATCGAAAAGAAAAAAGAGTATTGTAGAATGTATTATGTATAAGGTCTCAAGAGATTTATTTATGGGAATTAGTGTCAGAAGTTGGTATTCTAATTTGTCTTCTAAATTGTTTTCTAAACTGTTGCAGTGGTATACTAGTTTCTAGTTTCAGATTCAAATTGTATTGATGATTGTTATCATTTTCTTGTTAGGTATTAGTACGTTGACTTCTATTTTGAGAATGTATTAAAGGTTTGTAATAGTCCGCCAATGACATTTGACCGGATACAAATGGTGGTTAATAGGATATGTTTCAAACAATTTTGGAAAATAAAATTTAAATATACTATACTAAAGTGACTGGAAGTGAATTCTATTAATTTTTTTTTTTTAAATACACTTTGCACTAAAGTCATGTGAGGTGGCTCGACTTTTATTAATTTTTTTAAAAAAATACATATTTCACCGAAGTTGTGTCTCACATCACACAACTTCTATTAAACTTTTTATTTTAAAAAAAATATATGTATGTAACATGACTTCTATTAAATTTAAAAAAATTAAGTTGTGCTGAAATATTTTATATTATATTGAAATCGTGTTGCGTAACACGATTAAATTATTTTTATTAAATTAAAAATAACTCAAGTCTTCTTAATTAACAAGATTTTAGAATATATATATATATATATATGTTTTTTTTTTTCATGTTAAGTGTGACTCGATTTCGTTTAAAAAAGATTTGCAACCTCTGAACTGAACTTGTTGGTTTGGAAATGTTTTTTTTTATTTTAAAGTTGTGCTCATTACAATTTGTCCATTAGTAATAAATAAATTCCTTTTACCTATTTTATTAAATACACAAATAATTACACCAATCTCGTAAATTAATCAATTCTAGATATACTTATGTGATATTGTAGTTGAATGATATAATATATCTTTTTTACATTAATTGTATGAATAATGAGTGTGATAAGTGTTTGTTCCAATAAATTGATTGTATATACACCTAATGAGAAAGGTATATTATTTGTATATATTATTTCTAAATTGGTTATATATATTATTGATGTAATATGATCCAAATATTATAATTATGTTCCACTTGTATTTAAATTGTGTTTAAGGTTAAGGTTTAGGTCCATTTAATTTATGTTTGTTTTTATTGATATGCACATAAATAAGAGCAAAGAAAGGAGGTTCACTTCCTTCATAGGGAGCTTATCAAGAAGAAAGAGAAGGATTTTATACATTTACCTTTAATTTTATTTGTAACACACCCACCATTTTATTTGTAACACACCCACCGGTTTCATTTGTAACTGACTTAATTGATTTTACTGTAAAAAAATGCCTGCGTGAAATAATTGATTATACTAAACACATAATTAATTGTATCTCATTATATAAATCGATAATCAATGATAAATAATGTATGTATAATCAATAATCAATTATCATTTAAACATTTCTTTCTTCCACTCTTAACAAATACTATCAGTCAATATTTTTGTGGCTTATTATTATGTATTACCAAGTGTTATTAAGGTGAGGAAAGAAAAACATAATGTAAATAAGCCACTTTTTTTATTCTAAATATTAGTAATATTTAGAACAAATTTACAATTGTCTAGTTTAACTTAGGCTTTCTTCGAATACTTAAAAAATTAATCATTTCCACCAAAGATAGTTCTCATTCGAAACATCTATTTCTCTTTTATAGACTACAAAAGATGTGCTATTCATAGTCTCCGGAGTCTATATTAAGTCTTTTTAAAAGTAAAAATCACTTCTACCAGGTGACTTTACTCACGCGCCTTCCGTTAAATATATTTTAGTAATAATTTTTATTTTATAAATTGTTTAATTCATCCTTTATATTTGTAATTTGACTCAATTTTATCTTTTATGTCAATTTAATATTAACACTACTTTTAAAATAATTAATTTTTAATATTTAAAAAATATCATAAATAAAAATATTTACAGTTTTAGAATGAAATTGACAGAAAAACGAAACTAAGTCAAATAAGAAATATAAAATACACACATTAAAAAATATGAGAAATAAATATGGATTATACCTTCAATATAAAAGATTGAAATGGAATTTTTCATTTTATTTTTCTTGTATTATCGTTCATTCGTTGGAAAACAAAAATAATGATTTAATCTTTTTCTATTATCGGCCATTCATAATATCAATTCTACAATATTAAAATAAATAAATTCATATAATATACCAATTTCACAAATATTCACTTTTTTTTCATCTGTTCCATGTTTTCATTGAATATGTATTCTATTTTCCGTAGCATTTTTACTTCTAATATAAGTAGAAGTGAAAATCATATATCAACATTTTTGACATAATTTAAACCACATTTACAACTAGAGTACTGGAGCTGTAATTTAGAAAAAATACCCACTCAGTTGAAATTTAAAAAAGAAAACGTAGTCACACTAGCTACAAATAAATAAATGCATCCCAAAAACTAACACAGCAATACAGTGAAAGCAAACCTAAACTAACTCAGCAGCACAATGCGGGAACTGCGTGAAGGAGAAACCGTGTGGAGGAGAACTTGCGGTGGCAATGACAACGGACGCGGCAACAAACAGACGATGACGACAGCCACGAACCCAGATAGTGAATACTCGACGATGCGACGCGAAGACCCGACGACATGATGAGAACCCACCACGCCATGCAAACCTTGATGGCGACGACAACGACACACTAGAAGATGACGACGATACACTAGAAGACTACGGTGAACCCTAAATTGCAGTTCAAGAACTCTAGATCGAATACTATGACTTTCTTCCCAACTCGTTCACTCGGTAGAAAACTCGTAAGTTTGGCCGAGTCCACTAAGCATTCCGATTCTACCGAGTCAACTCAGTCACGGATAATGAAACCGTAAACTCGGACGAGTCTATGAGTTGACCCACGAGTTTGATAACCTTGATCACTTGTATACTATAATTTAGTCATATCTGTAGTCAATGTGAGACTCCAACACTTCCTAACTTTATTTGCATTATTTGCCACAAATGATGTGCATCGTACACAAAGTTTTGGTAACTAGTGTTTTGCTCTAGCCTCTTGTACTAAATTTCATCCCACTTGAGTCTACATATGATTTTTCCCTTGTTTATCCGTTTATGTATTTTATTTGATCCCTCGTTCAATCTATAAGTTCCTGAGTTATCATCATTTGCCTCCCCCATCCAATGTTTTGTCACTATTCCTACATCTTCATTGGAGGCACTTTCTAACCATGTTTGTGACTATTGAAATCTAGGAAGGATGGAAACATTGAGCTGAAACAATATGTTTCTAAGAAACACATGTACTTTATTTATATTGAAGAGAAAATAATTAATACAAGAAATAATGGAGATTGGACATCCTGTAATAACAAATATGTGATATGGGAATAGATAAAAAGGTTCCTATCAATATATATAATCTAGATTCTTGATTATATATGATCAACTCTTTATTTCTATGACTACAAAAATGTTTCTGATTATATAGGAGTAGCTTCTTATCTCTATAATTATAATATTCCCCCTAAAGCTGAAGCATATAGGTTGTATTAGCTTTTTGCAAATATAAGCAATCATGGATCCTTTAAGAAACTTGATGAGTATATCAACTAATTGTTCATTAGAGTTGACAAATCTAGTGGTGTTGTCTTCGTAAACCAAATCCAATTATATCCGGAGTAATCATTAATGATGGTAACAAAATATTTGAAACCAAAAGAACAATAGTACGAGAAAGACCCTAGATATGAGAGTGAGCTAAAGAAAAAAATCGTTTATTAAGGCTAATAGGAAAAGACTAATGAACATGTTTTCCTAATTGGTGTGACTCAATTTAATGTAGACAAATGTTTTAACTCGACACATCTTCAACAATTTTTTTTAACCTGGGATATCCTAATTGTGCATGAGTTATCATTGGAGAGGCCGTTGTTGCACATCTTGTTAGTGATGGATATAGATAGTAAAGGACATGTAACTCACATTTGATGACACCATTCGTCTGACCTGATATCCGATCTTGTAAGGTAGCATTATTTTTGGTGACGATATGGATAATATTATGGGATTAGGTTAATCAGTACAAATAGTAAATTAAAAGGGCAATTTGAGACATAAAAAACAAATTCAATAGTAAGGGATGGGAGGGTAGTACCAATGCTAGAAGCTTGTTTGTGAACCAAAATAGTTATGAAAGGTGTAAAAAAAGAGAATAATTACCAGATATGTGATTAGTTGCACAAGAGTTATCAACTCAGAGACCCTAAGGAGATTGAGAGATGACCAAAGGAATCACTAGTGTGTGCCACTGAAGAAGTGTTAATAGTGTTGGATCAACTAGTAATGTAGGAGCAAGTGCTCCGAGATCTTGGCACTCACAGTATGAAGAGGTATAAGCTGTGGAGGTTGGAATTTAGCGAGGCTAGGTAATTAGCAAGGACGTCATATTTGATGAGACTTAAATGCTTATAATGTGTAGAGATCTAGAGAGAGGCAAGGAGAGTTCACCTTGAGGTAGAGGTTTTTGGTGATGGATTAGATCGTCTCGAGATGTTAAACGATATAAACAAAACTTCTAACTCTTATTTAAAATTCAGGATGTGTAGAAGTTGACTTTGACTATCAACTTAGACGTACCTAGATAGAGGTTTGGGTGTGCTGACCTTATCTACTACGCTTTGCCAATAATTGAAGGGATATAAGGTTTAAAGCCTAGGAGCTTTAAGGAGGCTAAAAAAGGCATACAAGGTTGATAGTGATAGGTATCCATGAAAGGGGAGATTGAATTTCTGAAGAAGAACCAAACGTGGGCTTTTGTTGATCTACCTAGGAATTAGAAGGTGCCTGGATTCTAATGGATGTTCAAAAAGAAGGAAGAAATATCAAGGGTGGAGAAATAAAGGTTCAAAGCAAGATTGGTGGTGAAAGGTTTGACACATGGAGGTGGTAAACTATAATGAGATCTTTTCACCGTGGAACACTAACGAGATGGAGGGGAGTGTACAATGTGTAGAGGACTTCAACTTGAGAGAGAGATTGTGAGAAGTTCATGTGTAGAGTCGTGAATCCCGCATTGGGTAATCCCGCATTGGGTAGAGATAAGTGAAATGAGCAATATATAAGAAAAAATATTCATAGGTTTTAGGTTGGGGGTAGCGTCAGGTTTCTTATACATTGGTTGGCTCATGGCTCGAGACTCATTGAATCTAAATATTTACCTATTATTCGAGTATGGAGTTGGGAGTCTTATATTACCTAGAGGTAAGAGAGACAAAATGTACAAGAAAAAACATCCATAAACTTAATAATTTAAAGTTTTAGATTAAAAATGATAACCAGTCTCTCTTATATATAGTATCTCTAGTTATGTATTGACCCTCCAGACATGACTATAGAAAGATTAATATGAATTGGTGTCATGAGCACGTTAATGATTCTCTATTCGTAAAGAGGAATAATCATACAACATTAAGAAATGTAAAATATAATCCCTAAATTTAGAAGATATAGATTCAGTCCTCTCTTTCTTCTTGAGGGATAAGTCATAAGTACCGTGCATCCACACCAAATCTTTGGCACACCCTGCATTGGCAACTGATGTGCCGGAAGCCACCGGAAGTGTCCTTGCACGTACTCTCTCTCGTCATGTGACTCACGCGCGGCGTACTGCGCTTGAATGCCTCAAAGAAAACTTGGAACTGCAGTTCATCCTTAGTCTGTCAAACTCCGTTTTATGCTTAACTTATTTGTTTTATATTTCTCGGAAGGGGTAATCGGGAGGTACATACATGTCTTGACTCTCCGGGTTTTTATGCTGCAAAGAGGAAAACTTTAATTTTTTAGGTGTTCTGCCAAGCAATGCAACCATCTATTTTTTTTTCTTTTAAGAAAATGTTTTGGTTGTTCCCGATTCGAATCCAGTTGATCAAGGCCTACCTTTTTTTTTTCACCGTGAATCGCAAATATTTACTGCATTTATGCCATTCGGGTGATTGTATAATTCTGTGCATGCTTCTATTCTCCTTGTTTATGTTGAGTTTCAATATGTAAGTAAATTTTGTGGCTTTTAATTGATATTATGTGCTCGGAATGTGATACGATTTGTATCTAAAATCAAAAGGAAATACCAACAAATAGTATGTGTGCAATATTGTTCATATATGTTCTTTGAAATAAACCTGTTTCTATAACAGTAACTAAGGAATAACGAAAAGTATTATAGCAACCAGTATTTGCTCCTAATTCTGTCTCTCTGATATCACCTAGAAATGAGAATCAACAATAAGCAATAATGTTAGAAGAAATTAGAATAGCAGATGAGAGAATGAAGAACTCAATAACAGAGGAGAGGAGAACTACTGACATTCCACACACTCTCTTCTCCTGCCTTTCAGCATGTATAATTCTCTAGCCACATTGGGTCGTTGGCCCATTCTAGTGCTCCTCTTCACTTCTTGTCTGAGAATTTTTATTTTTAAGCCCCATTATATTATTATTTGTATCAATACCTCCTCCATTGAAATTGACCTTGTCCTCAAGGTCAAAGTGACGATAAAGTTGTTGAATTTCATGCTCCCCTTCCCATGTAGCTTCTTCCTCAAGCAGTTTTTTTTCACTAAATCAGTACCTCTGATAACCAAGCACCATTTCTTTTAATATTGCATTTGTCCAATATAATTGATGGTTGAAGTATTCATCCTTTGTCATCATTGAGTAAAGTAACAGGGATAAAAGGTTTGGCAAAATTAGGAAGTGCCAACACAGGTGCATGAGTAAATGTTGTCTTGAGTGAATCAAATGTCTGTTAAGATTTTGTAGACCAATGAAAAGCATATTTTTTTAGCAAATCAATGAAAGGGGCAACCAACATGACAAAGTTCCTGATAAACTTGCTATAGTAACTTGCTAATCCCAAAAAAGCTTGCAGTTGCTTAATTGAAGTTGGTACAGCCCATTGTTTAATTGCTTGTATCTTGGTTTCATCAATCCTGTGATACAACATGTCCCAAATAATCAATTTGGGTTTGGCCAAAAGAGCATTTGGAGAGTTTGACAGATAAGGAATGTCTTTGCATGGTGCTTAAGACCAAAGAAAGGTGCTGGATATGTGTATTCCATGTTGTACTGTAGATTAAAATGTCATCAAAGAAAACAAAGACAAATTTGCATAAATATTCTGCAAAAACTGAATTCATTAGGGCTTGAAAAGTGGCAGGTGCATTACTCAAGCCAAATTGCATTACTAGCCATTTGTACAACCCTTGGTGAGTGCCAAAAGCTGTCTTGTAGTGATCCTCCAGAGAAACAAGAATCTGATGATACCCTGAATGTAAATCCAACTTTGAGAAATATGGTGCTCCGAACAATTCATCAAGTAATTCATCCATTGTAGGTATAGGAAAAGAGTCCTTAATAGTGACTGCATTAAGGGCCCTATAATCGGTGGAAAAATGCCATGTTCTATCTTTCTTTTTGATAAGTAGCACAGGTGAGGAGAATGGACTTGAACTAGATTGTATGATACCCTCCGATAACATTTCAGCAATAATTTGTTCAATCTCAATTTTCTGACTATAAGGATAGTGATAAGGTCGAACTTTCACAGGAGTGTTGTCAGGCATCAATGGGATGGTATGGTTACGAGACCGTATTGGTGGTAAACCATGAGGTTTCTCAAAAACATTCTTGTATTGTTGTATAATCATAGCCAATTCAGGCTCCATGGATGTTGGCAATTCCAACAAATGGTGGGCTGACACTTCAGGTGTTTGAATTTGAACGACATGTAATTCCGCTATTGAGTATGTGGCTTGTACGCGGGGGTGAGTTGATGGAACTGAGCTAGGCTAGGCAGATTTGAAGTTTCTCTATTTAAAGTGATAAGTTCCCCATTGATGTAAAAAGTGAGGAAGCGTTCTTTATAATTCACTAAATGAGTATCCAAAGTTGCCAACTATTGACTTCTAAGAACTAATTTAGCTGTAGCGATAGGTAGAACATAGGTTGAAATATACAAAGAATGCCCTTGGATTTGGACTGGGATATTCTGGACTTCACCTTCACATTCCAATTGCTCTCCATTGCCCACCAACACTTTAAATCGTGGGGTCTGATAAATAGGTAGGTGTAGAAATTTAGCCACTCTAGGTTGGATGAAATTATCAGAACTCCCTCCATCAATAAGGATTTGAATCTTATGGCCCTGTATAAATCCTGTGAATCTAATCGTGCCTCTCATCATGTTACTTTTCATGGCATCGTATGATAAATGAGGTGTCTGATCAAATTCCTCAAACTGATTTTCGACAATCTACTGGCTCTATACATTTGGGTTTGGCTTCGGAGGTATTTCATCGTTACATTGGAGAAAGAAATATTGTTTATTAGCACACTGATGAGTAGGGAAATACTTCTCATCACAAGTAAAACAAATCCCCTTTTCTCGACAAAATTGGATGTCAGCTGGGGTTAAACGCTTCAAGTTGTTCGGTTTTGGTGGTGTGGGAAGTAATGGTGGTGGGTTTGTGTTTATAGGTGGGTTTGTGTTTGCTGGTAATGAAAGTTTAGAAGTATTTTGTGTAAGTGATTTGGCTGGAAAGTAAGGAAATTTGTGTTTAGGAGCTAGGAATGATGGGTGAAATTTTTCCTCAAAGAGTTTAGCAAATGACAGCCTGGAGTAATGAGTGAGGGGCACAGGATATCACTTCACGCTTCAATTCAGGTATTAATCCACCAATAAAACAATCAAGCAATACATAATCATCTAACCCATATGATTGATTAGCTAACTCAGTGAAGGAAGCATAATAGTCTGTCACTGTGGAGGATTGCTTTGGCTTGAACAAATCTGATCGAGGATTATCAAATTGAGATGGACCAAACTGGATTTGAATGGCAGTGGATAATGATAGCCAATCAGGTACTTGGTGTGCTTTTTCTAGTAGTTGAAACCATGGTAAGACTTTTCCTTCAAAATGAATAGAAGCAACGGCCACTTTCTGCTCATCAGAAGTGTTGTATAATGTGAAAAACTTTTCAGCCTTGTACAATCAAGTCATTGCGTCATCACCAGTGAACCGTGGAAAATCGAACTTCATAGAGCGAGGATGAGAAACAATTGAAGTGAAAGGCTGTCCTGGAGAGTCGTTCTGAGATTTCAGGAGGAATAGCTGATGTAACTCCTGCAAATGCTGATCAATCTTCTTAAATCGTTGATCCATTTGCATAAATCGATCATTATGTAAGCCCAGAGTCTCCGAAATACGTTTCAGTTCTCCTTGTATCTCTTTCATTCTGGTGTTGTCAGCCATAAGTAACTCGATGAAAGTACCAATGATACAATCTGTATCTAAAATCAAAAGGAAATACCAACAAATAGTATGTGTGCAATATTGTTCATATATGTTCTTTGAAATAAACCTGTGTTTCTATAACAGTAACTAAGGAATAACGAAAAGTATTATAGCAACGAGTATTTGCTCCTAATTCTGTCTCTCTAGTATCACCTAGAAATGAGAATCAACAATAAGCAATGATGTTAGAAGAAATTAGAATAACAGATGAGAGAATAAAGAACTCAATAACAGAGGAGAGGAGAACTACTCACATTCCACACACTCTCTTCTCTTGCCCTTCAGCATGTATAATTCTCTAGCTACATTGGGTCGCTGGCCCATTCTAGTGCTTCTCTTCACTTCTTGTCTGAGAATTTTTATTTTTGGGTCTCATTATATTATTATTTATATCAGAATGTATTTAAGTTCTATATCAGTGTTTGGCACTTGACGTTATATATTTGTGATGATGACCGTAACAAGATGATTGGTATAAATCCTAAACCCAACATTTTAAGTTGCGAAATATTTGCAAAACAAAATCTCGTGGTTCCGAACAAGAATTTTTTAATAACAAACCTAATTGCAACACAAATTATACTTCTAACAACCTAACATGTTAACTAATTAACTAAAAATCTAGTAAATTCAACAAATGTTGAAACGTCTAGGTTGGTGCCAACCACGGCCCAATTAAACCAATTAGAATTTCGTATTGGTAGGGTTCGATAAAACTGCTCAAGATATATTAGATATAAATATTGCAAAAACTTTCTCCACCCTACCATACCAATATTGACTTGCATCCCATCAATTTTTTTAAGTATCAAATTTATCCTCGTATATGTTTGAAAGGAAGAAGGTGTAGAGGGAGGTTTTCGGTAGTGGGGGATTTGGGGTGCATTGCAGTGTTAGTGGTGGCTATTTTGTTCCGGATAGTTGAAGAGTTGGTGACATTATCAAGACAACATAGGTGGTGCAGGTGATGTGCAGGTGTTTTTTTGCTTAGATTTTGAAAAAATGGAGGCTGAGCGTTTCCAGAAATCGAGTTCCAAAATTGTGATTCTGTAATCGGATTTCAGAATTGTGATTCTGTAATTGGGTTCCGGAATTATGATTCTGTAATAGAAAATATAGAATGTGGATTGAGTTATGAAAAGAAAATTTCATAATACAAATTTTGTGTTTCCTAAGAGACATTTCTTAATACAAAAGTTGTATTTTGAAATGACTTTTTCGTAATACGAAGTTTGTATTCTGAAATTAACTTTCTGAAATGTAAAATTTGTATTAAAAAAGATCATTTCGAAATACAACTTTTGTTTTAAGGAATGCTTCTTTCAGAATTCAAAATTTGTATTTTGGAATGTCTTTCGGAATATAAATTTTATATTATGAAATTCCTTTATCAGAATATAAATTTTGTATTCATAAATTCCCTTTTCGAAAAATTGTAAGTATTTTTATTTTAAGGTTCATGTAATTTGATGTTGGCTTTTACATATCATGGACATTAAATATAGGTGATATAAAAAAGACTTACAGATTATTGAAAGTGGTATTAGGAAATGTGATTGTCCTTTTAGATTGTAGGGGAAACTTGTCAAAAATGGTGAAGGATGGATTGTACAATTATTTTGTGCCTCTCATAATCATGAACTGGTAGACACATTGGTCTGGTATCCATATCCTGGTTAGTTAACAGATGAAGAGAAGGCCATGCTTGTAGATATTACAAAGAGTACAGTGAAGCCTAGAAATATTTTTTTTATGTTGAACGAACATAATGAGTAGAATGTGAGTACTATAAAGTAAGTTTATAATGTTATGACTATATATTGTCGATCACAATGAGGACACAATTGATGATGTTGTTTGAGCAAGATATGTATCTTCATTGGTCCAGATTTAATAAGTGTACAAATGTGATTCAAGATTTGTTTTGGTGTCACCCTGATTCATTTAAACTACTGAATTATTTTAATATTGTATTGATGATGGATAGTACTAATAAGACAAATAGGTATAGGCTCTGATTACTTGAGGTTGTGGGTGTTAGTTCAACAGGATTGAAAGTTTCTATTGCATTTATTTTAGTAAAGCTGAACATGAGAATAATTTTGCTTGGGCTTTTGACAGACTAAAAGGGTTGTTTATGAGAGGTGATGTTTACCCTAGGGTCATAGTTAGTGACAGAGATAGTGCTCTAATAAATGTAATTAGTGTTGTATTTCCTGAAGCTTGTCATATTCTTTGTCGCTTTCACATTGATAACAACGTAAAAGCAAAGTGTAAAAAAGAGAGGTATGAGATCAAGTAATGAGAGCTTGGGAATCTGTGTTGTACTGATGAAAATCAATTTCAATAACATGTTGAGGCATTTGAAGTTGTTTATTCTCCATGGCCTGTATTTATTGATTATGTCAATGCTACAAATTAATTCCACATAAAGAAAAATTTATCAAGACATGCACGAATAGGGTGATGCACTTAGGTAATAGAACAAGTAACAAGTATGTATTTTTTATTTGTAGATTATGTTCTTATTATTTGGTGATGCAGTTAGGTAATAGCAGTAAAATTGACAGTATTGGTGATATGTGGAGATTTAACAGGTTTAATTTGAAGGTTTTGATAAGAAGGGACCCTGAGTATATAAAGTCTATCTTGCATCTCAGCTGATCCAATAACTTTCAAAGGAGTTTTTGTCCTTAATGTGACAACCATTAGAATAAAAAATAATCACACAAGATAAATTATCAATTAACTGTGCTACTGAAAGAAGATTAAAAGTGAAGTTAGGAATATACAAAACATTATCTAGGACACGATCTTGATTGATGAAAACACTTCCAGAATAATTTGTAGTGACTTGATTTCCATTTGGTAATTTAACAGAGATAGGATTAATTTAATGATATGAAGTGAAATGAGTCAAGGATGAACAAATATGATTAGTAGCATCACTATCAAGAATCCAAGAACTAAAGGAAGAGAAGAATTTATTACCAGTGTGTTGTGTTAGAAGGAATGACAAAGATTTGATTAGAGACATTGTCACTGGATTTAGACTATTGTAGAAGGGCTAACAATGTTTGATATCGCTCGGTAGTAAAACCAATTTGCTAAGAATGTACTTCTGACCTTGAACCTTCATGATTCTGCTGGTTACTATTAGAGTCTGGTTTCTGATTTTTAAACTTGAACTGAGGTGGAAAACCATGTTTTCTATAACATGTATCAATCACATGCCCTGTCCTCTCACAATGACTGTAGACTTTGGAAATATATCATCTTTCGTAACTTCTTCTACTAGTATCAATATTTGTCTTTGACTGATTGTAAAAAATTGTCTCTCTTGTTGTATATCGAGAGAACAAATCATATGTTATTGAGAAATAACATGATAAGGTGAACTAAAATCTTTTGAGGGATCAACAATTTCGGCCATGATAAATATAGCAAACAGAGCTTTCAAATTAGAGCTTTGATACCATATTATGAAAAATAAAGAGATGAACAAAGATGAACAAAAAAGAACATAGGATATGAGAATGAAAATACTCTTTCTATTTTTCTATTTTTGATCAAAAATAGATAACTGAATATATATAAGTATTGTACCCTCACTCTAGGTATAACTAAATAAAGAAAACAAAATAAAATAATTACAATCTGATAATGTCATAAAAATAAATAAACAGAATTGATGGTAATTTGATTTTATCACAAAGACAAAATCACATAATTGATATTAGTTTCCTTTTAGAAACCTTATATTCATATTTTTTGAAAAACATAAAACTCACATACCACCAAAACGACGTAAAAGAAAAATTAGAAAACCAATTTATGACACTAATTCCCACAAACAAATTCCTTGAAACTTTATATATAATACATTGCACAGTACTTAGTTTTTCAATTTTAATTTGTCACAATTATTCGTTTAAGAAATAAATTTATTTTCATATAAATTTCGAAAAAAAATATTATTATACTGAAATCATGACACGTGACTTATATTACATTAAAAAAAATTAAAGTCGCGACATAACTTAAATTTAAAAATAAATTAAAATTGTAGAAAAAAATACATATATTACACTGAAATTGTATCATGTGATATATGTTTTCTATTAAATTAAAAAAATTAAAATTATCTTAATAAACACAATTATATTTATAAACCATTAAAATCGTTTCACGTCACACACCATTTCATTCTATCAAAAAATCTACAACTTAAATTCAAAAGACAACTTCCTTAATTGAAAGTTGTACTCGATAACAATTTTGTCCAGTGTGGTAATAAATAAATTTTTCGCCCATTTTGATAGATGTGTACAAAATTTGCACCAATTTCGTAACAGGGCAAATATTAGGTTCCAATTGTGTGCCTTGTTTTTTCTTACCTTGCATTCTCGTTGCTATGATGCTTTGCATTCTCGATGCACCACTATGTTGTTGCATTCCAACAAAGCCTCCATTCATTGCATTGCATTGTCTTTCATTCTTCTCAATCCATTCCAATGAAACATCTCCACCACACTCCCTTTCCCACTCTAGAGATGCCACATTAGTCCTTCCACCACCATTCAAATTTCTTCTGCCATGTCTTTCTATTGTTGTCGCCATCAACATTGTTCCTTTCACCACTAGCATATATTTTCTATTTTTTTCACGATTTTTAATGTAGTTTATATAATAAATGAGAAAATAAAATAACTTGATTAGGATATAAATTAGAACATTTGAATATATGTTTAAAGCTTTAAAATATGTTACTTTCAATTTGAGGAAAATAAATTTTAGGATATATGTTAAAAGTTTATTAAGAATAATATATCTAAAATCAAATATTAGAGTTTTTTTTTTTATAAAGATATGATAGAACAAATGTATAAGAATAATAATTTAAAATCAAATTTTAGGAATATATGTTACGACTTTTATTGAGAATGATATATATAAAATCAAATTTTAGGAACATATGTTACAAATTAAACAAAATTTTTAAAAAATATTAAAGTTATAATTTTGTTAAATATGGGTTATTGTTACCTTTGGAGTAAGTTAAGTTTAGTTATATGAAATAGGGTAAATAATTATTTAGTTATATTAGTAAAAATTACATTATTGATATATATTGCATGTTATAAAATTTTTATGTCCATTTTATGGTATATGATAGGTGATAAAACATATTTTATATTCATTTTTATAGTTTTATTGTTTATACTTTTATATTTTCTTCTCCTTATATTAATAAATTGGACTTATTTTTCATAAATGATTGACCTGTCTCTACTCTTTAGGCCATACTTTTTTATATTATTTTTAGTTTTAGTTGATTTCAATTTTATTTGATTTTTCATTTCTAAAGCTTCAATTTGCATGTAAGACTTTTAGATATTGAGTTTTTTTTTTTATTAATATTTCTTTGAAGTTGATTATGATATACTTTATATACGAGATTACATTTTGTTTGAACATTTGCAATTGGGTTTGTAGATATAATTAAGTCCATGATTAAGGTTTATTGATTTACATGAACTATCTTATAAATATATACGTAAACTTATTAAAGACTTCTCATTTTCTTTTTTCTAAGATTTCGAAATTGAGTTCTTTTTTCTCATTCACTTTTCTCTCATCTTTGTCTTTTTGCATTCTGTCTTCTCTCATTTTTCCAATTTATATTTTAAATAATGCTTCAATGAAAGGCTAATTCTCTCATTCAATGAAAGGTTACTAAGTACACACTTGCATCAATCGTGCCCAACAAGAATGTAGCAGGACCACCATACTATCAGGGTACGCAAGCCACAAACAAAATTACTGCATGCTTCCCTATATTTGGTCGAGTTGTGGCCGCATTACAGCCTCCTCATGCTCCCCTTCCTTCCCTTGGTCTGTCAGATGTCCCATGCACTAGAGACCTGCAAAAATACAACAGACTAAAAACTCAATTTATTCATAAATTATTATTTATAGATTTGTATCACTAGCTAAATTCAATATTATCCATTCATTATTATTTACCGTGTATCCGTACATAAATTTAGCATTATGTACGAATTATTACCCGCATATATGTATTTATAAATAAATTTAATATTATATATAAATTATTATCCACTGATGTGTATATGTAGGTAAATTCAACATATAAAATTGTTACCCATAAAACTATAATTTTATTAATATTATTTATATTTTAATTGATAATATTAATATTATTCTTATTATTAACATTAATATAATCAATATTGTTTTTAATTTTATTCATATTATGAGAATATTATTCATATTTTAATGTTATTAAAATTATTATTAATATTAATTATAATATTATTATTACCTTCAAATATAATTAATTTAAAATTTTTCTTGTTAGTATTATTATTAAAAATACTAATATTATGTTTATATTTTTTATTGTTATTAATATTAATATTATTATTACATATTATTATTAATGTTAATAGTAATAATGATAATATATATTTATAATATTATTAATATTACTTATATTATGATTAATAATATTAATAATATTTATATTAATATTATTATGATTAATATTTTCATTATTCACGAACGTAGATCCATCAAAATTATTCACAGTCATATGTTTGTAGATATTATCCACAAATATAGGTCTATCGGTATTACCCACGACTTATATTTGTGGGTAATACTTACGGACCTATATTCGTAAGTAATACTTATAAATCTATATTTAAAAATAAAATTATTACTAATAATAATATTATGTATTGTTAATGATATTTATATTAATTTATTAATAATAACATAATTAAAGGTTAATATTATTAACAATATTAATATTTTTACTGATATTATTAATATTATAATTAATATTAATAGTATTTCTAACATTGTTATTATTATTATTACTACTATTATTAGTTTTATTAATATTATTATTATTATCATTGGTATTATTAATATTATATTTATCATTATATTATCATTAGTGTTTATATTATTAATACTATTGTTAACATTACTATTTTTATCATTGGTAGTCATAATATTATTACAATTATTATTGTAAATATTATTATTTTTAAATTATTAAGATTGTTTTTAATATTTTTAATTTTTAAAAATTATTAATATTTATATTACAAAGTATTATTAATGTTATTATTAATTATTTTATTGTTATTAATTTTAATAATATATTGAATATTATTACTACTTCCATTAATATCATTTATATTTATATTAATAATATTTTTAATATTATTGATATTTTTATTAACATTATTTATATTTATATGAAAAATATTTTTAATATTATTAATATTTTGTTTATATTATTTTCAGTTATATTAAAAATATTTTTGATATTATTATTATTGTTCTTAGTATTATATCATTGATAATAATATTAATAATACTATATTTTTTAATATTATTAAAGTTGTTTTTTAATATTATTAATTATTTAATTTGAATTAATAATATTTATATTACAAATATTTTTTATTTTATTTTTAATAATATGAATTTATGATTAGTTTTATTATTATTATTTTTGATAAAATAAAATAATAATAATAATTTTAATTTTATTAATAATATTAATAATCATAAGTACAATCTTGATAATAGAAAAGAATGACACTTAGGACGCAAATGAGAATTAGGTTAAAATAAAAGGGGAAAAGGAGTCAAAGGGAAATAATAAGCATTGTGATTACCTGCTACTGTCCTCTGCATTCATTTTTCTGAATTCTTCTTCTTTTTCTTTTTCTTTTTTATCTCTAGGTGAGCAAACTATTCATTCTCTTCCGCCATCTCTCTAGGTACTGTCATACCATACCAATATTGTTGAGTACTTTCTTTGTTTATATTACAATATCAAACTCGTATCAACTCATTCCTGGATGTTAATTCGTATATTACTGCGCGGTTTTCTTTTGAAATTCGTAATAATACATATCACAATCATAATAATAATCATAACATGATCACATTGTTTGTCTGGCGTAGTGATTAAAGGTTTATTTTTACTCTCTAAGAGTCTTTGGTTCATGATTGTAGTTTGATAATAATATTAATAATATTCATAATAACATTAACAATATGTCTAGTAATTCGAATAAGAGAATGTGATTCTCAGTATTTTATGCTTAAGTTATATCCAACCCTTTAGTTGAGCTAAACAAAACACTTCTCCAGCATCCACTATGTTATTTGATTAAACTATTGAAATTCGGATTTTACTCTTTAGATACAATATTCCTTTTTTTGTTATGTATATAGAATTGTAAATTGATTTTCATATTCTATATTTAGTATTCAATAATTACAAGAAAATTTATTATTATCTATTACCAAAATTTATAAGTAATAAAAAAATTCATAGGTAAAACTAGGTTATCCATAAATTATCCATGATAAAAAATTCTTAGGTAAATTCACACGATCATATTTGTAAGTAACATCTATATGTAATTATTCATCTATATGTAAGTTACCAGGAACATAACCATATGTAATTATATACAATATACGTTTATGTAATTATGTATGGAAGAATTCCTTTAAAGTTTTTTCTCCATTGGTGTAAAAGAATTTAGAAAGAATTTGTTGTAATCTTTCTTGTTTAATAACGAGTGTCGACTCCTGAAATCAAAACTACAGACAAGAACAACTAAATTCTGGTACATCATACTCATAGCTTACATGAAAAATCATTTATTTAAGTTGTGTATCATGGATACTTTCTTCTATAACATCGTAATAGAAATGATACCTACAACTAACCATCCCAAACTAGGAAACAATTCATAGTTCCTCGACTAGAAAACAATTCATATGTCCTCAAAATTTGCATAGCACTGCTATCAATTTTGCATGTGTATTCAAATTGGAGTTATGCTTGTGAACCACATGACATATTTGTGTTCAATGATCAAAAGTTAGCTTTATATTCCTTTACAATTTTCTCTCGAAGAGCATTGTCATACTAGCAATCAAATTGTTGCAAACTATTTTTTGGATAAAAAAGACATCCATTCTCTCACTTCATTCACTAGTAGAAAAATAGCCTTTATCGTCAATTCTGAGAGGCCTTTATAAACGAGTCCCGAACCGACGTTGACCCAGGAGACAATGGAAATGACTTGGTTAAACAACCGTTGTGGTAAAAGTTATCACCATGTCGGTTAAGATTAGGAAACCGGCTTGGTGCTATATCATGACCATGACGTCAGTTGGAAGTCCCACAACAGACGTAATAGGGTTGTTTTTTCAAAAAAAAATCAGAAAAAAAAAATTTAGAATTTTTCATAATCACTTTGATAAATCTTCAATACATACAAAGAAAAACCACAATAATTTCCATAACTTTTTGGGAAGTAAAAATAGATGAAATAGTAGGCTAAAATCTAAAAAAATAAAAGAAACAAAAAAATTAAGAAAATAGGATAAACAATGGAATTTTGGAAAAAAAAATTCGAAATCACCTTTGGGATAGCCCAAGAGCTTCGTTACGCAATTTCGAGAAACTTTCATTTTTGGAGCGTCTCAATCCGAGTTTTCTATCAAAAGTTATGGTCATTTGAAGTTTTTTCGTCCAAAAAATTTTGCAACCCTAAATCTATGATACAAACATCCAGAAAGTAATCCAAGCATACAAAGATAAGAAAACATACATCTTGTAGATAGTGAGAACAAAACCAGTGAACGGAAATCAACCCAAACGAAATATATCAAAACCACAAAATGCAAAAATGGAGTGAATGAAACCACAAAAGACAATGAGAGATGGGGGAGAACAACACGCGAGGGAGAACACCACGTACCAGTGAGAACATGAGCAAGAAAGCGAGACAAAATGTAAGAGAGAATGCGTGAGAGAGAAAATGACAATGTGAGCGAGAGAGAACTGTGAAGAAATAGCGCGCACAAGAGTGAAAATGAGAGAGGGAGGCAAAGTGTAAAAGTAAAAACAATGAAGCTGGAAGCACCATGTCGGTTATGGGCTTCTAACTGACATGATGCATAGCTTATAATCCCCAATTTTAATTATGATGATCCACCACGTCGGTTAGAAGCCCAGAACCAATGTGGTGCAAACCCTAATTTCACCCAGCTTTTTCCTGAATTTACTTAGCGTGACCATAACGTCGGTTGGAGTTCCATAATCGATGTCATGGTTAGATACACCACGTCGGTTTGTAGCTCCTAACCAACGTGGTGCTCACCCGCCATTTGAAAATTTTTAAATTTTGAATTTTTATTTTTTACTGATATATCCATGACGATTGTTTTGTTTAACCGACGTTGTGTACACATCACAACGTCAATTTTGGTTTAACCGACGTTATAAATGTTGATTTATTTACAAAGATGTCACCGTGTTTTTGACAACGTCGATTTTTGATTTAACCGACATTATATTGACGACATAGAAGCCCTTTTTTCTACTAGTGATTGGATGATTGATATTCAGCCTAAAAATTACCGTTCAAATACAGGATATCTATTTTGCAAAGTTACTATATAGGAAATTCAATCACTCATTGTGATGAAATTTCCAATTTAACTCACTACATTTTGCTTTAAATTTAGTTGGGGTACAACATTAAAAAACTATCAGTTAATATCTTAATTCATATAATATCTTCCATTTCACATTGGTTAAATAATGAAATAATGTAAAAAAGCACATATTAGATACATAATCGATGTAGTATAGGTCGATGCAACTTCAAAGAGACTATTACATTTGTTTGAAATAACCAATATAATATCTCCGTTTATTTTTTCTTTTATTTAACTCATTTAAATATACTTTTATATTAATGAATATTTAAGACTAATGTTATATTTTTATATTTTACATCAATTATCCCACCAATGTAAAATATGTTATAATTACAATATTTATATATATGTAAAAACATAGCAATAAATGATCTGAAATGTATATTTTTTAGTAGTGATGTGCAAACAAAATTCCTACACTATAGAAAAACACTGTTTTATGTCATTGAATAACGTCAGTTAAAACGCCAATCGCCATTCTGAAAAACGCGTGGCATTTTTGTAAATAAAATGACAAATATAACGGCGGTTATGCACCAACCGCCGTCGAAAACGAAGTAAAAAAATTCAAAATTCAAAATTTTAACACTTGCATTTGTTGGGCCACATATAACGGCGGTTGTGGCAAAGAAACTGCCTTTGTATGTGCCTCGACAAATTTTGGAGGGAAATGGGGTAATTTTAAGGCAACATATAATGGCGGTTGTGGCTTTTTAACCGCCGTTATATGATATAACAGTGGTTGGTCCATTCCAACCGCCGTTATATACCCTCTTTACCCCCTTTCCAGCCCCCTTTCCCTTTCACTTTTTACGCTTCTTCCTCTTTGCGCAGCGCTACCTTCCACTGTTCCGGCGGGGTTTTTTTTGCAATTTTGACCTCTATTGTTGCTCATTTTGCCTCCTCTTCTCATTTCCTCCATCAAGGTGACTTGGTTCTAGGTTTTCGCCGTTCGTTTTTTATCCAAGGTTCGTTCTGCTTCACATTTCTCTCTTGGGTTTCGTTTGAACTATAAATTCGTTCCTTTTCACTGATTTTGATGTTTTATTGAATCTTTGTTGGATTTTTATTGTTTTGCAAGTGTTAATTTGGCTACATTTGCTCGTTTGGCTTCGTTTTTGTGCTTGGCCGCCGCCGTCGCACCACTACTCTTCAAGAGGTATGTGTATTAGAATTGTTGGCTGGAATGTTTGTGTGTATTAAAATGTTATTTTGTATTTTATTTGGTTACAATTGAGTTAGAATGATTATGTGTGTTGAAATACATATGGATATATAAGAAACGCGTTTGGTTGAGTCTGGGGATGTTCGATCCCTGACAATTTTGTATTTTATTTAAGCAATCTTGAATGTTAGAATGTTTAATATTGGAATGCTTGTATGTATTGAAATCATATTTGTGTATAGTTTGATATATAAGAAACGCATTTGGGTTGAGTCCGGGGATGTTCGATCCCCGACAGTTTTGTATGTTATCTGGTCATAAAGTAATCTGTATGAATGTTTTCCACTAAACGTAGTGATGGATCGAAGTTGGATAAATGCAAGTCAGATCAGTGATGTGTATGAGAAAGGTGTTGAAGATTTTTTAGAATTTGCTAAACGGAATGGAGTAGGAATAAATTGAAGATATTTTTGTCCCTGTGTGTATTGTGTGAATGGAAGAAGAATAGATATTGAATTGATACGAGAACATATTATGTGTGATGGTTTCTTGAAGAGCTATACAACGTGGACTTGGCATGGTGAAGTTATAGACTTACCATATGGGAGTGAGGCGGATAAGTCTGAGTATTCTAATATGTATTCTAAAGATTGTATGGAAGAAATGATTCGTGATATTAGAGAAGAGAATTTCCAACAAACCCATGTGTATGATTCATTGAAAGATAATTCAACAACAAATTTGTATCCCGGTTGTTTAAGTTTTTCATGTTGTCAGCAGTATTATGGTTATTTAATATTAAGGCTAGAAATGGATGGACTGATAGAAGTTTTACTGAATTGCTTGAGTTTTTGCATGAAATACTTCCTCAAGGTAATACATTGTCGACTAGTCACTATGAGGCCAAGAAGATATTGTGTCCAATGGGTATAGAGTATCAAAAAATACATGCTTTTCCAAATGATTGTATACTGTATAGAAAAGAATTTTAAGGATTGCATAAGTGTCGCAGATGTGGGCTATCAAGATATAAAGTAAAGGATGATGACGAAGATGAAGATGAAATGAAAAAGGGTCCTCTAGCAAAAGTTTTGTGGTATCTTCCAATCATACCTCGATTAAAACATTTTTTCGCCAATGTTAACAATGCAAAGAGCTTGACATGACATGCAAATGGAAGAAGATGTGATGGGTTGTTACGACATGCTACCGATTCACCACAATGGAAGAAAATCGATTCTTTGTATCCTGAATTTGGAAGTGATCCAAGAAATCTCAAACTTGGTATTGCAACTGATGGAATGAATCCATACGGTAATTTAAGTAGCAAACATAGTTCATGGCCTGTTTTGCTATTTATTTATAATTTGTCATATTGGTTGTGGATGAAGAGAAAATATATGATATTGTTTATGATGATATTAGGACCAAGGCAACCCGGAAATGACATAGATGTCTATCTAAGTCCTTTGATAGAAGACTTGAGATTGTTATGGGATGAAGGTGTTGAGGTTTTTGATGCACATGAGAAGGCCAATTTCAATTCGCGAGAAATGTTATTTTGCACGACTAATGATTTTCCAGCATATGGAAATATGAGTGGTTATAGTGCCAAAGGACATCATGCTTGCTCGATATGTGAAGAAAACATAAGTTACCATAAGCTAAAATATGGTAGGAAGACATGTTACATTGGCCATCGAAATTTTTTGAAACGTAATCACCCTTATCGCAGGTTGAAGAAAGCTTTTACTGGTTGTTAGGAAGACAGAACTGCACCTCCACCCTTAACTGGATACAAAGTGTATAACCGAGTGAGCAACATCGAAGTCAACTATGGAAAAACTGTCAAGCATAGTGGTGTGAGAAACATATGGAAGTAGTTTGTTGTAGATATCTATAACTTATTTGTGTAATTAGCTTTATGTACAATGTTACAATTTATATAAATGTAAATATATATGTATTGAACTCGAATTTTGTCTCATATATTGAATTGAACAATTCTGGGTAGGAATATTTACTGTAAATTTTATTTGCAGGGTTATGGTTTATTCATAATTCAATTTTCGTTTTAAAAATACAATGGTGGTTAATGTAATAACCGTTGTCGTATTTGTCCCACAAACTCATTCCAAAACACAACCCCAAACTCTTGAAGTTGGTATATGACGTCGACTCCTGATCTTAACCGCCTTCATATTTAACTCTTTAACTTCGATGGTAAAATCGACGTTGTATGTGAATACTTTCAACATCGCCTAATACAACGTCGACTAGTTAACCGACATCGTAAGGGGTTTCTGGAACCGACTTTAAAAGCTCTTTTTATACTGTGTTAATTTCATGAATAGTAGAACAATGAAGTGCCAATGTGAAAATGTGATTACGAAGACAATTGCGTCAACGACCCTCGAGAGTCTCGTGACCAAGTCAATTTTGAAATTTCACAAAATTGAATAATGGCAGTGAAAAAGAAAAAATTGAATGACTATTTTTGTTTTCCAACGAATGTACGACAATACAAGGAAAAGAAAATGAGAAATTCCATTTCAATCTTTTATATTGCAAGTATAATCCATATTTATTTCTTATATTTTTTAATGTGTGCATTTTATATTTTTTATTTGACTTAATTAGTTTCGTTTATCCGACAATTTCATTCTATTTTTATTTTATGATATCTTTAAATATTAAAAATTAATTATTTTAAAATTGGTGTTAATATGAAATTGACATAATAAAAAATAAAATTGAGTCAAATTACAAATACAAAGGATGAAATTAAACAATTTATAGAATAAAAATATATTTATCCGAAGGCGCGTGATGTCACCAAAGAGAGTTAATTTGGTTGGACCTATTTATAAGTTGGTAGAAGTGAAAGAGACTTAATTGCGTGATAGACTCGGGAGACTATGAATAGCTGTTAGAAGTGATTTTTACTTCCAAAGAGACTTAAATACATGATAGAATCGGGAGACTAAGAATAGCACATCTTTTTGTAGTCTATAAAACCACTGAAATCTTCTGCCTGCTCAGCTGAAGGGTTGGTCGTGGTTAAATTACAAAATTTTTCTTACTCTGATGAGTGTTTTTGTCGTTTACAATGTTTGAACACTCTGGATTGGAGAGGCCGTAACCACTGGTAACTACTCGTAACTACTCTGGGGAATAATAGGTATCTTGCAGCTGATGTCTTGTGTCATAGAAGATTGGGTATAGTATATAATTATTATGTGATAGTGTTGGGAGAATTCACCTATCATCATTTTTAATTTAAAATCTTAAAACAAAAAATTTATGAGATTTTTTTTCATATATTGTGTAACTTACTCATTTTTATCAAAATAAAATTTAAATTTATACTTGAATACCTAAAAAATAATATTAAGGGTTGGGAGAATGAGTCGAAAGTCTATCTAGTAAAGGATTAAGTAGAATAGGATGTTGATATATATATTGCGTGTCCGGTGTCTTATAATTTTCAGTTTAGCTATATTCAAGTCCATGTTCACGTCCATGTTGTATCAATATCAGTATCTGTATCTAGGTTTCGTAGAGGAAGGGTCGTCAAGAAACAGTATTGTACACTGCTGTAAGGAAACTAACAAGATATATTGAACAGAACACGTCTTTGACAAGCAACTTGGGATGAATAACCATAGCAGACGTGGAAGAGGTTTGGTAAGGGTAAGTGGTATTAATAACAACTATTATGTGATGAACTAACTCCCGTGGAAACTGGGGCCTATAAGAAACTGGTGTATGCAAAGTATTTGTATTAGATTCTCTGGAATAGGGACAGTAGATCTCTCAAGTGTTGGTGATATCCTATATGTGCTTGAATTGGTTATGATGATTGGAGCAATAGTTGAGTAATAAGTCTATATTTGGTACGCCTTGAGAATTCTCTTTATAAGGATTGGGATACTATTGAAATATTTCCTATTAATATATTATTTTTTACTGTTAAAAAAAAGTTATAGTTTCACGAACAGTTGAACTATGAAATGACAATGTGAAAATGTGATTAGCCAGACAATTGCGTGAACGACCTAAGACAGTGACATCTCATGACCAAGTCAATTTGGAAATTTCAAAAAATTGAACGATGGCACTAAGAAAGAGAAAATTGAAGGATTATTCTTGTTTTCCAACGTATGGACTATAATACAAGGAAAATAAAATGAGAAATTCCTTTTCAATCTTTTATATTGAAAGTATAATCCATCTTTATTTCTCATATTTTTTAATGTATGTATTTTATGTTTCTTATTTGAATTAGTTTCATTTATCAGTTAATTTCATTCAAACGTTTTTATTTTAAGATATTTTTATTAAAAAATAACTATTTCAAAATTAGTGTAAATATGAAATTGACATAAAAAATAAAATTGAGTTAAATTACAAATATAAATGATGAAATTAAACAATTTATAAAATAAAAATTATCACTAGAATATATTTAACCGAAGGCGCATGAGTAAAGTCACCAAAGTTTTAGTATTTGAAAATTTGAAATGAAATTCTCAAGAATTAAGACATTTGATACGTTTTTCAATTCCTTTTTCAAATATATCTCTTCAACAATATATTTAAATTCCTTTCCAACAACTCATTAAAAGAATCTATAAAAAAAATTAAAAATAATCCTGCTTACTACATTTTTTATATTTATAATATAATTTACATATTCAAAGTATTTGTTTTAATTATATAAAAAATAATTTATTTTGTCCAATAGTAATTAATAAATAATTTTAAGGAAGGACGTTAAACCTTTCTTAAGATCTTAATTAAACCAGGGATATAATTTTAAACATATTTTCTATAATATACCTAATTAAATTATTCATATGAAATTATATGGCTTTTAAAAATTGGTATTAATATTATAAGTTGGTAGAAGTGATTTTCATTACTTCCAAAGAGACTTAATTGCAACCCGGGAACTATGCATAGCTGTTAGAAGTGATTTTTACTTCGAAAGCGACTTATTTGCGAAATGGACTTGGAGACTATGAATAGCACATCTTTTGAGGTCTATAAAAGAGAAATAGATGTGTCAAAATAAGAAATATCTCACATAACATACTTGTCATAATACACTATGAGAGGACATATACTCCTGTGGCTTTTTATACCTTTTTTCTCAATAAACCAAAATGTCTATGTTCTTGGAAACGAGTGTTCCATGTTGCTTTGTTTGAAAAATAACCTAACATTCAACCCTACAATATCCAAAAAACTTACTGTTTGGAATCAAGCTGAAGATTGTTGTCAATGGCGTGGGGTGACATGTAAAGAAGGTCGTGTTATAGCCCTTGATCTCAGTGAAGAGTCTATCTCTGGAGGACTTCTTAATTCAAGCGTTCTTTTTGGCCTTCATTCTCTTCAAAGCTTGAATTTGGCTTTCAACAACTTCAGCTCTGTGATTCCTTCTGAACTATACAAATTGAATAATTTGAGGTTTTTGAACTTTTCAAATGCTGGCTTTGAGGGGCAGATTCCGCATGAGATTTTTCATCTCAGAAGGTTAGTTACTCTTGACTTGTCTTCTTCATTTTCCTCAGCTCACAGCCTGAAACTCGCGAAGCCAAATATAGCATTGTTTTTGCAAAACCTTACAGAACTCACAGAATTATTTCTAGATGGTATAGCAATATCTGGCGAAGGACAAGAATGGTTTCATGCTTTATCTTCATTGCACAACTTACGTGTTCTAAGCATGTCATCATGCAACATCTCTGGACCTATTGATGCTCTAGCTAACCTTCTGTCACTCACTGTTCTAAACTTAAGCTACAACAACATGTCTAGCACAGTGCCAGATTCCTTCACAAATTTATCCAATCTGGTCATACTACAACTCAGAAGTTGTGGCTTGAATGGTTCTTTTCCGAAAGATATCTTCCAAATACCATCATTAAAGGTCATTGACATCTCAGACAATCAAGATCTTACGGGTTCTTTGCCAGACTTCCAACCACGTGGTTCACTTCGTGACATGAATCTTAGCGAGACAAGTTTCACAGGAAAGCTTCCGGGTGCAATTTCCAACTTGAAACATTTATCTACAATTGATCTATCTTACTGCCAATTTAATGGAACACTTCCTAGTTCAATGTCAGAACTCACCCAACTAGTTTATCTGGACTTGTCTTCCAATAACTTTTCAGGTCCACTCCCTTCTTTTAACATGTCCAAGAATCTCACATCTTTATCCCTCTTTCATAATCGTTTGACAGGGGTGTTACCATCTAGTCATTTTGAGGGCCTTAAAAATCTTGCCAACATTGATCTGGGGTTTAACTTTTTCCAAGGGACTCTTCCCTCATCTCTACTTAAACTTCCATTTTTGCGAGAACTTAAACTTCCCTTTAATCAACTCACTGGTCTCTTGGATGAATTTGAGAAGACCTCATCTACACTAGAGATGCTTGATTTGGGTAGAAATAATTTGGAAGGATCTATTCCTTTGTCTATTTTTAAGCTTAGAACACTTCGTGTCATTCAACTTAATTCAAACAAGTTTAATGGCACGGTGCAATTGGACATGATTCGCAGGTTGAGTAATCTAACCACATTATGCCTCTCGCATAACAATTTGTCAGTTGATATATACTCTAGGGATGATCGTGATCCGTCACCCTTTCCTGTTCTAAGAAATATAATGTTGGCATCTTGCCAGTTGAGAGGAATCCCTAGTTTTGTGAAAAGTCAATCAACGTTACTATCTCTTGACCTTTCTGACAACGAGATTGAAGGAACAATACCTTACTGGATCTGGCAACTTGAATATCTTGTTCACTTGAACCTTTCCAAAAATTTCATAACAAAATTGGAAGGAAATGTCTGGAACTTTAGTTCAAACCTTTTGGTTCTTGATCTTAGTTCCAACCAACTACAAGGGCCATTTCCTTTCCTTCCAACGTTTCTAAATATTTTGGACTACTCAAATAATAGATTTAACTCGGTCATTCCAGCGGACATTGGAAATCGTCTCCCTTTCATAAGATGGTTGTCTCTTTCAAACAACAGTTTTCAGGGAAAAATCCCTGAATCCTTTCTCAATGCTTCAAGTCTTCGTCTGTTGGATCTTTCTCGCAATAACTTCGTTGGAACGATTCCCAAGAGTTTTGCTAAGTTGAGCACTCTTCGGGTGGTGAACTTTGCTGGAAACAAACTTGAAGGATATATCCCTGATACTTTGCCAACTTCATGTACTCTAAAGTTATTGGACCTAAATGACAATCTCTTGGAGGGTACCATCCCAACATCTTTAGCTTATTGCCAGCAACTACAAGTCCTGAATCTTGGAAGAAATTTATTAACCGACAAATTTCCTTGTTTCTTAAGTAATATTTCCACCTTAAGAATCATGGATTTACGGTTAAACAAACTTCACGGGTCAATTAGATGCCCAAAAAGCAATGGTGATTGGGAAATGCTCCATATTGTTGATGTAGGATCCAATCATTTCAGTGGTGCAATACCAGGAGCCCTATTGAACAGTTGGAAAGCAATGATGCGAGACAATGTTATTGTCGGACCAGAATTTGGCCACTTATTCATTGATATCTTTGATCACTATGATCCCAAGAATTATAAGGATTTATTGTCACAGGTAGACAAAATTATTGTAGCAAAGTTAGCTAAACTTGTTACAAACATATCTCGCTCTATTCTTGACCAGGGGTCCTCAGATTCTTATGTAGTTGATATTTCTCGATATCAAAATTCAATTATTATTACAAATAAAGGTCAACAAATAAAATTGGACAAAATCCAGAGAGCCTTCACTTACGTGGATATGTCAAGCAACAATTTTGAGGGTCCAATACCTAGTGAGTTAATGCAGTTCAAGGCAATGATTGCTCTTAACTTGTCAAATAATGCCCTCTCAGGTCATATCCCGTCATCGATTGAAAATTTGAAGAACCTTGAATCCTTAGACTTGTCAAACAATTCTTTAAATGGAGAAATCCCTGGAGAGCTTGCTAGTCTATCTTTTCTTGCATATCTGAATCTCTCAAACAATCACTTGGTGGGTGAAATTCCAAAGGGCACCCAAATTCAATCATTTGATGGAGATTCCTTTGAAGGAAATGAAAAGTTGTGTGGGCCTCCACTCATCCGTAATTGCAGCAATAATGGAATGCCAACACCTGAAGCACCTCAATCTGATACTGAGAGTTCAATAGATTGGAATTTATTAAGCGCAGAGTTGGGATTTATTTTTGGCTTTGGAATTTTCATCCTCCCTCTTCTTTTCTGGAAGAGATGGAGGTTGTGGTATTCCAAACACGTGGATGAGATGCTTCACAAGATCGTTCCCCAGCTTGATTTTGCGTATGAACACCGACGTGGGCAGACATATAGAACTCTAAGGAGGAGGTACTGAAATCTAAGGTAAAATACTTCATTGATTTAGTTTCCACAGTAAGGAACTTTACATACTCTACATAAAATTTCAATGTTATATTTTTGAATCAATTTTTCCTTTGCTTATGAGCAGTGTGAAAATAAGGATGTTGTCCATTATCCATGTCGGTCCCAATGATGAATTAGTAAGTAATTTCTATGAATTTAGTGGTTGTTTCATAGTTCCTTGCGTTTAACTTACTTTCAGCAGTAAAATGTATATGATGGTTGGGTGATATACGTGTTTATTTAAGGTCTTGACATGTAAGGACGAAATAATACAAGAATCCTTATATACAATATTTTTAAATATAAATATATTACTTGAAAAAAATAGATATAAATGAAATGAAAAAATTTGTGTGAAATCAAATGTTGGATAGGATTCAAATTTCAAGGATTGCGATTTACAGTTTGAAATTGATCCCTGTGTGTAGATGGTAAGCTTCAACCTCGTGAGGGTTGGTCGTTTGTGCTCGGGTGAGGGGTTTTTCGTTTGGTGACGGTGGTCCAATCGTCTCCGGTACCTCATTCTCGTTGGCGTTGGTGCTAGCAGTTGGTCGTTCGGGGTCGAGTGAGTGGTTTTGGTTTTGCTAGCAGTGGTTCGTGCTTGCTCCAGTGGTGGCATGATCTTCGCTGGCAATGGTTTGTGTTAAGGGTCTGCGTTGGGTTGAGGGTTTTTTTGTCTGCTTTGGTGAGTTCCTTTCATATGTGACTTTTTGTTTCACTTTAGGGTTAGTTTGAAAAAGTTTTGATGGAATTCCTAGGTAGTGTGTGTATAATAGAAATAATCCATTTGAGTGTTATTGTGTTTCAAATAGTTTGATATCATTTGAGGTTTACTATGTTGTGACTTCCCATACTTTGTCTGGTAAATTATGATTTAGTAGTATGTCCCCCTTTTGGTTGTTCTTTAAATTCGTTGAAAAGTACTAACAATTGTTTTTTATTGTACACGAAAATTTCAAAATTGAACATAATTGACTAAGGTGACGCGAAAATGCTTGTTTTCATTGTGGCTATGGATAAAAAGGGTTACTTTAAACTTTGTTCATTTTTTAAGTAGATGGCGGATATGTTGTTGTTATCTTTTTGAGAACTTCAGTTATTACTTGTTATATGTAGGTGTCTTTGCGTCACAGTTGTAGGACGGAGTTTTTATCTTCTGTGAACAAGATGTTAAATGATGAACAAAGGTGTTGTATTCAGTCAACCCTGTTTGGTTGGCTAATGTTGTTGGACAACAAACTCAATTTAAGTAGCAAACTTTTAATGGAGTTATGTTCGAGATGGGTGGAGAGTATGGGAGGTTTTGTATTAAGGTCTAAAGTTATCCCGTTTACATTGTTTGACATATATGCTTAGGTTTGGTTTTGAGAGTTGTTGGAGAAAAAGTGGATTTGCTCAAAGAAGAAAATGAATGTCATAGTAGGAGTCTTTTTAGTAGCTATTATGTAAATGTTAATATGATTTATGATGAAAATTTTTAAATGTCGCAACAATGGTTGCGTTCAAGATTTTTGTAGGTTGTACATTTTGTTAAGACTAACCGTGTTTTTATTTCCTAATAGACTGCGTATTGTTCGTTGTGGGTTGTTTAGTATTGTAGATGATCTTGGTAAACTTTGTAAATATAACTAGGGGTGTAGTTTATGAATATCTGGTTGGAAGTTTGTGTTGTGCTTCATTGTGCAAGAAGAGGAAAACAAATGCATCGCATTGCCATCGTGTTGTATTTGTTGCAGGTATTATGAAAATTTTCATAAGTTGATGTTAATAGTAGAAATTAATTTCATTTTCATTCTTTATGACATAAGTTCATGTATTGATGTTATAAATATAGTTTATGGAGCATGTGTTAATTTACAGTAGAAAGATGTGTAGTAGTGGAATTAAATTTCCTCTAATTGTAGTCTAGATGGAATTAAATTTCCCTTTGTTTAGAAAAAAACTTGGTTAGTTAACTCAATCAAATGAAATTTTGACCTATTATGCATTGTTGCTATACTACTGCATTGATTTTGTAATTTTGTTGTCATTTGTGTAAGTAGGTTATTGTTTAGTTGTCTGCTTGAAATGAAGAGCTTCATCATGCAATTGTCAAAGAAGCGCTTGAAGAATTGTCATATGTGTTGCATTGTTCAATTGCTGACAGTATTGCAAAGAAGGAAGTAATCATTTGCCAAGTTAAGGAACAAAGGGAATTGATTGTGAATCTTCAAGAAGCTGTTGCGGAGCTATAAGAAATATTAGACCCATCTGGTCCTTCTGTTGGATATGATATTCCTTCTCTAGTTTGTCAACCGAATTCATTCCAATATTGTGAAGAACATACTAATATTATGGAAGATATGAAAGAAATAGACGACAAAGAGGACAAGGCAAAAGAAAAAAGTAACATGTGCATGCGACTTAAGTGTGCACTTAGACAACGGTCTAAGAGTGTTGTTATGGGAACACCTTGGATTACTTATTCAAGAAAAACATCAAAAAAGTGTTAAGTGTGTCTGTTGTTAAAAATTTGTAAATATGAACTAATTGATGTCCAATAGTTTGTGAACAATTTTGGTAATTTTAAGATGGAATGAATTTGTAATTTGGTTGTTAATGAATTTGTTTTTCGTTAACAAAATTTGAATTAGGTACCATAGTGAAAACATGAACATTGTTGTTGGAGCTGTAAGTATTCACCATATTGGCAATGTTGTTGTTGAATAAGGAAAAAAAATTCAATAATGGTTTTTTGTTCATTGTTATGGTTGGAAGGTTGCGATTATTGTTGAATACTACCTTAAAAGCTACGCGCACAAGGTGGAGTTTTTTTATGAATGAATCTCGTTTAATAAAAAAAAAAAAAAAAACACAAGTGGTTTGGCAACTGTATGGCAATGTCATAAAGAATACTTTTGTTTGTTAACAATGTATTTATTAAAATAGAACTTGAATTTGCCCTATTATGATAAACTCAGGCCCATTGTAGTGACTTGAGTTCGTAACGCTTCCATTACTGGCTTATATGGTGTTGGAAATTAGCAAACTTAGTGAGTGGTTATTGGTGTCCCTTAGAAATTTGCATCATCCCGTGATGTTGTACAGGTGACAGAAGTTGGACGACTGTAGAAGTATATTTGGTTAGTTGTACATGGTATTACTGGTTAACTGTTTTAAATGTTCTTATGCTGATTTAATTGCATATTAATGTTGTTTAGTTGTTGTTTAAGTTCTTAAAGGATCACATTTGCTGCATATGTTATTTTTGCAAGAAAAAATTGATGAGTTAATTGTGAAAAATCCAGAAATTGCATCAAGTATATCTCCAAATGATCCAGTTGGTGTCATATTTGGTAAAGAGCAGTCAGGTCGGGTTAGAGGGTTGTCATTTGAAGCTTGTTCTACTCTTGTTTTTAAGAAAACTACAATAAAATTAACCGGTATAGACTATCCTTCCTCAAGTGCACCTTCACCACAAGTTGAGGATAAGGTAGTAAAGATGGAAATTGAGCTTGCAACTTTGAAGGAACAAATGAATTCTTTGCTTGCATATATTGTTAGAAGATCAGGTGTTCCTGAACATTTTGCTGCCATGGCATCTGGTTTGGTAAGTGCCTCAAATACATTCTGCTATAGTATTAACATGTACATTCTGCTGCAGTATTTAATTTTTTTTATTGTCAATATTTCAGGCTGCAGTATTTAATTTTTTTTATTGTCAATATTTCAGGCATCAGATGTTACAACTAATGGTCCATCCCCAAATCACATTATAGGATCAAGTGGAGGCAGCAAGATAGATTAAATATATATGTTGTTGTTTTTGTAATACAAATTTGTAATAGTATTAGTCTTAGAACAAAATATTTTGTCAAATGTGTTGGAACATAATATGTGTTGCACTATTAATTAATGTGATATTTTGTTATTACAAAATTTGTGTTATTTTAGTTTTATTCTACTAGATAATTATGTGTATGTAACATATATAATTATGAAAATTGGTTAATTATGAAATGCTAGATATAGTTATAAAATGCTGGATATATTTTTTTATTTAATATTATAATTACGATAATTTGAAACGTTCATGATGGCTTTCAAAAGTATCCTTATTTGTTGTTATCAATAAAAATAATTATGACAAGTCAATTAACATTATTTACGTGGAGAAAAATGTTGCTTTATAAAAGTCATTATATGACGGATGCTATAGTGTTTCACGCAAAAACGTCATTTTATATTTTGTGGCAACCAGGTCTATAGCGGTACGCAAAAACACCACAAACGTATAAAGTGGCATTCGTAATCGATGCTATTTACAAAAAAAAATGTCACCACATATACACAATTTTTTGTAGTGATATTAATAACATATTTTCTCATATAAATCATGTCATTTCTCATAACACAAGATATAACATGAAGTGTCAATATAAAATCAAACATGCATGCTAGAAAACTTGAACACAAAAGACAATGGAAAAACACTAGATCATGGCAAATATCTTTTTGACCCATGCAAATACAAGTTTTTCATACACAAGAAAGATTAATGATGACAAACAAATGAAAAGACTATGTGCATATGCTTATATTCTTTTGAAAACTTTTGAGTGCTTAAATAAATTGTCTTCTAGATGACTTTATAAAAGAGAGTTCTTAATTATTTGTAAATTCTTCACATATGTAAAGTTAGTAATATTTTTATTTAGTATCCACTTGTTTAAGTATGAACCTTGTAAACAATTTTTTTTGTTGTATACTTATAGAGACTTTATATACTATGTCTAGAGATGTCCTGTGTACTTGTATTTAAATTCAAAGGAAGTTTAGTAGATAATTTAAAGAAACTTTATGTATTCTTAATGATCAAAAGACGATGAAAATACTTATGAGCATTGTCTATTTAGTAAAATTATTTGCCTTCGACATTGAAGAATTCGATATAATCTAAGTAAGAGGTGAACAATATAAAAGTAGCTATCCTAGTATCTTTCTATTGCTTATAATATGAAACTCTTGGTCATCACAAAAGTATTTTATTAAGTTTTTTGTGAAATATAAAACCCTCAAGTATCCCTACAAGCATTTAATAGCCTTATTAGAAAAACCTTCCAAGGCAATTTTAAAATTCTATTCAAGAAGGTTTGGAGATGACTTTAAGAAGGTTTGTAGAAGACATGAAAAGGAGGGCTTGGGTAGGATGTTAGTCATGGAGGAAGACATGATGGAATTTGAAGGACAAGGAGGAGGGATGTGGTCGTCAACACCTGATAAGGGTTTGTGTCAAGATGTTGTGTTTGAAGGAAGACGCGAGGGTTTGGAGGCCGACGATAAGATGAAGTTAGATGTGATCTGATCGTCCAAAGGCTGGATCAAGAAGAAGGAATGAAGAGAAGAGTTGAATTGGAAGTACAGAAGGAGCTAAAAGGGGTGGGTGAAGCAATTCCAATTAAGGGTTTATTTGGGAGGGAAATGTTTGGAGGAATAAAGGGAATACGAAATTATTATGATATTAATTAAATTAATAAAATAAAAACTAAATAATACAGTGATTGATTTAATTAATTGATTTTTTGTGATTATCAAACCAATAACTAAATTAGAAAAAAACTTTAGTCCCTTATTCACGAGGTTATAACTCATGGAGACTACAGTTTTCAATCACTAATTTTGAATATTATTTTTTTATTTTTCAAATAACATTTTTTTTCCTTTTTTAATTGACTTTTTGAAATATTTCTTCTAACTTGGAGTATCTACACAATAAAATTAAAAAAGTTATTCTTTTGTCAAATTATATCAAATATCAGTTAATTAAGCAACAAAATAATACTTTTGTATTTTGAAGTACGTGGCTTATGAACTGTATGTAGTTTTCGGTCGACTGAGTATTATGAGGGTAAATTGTATATTTGATATTTCCACTAAAAAAATTGATTTTTCAAACTAATTTATTTGGTTTTTAAAATGATAAATTAGTCACTAATTTAATTAAAAATTAATTTAGAATATAAGTAGTTAAAATCTTGACAATTAATTTTATATATCATTATTTTGAATTAATTTATTATTATTTTTATTTTATAATTATTTAACAACTAAAACTTAATTTAGTAATTATTTTAATCATAATTAACAATTATTTTATTTAGCAATTATAATTAGTGTTTAAATAATTTTTTTATAATATTTTATTCGATGATACTTTAATCATCTCAATTTGAATTAGTACGACGTATGACTTTGCTTAAGGATCATGAACAAGACTGAAATTTGTATCGATGATATAACTCAAAATTTCTAAGTCTATAACTCAAAATTTCATATTGTTGCTGGTTATAGATTTAATGTCAATTAATAGACGACATAAAAGTTCGATTTACAGGTGTTGTTGAATCAATTATATTGCTGATTCCTCCTGTTCTTATGATTAGTGTACCCACTCGCCATTTGGTGACGCGTGAGAGTCGCCAGGATAAATTTCCAAAGTGTGGAAGGGAACAGACCGGACCAGGAAAAGGTTTCGACAAATGTCCATCACTAAAGCTCCAACAACAGCCACCTTTTCCTCTGATATAAAAAACATTAACACCTTCATTCATCACATTCTTCACCTTAATCTATATATTATTCTTTTAAGGATTAGTTTCACAACATAACAGCATCATAATTAAGGTTTTTGACCTATTATTAATTCCTGACATGCATAGGGCTGGTCGATCAGCAGCTAGCACTGATCTCACTGTCTTAGCACAGTACTTGGAAAGCATAGAAAGAGAAGCTTCACCTTCTCAAAACCCTAGAAAGTTAAAAATAAAAGATGTGTCTCAAGGGTTACGAGAGAGAACCAACATCAGAATTATATATAAATACTTAAAAGGCCCTTCCTTTATTTTCGCTCCTCATTACACAGTCTTCTCTTCTTTCCTTCTCAATACTCACACTATTTCTCTCTCTAGCATGTTCATGTGATTCTCTCCGCTGTTACATATCTTCCAAAAAAAAACCAACTTTGCAAAAGAAAACTTAAGCTCCGAGAGTGAATCATGGTTTTTACTTCCATACCAGCTTCTTATTTTGATGCAGCCAACTGGCAGCAACAGGTAAATAACAGACACGGGTTTCTTCGATTTGTCCCCTCCTATGGCTTCTTTGTCCAAAGGCAAAAGATTTCAAAACATAAAACAAATATTCTTGTTACTTTTGCTTATGCCTCTTCTTGAATATACTGACATTTCATTCCCTTCCTTTATTTTATCATCATTTATTATGAAAAATGCTAGGTATTCTTTCTTTCAACACCCTCTCCTTCTAATTTTTTTCTTTATTATTATGATTCAAAATTTGTCTAATAAGACTTTATAAATATAAGGAATAAGGAAAAATCAGTAAACAACAAAAAAGGTGTTTAAAAAGTACAGTAGAGAATGTTATTAATATTTCTCTGATATGTTTAACCATTTCTCATTTTCTTTCTGCTTTTTGACGTTGTAGCAACCAAATAACCAGCCCAGAGGCACTGGTTCCACCTCTGGGCAGCTGCTTCCACCACCGCCACAGCCACCGTTTCCGCCTGCGATGCCGTCTCATGGAGAGGGCTCAATCAGGCCAGGATCCATGGCTGATAGGGCAAGGATGGCAAACATGCCAATGCCAGAGGTTGCACTCAAGTGTCCACGCTGCGAATCGACCAACACCAAATTTTGCTACTTCAACAACTACAGTCTCTCCCAGCCCCGCCACTTCTGCAAGACCTGCAGAAGGTACTGGACCAGAGGCGGCTCCCTAAGGACTGTCCCCGTCGGCGGAGGCTGCAGGAGGAACAAGCGGAGCAAAGGAAGCTGCGCTGGCGGCCGTGGCGGCGGCGGCGGCGGCGGCGGTTCCAACTCTCCCGCAAGCTCGGACTGCCAAACAGGAAGTGTCACTTCCACCAACTCGGTGTCTTCCAAGAGTGAGAGAATAGGGCTTGCACCCCAAATTCCACCGCTCAGATTCGTGCCTCCGTTGCATCAACTCGCTGAATTTGGAGATGGAGATATTGGCCTAAACTATGGCATCAGTTATGGCCCAATGGGGGGAGTAGGGGACTTGAGTTATCAAATTGGAGCAAGTGCTTTTGGTGGTGCCACTTCAATTTTCTCTGCACCTGGTTTGGACCAATGGAGAATGTCACAGCAGTTTCCCCTTCTGGCTTCCTTGGAAGGTTCTTCACCACCTTCTAGTTTATACCCTTTTGAAGGCAGTGCTGAGGTGAGTGGATATATGAGGCCAAAGGTTTCAACTTCTGGGATCATGACTCAGCTAGCTTCAGTGAAGATGGAAGATGGTAGGGAACCTAACTTGCCAACCCATTTCTTGGGGAACAATAATCCAGTGAGTGAACAATATTGGAGCAGTGCTACTCCTGCATCTTGGACTGATATTTCTGGCTTTAGCTCTTCTTCCACTACTACCAACCATCTATAGAGCCTGTCAAGAAGCTTCTGGTTTTGGTTATATGCATGGCTTCCATTTCCCTTATCTTGTTGGAGACAAATTTTAATCAAACTCCATAAATTTCCCAATCCCAATACGAAGAGTTTTGAACCTTGGAGGATATATAGCTAGAGTACTTTTCTCTTTAAGATTAAAAAGCTAGGGATGTTAGCTCCTTTTCTTTGAATCGTAATCTGTTCTACTATTTTGTTTTGTTTTCCATTTGATGTTTTGTGTTTCATTGTATGAGAAAGTTCAATATTGTTTTCTTTCTTGAAGTAGAATTGCGGTATCAAGTTTGAATCTAGGACCTCATCATATCTATTCAAACATAGGCTGACCCAACTGGGTTGTGAATGTTGAATATAGTAATTATGAATTCGAAATATATGGATATTATCAATATCGACCCTTCTCAGTGGTTAAAAATACTGTATGCTACAAATGAAAACCCGTTTACGTGTTCAAGATTGTTGGACTTAATTTGTTGAAATATTGTTGAAATTTTGTGGATATTGCGTTGATTTCAGTACATCTCTTTCCATCATGTTTTGGCTTGAGTGAGTTTATTGATGAATCTATGGTTTAGCTTTTTAAATTTTTCATTTATTGTTCATTTCAGCTTTAGAATCTTTTACTTGATGTTAATATACCACTATGTCCACACGAGTGTATGTGGTAATTCAGTTTTTAGTTAAAAATAAAATACATCCGAATCTAACATTAAAATTATCATGTCGACATTAAAAGTATCACGTGGTTCGATTTAGTTTGATTTAAAAATTAAAAAATTTTAAGCCAAACAAAACCAAATTTTACTGCTTTATTTTATTAATATATGTATTATATTATATATTGTGATATAAATACTAGATAATTCATAAGATTTATTTCTTATAAGTCTAGCAAATCTCCTTTTTCTCATTCAAGACTAACCTTCATAAGACAACTCTTTTACTACTTTATTCATACGTAAATATATTGTTACTCTCTTTTATCATGTATTTGTAGACATGGGTAAAATCACTAGTAGAAAAATGACATTTTACATCGGTTTTGGAAGATATTTTACGTCGTTTATGTAATCGACGTAGATGTAGACGATGTAGAAAGACTTAGACATATAACATCGGTTATGTAACCGCTGTAATATGTACGTCACTACTCGGTTGAAAATAAAAACCGACATCATATACCTAACTAATATAACTGAAAGAAGTGAATACTACGTCGGTTGGAGCTAGAATCGGTGTAGAAGAGGACTTTTTACATCGGTTGTAATCTAGAACTGATGTAAAAAGTCATCTATTACGTCGGTTGTAGCTTACAACCGACGTAAAAAGTCAATTTTTTTAAAAAAAAATAATGGGTTGGAAAATATCTAATAGATACAAGAAAACACCACAAAAAAATTCAGAATTTCTAGCAAGTATAGATAAGAGAAATAAAAGGCTACAATCTAAAAAAATATATGAAAAATAAAAAAAAAGAAAAAGAAACCCTAAATGATGGAATTTTGGAATTCTTAGAGGCCCAACCGACAATTAGGCAGGGGCATTGTTACCACATTTCGAACAATTTTCATTTCTAGAACGTCTCAATCTGAGCTCTCTATTAAAAGTTATGATCGTTTGAAGTTTTTTCGTCCTAAATTTTTCAAACTCTAAATCTATTATAAACCTATATAATATAAGAACTCTACCATCAAATATATACTAAATTAAGATGCTAATAAAAAATTTGGGTCAAAAATAAATTTCTAACTATTTTTAATGAATTCTACAAAATTGCTAACCTCTTGTACAGAGAAGAGGCAAGGGGTGTTGAATCAAGCATTCAACCTACGCACACCAAAGGAACATGGAAGAAGCCAAAAATAGAGCAAAACGAATCCTAGCAAAACCAGTGAACAACAAAGATGCAAATGAAAACCAGTAAGAAGAGAAAGCAACATCACGCAAAATACAAATGAAAACTAGTGAGAATAAAAACGGCACCACGCGAAGGTTGAGAGGAGAAGGCAACGAGAGGTTGAGAGGAGAAGGCAGTGAGGGTGAGGAGGAGGCAACAAGGGTGAGGAGGAGGAAGAGGCAGCCAGAGAAAGGTAAGGAGAAGGTGAAGGAGAAGAAAATATAAGCATAAGAGAAAAGTGATACCCAAGAGTTAATATCTCTCTTGAAATTTCTAATTTTAACTTGAGGGACATACTATATCGGTTGGGTCCCAACCGACGTAGTATCTGACCAAATTTTACCAAATTTTTTTCAAAATTCACTCACGCGCCAAAAGAGGATATTACGTCGGTTTGAAGGTCCCAATCGATGTAATATAGGCTACATACTACGTCGGTTGGCACCTCCCAACCGATGTAGTATCTTGAAATTTTTCAAATTTTGAATTTTTACTTTTTTCAGTCTTTTTTCCATTGGTTATGAGTGGCAATCGACATAGAACATGGTGTATTACGTCGGGTTTAAGTTAACTGACGTAATATCTCTTCAAATATTTACAAAAATACCACCACATTTTTGTTTACATCGATTCCGTTTTATCTGACGTTAGAATGCATTTTTTGTACTAGTGAATAGAAAACAATATAATAATATTTAAATAATTGATTTTCATTTGATTTGATTTGATGGATTCCAAAATTTTAAAGTGAATATGGATTAATTATGGAAAATGTATATTTTCAAATTGATTCAAAAATTTTAATATTAATGATTTTTATTTTTTTTCGATTTGATTCTGAATACTTCTAATTATGTCTTTCTATATTGGATAAACAATAATTTATTATTAAACTTCATTTTTCAATTTGAGTTGGTGTTAGTGACAAAAGGACTTTTGTAGCTAATACTTCAAAATATTCAAAATTAGTTAAGATTTAAATCTAGTTCTCAAAACTATAGAAACCTCAAACTAAAGGAATATATGTATTGGATAAACAATTATTTATTATTGACCTTTATTTTCCAATTTGACTCGATGTCTTTGGATACAGGAATCAAATTGTACTCGTTTAAACAGGAGAAGATCAAACAAGAATGAGACAAGAACCGAACCCATATAAGAGAATGACACCACCTTCAACCCAAAACCTTAAGTCATTGGATTTGTGTGTCTTCTTTTCTTATATGTTCCTCAATATTATATATTGTGATATAAATACTAGATAATTCAAAACATTTATTTCTTATAAGTCTAACAAATCTCCTTTTTCTCATTCAAGACTAACCTTCATAAGACAACTCTTTTACTACTTATTCATACGTAAATAGATTATTACTCACGTTATCATGTATTTTTAGATATGAGTGAAATCACTAGTAGAAAAATGACATTCTACGTCAGTTCTAGAAAATATTTTATGTCGTTTATGCAACTGACGTAGATGCAAGCGACGTAGAAAGTCTTTGATATACAATGTCGATTATGTAACCGCCATAATATGTACGTCACTACTCGGTTGAAAATAGAAACCGGCATCATATACCCAATTAATATAACTGAAAAAAGTGAATACTACGTCGGTTAGAGCTAGAACCGACGTAGAAGAAGACTTTTTACGTCAGTTGTAAGCTAGAACCGACGTAAAAAGTCATCTATTATGTCGGTTGTAGCTTACAACCGACGTAAAAAGTCATTTTAAAAAAAAATAATGGGTTGATAAATCTCTAATCGATATAAGAAAACACCACAAAAAAATTTAGAATTTTCTAGCAAGTATAGATAAGTGAAATAAAAGGCTACAATCTAAAAAAATAGATGAAAAATAACAAAAAAATAAAAAAGAAACCCTACACGATGGAATTTTGTTATTTCCAGAGGCTCAATCTATGGTTGGGCAAGGGCTTCGTTATCACATTTCACACAACTTTCATTTTTGGAGCGTCTCAATCCGAGCTCTCTATTAAAAGTTATGGTCATTTGAAGTTTTTTCGTCATGAACTTTTCAAACCCTGAATCTATTATAAACCTATATAATATAAGAACTCTACCATCAAATATATACTAAATTAAGATGCTGATAAAAAATTTGGGTCAAAAATAAATTTCTAACTATTTTTAATGAATTTTACAAAATTGTTAACTTCTTGTAAAGAGAAGAGGCAAGGGGTGTTGAACCAAGCATTCAACCTGCGCACACCTAACGAACATGGAAGAAGTCGAAAATGGAGCAAAACGAACCCTAGCAAAACTAGTGAACAACAAAGATGCAAATGAAAATCAGTGAGAAGAGAAAGCGGCACCACGCGAAATACAAATGAAAACTAGTGAAAATAAAAGCGGCACCACGCGAAGGTTGAGAGGAGAAGGCAGCGAGAGGTTGAGAAGAGAAGGCAGCGAGGGTGAGGAGGAGGCAACGAGGGTGAAGAGGAGGCAGCGAGGGTGAGGAGGAGGCAGCTAGGGTGAGGGTGAGGAAGAGGCAGCGAGGGAGAGGTAAGGAGAAGAAAATGTAAGCGTAAGAGAAAAGTAATACCCAAGAGTTAATACCCAAGAACGCCCAACCGACATAATATGTAACCAAATTTTCTTCAAATTTCAATCACGCGCCAAAAGAGGATATTATACGTCGGTTTGAAGGTCCCAAACGACGTAATATCGGCTACATACGATGTTGGTTGGCACCTCCCAACCGATGTAGTATCTTTTAAATTTTGAATTTTTACTATTTTCAGTCTTTTTTACATTGGTTAAAAGTGGCAACTGACGTAGAATATGGTATATTACATCGGGTTTGAGTTAACCGACGTAATATTTCTTCAAATATTTACAAAAATGCCACCACATTTTTGTTTATATCGATTTCATTTTATTCGACGTATTATCTTGACGTAGAATGCGTTCTTCGTACTAGTGAATAAAAAATGATATAATAATATTTAAATATTTGATTTTCATTTGATGGATTCCAAAAATTTTAAAGTGAACATGGCTTAATTATGGAAAATGTATATTTTTAAATTGATTCAAAAATTTCAATATTAGTGATTTTTAATTTTTTTTCGATTTGATCCTGACCACTTCTAATTATGTCTTTCTATATTGGATAAACAATAATTTATTATTAAACTTCATTTTTCAATTTGAGATGGTGTTAGTGACAAAAGGAATTTTGTAACTAATTACTTCAAAATATTTAAAATTAGTTAAGATTTAAATCTAATTCTCAAAACTATAGAAACCTCAAACTAAAGGAATATATATTGGATAAACAATTATTTATTATTGACCTTTACTTTCCAATTTGACTCGATGTCTTTGGATACAGGGATCAAATTGTACTCATTTAAACTGGAGAAGATCAAACAAGAATGAGATAAGAACCAAACCCATACAAGAGAATGACACCACCTTCAACCCAAAACCTTAAGTCATTGGGTTTGTGCATCCTCTTTTCTTATATGTTACTCAATTTTCTCATTTTCACTCAATATGGGACTTAGACTCACACTTAGTTATTTAACACTCATGTACCTATTTATTTTAAAATAATTAAAAGTAGTTAAATATTTTGAATCTAATTCTTAAAAATATATAGAAAACTCAAATTAAGAGGATATCTCACATTTTGGGTACTCGTTAAACTTTTGAGGCAAATTATACTTATGTTACAGATTTATAATTGGAAAACATTCGTATATGAGAGAGCAAAAAGAGATGTAAAGGAATGACAAAAAAATATCATTGGAAGAGTAACATGGCTCTTCAGTATTGGCTCTTACAAAAAAATTGTCTTTGCAACTAGTTTGCAAAACCAACTTTCTCATTACATAAAGAAAGAATCTTATTACTAAACAAATTTTTTTGTTAAACAAAAATTATATAGAAGAGTTCGAGTGAAATGTGTCAAAACTTGAATAAGTCATGAGATATAACTTATAAAAGATCCAAGAGATATGCAAGACTACATATAGAAAGGGTAAAACTTAAAGTGAATTTAAGAAGGAAATCTCAAAACAAATTTGAGAAATATTGATCTCTTCACTAAAGTCTTACCTAAAGAAGAATTTAAGAAAAAAGAATGTTGAAGTAGTTATTGTAGAGAGGGCCTCCAGAAACATATATAATAACATTGTTGATTAAAAAGAGAACATGGCAACATTGGTAGTAGTTAGGCAGCAACTTGGAGAGTTAAGGCAAATGTTGACTGTCATTTTAACACTATAGGATATCGTAGGTATTATGAAAGGCAAGAACACATTTGTAAAACATTTACTCTTTTGAACACTAGTAGAAAAACATTGTTTAACGTCATTGTATAAAGACGGTTAAAACTGAAAATGATGTTGTCAAAAATACGGTGGCTTTTTTTGTAAATAAATGAACATACATAACGTCAGTTGGACAAAAACCGACGTGGTGATATATATCCCACGTTGGTTAACATTCAAAACCGTCTTGGAAAAGACAGTAAAAATAAAAATTCAAAATTTTAAAAATTTAATTTGGCGGTTGATATATCACGTCGGTTAATACAAAAAAACCGATGTCATGTATAGGACGACGACGTCGGTTAGATAGTTCAACCGACGTCATACCCCCTGATAAATTGGAAAACAAATTAGGGTTGAACATAACGTTGGTTATGGGCTTAGAATCGACGCCATGCCCCCCTGATTTTGAAATTGGGATTTCTACAGGGTATATCACGTCGGTTCTCAGCCCACAATCGACGTGATATACCCTTTTTTAATCTTGCCTTGCTTTTTCACTTTGACTTTTCTTCTCCCTCCACTACACGCGCTGTCTCCCTTCACTGTTCCGACTTGCATTTGCTGCATTTTGTGCTCGTGAGGTTCTCTCTTCATCTCCATTTTATCGTTCGTCCTTCATTTTGGTTGAGAGCGTCATTTGAATGATGCCATTTTCATTTGAAGCTCCGTTCGAGGTAGCATTTCATTTCAAGCTTTTGGTAGTTCTATTCACTCGTTTTTAGTTTGTTTCTCATCCATTTTCGTTTGCTTATATTTTATTAACTTTTTCTTTGGGTTTGGTGGTTTTAGAAGTGTTCATTTGACTCATTTGGGTGTGTTCCTCCTTCTCTGTGTTTGGCGTCACCACTACTCTTCAAAAAGGTGTGTTTTTATCATCTTTGAAATGGAATAACAATGTGATTGAAATGACTATTTGTATGATTGGAATGCTTCTCCTGGATTTGAATGTTTTTTTCTGTATGTTTGATATATATGTTGTGCGTATGGTACTGAGTCTGTGGATGTTCGATCCCCGACAATTTGTATTTTGTTTGATCATACTTGTATGATTGAAATGCGTGTAAGATTGGAATGCTTGTCTGTATTGAAATATTACATGTTTATAGTTTGATATATAAGAAACGCGTTTGGGTATTGAGTCCGGGGATGTTCAATCCCCGACAATTTATATTTAATTTGGTCATTGAGTAATGTGTGTGAAAATCTTTCACTAAATGTAGTCATGGATCGAAGTTGGATACATGCAAGTTGAATCAGTGATGTGAATGAGAAAGGTGTTGAAGATTTTTTAGAATTTGCTAAACAGAATGGAGCATCAATAAATGGAAGATATTACTGTCCGTGTGTGAATTGTGTGAATGGAAAAAGACTACATATTGAGTTTATAGGAGAGCGATGGTTTCTTGAAGAACTATACAACGTGAACTTGGCATGGTAAAGTTCTAGACTTACCATATGTATCTAAGTAAGATCAGTGTGAAGATTCTAATATATATTCTAAAGATTGCATGGAAGACATGATTCGTGATATTGGAGAAAAGAGTTTCCACCAAGCCCATGTGTTTGATTCTTTGAAAGATGATTCACTAACAGAATTGTATCCCGGTTATTCAAGTTTTTCACGTTTGTCAGCAATATTATGATTATTTAATATGAAGGTAAGAAATGGGTGGATTGATAGAAGCTTTACTGAATTACTTGAATTTTTGTATGAAATACTTCCTCAAGGTAATACATTGCCGACCAAGAAGATATTGTGTCCAATAGGTATGGAGTACCAAAAAATACATGTTTGTCCAAATGATTGTATACTGTATAGAAAAGAATTCGAAGGATTGCATAAGTGTCCCAGATGAGGGGTATCAAGATATAAAGTAAAGGATGATGATGGGGATGAAGATGACATGAAAAAGGATCATCTGCAAAAGTATTGTGGTATCTTCCAATCATACCTCGATTAAAACGGTTTTACGCCAATGTTAACGATGCAAAGAGCTGGACATGGCATGCAAATGGAAGAAGATGTGGTGGGTTGTTACGGCATGTTGTCGATTCACCACAATGGAAGAAAATCGATTCTTTGTATCCTGAATTTGGAAGTGATCCAAGAATCTTAGACTTAGTCTTACAACTGATGGAATGAATCCATACGGTAATTTAAGTAGCAAACATACTTCATGGCCTGTTTTGCTATTTATTTACAATTTGCCGTATTGGTTGTACATGAAGAGAAAATATATGATGATGTCTATGATGATATCAAGACCAAGACAACCCGGAAATGACATAGATGTTTATCTAAGTCCTTTTATAGAAGACTTGAGATTGTTATGGGATGAAGTTGTTGAGATTTTTGATGCACATGAGAAGGCCAATTTCAATTTGCTAGCAATGTTATTTTACACGATTAATGATTTTCCAGCATATGAAACTCTGAGTGGTTATAGTGTCAAAGGACATCATGCTTGTCCGATATGTGAAGAGAACACAAGTTACCATCAGCTAAAATATGAGAGGAGTTACATTAGCCATCGAAAGGTTTTGAAACGTAACCACCCTTATCATAGGTTGAAAAAAGCTTTTAATAGTTGTCAGGAAGATAGGACTGCACCTCCACCCTTAACTAAAGATGAAGCGTATAACCGAGTGAGCAACATCGAAGTCAATTATGGGAAAACCGTCAAGCATAGTGGTGTGAGAAACATATGGAAGAAGAAATCGATATTCTTTGAACTTCCATATTGGTCGAAGTTAGATGTTAGACATTGTATAGATGTAATGCACGTGGAAAAGAATGTTTGTGATAGTATAATTAGGACATTGCTCAATATTAAAGGAAATAAAAAGACGAAATAAATGCTCGTAAGGATTTGGTTGAGATGGGTGTTCGCTTTGAGTTACAGCCCTAACCTCATGGTAAACGAACGTACTTGCCACCAGCATGTCAAACTTTGTCAAAATCTAAAAAGATCAATTTTTTAGGGTGTTTGCGAGTAGTTAAAGTACCACAAGGATACTCTTCAAATATCAAAAGCCTTGGCTCAATGGAAGATTTGAAACTTATTGGCTTAAAATCTCATGATTGTCATGTTCTAATGCAAGACCTTCTCCTAGTGGCTATTCGTGGAATTCTACTAAAAAATGTTAGACAAGTCATCACTCGTCTTGCCTATTCTTCAATGTTATTTGTAGGAAAGTAATTGATCCTACTAGGTTAGATGACTTAGAAAATAAAGCTATCATTCTCTTGTGTCAACTAGAGATGTATTTTCCACCTTCATTTTTTGATATCATGGTCCATTTAATTGTTCATCTGGTGAGAGAAATTAGAATATGTGGTCTGTGTTTTTACAATGGATGTACCCAATTGAGAGATGCATGAAGATATTCAAAGGGTATATGAAGAATCCATATAAACCATAAGCATCTTTTTGTTGAGAGATATATTGTAAAGCAAGCAATTGAGTTTTGTACCACGTATATGTTAGAAGTAGATGCTATATGCGTACTGAGGTCTCGGTATGAAGGAAGGCATGAAGGCAAAGGCACACGAGGTGTGAGGATAGTTCGAAAAGATCGACAACAGGTACTCCAAGCACACTTGTATATTTTGAACAATATTGATGATGCTCTTCCTTACATAGATGAACATAAAATGTTGTTAAAGATAATGAACCCACGTGCAAATGAGAAGTGGTTATTTAATGAACATAACAAGACGTTTTTGAAATATTTTAAACAAATAGTTCTTGAAAAGGATTGTGATGTTGATGAATTAAAATGGTTAGCACGAGGACCTAACTTTGATGTCATAACATGGTCTGGGTATGATATTAATAAATTCTCTTTTTACACAAACACTGAGGATCAAAAAAGTACAATGCAGAATAGCGGTGTGACACTTGAGGCCGAGTCAATGCACTTTGCTAGTTCAAAAGATAACAATCCTATGATGATTACAATAAGTTACTTTGGAGTGATAGAAGAAATATGGGAAGTTTCGGTATTTAAGTGTAAATGGGTTGATTGTAACACAGGAGTGCATGTTGATGACTTAGGTTTTACATAGGTTGATCTCACAAAGATAAGTTCTAAAGAAGATCCTTTCATAATGGCTTACCAAGCAAAACAAGTTTTTTATGTCAAAGATCCTTCTAACGAAAGGTGGTCAGTTGATATACAAGGGAGAACGAAATATGATGTTAATAACCATGATGACTCAATAGTCCAACATGTTGACAACTCATTTTCAAGACACTTACCTCCTATCAATGATGAAAATGATATTGATGAAGTACATGCTACACGGAGTGATCACAATAAAGGAATATGGGAAAACATTGTAACATTGCCAGAATGAACAAGTAATCTTTAATTATTTGTTGTTTTTATTTTAATTTGAACATTGATAACCTTCATTATACTCATTTTTGTAAGTTTTAATCTTAAGTTTGTGTTCTTTTTTGTAGGTCATGGCTGATTCATCAAGGAAGAGTAGAGAATCTACACGTTTGAGAGGTATTACTGCTACTCGAGTTGGTGGTTTCAGGGTCGCAGTTCAAATCGACCCTCAGACTGGTAGGGCTTCAGGGCCTAACGGTCTCTAGTTTTCTAGCTATTTGGGTATCTTAGCATGCACCAAAGTCTCTATTTTGCTTCCCACCTGGGATGATGTGACTGAAGCTGAGAAAAATATGATTTGGCAGGATCTTACTATAAGTAATTCACCCTTAAGCTTATTGAATTTAATGACTTGATTATTTTATTTTGCAGACAAACTTTGAGTTTGAAACCTCTTCAGTTACTAGAAAGAAAATTATGTCCAACATTGCTATTAAATGGAGAAATTTCAAGACCAACTTGACTAGTTGGTATGTTTTTGAAAAATACAAGGGAAAGTTCCCTTGTGAGAAATACTCTCTTGATGAAGACACTTGGAGACAATTTGTCCAATCTAGAGAGGATGAGTCTAGGCACGTTTGTTTTTTCCATCATAATTTCATTAAATGATATGGCTTGACAACAAAGTTTTTTATTGTGTAGGAGAAGAGGAAGAAAGCCCAGGACATTCAGCACATGAATGTCACCCCCCACTGGTTATCTCGGGGTGGAGGGTTATGATTTATTAGGAAAGAGGATGATGGAAGAGAAATTAAAAAGATTACAAGAAGCATCATCTTCAAATGATGTCATCTCTCCTCCATCCCCTCCTAGTCGCCATGAGAAATGGAAGATGGCTAGGACTAAACCTGGAGGGCAGATGACATCTCCACAGGCACTTGAGGTTGCCCAGCGGATTGTAAGTTAATAATAATTTAATCATCATATCTAATGTCTTATTATTGTACAATGTTGACATATTGAATTATTTTTTACAGGATTCTCTAGTGGAGCAGAACTCCCAGGGCAGTTTTGTCAATCAAGGAAGACAAGATATATTGACTACTGCTCTTGGGACCAAGGAACACCCCGATCGTGTGTGGACTGCTGGATATGGTGTTTGGGTGAGACAATATTTTGGTTCTGCTCCTCGTTCTAGCTCTTCTCAAAATGTAAATATAATGGATCAGATATCTCAACTTAAAGATGAATTGACGTCTCAAATACAAGAACAATTGGCGTCTCAAATTGAAGAAAGATTACGAGATAAATTAAGACAAGAGTTAAGAAGAGAATTTGATGAGAAGTTAGAATCCATGGGGATCTCACAGCAACACACTCCTTTGCAGGAAGGTGTAGTACTACCTACATATGGCAAAGCTAGCACAAAGGGGAGTTGTGCTGCTGAGGACAAGGAGGAAGACACAATCACTAATACGTCATATCAGTGTAAATTATTTGTTGAAGATCTTCCTCGATTGGTGGCCATTGGGAGAGTGTTTGTCACGTCTTCGACGCTCCATACAGTGCTACTTGGAGATGAATTTTCTAGAGTAGTCGTCGAAGAGGTTAGACAGGCAAATGCAGAGGTGCTTGTGCCCAAATAGAGGTTAGATTTGTGGGAGAGGCACCTGTACCTTTATTGTGTGGCCTACACGTATCCTACAACCCATTTTTAGAAGGCCTCGAGTATATTGTGAAGATTTCTCTTAAACTTATTTAAATTCAAACTTACTGCTATTTGAACTGATACATTTTGTTTATGTGTTACAGGACCGTGAGAGGAAACAGAAATCACCATCACTAGCTGGTAGTCCTAGGTGCACATGAGTCAGAAGTCAATCCACTTCAGGAATTTACTAAGATCTACCACGAGTACTTTAATAATCCCCTTGAAATTGAATGCGAAGCATCCATCTTTGGGGTGGACAATGCTGGTGTCGCTTGTACATATATATGCAAGACATCTTGGAAATAATTCAGGGGAACCAGATGTTAAAAACATTGCATGTATTCAGTTATGGATGATGTAAGTATATCTTTCTACATGTTATAAAATTTGACTTATTTCATCAACTACTATTACTAATATTGATTTTAATAATGCAGGTACATAAATAATTTAGTTTATAGCACAGGGAATCCAGATATTTATGGATTTCTTGAGTCACATCATATACAAAGGAGTGGCAATAAAAGGATTAACACTCAAAATTATATTCAAAGATGGATTTCCGAATCCAAAAAGAAAATTTACTTTACCCCTATTATCCATGCGTAAGTTTCAAATCTTTATATTTTCATCTTAAGTAATGTTGAGAATATGAGATTAATAGATTTCTTTTATTAGGTTTCATTGGCAACTGATGCTTGTGTGTCCCATAGATAACACAATTGTTTGGTTTTGTTCCCTACATAAGAAGGCAACTCCAAATATGAAACAAATAGTACAAATGTATCATTTAATTAACTTTAAATAATATATCACTCTTTTTTTGTATAATATGCAATTTATTAAACATATTGGATTTTAGTGCATTGACTTTGGATAATTATCTTGGATGTAGATCCACATCCTCCTCCCAAAACCTCCATTGGATATATCCTAAGGCATGTAATTCTAAATTTAATTCTAAAGTAAGTTTATTAAAATTAGCATTCAATTATTTGATTTAATGAAAGTGCAATAAGCAACAAGGAGGGTGGGAATGTGGATACTATATCATGCACTGGATGAGAATAATAGCACGTGCTAGTATCACAGATCCTTGGGAACGGGTAAGAACATGTCTTAAGTTTGTTCATATGTTAATTGATTTTCAAGTCTAACTCAAGTTTCTACATTTATTTCAGGTTTTTCAATATCAAGAGCCATTAGATAGCCAAACAATAGAAGAACTTCGAAAAGAATGGGCGAGATATTTCCTCCAAGTTAGAAGCAGTTTGTAGATATCTATAAAACTTCTTTTGTAGATTAGTTTATATATATGTACAATGTCACAACTTATATAAGTGTATATATGCATGTAAACATAATTCTCATTATGAATTGAACTGTTCTAGCTGGAAAATTATGTGTACTGTCAATTTGTTATGTAGGGATAATGGTTTCTAGATAATTCGTCTTTTATTTTAAAAAAATACACAACCTCAACGTTGGTTAAGGCAAAAACCGACATTGTATAGGCTATACAACGTCGATTTTGGTAACAGGCCAAAATTAAAATTCAAGGTCTGTACCACGTCGGTTTTGGCCCAAAACTGACGCTGTATACCTTATACAATGTCGACTTTTGCCTTAACCGACGTTGTGGTTGTTTCTCTACAACTCACTTCCACTTTTCTCAAATTGGTCTATGACGTCAGTGTTTGTGCTAAACCGACGTGGTGGGTGAATATTTGACGTCGGTTTTAAAATCAACGTCGTATTTGAATACTTTCAACGTTACCTGATTCAACGTTGGTGAGGGAACCGACATTTAAGGGGCTCCGAGAACCAACTCTAAAGACTTTTTTTCTACTGGTGATAATTTAATAAAATCAAAGTTAAATATTTTAAGTTGAATAAAAAGATACTCATCACCTATCTTCAATGATCTCGCTTAAATGATCTCACTCCTCGTAATAAATTTACATTTTCATCCAAAATCTTTCTCAACTCTTTTGAACCTATTCCTTTCTCCTTCTATCCTTCCTTGGTGGGAGAGTTCCATTTTCCAACACTTCTCACGTAATAAAGTTCATGCTTTTAAACTTCTTTACACAATGAAATTGATGTCTTTTTTTTTTTCTTTAAGTATCCTCTAATACCTTTCAAAATATAAATTTAAGGTAAAAATATCATTTACCACGTAAGCAAGCATTATCTCATCCCGGTTGTCAAGTATATTTTCGTGAAGTAAATAGTAATTAGATTCAGGCGACTATTTGATATATTCTTTTAACAAGCAGTGACAATACATCAAGCCCCCAAAAAGCAGAGTCTAACAATCACTTGAAAAGACAGTGATTGCCATACTGTTACGAATGTGATGAAGACCGGAACATTTTAGTTGTATCAATGAATTGAATAAGGTAAATATTCGACTGCAATTCCTATACATTCAGGACCCGTACATTGTGAAAGAAAATCATTGTGATGTTACATCATGCGCAGCCAAACATGCTAGAGGCAGTTTCACTGCGGAAATTGTCGTGTTTCGAGAAACTTTTGTTTTTATTATTCATGCACCAATAAATATATGTTGCAACGAAGATAAAATTCTCAGATTTGAATTATATAGTATTTTTATAACCTACAACGTATCTGCCTTGGATATAGAAAGTTCCAACATTCCATGGAGAATATATTAAAGGTTTACATCATTAAAATTTTATATTGTTTTTTACATTAGAATAAAGTCAGGTAGCTGAATGGAGGTGATGCTTTATGTATATCATGTTGTTTGACTCCCTTTATTATCCTTTGAATATGGTATAATATAGGGTGTCCGTCGACAGAGGCTACATCTTACTCTAGCTTGTGCAGTAGAGAAATATGTGCCTTTCAGAGAGTGGTAGATTTTTGTCACCCTTTTGGTTTTCCTACTACATTTCAAGAAAGGTAAAAAATGGAGAGTTGGTCCATTTCTCCATTTCTCACATGATTTGTGGATTCACAGTGAGAACCTCTAACGTCTCTTTTCTCGTGCTTGTACCTGGTAGCACCGAATAAGGAAAATTTGTAGCTTATATAGGGAAGATATATGATATGATAATAGGAAAAAGATAATATAATTTGAGAAAGATTGAACTATTTGAGTTTGAATTGATTGTAATAGCACCTAAACCCAACTTTAGTTAGGAATATGCTTCTCTCTCCTCATTTGATATTTTAAAAACCTTTTGGAAGAGTTGTTATGTCTGTCTGAAATTTCTTGTGTCACTTTGAAATTTATTGTCAGTTTTTTACAAGATAACATGTAAAACTAATATATTTAAAGAAGAGTATTATCTCACTTGGAGGGGATTTTCCATGAGATATTTGACAAAATGTTTTCCTTCCTTTTTTTTTATCTCTCTAAGAAAAATGATTTGGAACACGGTTTATACATGACTTGATTTCAAAAGTATTACTTAGTAATTCTTCTGTCAATTTTATCAAGTTTGGATGTCTGTAAAAATGTAAAAAATAAAAATAAAAATGTTGTCCTATTCGTCATCTTTTCTAGTATGATGCGTAACAATATCGTGCTTTCGGAGTGTCTCTTTTTGTAATTATTGGAATCTTATATGTAATAAAGATAAGATAATAGAAATAATGATTCAAGGCTAAGCAAAACAATGTTCAATGGTTCTTTTCTTAATTAGTGTTTCTAATCCCATACCTTGTCTATATTTTAAACATGTATGAATTTCGTACATCGGTTAGGGTATTCATGTACTATTATAAAAAATAAAGAGATTAATAAAAATTAATAAAGGATATAAAAATGAAAATATTCTTTCTGTATTTTTTATATTTCATCAAAAATAGAGAACTGAATATATATAAGTACTGTACTCATTCTAGATATAGTTAAATAAAGAAAACAAAAATAAAATTATTACAATCTGATAACGTCATCAAAACAAATAAACATAATTGATGATGATTTGATTCTACGATAAAGACAAAATCACATAATTAGTTTCTTTGTATAAGTCTTTTATCTATATCCTCTAAAATGTCCTCCTTTAGCCGAAAAAAAAAAGTCTTTCCTTAATAAAACAATTCGTTTAATTATCATTTATTTGGTCAAATTAGAAGTATGATTTTGTTTTTATCAAAAATTTTAGTCTTTTAAAATATATTATTATTGTAGATCCATTTCATATCCTTTTATAAAAACTTAATAAATAAATTAAATTAAATTTTAACTAAATAAATTATATTTGTAATTGTTAAGCTTTGATTGAGCAACGTGGATTATTATATTTTTTTTCATCTTGTCAATTTTAACCTAAAAATATAAAATTAATTATTCATCCAGTTTTCATAAATCAGATGCAGATAGATTTGTGTTAGAGAGAAGAGAGAATGATTTATAAATAATATGTTAATGTACTTACCATTATCATTGTGTAAGAGTGCAAGAGACTATAAAGTACTTTGCCTAATTTTTTGGCGTAGAATAAGCATCAAAAGACGCCTCAATGATCATTCTAATCCATAGAGAAAAGCCTAAAGATGTAGACATTCTTCGAGATTAGGGGTGTGTATGCCAAAATTTTCCAACGTCTATCCTAAACCCAACAAAGAGTTATTCTAATTTCATTGTTATTCTATTTAATTTGACTGGAGAATATTCTTATATAGTTTAATTCCTGCTAAAACGTACTAATTATTCCTGCGGTAGAATAATTTAGCTTAAAATAACCATTCATTTGTCCTTTGGTTTCTGAATTTCTTTCGTATACTCTTATTCTAAACTCAAATGATTTGTCCTAAATAATAATAAAAATAAAAAAAAATAAAAAAAATAATAATAATAATAATAATAATAATAATAATCTATATATCTTTAAAAAAAATATTTATCTACATTATATTTGTTTTATGATTTCTCATGCATAACTTTTGGTGATACTTAAAAAGGAATTTTTTTTAATAAATAAATTTTTTCGTGAAATTTGATCAATACAGTGGTAGATTTTTTATATTTTGAAATACTTTGTTTTTACAAACATTACTTCAATATTATGAAGTTTATGAAAAAAAAAGTATAGCAAATAAATAGAAAAGGTTCATAAAGTATGAAAAATTCTAATAATAATTATTTAAATAAAAAAATAAAATAATTAGAATATTTAATCCAAGAAAACACAGTTTAAATTTAATAACGGTCTAAATGATCGAGCTTCTAGGTATTGGTATTACGTATAACTAATTTTTATTATACTTAATTTCTTACACTAATCTCATCCTTCTTTATTATTACATTATTTATCATTTCAAAATTTTCTTTTTTCGTCTTATATTCGAACGATGGTTTATAGGAGAGTCAAGGTATACTAATGGGAAAATGTTAAAATATCGAACCATTTTTTGAGACATGATGTAAAGAACGGAAGAATAAAAAAAAAATACAAAATGTAAAGAACGGAAGAATAAAAAAAAAATACAAAAATTGGACAGAAAAAAAGCATATAAAATGATAATCAAACAAATGGATAAACTATGTAAGGCTGTTTCAGAGTAGTCAGAAATCTCAAATTTAAACATTTGAAATACAATTACTAAAACATTGTCATAAACTATAATCTACCTGTTTGCATCAAAACTGATAATACAGATGTGTGGTACGAGAAGAAAACGAAGAGCGATTAGTTTTGTAAAGTTGTGAAAGAATGTCTGCCATTGGAAGCATAGTCAAAGCACAGAGATTTTAGCAATCTTTAAGTTAACAGTGTCACTGCCACAAACACAGGGACACAAACTGCAATGCCATAGAATAGAATGTCCATTTTCTGACCATTTCGCAGATATTCACGCGAGTGAGCGCGTGTTTGTCCGAAGTCGCAAAAGAGGACAAGCCATTGCTTTGTCAGTATGTTGGACCATAGGCAGCGCACTTCGGTCCCAGTGATTTGATCCTACTGCACGCTCTTCCATGCTGCATGGGAATTTGTAGCTTTGAACATTCTAAATTCTGAATTTCTGAGCAATTTTCATGTCTTTAAATCGCATGGTGTGTGGCACTGTTTCTTTTTATCAGTGGTTTGCGTCCAACATTGGAGTAACGGATCTCGATGCACTTCATTCGTCTACAGACATTACTGTTTTCCTTTTTTCTTTTCTTATTCAGTCATGTATGGTACTTGAAGGCAGTTTACAAGGTTGGAATTCAGGGTGGGTTTGGTAGAGTATTAAGGTTGTGTTTATATATAGAGAAAAATTAATTGAAAAAAATTGTTGAGTAGAAATTTGTGAGAAATAGTAAAAGTATTTTTGAAAAAGTTATGAATTTAATTAATTTAATGGAAGGTATGAAATTTATAACAAAAATATATATTTTAGTTATTTTGAATCCTAACAAAGAAAGTTTAATTAATTAATAGTAATATTTTAGGTTATGGACATTGTGCAAGTTAAACATATTTAATTGATTATTATAAAATTAAAATTGATTAAAATACAGTATAGATATTTATGCATAATATGTAGTCATATTACGTCGGTTGGATAGTTGGGAGATCCAATCGGCATAGTATCTCCCACGCAACGCGTGAGTGAATTTTGAGAATTTTTTTTTTAAATTTAGCCAGATACTACGTCGGTTGGGTAGTATCTCTCTCGATTTAAAATTAGAGATTTATCCCAACCGACGTAGTATCTCCCTCGATTTAAAATTAGAGATTTATAGTACTCTCGTGCTTTACTCTTATGTTTCATTCTCTTTCACTTAGCCCTTTGGCTTTGCCTTCTCCTTCCTTATTGTGCGTGTCATTGTGTCATTACTTCAATCACTCCACCAATTCCGTTCACTCTTCAAGTTTGGTTTGCAGCACTCCTTAACTTGACATTTTTGATTCGCGTTTTGGGTGGATTCGCTCTGCGGTTTCACTCTCACTGGTACATTTTTAGTTTGTATCCTTCGATTTCACATATTTATACTTGCTAGAAAAATCTAAAATTTTTTGTGGTATTTTCTTGTATCGATTAGAGATTTATCAACCCATTAAATTTAAAAAAAAATACTTTTTACGTTGGTTGTAAGCTACAACCGATGTAATAGAGCACTTTCTACATCGGTTGTAGCTCAAAACCGACGTAAAAAGTTCTTTATTACATCGGTTGTAGCTTACAACCGATGTAGTATCCACGTCGTACGCTGTAATTTAGTTATTTTAGTTGGGTATATGATGTCGGTTTCTATTTTCAACCAACGTCAAGAATCTTTTACGTGGCCAACACCTACGTCGGTTCAAAAACTGACATAAAAAGTCTTCCAAAATTGATATAGAAGGTCATCTTTCTACTAGTGCGAATTCTACTTCTATACTACTCGATCTTCTTTACCTTGTGTTATATCTAAAAAACAAACCACCAATATTTATTCAGTGCCACTTAATTGTTCCATTTTGCTTACCATGCATATCGCAAGACAAGCGAAAGGAAAAACTAGAGTGAAAATGGTTGAAAGAATAATTGATTGGTAGTGTGAAAGTGTGTAAAAATTATAAAAATAAGGATAGTTCTCACATGTTTATTTCCGACTTTTTGCCCATTTTGGAGTACTTTTCAACTTTAATTCCTAAAATAGGTAGAAAAAATTTATTTATCAAAATGGACAAGTTTTGCTAGCTAGATAGACATAATTTCAAACTGGTCAAAATAAAAGTGACATGCTGACGATTTCAATTAATGACATTAATTAAAATCATTTCTCTCTCTGCAATCATTTTTTAATTATTTCATATTATGATGGTTAAGTTTAACAATTAATAATAAAAAATAATAATCATTATATAATAATAATTAACAAAACTATAACATAATATGAATTTAATAATTATTTTTATTATTTTTAAATTAAAATAAAATAACATAATAATAATAATAATTAATAATAAGTGAATTCAATAATAATAATTATTTTTTAAATTAAATTTATATGAAATTATTCTTATTATTATTATCATTATGTTATTTTATTTTAATTTAAAATAAATTTGTATCTCTTAATATGAATTATACTTTTTATTATTATCATTATGTTATTTTGTTTTAATTTAAAATAAATTTGTATGTCTTAATTTTTTATTACAATTTTGTTAATTATTATTAATTTTTTTGTTAATTATTAAAGTAAAAAACATAGTGTTAAATAATTAACAAATTATTTGTTAATTATTATTAATAATGATTATTATTTATTTTGTTAATTGTTAAACTTAAGGATCACAGTATCAAATAATTTAAAAAAATATTGAAGAGAGAGAAACAATTTTAATTAATGACAATGATTGAAGAGAGTGAAACAATTTTAATTAATGTCATTAATTGAAATTGCTAGTATGCCACTTTTATTTTGACCAGAACTTATGTCTATCTAGTTGGCAGAATTTGGGTAAATAAATTTTTTTCTATCCATTTTGGGAATTAAAATTGCAAAGTACACCAAAATAAAAAAAAAAAACCTTTATTTCCTTCCTAAAAAGTGAAAAAGTATTATGAGAAATTTGCTTATTACCGATGATTAAATAGGTTTTTTTTGGAATAAATTATCCACAAACAAATTCTTTGGTAATTTCAGTTTTTATGAAAGGTACGGAAGAATTTTATAATAGGTGATTGTTAACGAATTTTCAGCAAATGTACTGAGTCCTCAAGTAATATAATAAGTAAGAAGAGTATCGGAAGCAAGTGTACTGAGTCCTCAAGTAATATATATAATAAGTAAGAAGAGTATCGGATCCACAGGGAACGGAATTTGATTGAAAACTGAATATGTATCAATGTATGGTGAATAAAAACAAGTAATAATAATGATTTTGTTTGGGAAATTTAAAGAACCTAACAATAAAACAATTAATAATAAAAGTGATAAAATCAATAATAATAAAGGCCTTGGGATTGGGATTGAATAATAATACTTTTCTTTGTGTACACTCTTAACCTAATTCAATGTAATTACTTCCAATTACAATTTGTGAAAATAAAAGCCTTTTCAACTTGATTCCTCTAGCATTGAATTTCATAAACCAAATTACCTAGCTTCTATCCCTAGTTATTAGAATAATTTAATCAGCATTAAGATTAGTTCTGATAAACAGTCACCGCACTATAATCCATCCCTGAACTTATACATGCAGTGCATTTACGTAGTTCTGATTTCAAAAAGTGTTTTCAGTCAAATTAAGAAATCTAAAATAAATCAAAGTAAGAATGAAATGTAAAACAAAGGTATTGAATTAAATGAAATCAAACTAAGATCAAGAGTGCATTTGAAGAAGAGAATTTACATTTAATCCCAAGAGTGAGAGACTTAGCTACGCATGGTAGCCATGAAATTACAAAAGAAAAAGAAAAGAATAAGCTTGATGACGGTGGCGGCCTCCAACAAGTATCCAAGGACGAGAGAAGGTGAATGATGGATGATGAGTGGTGCCCTTTACGTTTGCCCTCCATCCTTTTTATAGCTTTCGCCTCCTCAATTAGGTCATCGCGCAGCAGTTATTTCGTGAATCATGCCCTCAGTAATGCGGACCTTCTTAATTTAGGGTTTCACACATGCTGGTCTTTAAGTGAGTTTTAGCCCAAGCTGCTCATTTAGCTTAAGCGAAAAGTCACTTAAACTCTTCTTTTCTGCTACTCTTTTCCATTCAGCGCCGCTTCTTCTGCTCTCTTTGGATTAAACCTAATTCTCAACAGATTTTCTCTCTCCATAATCGAACACATTAAATTGAAAAATAACTAATAAAATAAAAAAGAATCAAATCTAAACTGAATTAGCAACAAAATCAACCTAAATAATAACAAAATCAACCATAAAATCTCTAAAAATTAACTAAAAATCAACGCTTATTAGTGGTGATATTTTGACATCATTATTCATTCTCCATACCCATTTAATACTTATATATTATTATTTTATTAATATATAATATTTTATTAACAAAAATCAGTATGAATAGAAGTATATTGTGGATAATAGTGTTAAACTAGCATTTTCTTTTTATAATTTTTTTTCTAATTATCAATACACATATTAGGGGTGTTTTAATTTAAAAAAAAATTATGTACATTCTTAGCCCTTCACCCAATGAGTTCTATCTATAAAATTCTCTCCTTGGATGAAACTAGCTACTGATAAGTTGAGCCATAAAATTTTCCGAGAACCAACAATGTATAATACGTTACAATAAAAACAGGGATCCATCATATGATTCATTAATACCAAAACTGAAGAATACGGCATCCCTTTCGCAAACATATATTCTAAATATCTTTTCCGTCCATGAAAACGTCTTCTGATACGTTTTGAATATGCTTTTAAATTTAAGTTAAATTATTAAATGGCATATCTGAAAATAATTTATTAACTCTTAAAAAAATGTTGAATATCTTTATTGAAACACTTTACATATTTTGCAAGATAATTGATGACAAATGATCTCACGGTGATTGTCTTCTTATTGAAAAAGGTTTTTAAAAGGTTTTCGTAAAACAATTTGTGAAAGATAGTCAAAATTTATAATAGACTAAACAAATAAGTATTAAGTTTTTATATTAGATTATTCCAATACTAGGCACATCCAATTCTTCTTTCTATGAATGATAAATGATTATTATGAAAATAAAGATATGATCAAAGATGAGCATAGAATATGAGAGGATATGAGAATAAAAATATTCTCTCTATTTTTCTGTGTATTGATCTAAAACAAAGAACTGAATATATACAAATAATATACCCATCCTATTCTAGGTATAGCTGTGTAGCTAAAGGAAGAAAATAAATAAAAATATTATAACCTGATACTATCATAAAAACACAAAATAAACAAAATTAATGATAATTTGATTCTAGTCATAAAAACAAAATCAAATAATTAATATTTCTTTCCTTCTATCAATTTTTGATCTTGTCATAAAGAAAAAATCACAGAATTGATATTCTTTTAGAAGTTTTGGATCAATATCTTCTAAAAATGGTTCTAATGATAAATACGGTTACAAGTATTCTTATTTCACTTGTAGTTTTTTATGTATATTAAATAAGAATGACTTACTTTCTTATTGATCTTCTATTGTATGTCATAATTGTAACCGGAGTTGGTAGCCATTTAGTTGATCTTCTATTGTATGTCATAAATTGTAACCGGAGTTGGTAGCCATTTAGTTGTTATGGATTTTTGCTTGACGTGCTTTAATGTTTCTTGAATTATGAATATTCTTTCTATATATTGACAATACTATTTTAAGCATACAACAACATAAAATAGGTATATTATGTTAGAGTCTTTACTGGAATTTGTGAGTTAACATGTTGATGGTTTCTAGTCTAACAGATTCAAACTAAATTAACATAATATTACAGAGCTTTGTCTTGAGCCTTTCATCTTCTATTGTATGAGCTTTAATAAGAGCATTATCTTGGAGTTTGTATGTCATAAGATTATTTGATGACTTAGATAAGTTTGAGCTTCTTATAAGTATGTAATTTTTCTTGATGAAAATGTTTGAAATCGAGATATTAGTTTACTAAAAATAAATATTATTTGTTATAATCAAAATCAAGTGTCATCTAGATTTCTTTTGATGGAAACTACCTAGCCACAAAACCATATTGACTACGAGGATAGAAGAAGATGAAGTTTCAAAGAAGAGGATTCTACATTAGAAGAGTAGAAATACTAGAATTTTCTTCTTTCTTCTTAAATTGTATAGTATATCTTTCCCTTGCATTTCTTGTAGGATTTTGTAGAGACATAAGTCGTCTCCTTTGTTCCTTAATTACAATCTCAATATGGGCTTAAAAAGTTAGCCAAAAGCCCTAGAGAAAATGATTAACTTCATCCAAGGAGAAGAGACATAAAGCATGGAGTCCCACATCAAGTAGCATAACTATAAAATAGGATAAAATAAGGCTCTAACTTTAGGCGCTCGTGTGTATGACGTCCCTAACTCGTTAGTCTCACATTTTTTGTGTCATGAAGGCCAAATGGCTAACATTTATATAAGATCCCTTATTCAACGTACAACTTACCCTTTGATTGAATGGAAATTGAATTATAGCATTATGCATTATTCTTGTTGTCTTGGGTAGCATATGAGAGTAATATTTTCCTAGTTCTCCTTCAACAATCATTATTTGGAAGAGCAATCCAATTTTCTTAAGAAACTTGGGAAAGTTTTAAAATTTTTCGTCCACTTCTAGAAGATGCTCCCATCAAATGGCACCTGAGTTAGGCATGAAGGTTTTCAAGGAATAAGTCATTCTTCTTCATTTTTTGTCTTAGTTTATGTCTTGTTCATATTTCCTTTGAGTTTAGGTTAGTTTAATTTATTTATACGTTACATGTTTAATTATCTTTTAATTGATTCAATTTTTTCCCACTTGCCTTGAATAAATTGCATGTTCTAACATGATACAAATAATAATATAATGAGGCCCAAAAATAAAAATTCACAGACCATTGAAAAAGTGAAGAGGAGCACTAGAATGAGCCAACAACCCAAGTGGCTAGAGAATTATACCTGCTGAAGGGCAGGAGAAGAGACAGTGTGTGGAATGTGAGTTCTCCTCTCCTCTGTTATTGAGTTCTTCTCTTTTCTGTTATTCTAATTTCTTCCAGCATCATTGCTTATTGTGATTCTCATTTCCAGGTGATATCAGAGATTCAGAAGAAGGATCAAATACTGATTGCTATAATACTTTTCGTTATTCCTTAGTTGTTGTTATAGAAACTGGTTTTATTCAAAGAACATATATGAACAATATTGCACACATACTGTTTGTTGGTATTTCTTGTTGATTTAGATACAGATCGTATCATTGGTGCTTTCATCAAGTTACTTATAGTTGACAACACAAGAATGAAAGAGATACAAGGAGAACTGAAACGCATTTCAGAAACTCTGGGTTTACATCATGATCAGTTTATACAAATGGATCAACGATTTGACAAGATTGATCAGCAATTGCAGGAGTTGCACCAACTATTCCTGAAATCTCAGAAGGACTCTTCAGCACAGCCTTCCACTTCAATTGTTTCTCATCCTCGCTCTATGAAGCTGGATTTTCCATGGTTCACTAACACTCTCGATGAGCAGAAAGTGGTAACTGATTGGCCATCGTTGTCCACAACCATTCAAATCCAGTTTGGCCCATCTCAATTTGATAATCCTCGTTCAGATCTGTTCAAGCTAAAGCAATCCTCTACAGTGGCAGACTATTATGCTTCCTTCGCCGAGTTAGCTAATCAGTCATATGGGTTAGATGATTATGTATTGCTTGATTGTTTTATTAGTGGATTAATACCTGAATTAAAGCGTGAAGTGATATCCCGAGCCCCTCACTCAATACTCCAGGCTATGTCATTTGCTAAACTCTTTGAGGAAAAATTTCAACCATCATCCCTAGCTCCTAAACACAGAATTGCTTACTTCCCAACCAAATCACTTACACAAAATATTTCTAAACTTTCATTAACAACAAACACAAACCCACCTATAAACACAAATCCACCACCATTATTTTCTACACCATCAAAACCCAACAACTTAAAGCGTTTAACCCCAGCTGACATTCAATTCTGTCGAGAAAAAGGGATTTGTTTTACTTGTGATGAGAAGTATTCCCCTAATCATGAGTGTGTTAATAAACACTATTTCTTACTCCCATATGAGGATGAAATACCTCCGGAGCCAGACCCAAATATACAGAGCCAACAGATTGTCCAAAATCAGTATGAGGAATTTGATCAGATACCTCATTTATCATACAATGTCATGAAAAGTACCACGATGAGAGGCACAATTAGATTCACAAGATTTATCCAAGACCATAAGATTCAAACCCTTATTGATGGAGGGAGTTCTGATAATTTCATCCAACCTAGAGTGGCTAAATTTCTACACCTACCCATCTATCATACCCCACGATTACAAGTGTTGGTGGGCACTGGAGAGCAATTGGAATGTGAAGGTGAAGTCCAGAATATCTTAGTCCAAATCCAGGGTCATCCTTTGTATATTTCAGCCCATGTTCTACCTATCGCTGCAGCTGAATTGGTTCTTGGAAGTCAATGGTTGGCAACTTTTGATACTCATTTAGTGAATTTTAAAGAATGCTTCCTCACTTTTTACAACAATGGAGAACTTATCACTTTACATGGAGAAACCTCAAATCTGCTTATCCTAGCTCAGTTTCATCAACTCACCCACTTACAAGCCACAAACTCTATAGCGGAATTATATGTCATTTAAATTCAAACACCTGAAGTTTCAACCCACTATTTGTTGGAATTTCCAATATCCATGGAGCCTGAATTGGCTATGAGTATACATCAATATAAGAATGTTTTTGAGAAACCTCATGGGTTACCACCAATACAGTCTCATGACCATACCATCCCATTAATGTTTGGCAGTGCCCCTGTGAAAGTTCGACCTTATCCTTATCCTCATAGTCAGAAAACTGAGATTGAACATATTAATGCTGAAATGTTATCGGAGGGTATCATACAACCTAGTTCAAGTCCATTCTCCATTCTCCTCACTCGTGCTACTTGTCAAACAGAAGGATGGAACATGGCGTTTTTGCATCGATTATAGGGCCCTTAATGCAGTCATTATTAAGGATTCTTTTCTTATGCCCACAGTGGATGAATTACTTGATGAATTGTTTGGAGCACAACATTTCTCAAAACTGGATTTACATTGAGGGTATCATCAGATTCTTATTTCTCTGGAGGATCACTACAAGACAGCTTTTGGCACTTACCAAGGGTTGTATGAATGGATAGTAATGCCATTTGGCTTGAGTAATGCACCTGCCACTTTTCAAGCCCTAATGAATTCAGTTTTTGCAGAATTTTTATGCAAATTTGTCCTTGTTTTCTTTGATGACATTTTAATCTACAATACAACATGGAATACACATATCCAGCACCTTTCTTTGGTCTTATGCACCATGCAAAGACATTCCTTATTTGCCAAACTCTCCAAATGCTCTTTTGGGCAAACCCAAATTGATTATGTGGGACATGTTGTATCACGGGATGGAGTTAAAGTTGATGAAACCAAGATACAAGCAATTAAACAATGGGTTGTACCAACTTCAATGAAGCAACTGCGAGCGTTTTTGGGATTAGTAAGTTACCATCGCAAGTTTATTTGGAACTTTGCCATGTTGGCTGCCCCTCTCACTGATTTGTTAAAGAAAGATGTTTTTCATTGGTCTACAAAATCTCAACAGGCATTAGATTCACTCAAGACAACACTTACTCACACATCTGTGTCGGCACTTCCTAATTTTGTCAAACCTTTTATCCCTGTTACTTTACTCAATGATGACAAAGGACCAATACTTCAACCATCAAATATATTGGACAGATACAAGATTAAAAGAAATGGTATTTGGTTGTCAGAGGTACTCATTCAGTGGAAAGAATTGCTTGAGAAAGAAGCTACATGGGAAGGGAAGCATGAAATTCAACGACTTTATCCTTACTTTGACCTTGAGGACAATGTCAATTTCAATGGAGGAGGTATTGATACAAATAATAATATAATGAGGCTTGAAAATAAAAATTCACAGACCATGGAAAAAGTGAAGAGGAGCACTAAAATGGGCCAATGGCCCAAGTGGCTAGAGAATTATACCTGCTGAAGGGCACGAGAAGAGACAATGTGTGGAATGTGAGTTCTCCTCTCCTCTGTTATTGAGTTCTTCATTCTCTCATCTGTTATTCTAATCTCTTCCAGCATCATTGCTTATTGTGATTCTCATTTCCAGGTGATATCAGAGATTCAGAAGAAGGATCAAATACTGATTGCTATAATACTTTTCGTTATTCCTTAGTTGCTGTTATAGAAACTGGTTTTATTCAAAGAACATATATGAACAATATTGCACACATACTGCTTGTTGGTATTTCTTGTTGATTTTAGATACAGATCATATCATAACACTACAATAAATTATGCATTCACTCATGGAATATTACCCACGAACACATGTACATTAGTAAAAAATCATTACTGATGGAAATTTACCAAAGATACTAACAGTTGTAGATTTTATAATGTTCTTTGCTTATCCTTTAGTAATATCTATTAGATTCACTGGTAAATCGAGCATGAACAGTATTTTTGTGTGTTAGGTTCTTTGTGAGTGTTGATTTGTGGGCAATGTTCATTGTTGTTAATATGTCAGTAATATCTATCGGTAAATTGAGTGTCAAAGAGGGAGACCCGCATTTTTGGGTGTTGGGTTCTTCGTGTGTGCTGATCTGTTTAAAAAAACCATCAGTAATGTTCAGTAATGTTCATAATTGCAGATCCATCTGTGAATTGAGCACCAAATAGGGGGAGCCTTATTTTTGGGTGTTGAGATTTTATCTGTTTCCTTCGATAATGTTCATTGTTTTTCATTGATCAATAATCTATCGGTAAATTGAGCAACAAATAGGGAGACCCTAATTTTTGGGTGTTGGGTGTTTCAAATGTGTGGATTTGTCGTTAAAATCTGTTGGTAATATTAATTGTTGTTGATCCATCAGTAAAATCCGTCGATAATAGATATCATAGAAAAAATAGAACTAAAATGTCTTTCCCAAATCTGTTTGTGAATTTTTCAAAAACCTTCTTCAAAGCCTTAATTGCGAAATCCTCGTCAAAGTGGCCAAAATTGGTGCAGTCAACGAAACAATTGGTGAAACCCTGACTGGCAAGCTAAATGGCGCCATTGTTGTAGTTTATTTTTTATTGCAGTGACTTCATTATAATGAGTTGTTTTTATGTAAATCGTCGTTTCGATTGTTGTAGAGTTCTCCATATGTATTTTTGATGCCTTTCTGTGTTTGAAAGTTGTTGTTGAGGTTCAACAACAATTCTAGAGTGGAACTGAACCTGGTTTTAGACCGTCCTAAAGGTTAGTTCAACAACAAAGCAATATGTTGTTGGTTTCTTATGAAAATATTGAAGTTACTTGCTTTGGTAGTGAAAATACTTTTTTTTCTGAATTTGTTTCCTTTGCCTATGCCAAACTGAGAAAATCATCTTTATACACTATCATAGTGTCCTCATAGACATAATTTTTTAAAGTTATTTTAAACAAAGCAAAAAAGAAAGTTGATACTTTATGCATTTCTTCTACACTAGCAGTTATTCACTTGAAACTCTTAACGGAGATTAAAATACTACACTTAAATTTCTAGGAGTTATTGTTGCTGAGGATGAGATGACTACCAGCTGCAACGTTTTTTTTCTTTTTTTATCTTAATTCTTAATCTTTCTTCTACTTATTTTTGTGCAATATTTATTTTTTATAATGACTTTTCTGTTTCGAGGTGTGTATCACATTATTCTTGTGAGTTTGTTTTCCTAATTGTTGTCCTGAAATTCTAATTTTCTGGATGGTCACTTCTATGTATGGAAATTGAAAATTTTGGAACACTAAAACTTACTTTGAGCTTAGCTATATCATATATGTTGGCTTTCATAACTGTTGGAGTAGTTTCTCATACTTTCCACTTAAACAATGATTATGTCCCTTATGTGATATTTATAGAGAAATGCTTTTACTTTGTCTAAAAGAAGGTTTAATTGGAAAGGCTTTAGTATGTGTTTGGATGGAAATTAAGTTGACTTGAATTCAAGTGTTGGAAAAGAAAAAAAACAATTTATTGTAGTTTTCAACTCAACTGGAGCTTGAAATGAATTTTGTTTATGACTAAATTTAGAAAGAAATGTTAAACATATTGACTCATTATTTAGCAAAAATTGAAAGTTGGTTTAAGTGTTTTAAGTGAAATCTAAACATAGTTAAATGATAATATTTGCTATTTGCACTTGAAACTCGATAATGTGGATAATTTTTTTTTGATACGGGGCCTATCTTTTAGTTTTGACCACGTGATTGGCCTATGTCTATTTAAGACTAATTTGAAATATTTATAGGGCAATCTGCACCCCATATTTGCTTCCTCCATCTCATCAAAATATATGAATAGACATTTATATCCTTTTTAATGAAGACAAAAGAGATTAGGATATTCTGAAAAATGTTTTCCGGAAGAGACTGGGTTGTATGGGATGTGAAATGTCTTACCGAAAACATTTTTTGTAAGAGGTTTTTGTGTTATGGAAAACATTTTTCATAAGAGTGTTTTGTATTATGGAAAACATTTTTCGTAAGAGGTTTTTGTATTGTGAAAAACGTTTTCCGTAGGAGGGTTTTGTATTATGGAAAACATTTTTCGTAAGAGGTTTTTATGTTATGGAAAACATTTTCCGTAAGAGGGTTTTATATCTGGGAAAACGTTTTCTGTAAGAGGATTTTGTATTATAGAAAATATTTTCCGTAAGAGATTTTTGTATTATGAAAAATGTTTTTCATAAAAACTTTTTGTATTATGGAAAATGTTTTCCATAAGAAGTTTTTGTATTATGAAAAAACTTTTTCTATAAAGCATTTCACATACTCCACAACCCATTCCGAAACCCATTTTCAGGATACTGCAACAACCTTATACCCACTTTGCACCTCCTACATAATGCCAAAACAGAAGCCACTTATCTCGCACTCATGATGAGGCCACCAACATGATCACCGAAGAATATCTACATCACTTAATAGCACTCAGTGCACCATTCTGCTTTTGAATATTCTAATAAGGATATTTCTAGCATTATGATATTTTGATAGGTTGCAAGAAGCAAATGTTGGCATTGTGATAGTGTGATAAGGTGTATGAAGGATGCAGGAAGCAATTGCCTATTTATAGTCATGAAATATTTTCACAACTTAATAAGTAGTAAACTAGGATTTCTTATTATAATATTTCAGTTTCCCAGAAGGTTAAAAAAGCAATAAAAGATGAACTTGTTACCTTTTGCGCACGACAACAGAACGCCTCTCATGGAAGTGAATTTTTCCTATTGCTACCCAACAATATCAGGCCACACTCTTTTGTTACAAAATATTAATTTAAATATTTTATTTGAAATTTACCAGATGTTCCTTTCATTGTGTAAAAAGGTTACTCCAAAATAAATGTTTTGCATTCTGATCACCTAATCCAAAATAAAAATAAACATTATACAACGGAATTCACATATAAGTTTATCCAAACACACCACAATCGACGTTGTTCAAAAAAATCAATCTCAAGTCAATAATAGTCCATCTCGAATGATTGAATCGAATGTGAACAAATTCAACCAACCTAATAAAATGAACCAATTTAACTAATTTAGTTTGAGTTATGGAATTCATTCCAGAAATTGATATGATGGAGACTCCTTTTATTTCCAAACATTGATATTAGTTTGATTTTCCCTCTCTTCAATTCAATCTCTAAAAACTATCAGATCCAACCCATATCTAAGAAAGGATTACATCACCTATCTTTAGCATCGAAGACAAACTCCTCCTTTGTCTCCAACTATAAGGTTTGTATACAGTAGATCCTCCCACAAACGTGCACAAAAATACTATGACCTTTTCACCATTATTAGTCGTATTGGGGAAGAGGCTTACAAACTCCCCCTTTCCATTTCACCCAGATCCCCCCGATTTTACATATCTCTATACTATGGTGGTTTTAGAGTCCCACTCCTTCTTTGTCCATCCATAAAAAATTGTGAACCTCACACTGAAATATTACTTCTATTATACGGTTGACCAAGGCACAACCAGATTATAATAACAGCTGGATACCTCATAACTAATTCTGTTATAGAATCCTAACAGAGTAACAAAATACAACAGAATGGGTCTAAAGTCATTAAGCCTGTTACTATGCCTATAAATACAGGTTTGATCACAACACAAGAGGTACTTCTAAATTCTGATTTATATCCTGCACACTCTAATCCTAAACTGACTTGAGCGTGCCTGCAGGACCCTTCTAGGACCCCCTCCCGGGACGTGGAATTCAGAGCTCTTGGAACAATTTAGAAAGGAGCTACATAAGGAAAGATCAAGGAGCAATCACTGAAGACATTATTGTTACTGGAACCAACCGGTCCCTTGCGAGAACATCACACTTAACCTCTTCCACAACTTAAACACTTCACTCCCTTCTCATACCGTTTTAACTCACACTCACCTACCAAAGATTTCTCTTTCGCCAAACATGTACACTTCATTGCCAATCTTATCTAATTTACCTTTACCATCCTTACTACACCACACTCCTATTGACACTCATCCCCGTCAAGCCCCCATACTTTCACTCACTCTTTTTTCATCCACCTCCCTCCACTTCACTGGATGTTCACTTCCTACGCCTGTCTAATATACCCCAATAATCCAACTCCACTACCCTGATACAACCCATGGCCCAACCTATTACAATTCAATCCACTCCAATCGACCCACATCCTAGATTTGCAACAACCAATCTTGAGGACAAAGTTACGGCAATTGCTTCCTGCATCCCATATTTGCTTCTTGCACCCCATCAAAATATCATAATACCATAAACACCCTTGTTAGAATATTCAAAATGAGAGTGGTGTACTAGGTTGCTGTTAAGTGGTGTGGACATTTTCTAATAATTGTGGTGGTGACTGCTGTAAAGAACAATGTTATCGTGAGTGAGAGGTAAGTGGTTTCTGTTTTTGCATTACGTAAGATATGCAGACTAGGTAAATAAAGTTGTTGCAGTATTCGTATCCTAAAAATGGGTTCGAGAAAACAAATTCCATAATAAGTTGTGGGGTATAAATATCCATTTGCATATTCTGATAGGGTGTATGAAGCAAATAGCGGGTGCAGGAAGCAATTGCCTAAAGTTAATGTAACAAACAAAATTTTTGATAATGGGCTTCCCACCCACAATAAACCCATTAAGCATATCTCAAGTTCCACACTGTTCAAGAATTATGTATGTCCTTCACTGTGAACTATTCTCGAGTATAAGTTGTACCTAGAAAATTTTCTTTTGCTACGATAATATAAAATTGTCTTTTTAGTGGTTTTTAGGAATAATGTACTAAGTTCTTTAAAAGGATAATTATGAAAACGAAATAAGAAGAACATTTTCACTTTATTTGGTATAACTTTAGAATATATTTTGCAGATTTTCGCTATATTGAATGCACAATTTAATTTTTATTTTTATTACTTCTATCTTCTCGTTAATAAACTTATTTCTTTCCTTTTCAATCTTCTCAACTCCTTTCTTTTTAATTAGCAACTTGACCCAAAAATCGATCGAAAAAGATTGAAAAAGAAATAAACCAGTTAACCTACAAGGTGGAAACAAAAAACAGAAATAAAGTACTTACACTAAAATAAAAAAAAAATCAAACATTCAATAAAATACAAATTTTTAATAGAAACTCATTTAAAAATATCTAAATTTATGAAGATGTTAAAATATTTAAAACCTTTTTCTTTTATCCTTATCTTAAGTTCTTATTTTCACGCCTCAATTATTATCTTCTTAAATACTTTCTTGTCACCTTTTCTTTTACAGTTTGATCATTTTTTTTTTCAGTCGTGTGGCTTTTCATTATGTATTTATTATAATTATTCATCCTCAGGAAATATAATAGCAGGCAGAAAATTGCTAGTATGTAACTCTAATTGTTAATGGTACATAATTACTGTAAATTTTGTAAGCTTCAATTGTCGGGGACAATTGAATTAAAAAAGGGTGAGCACTGGATTCCTTTTCGAAGCTTATATTATATTCAATTCGTGATGAACCGCATTCGTCCGTGGCAACTGTAAATGGCAGATTTAGTATATAGTACGAAGTGTAAAATAAACTGTACAACTACATCAAAATTAGTGACCAAACAAATCATAAGATAAAATGGAGATTATGAAGCAACAAATAAAGAAATCCCAGACCCCTGGAACGAAATATGAAGAAAATGAGCAGCAAAGGGTCATCTTTTATCGATTTATCTGCACAGACAACAGAGAATTATTTGGCTCTCTTCCATCACCTAATGATGTTGATGAACTATGAGCAACATGGCCACCAACAAATAGCGAGTTTGACTCCTGAACTGAGGGACAAGTTATTAGGTCCATAAATGGTTGAACAATGATTGTTCCTCCTATGATTTGAAGCTTTTCTTTCTGACACAAGATAGCTACCAAGTGTGGGAGCAGCACCATTAACGCTCACTGCATCAGTAGTTAACCTTGAACAAAGTGAGAACAACCAAGGCCTCAGCTTGTGATACTTTTCATTGTCCTTTGAGGCTTGCACCATTCTTCCCCTGGTTGATCTCCTTGAGACTTCTAGGAAGCTAGAAATTCCAATGAGGCTACCAAGCGTGATGCTCTTGTCACGGAAGAATGATCCAATGGACTTGACCGAGCAATATTAAGTTAGCAAAATGACTCGTGAGAAAATGCTACATGTGAACATGCATATTCCAATCTGAAATTTACTTCTGTCCATTTATTATTATATCGTAACTTTTGAATTACTCTAAGAAGAATCTATTGAAAATGACCTTTTTCACCATGATATTAAATACTGTTGGGAATAATTCTTCAATTGAAGTAAAAATGAATACTGTTGGAAATATTAAATACACACAATTAAAAATTTTTCTTTTAATGACTTTTGTGATGATTAAAGGAATATTTTAGTTGAGTTGAACTTCAATTTGACAAACTATAAGCCAAAACAAAAGAAACCGACAAAAGTAAAATCAAAACCATTTTGTCTCAAAGCATGATTTGCCAGGCAAGGCCATGTTCTGGATCCTATGAACCAAGCAACAACGGTAACACCGAAGAGATTGAGAATCCAAAAGAGAACAACAAGAAGATGGATTTGCTTTATGGGTGATTTTTATACATGAAGTTACCCATATGTTCTCAAGGGTTTTGACTTCATCAGAGAATAACCGCTGTAGGTCTACTGGCCAAAATCATAGTCACGTAATTTGTTGGATGTACTAAGCAACCGTTTCTCGTGTGTATTATTTTGTGGTTCATTTTCACATAGGTTTCACGAAATTTATCGTACAATTCATTAAACTGATAAATCAGTGCACATTGTAGTGGCTGTTCAAAAAACTCTGAAAACTCGTCAATGAACTTTAAAATAAGACAGAATGTGTAAAAGTTTGGCTTCACAAAGTGGGTGTACCAACATTCACCATTATACAATTGCGGAAAGAAAGTTATTTACCTGTGTGTCAAGATCTGATGAAGAATCAGTTGAAGGGGTGGGAGAAGCAGTGAGCATGGTGCTGAAGGAGACTGATCCAGAGAAATCACCATTTCCTGCTAACCCAATTCTTGCATTCAATAGTCTCAAACCCAAAGGCCACCCTTCTTCCTGCATTGCCCCAAAACCATCCAATCATAACAAAAAAATAAAAAGATATAAGACAGAATATGAAAAACTTATTTTTATTACAACCAAACTGAAAGTTATCAAGATAGATTTTTTCGTATCTCTTCAAATTTTAGTGTGCGTTTCTTTTTTATTCAGTACTACTTTAAACCAAAAACACTTAGTGAATCGAGTGGCATGCATGATATGGATAGAAGTTTGTTGCTGTTTCTTGTATAACAAAAACTCTAACGATTTAAAAGCCATCGTTTCCTGAAAGCATTGTGATGTATGAAATAGAAACTGTGTGTGAGTGAGAGTGAGCGTAACGTGGAGAGAGATCGGTACCTGCAAAGCCATTACTGTGTTTGAGTGAATTGAATACGTTGGAGTGGAATGAACGATAGAAAATGAAATAGTAGAGAGAAACAGTAAGGGTGTTAAAATGGGTTATACTCACGAACCTAAGATTCAATAAGTCTAATTAATAGGAGTTTCCGTCCGCATGAAAATATTATTTTAATTTTTTACGAAGGTTACTGAAATATTCATACTCAAGATCACTTTATAACTGTAATTTTAATTAAAAAATATTATCGTTTTTTCTCCACTTGTAATTCATATATTATCATACAATTTTACTATTAAAATTATTAATAATCAAGATATATTTTTTTCTTTAAAACTTGTAATTATATAAATACGGATCCATAAAATTACGAGTCGGTCTTGTCTAAATCAAACAAGCAAACTAGAAAGAAGTATTCTGATTCATTTTGAGTACTTTGGTACGAAATCTCTTTGACAACTCGAATATAAGGGTGTTTCCTATTTAGAGAGAAAAAGAAAAAGAATAACTGTCATTTACTGAATATACCCTCTGACCAACGCAACGGAGAGTAGAATTCAAACGACTGCACAGAGAACAAAACAAAGGAAACAACATTAATCAGATGATGGCATAGCCGTATGGGTATAAAACTGTGGGCGTGGTAGAATGGATATAGACGTAAGAGCTTTTCTGTTGCAAGTTATCTGCATTAATTGTCTCTGAAAGTCAAAAATGAGACAAAGTAGAGGGTGACGTGAGAGTGACTTCTTACCAGCCTTTTTCTGCAACAATGGTGAGCTCTGGTTTGGGAGGTGCAGCAGAGGGTAGCAGCAGTGTATTTTTTGTGCAGTTGTGTGGCCAAGAATAAAACTCACTCTTTGCAAGGATTGCGTTAAAGGCTCTCCAAGTAACATAGTTTATTGAATAGTAAATATTTGATAAATAAAAATAAATTTATAGCTTAAATTTATCCTTCATTTGAAATTTTTTTATTTTGTAAAATCTTTTTTTAATTTATAAGATTAAATAACGATATAATAATTTAATGAAGTAATAAGTAATGTTTTATATGAATATTTGTCATACGTTTGAAGGTGTGTAGGTTTTAAGGAGTGTGGATATGATAGATAGAAAAAGTGATGAATTTGAGCATAATGAAAATAAAAAAGGAGGTTATTTGAATTAGATGACATAGAAAAGTTTCGGAAAATCACGAGGATGTTTATAATAAATTGTAAATGATATGATAGGTGTAAAAAATTATAAAAATTGTGAGTAATGTTATAGATATTATTTTAAAAAGATAATTAATGAAATTGTAAGATTATAATAAAATAAGAGTAGTTATTTATATAAGAAACTCACAAAATTAAAACATTATTCTTATTCTTAAAACATTATTATTGTACGATTGGTGAACTCGAAGAACAACGAATTATCTAACATTATAATACAACTAAAAATATAAGAAATTATAAAATAAATGTAAAATTAAAATATAATTATTATTTTTTATATTATTATTAGTTTATAAATTTATTTCGTTATTAGTTTTTATTATTGTTATTATTCTATTTTTGTAATAAAAGAGTCGTGTTAGGTATTTTTATGAATTTTGAATAATCTCCTCATTACGAGTAGTAGCTTCAACTATGCTTTTCAGGATCATTAGAGCTTCAAGAATTTGATTTATTTGATTTTTTAGTTGATTGATGTCGGCTCTCATTGCTTCTTGTGTTTTCCTCAGTCTTTCATGTTTTGTCTATTAGTGTGGGTCCTATATGGATGTAACAGAAATTTTGTTGTTATTTCTTGTTTCTATGTTTTATTTTATTTTATTTCAAATGTATTAGACATGAAATAAAGTATGAATAGAATGCAACTATTCGGAAATTATAAAATTATCTGAATGTGGCACAATTAATGGAAATTAACATAGGTATGGAGTAATCCACATCATTCAACAAAATAGAGTCAATACATCTCTTAAAAAAAAATAAAAGGAAATAACTATTGATTTCTAGCCCGATCAGTTAAACCTTTCATTTGTCCCACTAGCAATGATCAATAAAAGTCTTGATCTCTCATGGAGGGATACAAAATAGCATTGTTTCAGCCTCAGATAACATATTTGGTACATCCTCAATAACCCCATTAGCTAGAGTAGCCAATTGAGAAAAAAATTTCTTCCAATGATCCACAACTTCTTCCTACTCAGTCATATAATATTTCACATGAGCCATCATAGCTTAGTATCTTTTTTCTGCTTTTATTACTTGTGTGTGCTTCTTATTTACCCTTTCCTCGCATATCGCTACTATTTTGTCCACTTGATGCTCCATGTTATTAACTCAAACTTGCAGATCTCGCAACCTTCTCAATGCTCCTTGTTTATCCCTAATAATCTCTTCACATAAATTCTTTCATTGATTTTCTTCTGACAAGGTTGCATTCCACTCCTGGGCTCTCATTGTTAACTCAGTATTAGCTGTTACCATATCCTATTTAATCTTGTAAGTATAATCCCTTTTTGTTTTGTGCTTCCTAATCAACCCTTCATCTGCCCTTGTCTTTCCTTTGTAATCCCTCTTGAGATTTTCATAGTCGTGTTGTAGGCTTTGGAAGTCATTGGCTATCTTGGCATTTTTCTCTTTTAGTCTTCTAATCTCTTCCTTGAGCTGTTTTACTTCTTCTGATCCATCATTCTTCATTCTCGCTTCATCTATTATGCAATCAAAAATCAATCTAAAAGAAAACTTATATGCTTTAACCCTATTCGCAAACCACTACCGGTATGGAATTCTTCTATTCACAACACACGGTCTAGAATCTCTTTCCATAGGGTCGCATTTCTCCAAGTGCCCCTGATACGTTGGCGGACCTCTGTAGCAGGTCCATTCTCATAATAAATGAACAAAGAGCTGAGAGAAGCAGATGTTGGAGATCCTTTTATGGGATACCCAAATTGCCTCTAAGCTAGCACCAGGTTATAATTAATGCAACCCTTGGTACCTATGAGTGGCACATTAGGATAACTTCCACAGTAATATATAATGTGTGATATTTTTTTCCATGAGGGATGTCATTTGACTTTTTCTTCGATCAAACCAACAGGGAATTATGCCCAATATTTTGCTCCTTTTACTTCAGACCTGTGTTGTAACACTTCTTTAACAAGACATTTGATGTTGACAACTTTTTTCACTCACACGAGATATGAGCCAGACACACAAGCAGACAACACCACATCTTTTTTTCTTCATATTGTAGCACGAATTGAGAATTTCGTAGACATCAACTAAAATTGTTGTAACTGGATTTTCAAATCTGGCTCTACTTGCCATAAACACATAAGTAGCGGTATAACCCACAAAGTCTTCAATGTTGGGGAATAACATGATACCATAAAGGGTTAAGGCTAAGACATCCATAAATGTGCCTCAATTCTCCTTTTTGGCTAACTGGTATAAATAAGTCTCTAAGAATTTCTTGAGAAAACTTTTTGCGTCTTTCTCTCCACTAGCTTGCTCTCCAACTCTTTGGAATGTATTTTCATAAGTTCAACAAATGTCGGGATAGAAGGGTGTTGCTCAAGATATTTGTACGGAACCTTCCCTTCTATCAGAAAGTTGAGAATCTACTTAAATTCTTCAATTGTTGGTACCAATTGAAAATATTGGAATGTGAAACATCTGAGAGGTGAATCATAGTACTGTGCTAAAGCTGTTTCGTTGGTATTTGAACCTCTTCCTCCAATAGAATCAACAAATTATTTTGTAAACTTCTCTCTACATCGTCTTGAGTTTTTGTCCCAATTCTCTAAGATTAGTCAAATCGTTTTGCTTTGCTTTTATAGGTAACTTTTTCTTCAAAGACTCTAAATTGAATTATTTCTTAACTCTAAACCCCACCTTAATTCCCATTTTTATAGGATAAATGCACAACTTTATAATTCCTAACCTTCAACAAATAAAACCAACTTTTATAGCATTGGTGAAGAAGAACATGAGTTAAATTTTCTCACATCTTCCTTCTCCAATTATGACATGATTAAAAAAAATTATACAATGCATGTTTTGTATAAGAAACAAAATTTAATTATTTAGATCAGATAAACACCTTTTTCTTATTATTTAAAAAAACGATGAGAGGTAAAGGTACGCAAAATATCTATCTTTGTGCCCTAAACAAAGTGCTTAAGAGTCAATGTCATTAGATGCACACTCACATAGGTTAGCTCCTAATCCCTAAGGATATAACGCCACAACCCCTTTTAATGTTAAGCTTCTTCAGACCCTAGTATAGGGCTCCGCTCATAATATCCAATATTGTGTGTGAAGGAAGAATTATACATACCCAAAGCCCACCTACAAAACAACTAGAAAATTCCCAAACAAATATACGACTTATCTTTTATCCTAGGGTTCAATATTCTAACAATAATAGAAAAACAAACATAATACAAACAAGAAAGATAAATAATCAGAAAACCACACTCATGTTTTCTCATTCAATTAATTAGGCATGACTCTTGAAAAAACATATCTTCAGTGGAGTCGCCATTTGTCGCAATAGGAGTCACTACAAAGTGATAAAAAAAATCATTAAAAAAATTGGAGAGAAGTTGTCACCATAGTTTATTACGAAAAACTATGGAAAAACTCAAAGATAAGGAAAGGTCTACGAAACCGTATTAGAATCCGGGAGTTGGTTACGTGTTGGAAAAGTATTAGCACCTTACAACGCCTATCTTAAAATGACACCTTTATTTAAATGAGTAAAACAAATGTGTTTTTTTAAAGTATTTTTCCTAAACAAACAAAAAATGCAAGCAGAAAGAAAAAACAAAAGAAAATATCTTTTATTTTGGACTTGACAATACCTTATTTCTACGTATTTTCATTAATAATGGAAAATCAGGATCACTTAGTTCTCGAAAAAACTTGTTTGTTGGGTTGATATTTTTTAATTTTAGAAATTTTCATATTTTGACTTTTAGAGTATAAGAAAATATTTTTTAATTTTTGAAATTTTATATTTTTTAATTTTTGAAAATTTGATGTTTATTTCCAAAGTTTCGTATTTAATATCGTATGACGTCTAATTTCATTTGATATTTAAAACAAAACATTTGAAAAAAATAAAATAAAATACTAATTTTTTTTAATAGGGAAAAATATAATTAATGAGAACACTTAAAAGGAGTGCTTCAATCCTATTACAATCAATAAATAATCAGTTTTTTCACTAGAATCTCCTAATACTAAATTTCAAACAAATGTAAATAAATTAGAAAAATTACAATAATAATTCAAAAAAGTTGCAGTCATAAATACGAGTTATTATAATGGTATTTATAAACTGAAATGTACAAAAGGCAAAGTTGTTGTAAAAAAAAAACCGTCCCAAACATTTTTAATAAATAAATGAGAAGAAAGTGGACTCTCTAAATTGGCACGTGAATGGGTGGAGCAATTTACTCCACCAATCAAAATGAACGGAAGCATGGGTCACGTCTAGAACCCAAAGCGGGTCGCTAATAGTGTTATAGGTGAATTCGACGGTGACGAAGGTGTATTGGAAGGCATCCTGGCAGCTGTAGCTGTATCTGGGGCGGAGTGTGTGTAGTTGTATCAGTTTTCCTTTTTGTGTCTAGTGAACTGCAAGTACCCTCTCAATATAGATAGCGTAGTGTCTTTGAAGTGAAATGGGTAAGTGAAGGGGGAAAGCGTAAAGTTCTTATCGAAGATGTGGTGGAGGAGAGACACAGATAGATGGTGTTGTAATGAGGATGGGAGCCAAGAAGGTGTAGATAAATTGGGAGACAAAGGAAGTTTTTCCCTTCTTGTCTCTTCTCTTTTGGCGTTGTTTTTTTTTTTTTCCTTTTTCTTGTGTGTTATGAGAGTGTGAGAATGGAATAAGGATATTTTTAAAATTATTTTTTGTTTTTATTATTTTATATTTAGTGGAAAGTTGAGAGTGAGAAAAAAAAGAAGTGTGAGTGATAAAAATTGAGAATAATAAGGTGTTGCGAGACAGTGAATACATGTTTAAACCTAAAAAACCTTCCTATATTTTTTTTATTTTTTATATTTATTTATTTTCATTGTTTTTATTATTTTATATTTTTATTTTTTTATTTTTAATTATTACTTTCTGGGATACCAAGAAATAAATAATGCAAAGAGTGATGTGACTTGTAGACTTAAAGATCGTGGAGGTGGCATGAAAATGTAAAAGAATTGGTGTGAGAAGTAAAATTGGTATGTTAGTTCAAACATCATAATGGTGCACGAAGTAAAAGAGGGTGCACGAAGTAAAACAGGGAGTGTAGAAGGTAAATTTAATTTTTTATTTATATTATTTTATATTTTCACAAAAAATAATAATAAAAATTATCATTTTATTTTTAATTTAAATATTTTTGTTTTTTTTAAAGTAACTAAACACACATCTTTTAACTTTTTTAAATTTTTAATTATTTATCTGATGAAATTGAATGTTGATGGGAAAGTGTATTAATGTCACATTCAAGAAAAATAAAAAAGTGAGTGATAAGTCATAAATAAATCACTCTAAATTATTTTGATAAGATCAAATTTAATTTCTTATAACTTAAAAGTTTATAAATTTCACTTAATTTTATTTCAAAATTTATATATATATATATATATATATATATATATATATATATATATATATATATATATATCAATCGTATCATAACTACATAAGCTAAATTATTAAGGCCTCTACATTCCACAATAAATTACACTAAATAATATTTAATATTCATTAGTAATTAATTTTCATTAACGTGACCTTTAATTTTCTTTATATCCATCATTTTTTTCACCTTGAGAACATTAATGAATTCACAACATTCTTGTGAATTTTTTTTATCTTCCTACGTGAACATTCAATCACAACATTAAAATATAATACAGATAATAAAAAAAAACAAAATTATATTAAACTCCTTAAAATTATATCATTAAAGATGGATGTTAAGTTATTTATACTAAATTCATTAGTCAATCTCTATAAAAATAAGCTAATTTGGATTGAATTCAATCATAAATGAAACTTGACTCGATCCAATTGAGTTGAATTTAGCTAGATTAAATTATCCAATAATCCAATCTAATCAACTCCTAATTTTCACTAATGTGGCCTTTGATTCTCTTATATCCATCATTTTTTCACCTTGAGAACATTAATGAATTCACATTCTTGTGAATTTTTTTTATCTTTTTACGTGAATATTCAACCACTTCATTAAAAGTATAATAAAAATTTAAAAAAACAAAATTATATTAAACTCCTTAAAATTATATCATTAAGGATGGATTTTAAGTCATTTATACTAAATTCATTACTCAATCTCTATAAAAGTAAGCTAATTTGGGTTGAATTAGGTTTTATTCAATCATATGAAACTTTGACTCAATCTAATTGAGTTAAATTGACTTAGATTAAATTATGGGATAATCCAATCCAATCCAATCAAAGTTAAGATTTTATTTTTACTCATCCCTGAAAGCATGTCGCACTTCATTTTATTTATCCTTAGGTTCTATTAACTACTTGTCAACATTTCGTTGTTGGCGGTTTCCAATCTTTCTATTGTGTTTTGATATTATTTAGTATTTAGTGTTGGGGATTATATAGATCAATAATATGATCAAAATAATGTATTTAAATGAATTATATAAAAAATGCATAAATAGATTCGAACATAAAAGAATTTCGCTATATATATAAACTACTTGTATTAAAAAAAAAAATCTGTTACTTTTATTGTAATATAATCCTTTACTAATATTTACTGCTTTCCTTATAAATATTAAACAATGATTTTATCAAAATTTATGGATGTATACTAATAAATTTGTGTAATTTATTAGAAAATATATTTAATTTAATTTTAAAATAAATAATTTAGTAAATGTTGCAAAATATTTACATTAGCAACATTTTTATGTCCTTTCCTTTATTTAAGAAAATATTACTGACAATAACATTTTTCAAATGTTGCATAATATTTACATTAATAACATTTATAGAATATTGCACATTTATATTAGTAACAATTTTTTAACATTATTTTTATTACAAAAATGTTGCTAAAATGTTTTTGTACATTTTATAATGTTATTTTTCTATTATAATCTCATATTTTTTTTCCTTTTTCCTTTTCACTTCCCCAAATTCAATTAATATATAAAAGTTTTAATAAACATAATTAATTAGGTAGAATAATATTTAATAAAATATTATTGAATCATATTAATAATATTTTCTCCTTCTTACGTATTTTTACATATTATTTTTAAACAAATTTGTTGGTGCAAAAATACAATATTAAATAAGCACATTATTCAACTGTTTCCATTCTTCTTCTTTCATCTAATTATATTTTAGGGTTATATTTGTTTGAATCTATAAAGGTTTTGTCACTAAATTTATAGTTTACAAAAATGTCGCGTTATACATGTATCAAAATCATAACTAAATCGTTTAGTACGTTTACAAACCAACTAAACAGTGCGCTTTACATAAGAAAATTCCTAAATTGTCACCTCATCCATAACTTCTTCTTAAACCAAATAAAAGAAAAAATAACAGAAAAAATTAATTAACATTTTTGGAAGTGATGTAGGTGTTCACAACTTCTATTAAATTAAAAAGAAAAAAAAGGAAATGGAAGCCGCATCCCAATAGACGACTTTAAAAAAAATATTAAAAAATGATTATATTCTATTTAAGTTGTCACACGACTTTTTTATTTTCGTTTTTTTTTACTTATTTTAGTACATCTTAGAAAAAATTACACCATTTCGATAAATAAACCCATTTTAATATCATTGCCTTTATTTAAAGAAAATATTACTCGTAGTAACATTTTTAAAATGTTGCAAAATATTTAAATTAATAACATTTAGGGTTTGTTTGGATTGGGAGATGAATTTAAGAGGTTGAATTTAAGTTGATTTGAGATGAAAATACAGGAAATTTGGATTGTTTGAATTAAGGAAAAGATAATGAGATTTGAGTAAAATGTTTATAAAAATTTGTAAATGATGTGACGTGTGTAATTAATAAAATACTTTTGTTTAGATAAAATTAATTTAAAATTAAATATAATTAATTTGTTAAGTGTGATTCATGAATTATTATTATTTTAATTATTTAAATTATAAGATTATTAATTATTTTAAAATAAAAAATTAAATTATTATTATTAATAATATTATTCTTTTATAAATTTATTTTTGTTATTCTTATAATTTTATTTAATTTTATTATTATAATTGTTATTTTTAGTTTTTAATATTAATATCATTAATATTTTATCTTTATAATTATTTTATAAATTTATTATTATTTTTTATTTTTTATAATTTGTTAAATTTATTATTATTTATTAATAATAATTTTTATTATATTATATTATATAATTAATTATATTTATTTTATTATAATATAAATATAAATATTAATAAATTAAATATATAAAAAATGTAATCAAAATTCGTTTGCTCCACAAATCTTCGCTACTTCAAGAAGAAATACTGTTGTAAGAATGTGTTCTCAAATTCAGTTTCTAAATAATATTTTATTCGTTGAAATATTAACTTTCACCACAAATAATCTTTTCGTGTGAATCCGTTTAAGAAGCAAACAGTGCCTTATAGAATATTGCATATTTATATTAATAATATTTTCTTAATATTATTTTTATTAGGAAAATGTATTTAATAATAATTTTATCGAATATTAAGTATATTCTACCTTATTAATTATTTTTACTAACATTTTTATATATTAGTTAAATTTGAAAGAGTGAAAAAAAGAAAAAAAAAAAAAGAAGTTACAAAAACTTTTTTTAACATTTTCTTAATATTATTTTTATTAGGAAAATGTTACGAAAAAGTTTTTGTAACTTTTTTTTTTCTTTTTTTCACTCTTTCAAATTTAACTAATATATAAAAATGTTAATAAAAATAATTAGTAAGGTAGAATATACTTAATATTCGATAAAATTATTATTAAATAGTATTAATAACCTTTTCATGTTTTAGGAATATTTTTTTAATGTTAATAAATGCCATATATCTAATTGTGTTTCTGATTCTTACGTATTGTTTTTCATTAATGAGGTAACCTGGTGTAAAAATGCAATATTAAATTTGAAACTAGGAGGAAGACAATTTGCAGGTTAAATTACTTTTCCTTTTTACTTTCATAATACACTCAAAGAAAGTTTAAACACTAAAATCTAGAAAGCACATTATTCAACGGTTTCCATTTTTCGTCTCTCATCTAATCACATTTGAGGGCTATATTTTGTATGAATCTATAAAGGTTTTGTCACTAAATTTATAGTTTACAACAACGTCATGTTATACATGCATCAAAATTGTTACTAAGTACAACAATTTGGAGAAAATTTAAGATTTACATAATTTTGTAACCTACGTTTAAATGCGTGTTGGACATCCATTTTATGTTGGGGACTAATTCTTGCTGTAAAATAGGAGTTGTGTGGAAGAAATAAGAAAATCTTCTAAGTGTTACCATGAGAAAAACTATTATAGCCTCCAAAAAGATGGGGTTGTCTACTTAACCTTCTAGGCAACCCAAAATTTTGATAGCATCTGATCTCACCTCCAAACCCAGCTGTCACAATTACCAAACCCCATGCTGAAGGAAGAACTGTGGAGGAAACGTGGCTACTGTCCAATAATGAATAAGAGGAGGAAAATGATGCACTTGAAGATGGGGTAGAGCTAAAAGAATCACTAAATCCTGAATCTGTGCGTGAAATTGCTTCAAGCTCATCTTCCTCTGTGGTGTGGCACTTAACTTTCAGTGGAGACTGAGGCAACATCCTCTTACTGTTTGCAAAGGAATCACCAAGTCCAGATTCTGCATGAGAAATTGCTGCTGGGTCTTCCCTAGGAGAATTTGAGGCTCCTTCTGAGGCAAGGCTATTACTCTTCTTGGGAAGGGGTGGAAGAGTTTTCTTGCTACCGTTCATAGCAGATGGCGATGCTGTTTCCTCTCCCCCACTGGAAGCTGTACTGTGAAAACGTTTTGAACTCCTTTTGGAATGATGCTGCACTGGCACTAGTGGGGGATCACCTTTGATGGTGCAAGTCCATGGTATTGCTACCGAAACATCTTTGCAATGGAAGTGCTCGTGAGAACGAGTAACTAGCACATTTCTACCTTTTCCAGTGCCTGCACTTCTATGCTCTTCATGCTTCCACACATATACTTGAGAATCTTCACTTGCACTTATAATATATCTTCCATCTGGAGTAAATGAAGCTGCGATTTGACTGTTTGCATTTCGAAAACCTGTTATGTTCAACACCAATATTTTAAATCAACGGTTGATGTTGCTAGGGGCAAAAGCATCACAAGAAGTGCAATTTTTTTCCGTTTTTATCAAAAGGGTGCAAAATAATTTTTTTTTACCAAAATAGGTAAATCTTGCCAAGAAGAAGAAATAGTGCCACCGTGACACGACTTTAGACAAACACGAAATTAAAAAAATTAAATTAAGGTCTTGTTAACGTAGCACGACTTCAATGAAAAAAATGAACTGAAGTCGTGTCACGACTTTAATGACAACAAAAAATTTACAATGAAATCGTATCACATTAGCACGACTTCAGTTTAATTTTTTGTACTAAAGTCGTGCCACGTTGACACGACTTTAGTTTATTTTTTTACACTGACGTTGTGCTTCCGTGACACGACTTATCCATTCTTGTTAAAAAAAAAATTTGCACCCCCTCTAACAAAAAAAAAAACGAAAAAAAAATGCACCATTTTGGTGCTTTTGCCGTTGCTTTGCTAGGGCTGTGTAAATAGTTCTCATGCAAGAATTGATCATATTTTAAATTAGGTAACTTTAGATAATGTTATGGAGCACCTCTGTACTTTTGAACGACTTCTGAACCGTCTAATATTCTTATCCTGGAATCTGCTGCAGTTACAAGAATTTCGGATGGATTTCCCGGGGCAAACTGTAAAGACAAAAAGCCAGTAAATTTGTTTTCCTTACATGAAACCCAATCTGGCTTGTGGCACATGGAAATAAGAGTTACCTGAAAACCAGTGATCTTTCTTAGTTGGGATTTCTTCTTGTGTCGAATCTCAATTGTTCCTGTTTGAGTTAGTTTGCCATCTGGTTTACCATAAGGAAATGGGAATTAACAGCTTGATATATTCAGTTTAAATGATTATGATACGGTAAATTTCTATTTAGATTCCAAGATAGTTTCAATAAATAAAAATATCAAGAATAGACTGGTCAAGTAGTTAATACCTTTTGTGCTATATGTACGACAACCACCCTTGTGGGTACCAACAAGAGCACCCTGCAATAATATGAGGAAATATGAACAAGGATCACATCAATGCATAATTAGTATTTGCATTTAGTTTATCATGTTATTATCTAGGTTTAAATATGCACCAAAAAAAGAGTTAGTTTTCATCTTGTTTTATGTAATTCATCTTTATTCTTACAATATATTTGTAATGATTGCTTTATTAATTACTCATTAGAGAGATTAGATTTAGTTGCTGTAAAATAATTTTTTTGTCCTTTTAAATATTAAAATAACTATTCTTTATTTTTCACATTCATTAATATTGATTTTACCTATCTTAATTTTTAAAAGGTGTCAAAATTCTTACATTGTTATAAATGCAAGTGAGGGTGTCAATTGAAATTTTTGTTCATCAAGTAGGTAATAACAGGAGTCATAAAATATAAAAGATCAGAAAAAAATGGACCAGAAACAAAAAAAAAAAAAGGAAAACAACATCAAAGTGCTCAAAATTTTACTTTTTTGCTATAGACACCATAAACTCTTCTTAATTAGTACTTAAACTTTTATTATTATTTCAATAAATCTCCAACAACCTATTTGTGCAGTTTGAGCACTTGTGCAGTTTGCTCATTTGCCATCATCCATATCTAGAACACCGATGATGATAAATGGAGAATAATTATAGAAGAAAGTGGCCCTTAACACCATTGTGTAAGCAATGAGTTTTGTGGATTACTTTCTCCTCTTCTGCATCTGCTTATCTAATCTTTTATATTTAAAAGTTTGTCTGTTTTTTCTCTAATTCCTAAAGCTTGTACTTCATGTGATTTAATATTTTAAGCACAAATTATTGAGGGGTTAACATTCAAAATCATCAACTTGGATTTATTTCGTTCATTGTTAATATCAAGTTATAGAGACCTATATTAAAACAAGAATAAAATATTAAGTAATAATTAAGATATATGGCAGCTAAATTCGATTACAAATAAGAAATGGTAAGAAGAAAACGATACCTGACCATCAGGTGTGAAGGATACTGCAGTAACCATTTCATGGATATCAGTCCAATCCACAACATGGCGTTTAGGGATGCTCCAGATTCTGACCTTAGCATCGAGAGAACCACTTATGAAAATATCATCTTGAATAGGATTGAATTGTATGCAGGTTACTGCAATATCCAATCCCTCATCAGACAAGAAGCCAACAAAATGTAACTAAGTGAAAGAAACTCATGCAGTATTCATCCAAAAAGGTTAAACATCTCACTCTCACCATAGTCATTATGGGCAAACGTGTTCAAGCAAGTCTTAGACTCCAAGTTCCATAATCTGACCGTTTTATCCATTGAAGATGAGAGAAGTAACTGCAATTGAAAATGAAAACCCATCAAAACTTTGATCTTCTAATTCTCTTCTTGCATGCTATAATACACCATGAATTTTGTACCCTAAAAGATATTTCATATGGATGATGATGATGATCATGACATTTTTTCTACTATATTTTATATCTCTTATAAGAAGAGCTTTTTAGAAATCAAAAGTAGGTAAATAATTTTTCTGTTAGTGACGAATAAGGATATAATAAAAAATAATTATTATCTTGATTTTGAAATAAAAAAATTCTTTCAAAGTTTGGCCCAGAATTATTGTAATAGCACTATTAATAAAATTATAAAAAAAAATAGTTAAGTCGTGAAATTTATGTCCTAAATCATTTATTTAGATGCTAAACAAATGTATTTTCTTAATTAATGTATCCACATTTTAAAAATTAATAAAAATTTGATACCACGATAAAATAATGGTAAAGATAAAATGTAGAAAAATCATATGCAAAAGAACTTTTCGAAATTAGTATCATTCATGAATTAGTATAAATTAAGTTAAATAAAAATTGATTACATAAAAAATTAATTGCTAGTTACAATAAACTCTTTCACAAAATTTACTTATGATGATAATAATCTATATTTAGCTATTTCTTATATATGTATCATAATCATCTATATGCGCTTACTAAAACAGTATAGTAGTTATAAAGAGAATTCTCATCTTCATATATATATATATATATATATATATATATATATATATTAGTAGACGTAAGTTTTTACTGTTTGATTTTTTTTTATCAAAAGAAGTGATTTTCTATGTAACTTATATCTTGGTATTTTATCTAATTTTTGAATTAAATTAATTATACATAATAAAATTATAAAAATAAATTACATTTTATTTTTTATGAATCTAATTTTTATAATTTTTATTTTAAAAATTAGTATAATAATTAATTTTTTATTTTTATTATCATAATAAAAAATGGACACACTGCTTTTACAAGTAAATCAATATGATATTTATTTCTTATAGTTAATTTTTAAAATCATTCCTAACTATCAAATGAAATAATAACTAAGGTAATTTTATCAAAAAGAGCACATGCTAGGAGATTTGGCTTGTTATAAAACATGATACAGAGAAGTAGGGCAATCTCTTTGTTTTTTAAGAGTGAAATGTGATAGATGTACATGTAATCATCTATCTCATTACCGTTATTTTGAAAATGAGTTTGTTTGTATTTGATTGTTTTTTAAGATATATTATAAGGTAAACAGATTTTTCTTATTTTTTATCATTATGTTTATTTTGAAAAATTAGTTTTCTGGTTATTTTAAAAGTAAACAGTTATTTATTTTAATTTTGAAAAACTGGGTATCCATTTTGTTGTTTTGGTTGTTTAGCCGGAAGCATGAAGGGATAGGATGAAAGGGGAAGGCGTACCTGCGATTTAGACCATGACAAATCCAAAACATCATCCGAATGTCCTTGGAAAGTGCAGAAGGGTTTGTCGGAGAGTGAGAAGACAGTTTCAGGAACATGAACATATTCAGGAATCCCGGGGCCTCTTTTGCTTCCGATTTTGACCTTCTTCTTCTTGTCAGCAGCAGCAGGAGAGAAAGGCGAACCGTCGTTGGAGGCATGCAAGGAGGGGTGAATAGGAGTGAGAGTCCCCTCGTCGGGCTTCAACGACATAACCTCGTACTCCTGCACTTCCCACACGTGTACCACCTTGTCCTCACCCGCACTCGCCAGAAACCTCCCATCCAAACTGAACCTAATCGTCCAAACGGACCCCTCGTGCGCCTGCAACTCCTGACACAGATGTAACGCCGACACCTCCTTGTGCGATTTCCCGCTCTGCCGCACTCGCACCCACTGACTCTCCTCCGCCGCCGCTGTGGCGGCTGCTTGCGCCGCCACCGCCTCCCTTTCCCTCTCCCCAATGAACCCACTCGCCACGCCCTTTATGTTCTTCAGAAACGCAGCCCCTCTTCTCTTGCTCATCCTCAAACTCCTCGAAATGTACGAACTCGACGTCAGCTTCCGCGACAAACCCTCGTTCCTCGCGCCGCGTCGCATAAGCTCGTTAACCACGCGCGATTTTCCCACCGTCTTTTCGAACTCCTCCATCGTTAACTGCTTCCCCGTCTGCAAATCACTCAACCGGTTCCAAGCACCGCTTTCGGTACACTCGTTCACAATAAACTCCTTCCCCGTGTCCAAGTTCTTTATCAGGAAAAACGCTCGCACTCCCGAATCCTCAAGTTTCTTGCTTTTCCGCTTGGACTCCGCTGCTTCGTCGGAATCCCTCACCACCGCTCTGTTTCTCGTTCCGGGCCGCGCGCGCTGGAAGGCAATCTCCGTTGAGGTTCTCGTCAACCGCTGCTTCGAACCCTTTCCGATGAAATCTTCTTTTCTCGACCTCTCGATTGAGAACAACTCGATGTCTCCCTCGGAACGCGAACGGACAAGAACTAATTGAAGAGAGGAGTGCTGCGAAGACATCTTCTCTGTGGAAACGGTAGCCGGCGTCGTTGAAACTGTAGGTTTATCCGTAACGGGAACAGTGGAAGTAGACGAAAGTGTTGATTTTTCGGAGGGAGCGGGGTTTGTGTGCTGTGAAACTGGGTGACCGAGTTCCACCGACGTGGCTTTCAAGAACTCTTTGTCGTCGTCTAGGCCCATGCCGTGGAGCAAACGCTTGCGCCGCTCGCTGATTGAGATGGGGGCCGCCATCCATACGCCGTAATCTGGAGCGGCATCCGCCGTGGGAGAAACGCTTCTTCGTCGTGACTGAGCGCAGGAGACGGCGGAGGCGAAGGAGAGGCGGGGGTCGTCGAAGTCGTCGTCGTCATCGTCGGAGGAGGAGGCGAGGTCGATAGGGACGGCGGTGGAGAGGCGGTTGTATGACTCGAAGAATGCGTCGTCGTCGTCAACATCGCCGAGGCCGTCCCAGTTCATCGTCAGCGTTCTCCGGCGTTCCATGGCGGTGCATTGGCGCGAAAACAGGGTTTGGGGGATGGATGTTGTTGCTCTTGGGTTGAATCCTCTGTTTTGTTTGGTTTGGTGTTGATTTTTTTTTTGGTTTGTGGTTGCGTTTGGGTGTTTGGGGGCAGAGGAAGTGAAAGAGAGAAAAAGAAGGGAAGAAAGAAGGTTGATTACCGTTATGGAGTTTTGGAGGCAAAGAAACGGTCAACGGATTCCATGCCTCATTCTCTCTCTTTTCTCAAGTCTTCACTTTCATGAAAGAAAAATAAAATTTTATTTTATCACTTTTGATAGTAAAAACAATTAAAAATCTTATCTTTTATAATTTTCAACAAGATTTCAATAATGTTTTATGATGATGTCAATAAGTAATTCACTTATTATTATTTTTACTAATGAAAACACAACACATGCGCTCATAGTAGCTGTGTCTCCATAATTTTTAAAATAAAATAATAACTTTTATAGAAAAGACAGACATCAAAATTTTGCAATATAGAATGTGTTGATCAACGTTAAAAAAAATGTTATCTGTATATGTATTAATATAGATTATACCATATTCTTTTTCTCATATGTTTCAATACACAATACACAATACATATAATACGTCTCACATATTTTATTATTTTTTTTACAGAATTACGTATTACCTTATTATACAACTTTATGTTGTTTTATATATTTTATCACTTTATCACGCATATTTTTTTTTTTGCTTTTATATACTTTTTTGTTATTCATTCTATAACTTACAAATAAATATATTTTTTCTTACAATATTTATAGTATAATTTAATGTTCAAATTTCAAATTATAAATTATAAAAATTTATAACTGTTATAATATTGAGATTTTTATAGCTCTTAATTAGTCCAAATGGAGATAATTTTTCCATATTCCATCACCTTATATTTATACATTTCCTATGTTTGTATTTCTACACCGAATTTAAATGAAATTTAGTTATTATTGATAATCGAGTACTAAATCTTAATAATTTAAGAGAAATGTCCATAATCAAATATAGTTATAGAAAATGAATGTTGGTGGTGGTTTTTAATAGTTAAATTGAGCACCCTAATTGCGTCTTTCCTGATGGGGGTGCATATTTATACAATTTCTATTTCATATATGGATTATCGTTCCATATTTTATTTTGGGCCTAAAATTCACCCTTTGACCTAGGTGGTACACAAGCTCCCTAGCCTTGAGTCAAATAGACGAAAAGGCTTTTCGTGGCCCTTCATGTTTCTTTTACTTGGCACTATGTTGTTGGGTTGCTATACCTTCTATTTATGTTGAATGTCATATGTATAAGTACAAGGTATTTTGAAAGTATGATTCACGTACCCATTTATTGTGGCTTTCGTATCGGTCTTTTCCTAGATTGTGTGTTTTTGTTGCCTTTTTGTTTGGCTTTGTCTTGATAAATCTTTTGGCCTCCGCATCATTGGGGCTTTCAGTAATTGTATATGATCCTATCGGTTGTTATATCCTAAAGGCTTTCGGTATTCGCATTGGTGAGTCTCTCGACATCCGTATTGTTGAGCCTTTGGACATCCATATCATTAAGCTTTTCAGCCTTTGTATTCGAGTCTTTCGGCTTTCGTATCATCAAGCCTTTCAGCTTTTGTATTTGAGTCTTTCAGCTTCTATATCATCAAACCATTTGACTTTTGAGCCTTTAGGCTTTTGAATTATCAAGTCTTGATCTTTGCCTTTCGGGCCTTTGAGCATTTTGGCTTTTAAGCATTTTGACTTTTAAGCCTTTTGACTTTTGAGCCTTTTGACTTTTGAATTATCAAATCTTTTAGATTTTGCACCTTTGGCTTTAAGCCTTTTGACTTTTGAGCCTTTTGGTTTTTAAGCCTTTCAGCTTTTGATTCTTTTGACTTTTGAATTATCAAATCTTTTAGATTTCGCACCTTTGACTTTTGTGCCTTTCAGCCTTTTGAACCTTTCAGGCTTTCAGTCTTTTAACCTTTGAGCCTTTCCGTGGAATAAATTTTTAAGAAGTCTCTCAACTTTTGTTGTAGAATATATTTTACACGAAGTTTCTTGACTTATATTGTAGATTAGTTATTTTACATAGTCTCTCAACTTGTGTTGTATATTAGATTTTTTACCAAGTCTCTCAAATTGTGTTGTAGAGCCTTTAGGTCATAGAGCTTTCCGACTTTGTTTTAACACCTACACATTCAATATCTGATTCAATATCAAGCATAATACAAACTTAAAGGAAACACATAAGTTTATTAATAAGTGTATAAAAATCCTGAAAAGAATAATTTTTCGCCATGCATTATTCTTAAATCATCCAACTTTTGTGACAAATATCTTAAAATATCATCATAAACCTTTAATATTTATTAAGGGCAAACTATGTGATCAATGGCAGCTTTAGTTATCCTATTTTAACACAATGTTAACACAAGAAGAATTTAACAGAAAAAAAATATTTTAAAGGTTGTTAAAGATAAACAAATATACTTGCTTTAGTAATTACTTTATTTTAAATAACATCCTTTTAGTTTTATTACTCTGTAAAATTAATGAATTTTGTTAAAAATATACTAAAATTACATGCAGAAAATCTTATTAATATATATGTTTAATTTGATGTGTCGTTTGACTTTTTATTTTTATTTTTTTAATATTATTATTATTTTTAAAGGTTATAAGCATGTTTTTCTTATTAAGTTTATTATTTAATGTTATTTTATAAGTTACTATCCAGCAATATTATTTTATTAATATTAATTCATTCATAAGCCAATCAAGTGACTCAACCAATTACATTTAAATTATGAAACACTAATAAATTTTCCCGTAACATATATATGCATCAAATATTTTATAAACATAGTAATTCTTTACTTTTTGAGCAATAAAATATAATTTTTTTATCTAATTTTATATCTTTTATTTATTTTTTTAGCATCAAATTATTTTGCATATATGATGAAAAGTTAAACAAAGAAATATCTCTCTCCCCGCCTGCACGTGAATTCACTCCGTCCTTACTTCCTTCCCACCGGTGTCTAATTGTCATTTTCAATCTTATCCATACTTTTATTACTCTATGATTAATTTAGCTGTTTCATACCTGGAGGTTTGAGTTGCCATTGAGGAGGACGGGTACACGCGAGATCCATAGCTGGGATTTGTTTGGGCAATGGTGAGAGAACCATTGAAGATGCAGGCGTTAGAAATACGGTTTTTTTACATATTTGGTGCAGTTTTAAAAAAATTACGAAATTGGACTAACTCATACGAGGGGGAGACGACTTTGAAAATCGAAGTCATGTTTATAAAGATGACTTCTATTTAGAATTTCTATTTTATTTTTTAAATTAAAAGTTGTGATAGGTAGCACAACTTTAGCATGTTTTTTTATTCAAATTAGAAATAGTGTTAGGTGTTGAAGTTAGCTAATATGTGTTATTTGGTCAAATAAAACTCCAAAAGTCTAGGGTGCTTTACGGGCTTTTAGTATAAATTTCAATAGGTAAGAATATTCCATTTGTTTAGGTAGTTTGTTTTAGTGTTCCAGTAGTCCATGATTTTTTGAGTTAGTTGTTGTTATGTAAGGCTATTTAAAGCCAATCCTCATGTTAAATAAAAGCAGATTATTTTGCCCAGTCTGGTACAAGCATATGCTATCAAAGCAAGGTTAAAAGAATCTGATTACTTAAAGCAACAGTCTTTGTTTGAACCTAGCAATGACATCTGAAGGAGCATTAGTGCCTTTGTACAACCTACGATTCCCAAACTCGATGGTCATTATGATGATTGGGCCATGTTGATGGAGAATAGCATACATGAAGAAAAAGAAGGGACAATTTTGACTGAATAGTCAAGGCAACATCAGACTTAAAGCTAAAGGACTTGAAGGCAAAGAACTTTTTTTTCCAAGCAATTGATCGAGTTATCCTTGAGACAATTCTCAAGAAGGATACTAATAAGGACATTTGGGATTTCTTAAAAAAGAAATATCAAGGCACAAGTAGAGTCAAACGTGCTCAACTACAAACTCTTCGTAAAGAGTTTGAAATTCTTCATATGAAATTTGAAGAAACGGTTGATGATTACTTTGCAAGGACACTATCCATTGCAAATAGAATGAGAATCCATGGAGAAAAACTCTAAGACGTCTCTATCATAGTGAAGATTTTACGCTCTATGACGTCCAAATTCGATTATGTAGTGTGCTCGATAGAAGAATCAAATAACATCGATATCTTGTCAATAGATAAGCTGCAAAGCTCAATATTGGTACATGAACAAAGAATGTCAAGCCACTGTGAGGAAGAACAGGCACTTCAAGTCAATTATGCTGCTAGATCGTCCTACAACAGAGGTCGTGGTCGAGGAACCTTTAGAGGAAGAGGAAGGGGGCGTGGATGTGGATGTGAAAGTTTTGACAAGACTTCCATTGAATGCTTCAACTGTCATAAAATGGCTCACTTTCAGTGGGAGTATCCATACAAGACAGAAAGAAAGGCAAATTTTGCAGAAGCTGATGAAGAAGTATTGTTGATGGCTTATGTGGAGAATAGGCAAACTGAAAACTCTGAAGTGTGGTACTTGGAATCTGGATGCAGTAACCACACATGACAGGAAATAAATGTCTTTTATCAAATCTAAACAAGAGTTTTAGAGAGAATGTGAAACATGGAAATAACTCTATCATCAGAGTCATGGGAAAAGAAAATGTTCAGGTACTGATGAACAGGAAAAAAGAAAACATTGGTGATGTCTTTTATGTACTTGAGTTAAAAGGCAATTTCATTAGTATTGGCCAATTGCAAGAAGTTGGTTATGCTATTGTGATTCAAAAGGGAAGTTGTCATATCTATGACCCTGAAAAGGAAATAATTGCAGAGGTGAAGATGTCAGGAAATCAAATGTTTCCATTACTAAATGAAGTCATCAAAGATCAAATTTTTCTGAAATCTACTATCCAAGACCCATCATGGTTGTGGCACTACAAGTATGGACATTTGAATTTCAAGGACCTGAAAACTCTTCAAATAAAGAACATGGTGAAAGGCCTTCCTTCAATTCAAGCTCCCTCTCGAATATGTAAAGAATAATGCGTCATTGCAAAACAACACCAAGACTCATTTCCTAAGACGAGCAAATTAGGTCCTTAAATTGATACATTTAGATTTGTGTGGTCCTATGAATCCAACCTCCAACAACACCAAAAGGTGTTTTGTTACCTTCATCGATGATTACAGTAGGAAAACATGGGTGTATTTGTTGGCAAAAAAGTTAGAAGCTATTGAGAAGTCCAAATTGTTCAAGACAAGAGTTGAGAAGGAGACTGGCCTAAGCATTCAGGCCTTGAGAACTGATCGTGGAGGAGAATACTCATCAGTTGAATTTGTTAGCTTGTATGAAATTAATGGAATATAGAGGCAGCTTACTGTAGCCTACACACCACAAAAAAATGGTATAGCAGAGCGGAAAAACAAGACAATAATGAACATGGTGAGAAGCTTGTTGTCAAATAAGAAAATGCCAAAGACATTTTGGGTTGAAGTTGTAAATTGAAGTGTGCACATTCTTAATAAGAGTCCTACCTTGGCTGTGAAGAATATAACTTCAGAAGAAGCTTGGTCTGGTCTAAAACCAGTAGTGGATCACTTCAGGATATTTGGTTGTGTGGCCTATATGCATGTTCTTGATACAAAAAGGAGAAAGCTTGACCCTAAGGGAGGGAAATGCATATTTCTTGGAGTAAATGAGGAATCAAAAGCTTATCGCCTCTACAATCCTACAAATAAGAAGACTCATATATCTAGGGATGTGGTGTTTGATGAGAATAACAGTTGGAATTGAGAATACAAGAACAAAGAAGAATAACTCTGGATTTTGATGACAAAGAAGAAAGTGATAATGGAGACAATGTACCAAATGATATGGCTAAAACAAATCAAGATGATGATGAGAGTAAGGAAGCAAAAACATCATTGGTGAATGCACAACGTACAAGAAGACCACCATTTTGGATGGCTGATTACACAAGTGGGGAAGAGATATCAGATGACGATAATATTGCTGCTCATTATGCCTTGTTTGCAGGAAATAATCCCATTACATTCGAAGAAGCAATCAAGAGTGAAAAGTGGAGAAAAGCTATGGATGCTGAAATTGAAGCAATCGAAAGAAATAACACATGGAAGTTGGTTGTGCTGCCTCAAGGGAAAAAAACAGTTGGAGTAAAATGGATCTACAAAACGAAATTGAATGAAAAGGGAGAAGTAGACAAATTTAAGGCTCGTTTAGTGGCTAAGGGATGCACTCAAGAATATGGAGTTGATTACTTAGAGGTATATGCTCTAGTTGCAAAGCATAATAGGATTAGAATGGTCATTTCGTTGGCTGCCACAAATGAATGGACCATCTTCCAACTCGACGTTAAATCTGCATTCTTGCATGGAAAACTCGAAGAACAAGTGTTCATTGATTAGCCACTAGGATATAAGAAGAGAGAAAGCAAGAAACTGGTTTACAGATTGAAAATGGCACTGTACGGATTGAAACAAGCTTCACGAGCTTGATACAGTCGAATTGATACCCACTTGTCAATTCTGGATTTCACAAGTGTTCTTATGAGCATACACTTTATATCAAAATTGGAAATACAGGTAATATTTTGATTGTGTGCTTGTATGTGGATGATTTGATATTCACGGGAAATGATGAAGGCATGTTTAAAGAATTTAAGGAGTCCATGATGCATGAGTTTAAAATGACTGATTTAGGAAAAATGAAGTATTTTCTTGGCATAGAAGCAACTCAATCTACTGAAGGTATTTTTATTTGTCAAAAAACAATATGCTCAAGGAGTGCTGAAGAGATCTAAGATTGATGAATGCAATTCAATTTCAATTCCCATGGTTCCAAGAAGTAAGCTCACAAAGGATGTTGAGGGAGTAAGAATAAACAACACCCATTACAAACAAATGGTTGGTAGCTTGATGTATCTTTTCAGCTACAAGACCTAACATGATGTATTCTATCAGTCTCATAAGTAGGTTCATGGAAACTCCAACTGAACTTCATTGTCAAGAAGTAAGAAAGATATTTCATTACTTGAAGGTACAATTGATTATTGATTGTTTTATAAAAGGAAAAATCCAGGAGCTGGTTGGTTTTTGCAATAGTGATTATGCTGGAGACTTAAATGACAAGAGAAGTACACCCGGATATATATTTTTCTTAAGTGGAGCTGCAATGTCATGGTCCTCAAGGAAGCGACCTGTGGTTACTTTATCTACTACAGGTCTTTAGGATAAATTTTAGTAAGTAGGCATATTCCATTTGTTTAGGTAGTTTGTTTAGTGTTTCAGTAATCCATGATTTTCTGAGTTAGTTGTTGCTATGTAAGACTATTTAAAGCCAATTCTCACGTCAAATAAAAACAAATTACTTTGCTCGTAATTGGATGTGGCAAGAGGGAAAATGGGCTGGAAATTGTAATTTTAACAATGTAGTCGTTTCTTCCGAAAAATGATACTTTGACACCACTATTCACCTAACTCCCATTTGACACTCCGAAGTGTCACATGGGTCCCACCAGCAAAAGAGAGAGAATGTGTTTGCTTTTGTTGTATATAGAAGGGTAATTTTGAAAATTTCATCAATTTCGTCAATTTTATCAATTTCATCAATTTCATCTAAGTGATTAGTCGTGGACATCTAAGTGGTTAGCGTCGTTACTATGGGAGTCATTATTATGAACGTAGCTAACCACTTATATGTACACGACTAACCACCTTGATAAGGTTAGAATAATTGACAGGTATTGATTTAATACAGGTCTCAGAATTATAAACGTAGCTAACCACTTATATGTACACGACTAACCACCTTGATAAGTTGGAATAATTGACAGACACTGATTTAATATGGGTGTCGGAGTTATAAACATAACTAACCACTTAGATGTACACGACTAACTAGTTATTTAAGGTTGGAATAACTCACAGGCAGTGATTTAATAAGGGTGTCGGATTTACAAATGCATATTAAATGAATGTTATTTGGAAGATAATAAGTAAGATTTTATTTTAGAAAAATATAAGACTTTAAATAAGATTTGTTCTAGTAAAAATAGAAATATTTTTGTTATTATTGTCAATTTAACTAAAGCATATTTTCTTCTAAAATTTATATAAAGAAGTTCTTTTTTTGAAAAAAGAAATGTTTATGATTTTTGTGCAAAATTGCTTTGAAGCAAAAATCCTAAACCTTCTCTAATGTGTTATTAATCTCTAACTAATCTTGAAAGGAGAGATTTACAAAAAACTCGTTAAGAATCATCTTAAAGGATTTGACATTTAATAAAGCCAAACATTTAGACAAAGGCAAAACTAAAACATGGAAGCTTAAGATAGAGTCGTAGGTCTTGTCTTAGTGGTGTGAGTGAAAGTGATTGAAGATGAAGGTACATCTGTGCAAAGCTTATAAGAAACACATTGGCACAATTAAAACTACTTAAAATGAGTAACAAAGGAAAGCAAAAGAGTTTTGGAAAACTAAGTTTTCAACACAAAATAAATCAATTTCAGGAAATTGAAATTGACTTATTCGAGGTCTACACCAAAACTGTCAAACTGTTTTGCGAAAATTGTTTTGGGCATTTATGTTTGAAATACCCTAGACCTTCTTTGAGTGATTAGGGAGCGAATTACAAACATAATATAGAGAAGAGAATTGTGAAAAACATGTGCTAATATTATGTGAAAAATTGTGCTTTGTTTATCAAAGATCAAAAGATGTTTTCTTGAAGAACAAAAGAACTTGCAAATTGTATTGTGCTATTGGAGTTCTTCAAGCTTTTGCACAAACCCACCTTTGCTGGAAATCCAAGGGGTTTCTTAAACTCAATTCTTGAGCCATTTTGTTTCAAGTATTGCATTCTTAGCTCGTAAAATTATAATTCTTTGTTTCAATTTGGTTTTGTTAATGCTATAGGGTTTAGCATTGGGTTTTTCTAAATTGGAAGGGAATGCAGGGTGTTTGTTCTTCTATTCAGTGTACTTGTGTAATGTTTCAGTGTGCAAGAATGATTCTTGATTGTAATTAAGTACGATTGAGAGTGTTTAGTGGAATTTTTCTTGCTAGAGTTGCAAGAAAGACTGGATGTAACTCTTGAGGAAGGGTGAACTAATATAATTACTTGTGTTATTTTTTCTTGACTCTTCTCTCCACGTTTTTAATCAATTCTGCACTACCTACTGCCATTAGTTCATCATAGATCCATACTTTAATAAATCTGCATTGATTCACTTAATTTTGTGTTGTAATCTTGCTTGTGTTCATAGCTTTTCTTGATAAAACTAGTCATACTTTTCTATTGCCTATTTGGTTCCTTTTATTGCTAGATATAGCTATTTCTATTTGGTTTTATAAATTGGTTCGTTGTTGGACATTTATTGCATAATTGGTCAATCTCTCTACATAATACATGTTGTTTGATTTACTGTTTTGACAGGGTTTAAGAGATCTATTTTTGAAATCTTAATTCAACGTGTGCACCATTGTATTATCAGTGGTTTTCTTGATTTGTATTTGTATAACTTAAATCTGGTTTGATAAGAATTTGTGCAAACTATTCTTATATAAATCTATACATCCATAACTGCTACATAATAGTTCTTTTCACTAGACTATCTTTGAAAAGTACTCTACTACTTTAAAAATTGTTTTACAGTATTGGTTTATTATGTTTTTGAAAGTTTTAGATGTGCGCTTATTCTTGATTTTAGTTTATAGGTATTGTTATTGATCTTGTGATTGGCTTTTAACCTTCTGGTCCATTGGTTATGTATCACTGTTCTTATCTTTTCTAATATTAGCTACTGCAGTATTGAAATTTAAGCATATTCAACCCTCCTTTCTAAAGAATATCACAAATATATATAGTTTAACATTGATTAGATACACAATCAAGCAAGTTCTCTAAAAGACAACATTTGATGAGTAATTGTCAAATGCAACTTCAAGTTGATATATATTGTTTAAAAAACTTTTTCAAATAAGTTTTGAAATTATGTTTAGGCTGAGTTCAAGAGGGGAGTCAATTGAACTTTATAAAATTTTTGCTTTAAAAGACAATGAAAACGTTTTTCGCAAAATGAAAGCTTTTACGAATCTCAATGATCAAAAGCTTGAGGTGCAATGAGAAAAATTGATTTATTTTTCTAAAGAATATTTGGAAACACTGTTCTTATATTTGTGATATTCTTTAGAAAGGATACAACAACTATTGAGAGACTTCTTAATCTTTTAGGATACGACAACCCTTCTTTCATCCATACTAGAGTGAACTCGGTCGACTTCCGACCACACAAACACCCGACTAATCCCCTTGTTCAAGCTTGTAGTCACTCTTGGCTCACCCCTTGAATATTATTTTGGCTTGTAGCCATTTTTGGTTAACTCCTTGATTTTTATTTGGGCTTATAAGTACTTCTAACTAACCCCTTGAGTATTGTTTCGAAACCAAGCATTCTTGGTTGACCCCGTTAAGTATTCTTTCTCAAGTCACTCTTGGCTAAGATATGAAGTTTGCATGAGGGCATCATTAGATCACAAGTCTTGCCTACTAGGGAGGGATTGTGGCTTTTAAACATGTACAAGGCTTAAGCACTATCTCCTAATTTGCTACATGAACACTCACAATGTTCTTCTTGAAGGTTTGTTGGGTACCAAAAATCTGAGCAACATTTCAATATAGTGTAACCTCAAAATGAAAAGCTTTAAATAGGTGTTGGAAGAAGATAGCCTTGTGAAACCTTTTTGAACCTTTGAGCAACTTCCACTCACTTGAATATCCTTTTGCATCTGACGGGGTGAATAGTGGACTATGAATTTAATTGCGCTCCATGCTTCTCTTTTTTTCTTTATGCAACATCCTGAATGACCAGTAGTATGTATTTTCCTCGGTAGTATAACATTTTACACTAAACAATGGTAATAGTGCACATTGTATAGGATAAATAACTGAACAAGAATTGAAAGTAGCTTATGTCAGAATAATTGGTAAGCAATGCAATTTTAGATCGTACTCTAAGAGATCTTTGAAAACGATTTAGGCCGAGTTCAAAAGGCAGGGTGACTTGAACCTTTAAAAAGATTTTGTAAACTTTTGGAAAGAATTTACGTAAAGAATGAAAATTATTTATCAACCCAATCAATTATGTGAATTCGGAATACCCAGTACAAAAGCAATGAAGCAAAATGCAAAATAAAACAATTACACAAGGCATACAGAAACAGTAATGTCGCAATCGAGATCAGGATAGGGACAGCGAAGAAAAAATACTAATTTTTTCAAACAGAGGAGTCGCCAACATAATTTATTATGAAAAACTATGGAAAATCAAGTTAAAGAAAATGGTCTGCAAAATCGGATTAGGGTCTAGGAGTCGGTTACGTGTAAGGAAGGTATTAACTCCCTACAATACCCGTCCTAAGACTGTACCTTTAATTACATGAGTAAATGAATGTGGTTTTTCAAAATATTTATTTTTCCCAAAAATGGAAACAAAAACTAAGTAATAAAACAACAAAGAAAATATTTTTGCTTTATTTTTTTGGGCCCGACAAGGACTGACCTTGTTCTTACGTATTTCCATTCATAATGAAAAATCAGGAATTACGTAGTTCTAAGAATAAAATTGTTTGTTGGATTGATATTTTTCATTTTTGAAATTTTCGTTTGGTTTTTTAGAGTATAAGAAATATTGTTTAATTTTTTGAAATTTTGTATTTTTTAAGAAAAAATATTAAAAAATGGTATTTATTTCCATAGTATTTAGAATATGTTACTTCCAAAGGTTATTTCCAAAGTTTTATACTAAATATCGTGTGATTCGTGCGATCATTTAATATTTAAAAATATTTGGAATAATAATAATATTAAATATCGCATACTTACTTAATTGACCTAATTACAACAAAATATCTGTTAAAATTTTGAAAATGGTGTCAAAATAATAACAAACTTTTAACTAAAACTTAATTGACCCAATTACAACAAAACGGTGTAAAATCCTAATAATTGCCAACTGATTTATCTTTATTGTTATCATTATGCAATCGGAAAGTGGTAAAAATAAATAAGTATCACGACATAATCAACAAAGCCTTCAATGTTGGGAAATAACATGACATCGTAAAGGGTTAGAGCTAAGATATCCATAAATGTACCCCAATCTTCCTTCCCAGCTATCTAGTACAAATAAGTTTCTAAGAATTTATGCGAAAAACTCTTGTGTTTTTTCTTTCTACCAGCCCGCTTTCCAACTCCTTGGGGTGTAGTTTTAGGAATTCAGCCAATGTCGGGACATAACTGTGTTGTTCAAAATATTTATATGGAACCTTCCCTTCCACCACCAAGTCAAGGATTTTCTCAAATTCTTCAATTGTCGGTACTAACTGAAAATCTTGGAATGTAAAACGTTTGAGAAGGGGATCATAGTATTGTGCTAAAGTTGTGACTGCTGATATCTGAACCTCTACCTCCAATAGACTTAGCAGATTCTTAAAAGAATTCCTTCTCAACTCCAGACCCCATATTAATTTTCATTTCCACAACTATATAATTCCTAACCTTCAATGAATAAAAGTAAGGCTAAAGGAGAAAATGCATGCAATGCATTGGTGAAGAAGAATATAAGTTAAATTTCTTATATCTCATATCCTTCTTCTCCAATTATGACATGATAAAAATAAGTAATGGATGCTTTGTATAAGAAACAAAATTTATTTATTTACAATGGATAAACACTCTTTTTATTTATTTTTTTAAAAAGATTAGGGTGAGAGGTAAAGACACCCAAAATATCTCCCTTTGTGCCCTAAACCAGGTTCAACATGCCTAAGGGTCAATGGCATTAAATGCACACTTACATAGGTTGGCTCCTAATTCCTAAGGATATAAGGCCACTAGAGCTATGACTCACTCCACCGCATACCTATAGCAACTGGTAAACAACTTTTATGAACATACAAATGAAGCGAACAGACTCTAGCTGGAGTTCTTGCAAAAGCCAAAAAAGGAAGTACATCCTTTTGACATTGCTACACAACCCCTTCTAGTTATAATCTTTTTCAGACCCGGGCATAGGGCCCCACTTATGATATGCAAAAGTAAATATGTGTGTGTGAAGGGATAATAATGCACCTAACCTCCCATCTACGAAACAGCCAGAAAAGTTCCCAAGTAGATATTGCACGTCATCTACCCTAGGGCTCAATATTCCAGGAACAAATAACAATCATGTATACAAAAGAAAGGAGAAAATAAACATTCAGAAAAACCACACCCATTTTAACTCATTCAATTAAATTGGCCTGACTCCCATAAATGTCCCTAATGGAGTCACCATCTGACATAATCGGGATCACGACGGAGATGGCGAAGAAAAAATAATAAATTTTTCAAATAGAGGAGTCATCACCATAATTTATTATAGAAAACCAAGTTAAAGAAAATGGTCTGCAAAATCGGATTAGGGTCTAGAGTCAGTTACCTGTAGAGAAGGTATTAGCACCCTACAAAGCCCGTCCAAAGACCGTACCTTTAATTAAATGAGTAAATGAATGTGGTTTTTCAAAATGTATATTTTTGCCAAAAATGGAAACAAACACTAAGTAAGAAAACAATAAAGAAATATATTTTTCTTTTATTTTTTTGGGCCCGACAAGGGTTGACATTACTCCTACATATTTTCATTCATAATGAAAAATAAGAGATTGTGTAGTTCTAAGAATAAAATTGTTTGTTGGATTGATAATTTTCATTTTTGAAATTTTCACCATTTGGTTTTTTAGAATATAAGAAATATTATTTAATTTTTTGAAATTTTGAAATTTTATTTTTTAAAAAAATATTAAAAATGGATTTTATTTCCACATTATTTAGAATATGATATTCCCAAAAGTTATTTCCAAAATTTTATACTAAATATCGCATGATTCGTGTGGCCATTTGATATTTAAAAAAACATTTGTAATAATAATATTAAGTATCACATGATGCGTGTGGGCATTTTTTGATATCTAAAATTATTAATACATATAAAATTATTTTCAAAATTTTATATTAAATATCACGTGATGTGTGCGACCATTTGATATTTAAAAAACATATAAAATAATAATATTAAATATCGTATGAGACTATTTCATATATAAAATTATTAGAAAATATGAATGCAAACAAATTATTTCCAAAGTTTTGTATTAAATATCATATGACGCGTGTGGTCATTTGATATTTAAAAAATATTTGAATTATAATAATATTAAATATAGTATGACGTGTTTCACTATTTTGATATCTAAAATTATTAAAAAATATGATATCTCAAAATTTATTTTCAAAATTTCATATTACATATTACGTGACGTGTGCAACCATTTAATATTTGGGTGGTGATATTTTGACACCATTTAACACTAACATATATTATTATTTTATTCATATATAATATTTTATTAATAGAGTATAAGTGAATAGTGGTGTCAAACTACCATTTTCTTTTTTGAGAAGTCTTTCTTTCCCAAAACACAACTTAGGGTTAGAGGAGTGAAGTTTAACCACGGTGCTGCGATGGAGGGGTGGCGACCCGCAGAGGTTTCGTGCTCCTTGGAGGCGGTGTTCGGCGGTGAGGGATTGAAAGGCTGTATCGGAGTTTGTCGGCATGGAGACAATCGTCGCGATAGCGGGTGGTGAATGGCAGAGAAGAAGATCTCCCTCTTGCGGCAACATTGGAGTCGTGGCTGCTCGACGAAGCAAATGGAAGTCGCGGTGGCTTTAAATGGCATTTGGCAGCAACGAACGGAGGCGGTAGTGGTAGGCGGTGCGAATTGGAGGGGTTGATGACGGCGGTAGCAGGTGAGTCTGAGGCTAGGGTTTGTGTTGTCGTGGCACGGCGGGGTAGTTTCCTTTGTCGTTGTTCTTATAACTCCACAGGGATGTACCTTGGCCACCCAACACACCACCGCAAATGGAAACTCCTTCCACACATTAGATTTGCAACCAGTTATCAGGATTTCCGATGATCCTATGACAAGAAGGAGCCACCAAAGTGCCATCAATGGTAAATGTGATAGCTTTGTTGAGACATTAGTCACCAAAGGTGGCACTTCTGAGCAAGAACCTCCCTTGCAGCACGTAGAAGCACAAGCCTTAGCCCATGCATTGAGAAAGCCCTGGGTCGATTTTATTTTACCATTTGATTTTGGCATCAAAGCTAACCACATTGAAGGTGGTGATTGGAGTCAGGCAGCAGAAGCAATGAGATTCACTTTTATCATAACAACATGGAAACACCTATCAGAACAATATGGAAACACCCTGAACGCAATCAATCAATCCAAACAAAATCAATATGCAGTAGAAAACGAAGAATAAATCAACACCAATAATTAACGTGGGAAAAACCTCTCAATAGAGATAAAAAAAACCCACAGGTAAATACTCCACTAATACCAAAACAAAGGTACAATGAGCCTCACAAAATTAATCACAGAGCATATCAATACAACTCTTCGTAATCCTCAAAATGGTCACCAACAATGACCCAAAAATATCAACAAATTGAAATTAATAAGGAAGAGTTCAAGAATTTTGTCACCAGAAAAATAGATAACGTTCATGAATTTTCTGGAAACAAACTACAACTCCGATCTCAAATCTGACCGTCCAAAACAACGAACTATGAGTGATAAAACTCCAGTAAAAATTTCAGAGCAATTTGAGAAGATTTCACCGTTGGATTTCCTAAACATCCAAGACTGACGGTAACAGAAACATCCTGCTGACAACAGCTCTTCACAAAATTCCTGACAATTCTACCTCCAGTAGACAATCACACCGTCCAAATTGAAGAAATATGAGTGAGAAATCTTCAATAAAAATTGCAGCTCGATCAGACAAGGTTTCACTGTTTGATTTTCAAAACAACCAACACAGGTTGCTATAGGAAGTAGCTGCGAATTACCTCTCCCTCTTCTCTTCAAAGCGGTTGCTCACACACTTCTCTACACACACCAAAGCTCTTACGGTTGCACATGCTACCCTAATTATAATGACGCATTATATTAGGTCTATCATATGTCATAGACACACCAAAACATAATAGATTTGGGCCTCATAAGGAGAGAAACAACCCAACAGGTGGCTCACATAAAAAAGAATGAACATAGCTAGCAACATAGTTGTACTATATGACGGTGCACTATATCGACCACCAATAATCACTTCATCATTTTTCCATGAATAATCACTTCATAAGTTTTTCATAAGCAAGTAATGCATGCACGACACACGACTTCACCTACATACGACATCTAAGGTAATATGGTAAGTAAATATCTCAATTATAACAGAAGGACAGAATGGGTCCAAACTCTTTAGGTCCAAACTCATTAACTTCATTGTAATGTCTACAAATACAGATTTAACCATCTTATAGAAGATATTTAAGATATTTTTAAACTCCGACTTAAATTAACTTATTAACCCGCATCCTTGTTTAAGAAACTTATTAACGAGTTCACCATTTTTTATCAATAATTTTGTATATTATTTTTGTTTAAGTTTTCTTATATTTTAGAAAAACAACGATACCCATTTTCTATATTTTCACAGTATTTCATCTGATTTTACATTTGTACAGTATTGGTAGAAAAAAATATTTGCTACAAAATTATTAAATTACAGTTACTAAATTATATCCATATCATCTAGTTTTTGCTCTTGTAAATTCTAATCTATTCTCTTTTATGTCACTGTTTTAAAATTTTGAAATTATTAAAATTTAATCTTGTCTGTGGTTTTATTCTTTTCTTTTAAATAATTGTGAATATAATAAATTCGCGCAACATGCTGTAGAATGTAGTGAAATATATTTGAGTCTTGAGTTGGACACGTCATTAAAATAATTTTATTATATTTCGGTTATTAAAGATCAACAAATTCCTATGCTTTGCATCAACCTATGTTTCCTCTACGCTCAGCGCCCCGAGGGTGAGGAATGAATGAGCAATATCTGTAACAGGTATGATGTCTGGACAATTCCCCCGCACCAGGGCTTGCTTCAAATGTCCTTTCTCTCTCTTCCTTCTCTCTTCTTTTTTTCTTTCTTCCCTCTCCCTCTTCTTCCTCCCTTTCTTCTTCCCGGTTAACCCACTACACCCTACACCTATTTATACTACTATTTTTTTATTTGTTATTATTTTTGTTTAGTTATCCTAACCTAATGATGCTTATCTCTAAGGATTAAGGTTTTACCCCACACACAGTTATTTGATTACGCACGTCACCTCTCTCTCTCTCTCTTCTTTTTTAGTTAGATGATTTTCTTAAAGTAAATATTTTATTTATTTACTTATTTTTAAATCTTTTTCTTCATTTTTTTGAATACTTTATTCATGATATCAATATGTTCTTATTATTATTTTCCTTTTAATTAGAATGTTTCTTTTAAAATTAAGTACTCTGATTTCTTTTAACATTTAAATTTTATTTAAAATATAAAATAGTTTAAAAAAATTAATAACATGAATTAAAGTTTAAGGATTTTAACTCTTATTTCAAATATATTTATTTAGAAACAAAGATGTTACATTTAACATAAGAATTTTTTAAATAACAAACAACTTTTGACTTAACACAAATATTCTTTAAAAACACAAACTAATCTGAATTTAATAAGAGTGTTTTTTAAACAACAAACAACTTCTAACAGAAGATAAAGAAATTGTCTTGGATGTGATAAAAAAGTCATTTCATTACTTATTAGAGAGGAGTTGCACCTTTACAAATTTACAAGATTATGAACTTTTCAAACAAAACTCAAGTTTTAGCCAAGAATAACTATGTTCTAAACATCACTCGAGATTTAGCTAGAAGTGGTGGTATTCCACAAATAACACCTCGTTTTTTTAGCAAGGAATGATTGTGTTAAAATAATATTTGGTTCTCTAGTCAAGAGTAGCGAGATTCAAATGATACTCATTTATATCTTTATAACATAAATATATTTAATGAAACTTGATCAAGTTGATAAAAAACTAGACAAAGTATACGTTTACACACAAGCCAATATATAAACTTATAATGTAAATTATCTTTCCTTAAAATTATTTTTAATTGCATGTCATAAAATTTGCACTAACAAAAGAATGATAGTTTCTTTTAAAATGACAACTCCTTTTATAAACATTTTTAGAACTTGCTTTTGTCATCATTATATCAAATACAACTTTGTGAAAAACTATTAAACATTTAAATACACAATTCAACCTTTTTCATGATGTGTATTGGGCCTATTTCCACACATTTCCCTCACTTGATGAGCCATTTCCAAATGAATCAGGCCCATGGCGTTGTCTGTAAAAGGAAATAAATCTGTGATGAACAAAAAATAGCAGAAGCAAACTAAGATAAAAGGACAATAGCATGTACACTTTGAGGTCTATAGGCTGGTACTCAACCTTAATTACACTTGGAAGTATAAAAAGTGATGTTCAATTGAATGGGCGAGTTCCACGTTTTTAACCTTAATTACCCTTGGAAGTATAAAAAGCGATGTTCAATTGAATGGGCGAGTTCCACGTTTTTTAAGGTTAGAAGCTTTAAACTAAAATATGTAAAATAAAATGTTAGACTTCAAAACTATACTAAAATGAGTGCGTAAAATATGAAAAACCCTTAAAAATATCCAACTATTAAGATGAAGATGAAGTTGGGTGAAAGTGACATTCATAACCTCATTCTCAAGGGGGTCCAAAGAAAGAGAAAACCAAGTCTTGTGAATCGAGTATTATAAATATAACATAGTCTATCGTATTGATAGTCTTTATAGATTGATTCTGTGGGAAGAGTCAACAACAATATTAGTTTCAACACCAAAACAACATAATGATTTACCGTGACAGGAAGCTCGAAATAATTTTTACAGAAAATGATTTACCTATCAATATAATTATATTTTAAAGGTTTTATTAATTATATTTCTGAAATATTTTTGTTCTTATATAATTAATAACGGTAATCTAATTTCTTATTTTACGGTTTTATGCACCATCTTACCTATTTTAATTTATTTAAATGTTTTTTCCTGTACCGGATATTAAAGCACTTATTTTTTTTTTAAGTTATACTCAAGAAATAAGATATTATTATAATATTCATATATTATTCGTTTGAGCTTTATAAACTGATCCCGCATCCGCGTATAAGAAACTTATTAACGAGTTCACCATTTTTTATCAATAACTTTCGTATATTATTTTTGTTTAAGTTTTCTTATATTTTAGAAAAACAACGATACAATTTTTCTATATTTTCACAGTATTTCATCTGATTTTACATTTGTACAGTATTGGTAGAAAAAAATATTTGCTACAAAATTACTAAATTACAAGTTACTAAATTATATCCATATCATCTAGTTTTTCCACTTGTAATTTCTAATCTGTGCTCTTTTATGTCATTGTTTTAAATTTTTGAAATTATTAAAATTTAATCTTGTCTGTGGTTTTATTCTTTTCTTCTAAATAATTGTGAATATAATAAATTTGCGCAACACATGCTATAGAATGTAGTGAAATATAGTTGAGTCTTGAGTTGGACACGTCATTAAAATAATTTTATTATATTTCCCTTATTAAAGAAGAACAAAAACAAAATCAACAAATTCCTATGCTTTGCAGCAACATATGTTTCCTCTACACACACCACCCCCAGGGTAAGGAATGCTTAAGCAATATTTGTTACACTGAGGGGAGTCTGGACAACTCCCCACGCCAGGGCTTGCGCAATATAGCCATGAACTTCCATCCCTTGTTGCTTGACCTACCACCATAAAAAAACATATATATGTCAATTGTAAATTCAGTATATGCTTTATCGTACTTTTCATAAAATTCAAATTTTAATCGCGTGAACAAAATATATTAGCATAAAATTAAAAAGATTAATACGTTTATATATCTGATAATGAGAAAATTGACGTGAAACAATTAGTCTAACACAAAAAAAAAATGTCAGATTAGTGTAGGAACTGTCTAATTATCAGATAAAGTAAGTAGCAATGAATGAATAACTGGGAATTTAACAAATCACCAAGGAAATAGTATTCTGAAACAATTTTGGGACTTATTTTTTGTGGCTGCTGTTAATTTTGTTAACTGAAGCACCTGAAGTCAAAACGAAAACAATGCATATCATTCCCAAAAGAATGTTTTGATTGATCCTCTTAAAAGCCATTATGCAAAGATCTTCTTTGTGTCTTTCTCTTATGAGACGATGGAACAGAACACTGGTCGAGACTATTTAAAGATGAATACCAACACTAATTCAATGTATTTTGCAACAAATTGTGGTAATCAGGTACGTTATTTCTCCTTTGTTAATATTATCTATTCAATCTTATCAAAACTGCTTGACAAATTAGTAACCCATAGTTTTTTACGTATAAAATTACAAATACATTTATTAAATTAAAAGCATTTAATAAATTAATTAATGAAATAATTAATAAATATAAAAGGATATAACTGTTTAAATATTATTATATAAATGCAATTAATATTTTTAAGTGAAAACTATTATTATATAAATAGAATTTTAGATTTTTTTTACAAATATTTAAATTATGAAATAATTTACTATGTCTATTTATCTTTCAGAAGTTGTATATTTTTTTTTGAGAAGTCATTTTATTTAAATGAGTTGATATATATTAGTTAAATTTATTTTTTCAAAAAGTTTAAATTTTTTATTTTTCAATTGAAATTGTCATTATATTCGATTGTTTTTACAATTTTATTGTCTCTAAGTTTCATATAGTATTATGTAATGAAATATTGGTTATTTTAATTTTTAATATTAATTATTTTTAATTTGAATTGCATGAACATTTAATAGAGTTCACGATTTTAAATTTAGTGAGAAGACTATAATTACTTAAAATGTCACATTCATTACCTTTTAATGATATAGACAGTCAATAAATATTTATCATAATAGCCACTATAAATATTCATTAAATATTTATTAACTGTTATTAATAGTCCATGTCAATGTTCATTAAATATTCATTAAATATTTATTAACCGTTGCTCTCTTCATTTCGGTTTTGAGAATCACGATTGAATGACTAGTCTTTGAGAATTGGATGTTGTTTTTGTTATGGCATATTTTTGCAATTGAGTTTTGATGAAATTTATTGTAGTGGCTTATGTTCATTATGTTTTTTTTCTTTGAAATGTTTGGTTAATGACATGGTTTGATTTATACGTTTTGGGTTTTCTTTTACACGAAAAAATATTAGGTAGTAGAAGAGGTGATGAAAATGGGTGTGGTTGAGTTTTGCAGAGAATGTGTTTGATGGAAAGTGTGTGGGAGGGGGCGTAGCCAGATTATCTTTGATTCATGGTCATGATTGTTGGTTACTGGAAAATGGGTAATGTTTTGGTGTGGATATTTGGTTTGCGAGTGAGGATGTTGAAAGTAGGATCATCGTTCATCAATTTCCATTACTTTCTTTTTCACCAATTTCGATAGTGTGAGGGTTAGTGAGTTCTTATGATTTTGTTTGTTATTTTAGAAAATATTTCCAGGCCTATTTTGTCACAATTAATCATAGAAAAATTGGTTATATCGTTGTCTGTGATTCCACGGAGGTTATTGTTGCTATCTTTAAGTGTTCTTTAACTGAGCCTAGTAATGTAGTTCGTTGGTGCCTTTTAACAAAACTGAGACCGTGTCCGAGTTCCTTTTAACAAAATTGAGACCGAGTGTCTTTTAACAAAACGGAGACTAAGTAGTTTTGATCTAAGTTGTAGTTAAATACACTATTAAGAAGTGATTCCTAAGTCGTTTTCCAAGGACCTAGTTCCTATTAAAAGATTAAACACAAAGAAAAAAATGGAGTTTCATGAATATTTAATAAAATAAAAACCAACAATCGAATTAGATTTTCTTAACTGAAATTTAAATTACCCTCTTGATTAGATTGCAATTCACTTATCACAGGATACAAAAATTCATGCTCAATTTATTAAATCCTAATTCCAATCCCAATTAATTAACTAAGCGATAATTAACACAACACCAACCTCAAAGCTTAATTGCAATCTGAATCAAAATGATAACCTTATAAATTAGTCTTTCATTAAATTCGAATAAAGCAAACGAAGATTAAACACAAAATGAAATTAAAATAGAAAACAAAATTGAATAGAAAACAAAATTAAAATAAGGAAGTGAATTTAAAATATAAAACGAAATTAAATTGTAACAAAAACAGAACGTAATTGTAGAGAAAAGAAAATAAATACAGAACCAATTTTTCCAAAGAAAGAACAAATTGAATCCCAAAAGCTAAGAGTATCCAACTCCTTTGGCTTCACCTCCTTTAATAGGCGGCAGACTTAGGTGAGTTCTAAACAATAAATCTAATGGGCCTAAATCTTTCAATTATAATCCAATAAATAAAAACTAAAAATAAAAATTGATAATGTGGCAGCTCCTCTTCAATTCCAAAATTAATATCCAAGCCCATTAAAATTCCAAAGCTGCCGTGACAATAATAATAAAATTAGCTTAGAAAATTCGAATTTAATAAAATTACGAATTTCTCGTAAATGAAGCCCAAACAGTGAAATTGAAAAAATAATAGGCAGTTAAGCACAAATAACTAATTAAAATAGGTACATAAAGATAAGTAAATAGGGAAAAGTAACAACTTATCAAGCTTTTACTAAATAGTGTCGAGTGCCTTTTAACACAACCGAGATCGAGTACCTTTTACTAAATAGTGTCGAGTGCCTTTTAACAAAACCGAGACCAAGTACCTCTTACTAAATAGTGTTGAGTGCCTTGTAACAAAATCGAGCAGAATGTCTTTAAACAATGCCCAAAACCGAGTTGAGTGTCTTTAAATAACACCCAAAATAGAGTTGAGTGTCTTGAAACAGTGCCCAAAATCGAGTTGAGTGTGTTTAAACAGTGCCCAAAATTGAGTCAAGTGCCTTTAAGACAATACCCAAAATCGAGTTGAGTGCCTTTAATCGAGTTGAGTGCCTTTAACCAAGTTTGAGTGTGCCTTTTACAAAACTGAGTTGAGTGCCTTTAACCTTATCGAGTGAGCTTTTCACAAAGCTGAACCGAGTACCCTTTAGCCTAGCCCGAGTGCCTTCACCAACCAGAGCTAAGTGGCTTCCCCAATATTGAGTGCCCTTTAGTAGAGCTGAGTGCTTTTAATTAACCCGAGTGTTCCTTTTATCAAACCGAGTTGAGTGTCTTTAACCAACCCGAGTGTGCCTTTAACTAATCCTCAACCCAATGCCAAAAACAGAGTCAAGTGCCCTTTAGCAGAGCCGAGTGTGCCTTTTACCAACCCGAGTGTGCCTTTATATAATCCTAAATTGAATGTCTTTCACCTAAGCCGAACTGAGTGTGTTTCACATAAGTGTAGCGGAATGCCTTTCACCTAAGGGGAACCAAGTGCTTTTCACGTAAGATGACCCGAATGCCTTTTACCTAAGCGAAACTGAGAGCCTTTCACCAAGTTGACTCGAGTGTCCTTTGACCTAAGTCGAACCAAGTAACACCTATAGAATTCCTTACTACACCCTCACATTTACTCTCTGGCCGCTATATTTTCTTTTGTTTTGTAAAAAAAAAAATCTTTTTGGACCCATTAAGTTTAACTTTATAATTCTTGCTACCTGCAACACCTATTTTTCTTCCATACATCCTTTCTTCTTGTGATTTGTTTTAAAATAATTCAATTAGATATCCAAATGACCGCACACGTCATGCAAAATTTAACTAAAAAAAGTTGTTATTTTGTTTGGATAATCAAAGGGTCATATGCGTCAAGCGATATCGAACACGAGATTTTTTTTTTTTAAAAAATTCACAAAAATATCAAAAATATCCTAAAAATATTAAATTTTCAAAATACCAAGTTTCTAAAATATAAAAAAATAATGATAAAATTTTGAAAATAAATAAATCATATAATTTTACAAATTAAAAAATATCAAACACCCCAACAAACAATTTTCTAAGTAGAATGACGTAAACCCTGATTTTTCATCACATATGGAAATACGTGCTCAATCCTTGTTGGGCCGAGATATAAAAAATATTTTCTTTATTTTTATTTACATTTTTGTTTCTTTTTTTGGGAAAAATAAACATTTCAAAAACCACACTCATTTTACTCACTTGATTAAAGATATCGTTTTAGAATGGGCGTTGTGTGGTTGTTAATACCTTCTCCACAAGTAACTGACTCCTGAACCAACTTCGTTTCCCAGACCATCTCCTTTCCCAATTTTTTCATAGTTTTCCACAATAAACTATGGTGATGACTCCTTCCATTCTTAATTTTCAAAAATATTTATTTTCTCTTCCGATTGTCATCCTCATCGTGTTTTCGGTTGCGACAATAATCCTGCATTCCACCTAGATTTTCCCTCCTTCCTATCCCTATCTGACAATAACTACTATATCAACCTCTATCTATTTGATCTCTCTTAAGCAATCTACAGGATGTATACACCATTCTGCAAAAGTTCCCCGTAGTTTCAACCCACTAAATTTTTCCCAAGACTAAGCATGCAATTGTGCCACTGCAAAAATCTCTACCTTATCCACATGACCAACATCGAAAACAACCTTATTTTTATGGATCCAAAGTGCCTTAACAATTGCCAACCTCATCCCTCTCCAAGCATAATTTGCTTTTCTACTCAGTCCACTGAAATGGAAACTACAAAAGTGATTAACAATGTCAATAGATCTTACCGAGGAAAGCCCTACCCAATTGTCACACTTGAGCCACAGTCTTCATGCAACCTCACAAGTGATCAATAAATGCTGCAAAGTTTCCACATCCTTATTACACAAAGGGCACATGTTACTCGAGACCAAAATCCCTCTCCTCTCAAGATTGACTCTAAAAGGTAGTCTATCAAGCAATACTCTCCAACCAAATATCTTGGTTATTCCTAGCACCTTAAGACTCCAAATCTCACCAAAGCATTCATTACTTTGAACATCTGGAATCTCTTTCAGAGCCCAATACCCAGAATGGACTGTATAGACATTTACACTCTCACCTACCCAACACCATTGATCAAACATATCCGTATTCCAAACAACATTGTTGATGAGTTCCTCAAGCTGATTTTGCAACTCTTTCTCCCATTCAAATAATCCTCTCCTCCAAGGTATACGCCATATGAAAACATGTGGATTTCCAAAATCATTCCTCAAGCAAAACTCACTAACCATCTTATCTTTGAGTACTGAGACTCCATATAATCTAGGAAACTTTTCCTTTAACGTCTGTTCTCCCACCCACCAATCTTCCCAAAATTTAATCCTGCTCCCATTACCAATTTTCCATCTTATCCTTTGATCAAACCAGTTAGATTCTTTATTTGCCTCACAAATAATTCCTAAATCCTTCCACCAGTTCAAACTTTTATTAGATGTCATAGACTTCCCCAACTCCCTCCAATCACCATATTTGGATTCAATCAAGTCTCTCCAACCACCACCATTCTCGGATCCCAGTCTCCATTTCTACTTTGCAACAACGGCATAATTAAAGACATGTATATCTCTCACTCCCAACCCACCCATCTCGATGGGCAAACACACTTTGTCCCAAGCTATCTAAGAAATTTTTCTCCCTTCAGAACCCCAACCCCTCTACCATAATTAGAAATAGAAATGGAGCAAGAGGGCCACCTTGTCTAAGCCCTCTCGATGGTCTAAATTCCCTAGTTGGGCTACCATTAACCAAAACCGAAACAGATGCAGATTTGAGACACATTTTAATCCAATTAATCCATCTACATTGAAAACCTAATATCTTTATCATGTACTCTAAGAAATCCCACTCTATTGAATCATAGGCTTTCTCAAAATCAACCTTTACTATCACCCCTTTCGACCTTTGCTTTCTATGTAATATACTGTTTCATTAGCGATTAAAACACTATCCAATAACCCCCTCCCACTAAGAAACGCAGATTTGATTCTTATCAATGACCTTTTCCAACACTGTTTTAAGTCTATTAGCAAGGATCTTAGCCAGAATTTTATAAATACACCCCACCAAAGAAATAGGCTTAAAGTCCCCTAACTTAGATGGATTTTCACATTTAGGAATGAGTGAGACGAAGGAGGCATTACATCCCCGAGGAATAAATCCAGTTTCAAAGAACCATTTGATAGCTTTCACAATGTCACCCCCTAAGATTCTCCAATTACTTTTTATGAAGTTAAAGTTGAACCCATCCGACCCTGGACTCTTGGATCCTCCACACTCTCTAACTACCCCCAGAATCTTATCTTCACTAAACCCACTGCATAAGAAATTGTTATCATCTTCATTGATACTATCAAATTGTACTCCATATAGATTCACCCCCCATTTAGTTTGGGCCGTGAATCTATTTGCGAAATATTTATAAACTTCCTCTTTGACCAATTGTGGTTCCTCACACCACTCTCCATTAACCAAAAGCCCTTTTATCTCATTATTTAATAACCTCCACCGCAGCCTAGTATGATAAAACTTAGAATTAGAATCCCCCTTTGCCAACCACTCCACCCTAGCTTTTTGCTTTAACATTGCATTTTCTCTTTCATCCATATTTTTCAGATCCTCAAGTAATCCTATTCTCCTTATCCTCATTTCCTCCTATAAATTCCAATTATCATCCTTTAAATCTAGTTCTTCAATCTCTTATACAATTTTTTGCCTTTTAGCTTTCTTCTTATCAAACACTTGCTCCCTCCACTGTTTTAGTGCCTGCTTAAGTCTCTTAAATTTGAATTTGACTTTCTCCAAATCATTCCCACAATCTACAGTGTGTTCCCAAGCTTGTCTAACTACATCCCTGTAACCATCTAACTCCTCCCAAGCATCAAATGATCTAAAAGGTTTTGGCCCCCAATCTACTCTTCTGTCTTTTATTACTAAGGCACAATGGTCAGAAACTTTCCTATTAAGAATATATTGTCTAGATCTAGGCCATATTTTCACCCAACTATCAGATACCAGTGTTCTATCCAATCTGCTTTTAGCACTTCCATTCGGCCTATACCAAGTATATTTACTACCTACTACTAGTAAATCTAATAACTGGTTTCCTTCAATAAACTGGTTAAAGCCATCCATTTCCAACCTATAAGCCCTACCATGACCAATACCTTGTCTTTCATTCGATTGTCTCACCGCATTAGAATCCCCAATCACACCAGGCTATGTTATCATTCGATCTCAATATACGTCCTAAGTTCTCCCACAAGACTGCTTTATCAATGTTAGAACCCGTAGAGTACACATTAATGATTCCCACCCGAACAACACTATCACCCCTACCTATTTTATATTTCCCTTCAATCACCATATACCCTTTTCCTTCCAAAGTTCTATCACATAGAAACACATTCTGGTTCCATAAAGTCAGAATTCCCCCACCTTCCATATCTACACTTCTATGCACCCAACTAATTGAATTAGATCCCCACAATGAATAACATTGCTGATAATTCACATTCACCAACTTAGTTTCTTGACAACACACTACACCAGGATTCTCCTTCCTAACTATAGAGCCCAAATAATTCCATTCAATCCCACCACCCAAACCTCTAATATTAATGCTTATTAGACTCATATCGCATCTTGTCTCCCTTCACGCCTAATTTCTGACAATAATGTAGCATCCCTCTGGTCTAACTCACTAAATCTTTGAATAACACGTTCAACATCCAACGAGCAATGAACTCCTAAATCATTCGCAATTTTCCATAATTCCTCCACGTCCCCCCCTTTGATAAAATCCTTAAACCTATGATTGCAATTAACAAAACTACTATTAGTAATAAAATTTGAGCGATTTGGGGATACTGACCTTGCTTTTGACGTTAGCAGCTGCATCCCACCTGTAGTAAGCATTATATACCTCTTCCATCTTATAATTCTGCTAGATTCTCCTCTCCACAGTGGTTTTCTCCCTTTCATCTCACAATAGTTTCCTCGTTAATCAATATCATTGCACCTTTCAATCCCTGCGTCGCCAATCCACCACCACCACACTCGCTTCTTCCTTGTTCCTGCTGGAAGTACCCCTCTCCTACACTGAATCCCTTTATTGCCTCATTTTCAGAATGACACTCTAACCTTACATAACCCTTTGCCACTTCCTCACTGTGCCCCTTATTCGTGAAAAAACTATCATTGAGTTCAAAAGGTTGGGTCAAGAGCGAGTTTGAAACATTGTCTCTCGAATGGGCCTTAGGCCCAATCCATATCATTGGGTTTTGGATATTGCTATTAATCCAACTTTCGGTTACACCAAAGCCCTTGCGTACGACACAATCAAATAACACTTTAGAGAGTGTTGACTCTTCACAATCCAACCGTTGCCACCCATCCAATTGCAAATGCAACTCAGGTTCACTTTTTGGGTTCTGACCCACACTATGCTTTATTTCCTTTTGTATGATTCCAGCTGCTGTACCCTGGTCCCGTGTTTTTCCCACAGCTTTAGATATTGTTTTAGTGCTACAAGTGATCCCTGCTACTAGGTCATTTTTTCCACTCTATACAGGAACCAAACTTGGCAAAAACCCTACTGGCCCAGTGCATGTGTAAGATCGTATTTCTGGTCATCAGAATCGGGCACAATGCTACCCTTCATTATTTCTGTATTTTGAACCTCCAGATTCACGGCCTCAGCCTCGTCTTCGTAGCATACTTGGTCCTCATAAAGATTCTCTGTATCATCAACTTTGGACACTAAAAACGAATTCGAGCCTGAATATATATCCTCTGAGCACCATTTTCTACACAGTGATGGATCTGTATCAAAATGCTTTTCTTCTAACGTGACCCAGTACACAATCCCATTAATATTGACTCCCAACGATGTCTCAGCTTTGTCTGATACTGGAATGCTAATCTTTAATCTAGCAAAATCTAGCCTCTCCCAATTTCTCGTCTCTTCATCTACTTCCACCAGCGAACCTACAATCCTTGCTATGTATCTGAATCATTCCCAAGTCCAGAGGTTTAATGGGAGTCCCCTACATCTCACCCAAACAACCTTATTTCCCATTGGAGGTTTGTCACACCAAGGTTCGAGCACCTCGAATATTTCCATCAAACCTTCCTTGTTTCCATCAATAATATCCTTCAGATTTGTTCCTTCATTGGCAGTCAATAGCACCACCTTATCTCCCAAGTACATTGCACGAATATCACCCAACCCTTGACGAAGCAAGTACCCTCTTATCACCTCCATACTCAAGTAGTTCACCATCATACCCACCCAACTCTCAATCAACCACAACGGTCTCTCGTCCTTGACAGAGTATTGTTTACCTTTCCATTCGGACCCGTTATCATCATACAATCTTTTTCCTTCTGCTTGTATTCGTTTCGCCCTTCACACCTTCTGAGTATTCTGATGAACTTTAGGTAGCGTCTCTACTGTTTCTGCTTTCTGTTGTACACCACTATCCTTTGTCTTCCTCCACGTTGTACCCACCTTTGTTTGAGAACTTTGACGTGAGTACCTTGGTAGGTTAACATGCAATTTCATAACTCCAACTCTAATAGAATCCAATTCTTGTTCCAGCCTCCTAGCATTCCTCACATCAAAAAACCGCACGAAACCAAATCTGTGTCCCCATCGATTTATTTTTTTGCAATGAAGACCTCCTGCACCCTTCCCCATCTACTGAATATCCTACCCATATCCCTCTCACCAGATGCAGGTGGAAAATGAGAAAAAAAGAAAGTTGTCATGTTCCAAGGTTTCGGCTGTATCCCCGTCATCCCCCTCCGGCGAAAAATGAGGTCATAGTAGCAACTAAGCTTAAGGATAAGTTAGTTATAGTGACAACTAAGCTTTAGACTAATGCCCCGACCACCATAGAGAGTTGTGCAATAAGAGAGAACAATACTAGAAATGTGTCTTAGCCAAAAGGTGAGTGAGTGTGTGCAACGAAGCACAAGAAGCAATGAGAGCTGATATTAATCAGCTCAAGGATCAAATGGGCCAAATTCTCGAGGCTCTGGTAACATTAAAGAGCGCTAATGAAAACCCTGTAGTCAGAAATGAGGAGGCGACTTCTTCCAATCCTGTGGTATCACAACTTGGAGTAATGTCAATTTAAAGCAATGCTACTTAGGGAAATAGAATGATTCACACCGAATTTACCTCGTATGGCTTGCCTTTGGGTTATGTCCCACCTTACGAGGAATATCTCGAACAAGAGCAGTTACCACCGGTGGCCCCTGTTAACCTTTCAAGCATGTCTGTGGGCTCGTAAGGGCCAGTTCAAATACCACTATGTACTCACCAACGAGCATAAATACTGTTGGACTGACAATTTTTACAAGGACACACACGATCGTTCATCCATAGGTAACAAACGAAGGGACACAAGCAGGGTCCATGACACAAGCTATAATTCAAGGGGCGTCTCATGATGCGGAAGAGGAGAAAAGTAAGCTTGAATTTATAGAGGAAAGACTTAGAGCTATTGAGGGATGAGGTAGCTATGGATTTGGGCACGTTGTAGGATTATGTCTGATACTAAACAATATAATTCCCTCCAAATTCAAAGTACCTGAATTTGAGAAGTACAAAGGCACATCTTGTCCCAAGAACCACCTAATCATATATTGTAGAAGAATGGTAGCCCATGCACACGATGAGAAACTCCTAATACACTTCTTTTAGGATAGCTTGGCTGGTATAACTTTCAATTGGCACACATCTTGAGCCAACCTATATCCGACCATGGAAAGTTTTGGTGGATGCCTTCCTGAAGCAATACAGGTACAACGCTGACATGGCTCCCGACAGGTTGCAACTGTAGAGTATGTCAAAGAAAGGTTCTGAGACTTTTAAGGATTACATTTAAAGATCGAGAGAGCTCACAACCCAATTAGAGCCACCTTTGCATGACAAGGAGATGGTAGCCATGATTATAGACACATTGTAGTCTCCCTTTTATGAACATATGTTGGGTAGTGTTTCCTCCAACTTTGCTGACATTATGATCATCGAAGAAAGTATCAAGCTTGGATTGAAAAGCGAGAAAATTTCACATGGCCTATATGCGGTCACAAATCCTAAAAGGTCCAGGTTCAATCCTGGAAGAAAAGAGGGAGACGTTCAGGCAACATCTATCATTCCTCACTACTGTAGTTGCGCTTTGCCTGTGCCAAATAATCTCTATCATCAAAGTCAGAAGGGGAAGTGAATTTAAAATCCAACTGATGTCAGAGAGCCAAAGTTCAACCCCAAAGAGAGATCACATTTAGGAAAAGAACTTTGTCCAATTTACTCCCATTCAATGACCTACACGAAACTCTTGCTTAACCTCCTTCGTAACGCCCTAGTTACAGTATGTTCCATAAATCCTTTACAATCACAAAATCCTAAAAACTACGATCCCAATGCTAAATGTGATTATCATTGTGAAGCAATTGGCCATTCTACGAAAAGGTGTTTAACATTTAGCGCAAGGTGCAGTCCTTGATTGAAGTAAGATGGTTGAGCTTCCAGGAAGATAAACCTAATGTTGAGAGTAATCCTCTTTTGGGACAGGCCCAACACACTCCAAATTGAGAAGAAAGGAAGAAGTGATTGTGTCAATAGACGGGGAAGCTAGTACAATATAGTGGAGCTTGGATACTTGGCCAAGGGGATGCATGATACAAACCTGCTCAAGTTTATGTCTATTGTAGTTTCTGTTCAAACTATTAAATTTGCATTAATTTTGTATCTTTGCTGACAATCAAATATACATGCAATGCTCTTACAAATTTACAAGCAAATCATGCTATCATCCACAAGTTCGTACTGTTTTGCTATCTGGGTCAAGTTTAAAGGGTGTCGCAAATAATAAAACAAAATAAAAAAGTGATCAAACAATTGAAGTGGTTGTTTTTTATGATACAATCTTAGAATTCATAACATTGAAAAAGCTAAAAGGGATGTTGCATTTTCACAATTTAATAAGGGTAAAAGTTGAGAATTTCCATCGAAGCATTTGCATGCATGTTGTTTGAAATTCTTTTGACCTTCCCTCATCCTCAAAACTAAAGGATTTGTCTCAGTAGCTGTCACCTGAAATAGCAATATAAGAGTATCACACTAGGACAAAAATGTCATGTTTCTTTCGATTGGTTGAATGATGGTTAATCTCCAATCTATAGAGGCAAATAAAATTTTTTCAAATAATAAAAGTTTATTTGATTGAAAACTTGCAAGAGTGATCTAAGCAAAAGATAGGACAACAGAAAATGAAAAAAAGAAAAAAGAGAAAAAAGAATGTAAGTGATTGAAGTGCCTTGGTAGATAAATTTGCATTTATCAACCAACAAACCGACTGAGAGTAAAGTCATAGAGAAGAAAGCGATACTGGGACAATCCTGTCATTCTACCTTACAAAAACTAAATCACCTTTCATCCAGAACTTTCTTCACCGTTGTATATTTAAACTGGGGCAGTTTCCATCTGCATCAAGCAATTTTCTCTATATGATGTTGCACCAGTCAATCTCACTTTTTTTCAAATTTGCAGACCTTTGACACGATCATTGCCTCAATTTTAGTTTTTCCAAATTTAATGGCGTGGGACCTTTGGCATGGTCATGGTCTCAATCTCATTTTTTCAATCTAATTTTGAGATCTTTGACACAGTCATAGTCTCAATCTCACTTTTTTTTTAAAAAATTTTAAGACTTTGACACGGTTATAGTCTCAATCTCACTTTTTCCAAATTCAATGGTGTGAGACCTTTGACATGGTCATGATCTCAATCTCACTTTACTTTAATCTCATTTTGAGACTTTTGACACAGTCATGATTCCAATCTCACTTTTTCCAAATTTAATGGTGTGAGACCTTTAACACAGTCATGGTCTTAATCTCACTTTTTTCAAATTTTGAGATATTTAACACAGTCAAGGTCTCAATCTAACTTTTTCTAGAGTTAATGATGTGAGACCTTTGACACAGTCATGGCCTCAATATCACTTTCTTCAATCTCATCTTGAGACCTTTGACACAATCACGGTCTCAATCTCACCTTTTCCAAATTTAATGGTGTGAGACCTTTGACACGGTCATGGTCTCAATCTATTTTTTTTTTCAATCTCATTTTGAGACCTTTAACACGGTCATGTCTCAATCTCATTTTTTTCAAATTTAATGGAGACATTTGACACGGTCATGGTCTCAATCTTATTTATTTCATATTTTGAGACCTTTCACACGGTCATGATCCCAATCTCACTTTTTCCAAATTTAATGATGTGAGACTTTTGATGTGGTCATGGTCTTAATATCACTTTATTCAATCTCATTTTGAGACCTTTGACACGGTTATGGTTTCAATCTCAATTTTTCCAAATTTAACAGTGTGAGACATTTTGTTAGCACCGAGGTTGTTAAGTGATTTCATGAAGCCAACATTATGATGAAACCTTCATAGATCAAAACTTGCAAAGTAGGATTACTTGAAGCCATCATGGAGCTTGGTGGGAGTTTTGGTCTAGAAGTTAGGTTGGGTGTGTGTGAGTGTGGTTTTAGTTGAAAACCATGTTGCATGATATTCATTTAAGATGAGCTTGAAGATTCATAATGATTAAAAAATAATAAAAGTGGATAAACGATTTTGAAAAACCATTTTGAGATCAAAACCTGTGAACTGTTTTTATCCAAACTTAACTTGTTGGATTGTTATGTGTTACAGAAAAACAATATATTGAATGACTAAAACAATCGATTGAATTTTTGTTCGTTATAAACCAGTTTTCAATATAAGGGTGACGCGCGATTTGGAACTTATGAAAAACATTTTGAGCAATCAATTTTGTGATTTTCCAAAAGAGCAAAAGTGCTCTTACTGTGAGAACAAGGTTTGACATTGATTTTTAATTAACAAGACATCAAGAATTTGAATCTTGGAGCTTGCTCTTAAGTGGGTTTCGTGCAAACTGGTTTTGCACCAAAGCTAAGTCTTCTACATTGTTCTTCATCCTTTTATGATCTTTAGTGTATAGAAGTACTGGTGTTTTGTTACTGAATTACTATCATTTGTATTGAGAACTACTTGGTTACATTTTACAGTGGGTTTAGTAATTTGTAACTGTGGTTTTGTACCCATATAGCATTCTCAATACAATGATTAGGAAAATCATAATGATTAGGAAAAATATTTGGCTATCAAGCACTTTTCTGTTGAGGGACACTTGGAATTAAAGGCTATTCTCTTCATCCCCGGGAGGGCACCTTTTGATATCTTTGTCACAAGGAAGAAACCCGGCAACTTCGTTATTGGTACACTTCCTTTCACCCACACACCCCATTTTTTTTTTCTTTCCTTGTGCTTTATTCTAAAATAATTCAATTAGATATCAAATGACAACACGCGTCACGCGATATCTAATATCAAACTTTGGAAATAATCTTTAGGGGTATCATATTTTTCTAATAATTTTAGATACTCATATGGCCACACGTGTCATACAGTAGTTAATATTATTATTCCAAATATTTTTTTTAAATATCAAATGGTCGCACGCATCACACGATATTTAATATCAAACTTTGAAAATAATCTTTGGAGGTGTCATATTTTCTAATAATTTTAGATACTCACATGACCGCACACGTCATACAGTATTTAATATTAGTATTCCAAAAGTTTTTTTTTAAATATAAAACGACCGCACACGTCACACGATATTTAATATAAAACTTTGGAAATAATCTTTGAGGTAACATATTCTAAATACTTTGGAAGTAAATATCATTTTTTAATATCAAGTTTTTTTAAAAAATAAAGAAATTACGAAGTTTCAAAAAAATTAAAAATATTTCTTATAATCAAAACTGAAATTTCAAAAATTAAAAATATCATCTCAACAAACAAGTTTTCTATATAGAACTATGTAACCCTAATTTTCCATTCCTGATGGAAATATGTATGAGCAAGGTAAAACCTTGTCGGGTGCCAAAATAAAAAAAAATATTTTCTTTATTTTTATTTGTAATTTTGTTTCTCTTTTTTGAATAATAAACATTTTCAAAACCACACTCATTTTAATTTTTTAATTAGAGGTACCGTCTTAGGACGGGCATTGTGGGAGTGCTAATATCTTTCCCACACGTAACCGACTCCCGGACCCGAAATCCGATTTTCACAAACTTGCTTTATCATTTTTTCGGTTTTTCCATAGTTTTCCATGATAAACTATGGTGGCCACTCCTTTTCTAAATCTTCAAATTATTAATATAATTATTTTCTTCACCATCCCCGTCGCGGTTGCAACACTGTCTATATATACAAATTTATCAATGTTACCATTTATATTTGAATCTAAGCATACGACTAATAAAATAAAAAATTATGTATAATAAGAATAACATCTCAATAAGTTCACTAAAATAAATTAGTATGAAAATCATGTACTCAATATGCCTACATCTATTCACAGCTAAAGATGTCAAATTCATATCTAAAGTCATCTTCATTTTCTTGCTCTACATTATCTTCTTTCCATTCATTTGTTTCTTTATACATTTGATTTTCAAATGATGATACATTGTTGATGTACACTTCTTCAAGATCAACAATTAAATATTGATATCTGAAAACTTATTCAACTTTTAATCACTTCATTGACATGTGACATTTCATCAATTGAATATAACACTTCCACTGCTACATCATCATAATCTATACGACTTCTGGGCTTCATGTTGATTAGAACACACCAACCATGCATGATGCTAATATAATACACAATATAGTTGTCGTATATTATGTATAATGATAAAAGGATCAAATGATACATATCTTCTATCCATTCAAATATCCATAATACGATATTTAGAATCAACTCTTGTACCTCTTCTTGATGGATCAAACCAATTACACTAAAATAATACAACTTTCTTATTAGAGGTTGAAGAATTGTACTCCACTTTATACATGTTTTGAATCACACCACCGAAATCATCTTTACCTCCTTTTGTAAGACTATTTACATGAATAGTATTATTTTTTGTCCTCTACACATGAGTGCGGAATTTGTGTCTATTTACAAATAATGTTTGTCATTCTTTTACACACATTGAAGGACTAAGTGATAAATCTTTGAGGTATTGAATCCTCAAAACGTTCTTTATAAACCTTCAAATATATCAATGTCAACTTTATAATTGAATGGTTAAACAAGTGATGCAAATGTAAATTACAGAATTTGAAGATACATACTTGTTCCCTAAACCACATAAAAAAAATATTTCTCTCTATATATAATAGGTATCATTGCATTGCTAAAAAATATTTCAAAATTACAATGAATAAAAATTAAGTAATCATATTAAATACATGGACATTTACGAGAGAAAAAAAATTAGATGGATAAATTTTTATTTTATACATAATCATATTTTCAAAACACTTTTAAAAGAATTTGAAAGTAACCAGGGACTCCTCGATGACGCAAAAGTTGCAACTTCCGAACAAATAAGTAAAACATTAATTGCAGCTGATTTCAGAAAATTATAGTAATTCATCCACTTGCTCTTCGATCTTTGTTTTTTCTATTGGCTTTGGACAGGGTGGGAGACATATGCGATTTTCTGTCTGAAATTTCCTTGAAACTACTAGTAAATTAAAAAACTGCAAAATTATGTTTCCATATAATGCATTACCTTCAAAAAAAAGTTACTTTAACTATTTTTAACCAGCCTACGTCCACGTTGAATTATTTAAAAACTATTTTTACCCAAAAGCCAGCACTGTATTATCTATGCCAAACCTCATCGCCAATAGTATAAGATTATAGCTATAGGTTTGTTTATTTTATTACTGAGAACTTGGAAAACAGACATCAACCGAGCATAACAGTAATAGAACCAAGTACTAGCCCACATAGAAGCCCTGCTTTTATTGTGAACAAACACAGCGAACAAAAAAGAGGAAAGACCAGAATGGTCTATTGGTATCAGAGCCTAAAGTAAAAACTGGGAACTAAAAGGACAGTTTTGTCCATAAATAACCAAGAAGAATTAAGCGAATACCTCTCCTCTATATCGCAAACACAAACGCTTATTTTAAAGGAAATAAAAACTATAAAGGAAAAAGTAGAAGAGCCTTATAAAATCATAAATAATCTTATTCTTGATATAAATAAACTAAAACAAGCTAACGAAAGGCTTGAAAGTTTATTAGCTAATCTTATAGCTGATAAAAACTTAGAAAAAATTTCTTTACAACTTAATAAACTAAAATTAGGACCATCTAGTTCTAATAATATAAACACCAACTTTATTTTGGCCAAACCAAGACCAAAGAAATAATGAGTAGAACACCTATTACTACAATTCCTTTCACTGGAACTTCACAAACAATTTCTGGACACACCCAGCGTTCCGAAACAATAAATCAAAACCCAAGTTTCCTAGACAGGTTACTTAGAAGAACTAACCATAACTCTAGGCAACTAGAAGAAATCGTTGATATTAATAACAATATTGACTTAAGCACAAATGATAGGATTAACTCATTAAATCCTAGACAAATTTACAATTTAAACTGGCTATCCACTGATAGGACTAGTTTATACAGATATAGGAGACAAGATGATTTTAACCTTCCAGATAATCAACATCAAATTATTAGGTTAATTTCAGAACAAACAGGTAGACAACTTCTTGCAACTAGAAGAAGATACGTTCACCTAGGTCTCATAATGATAGGAATAAGAGTCCTTACTAGGTCTTTCATAGGAGCTAGAGCATTCTTAGCCCTTTTCGATCAACGCTTTAGGGATAATAATTCTCAAGCTGTTATTGGTATAATTGAAGTAGATTTAAACCAAAATATTAGTTTAATCTACATAGCACCAAATTATACTTTAAATCTTCAAGATTTTATTAACAATATATATCTTGAGGTACAAACACAAGGTTTCGGTGAAAACTTTGTAGGAAATAATCTCCACTTGGATATAACCTTCATAGGGAGAATTAGTGACCATATATCTCCAAGATATAGGATAAACACTAACCCTATAATGACATCCTTAGAATCTAATGGAATTCGCTTTTTACCCCCTGAAGCCTTTAATTCCTCTAGAAACCAAGGACATGAGTGGCAAACTCATATAAATACATTATCCACAAGTCCAGTAGTCACTACTGCCCAAACTGCCATCCTAAACAATAGAAGGCGATCTCTTTCTATTAGATTTACGGATTATGAAAATACAAATAATTCACAAACTGATGAAGAGGAAGAAACACAACCCCATAGAAACTCATCAGCTTTTATGAATAAAATAATAGAAGACTATGAAACTTCAGATGATGAAAATGAAGATTTTCTATATAGACAAAATTTGTTTTCCGGATATGAAGAAAGAAAATTAGATCCTGAAAACACAGAAAGTATTTCTGAAGAAGAAATAGGAGATTTATTAGATACCATTGATCTGGAAGAATGGTATAAAACTGAAAAGGAACTTAAGTCATTCGAAGACTTAGATAACAAATCTGAAGCTTCTGTCCAAACCCATAAAGGATTCATGGCTGACGACGAAAGCGTCTCAGGAGTGTATAATCAGTCATATGATTATCACACAGAAAATTATAATTTAGGGTTTCCTCCTAGACAACCAATACTTATCCCATTTGATAATTCAAAAGGAGAAAACATAAAATCAAAAGGGAAACGAATCCCAATTGAACCATCATTTAATATGCCAAACCTATTACTCAATATAGGTAGCATAGATCCCCAATTATTAACAAATTACATAGAGCAATGGTCCTCTGCTGTAATTAGAAACTATAAATTGCATCATGAACCTCAGGTTAATGATAGTAATGAAATGATAGCTAGAGCCGAAACTTATTTAGGAGATCTAGCAAAAGCCTGTTGGGAATCATTTAAGCAAACCCATCCAGATATCATTAAAAATAATTTGGTCGAACCAGGACCAAATATTTACAATTTTGTAAGCCTAATACAAAGACTATTTACTGCCCAGTCAGTAAATGATGGAAATACAATTAGACAAAAAATCTACTTAGGTAATCTGGAAAGATTGTCCATAAGTTATTTCGGAAACATTAAAGAATTTGTCC
>Ga0209700_100084_pt1 | contig 128565 bp, 74 predicted proteins | sample SiratroredBW_FD_187528 | JGI IMG/M metagenome (GOLD analysis project Ga0209700, IMG submission 187528) | Root nodule microbial communities of legume samples collected from California, USA - Siratro red BW (SPAdes) (version 2) | ecosystem: Host-associated > Plants > Roots > Nodule | place: USA...
AAAAAAAAAAAAAAAAAAAAAAAAAAAAAAAGCCTATTCAACAAGGTAGCAGATATTCTAACCCCCCCTCCCCAAAAAAAGAAAAAATAGGTTACTGTATTTATATAATAAATGAAGTGCCACTAATACCTGAGTTGGTAAATAAATGAAGAACAACCAATACCTTAATTGTTTGGAATATCATTAAATACACAGCAATGCTATGAGCAATTTTTGGAGAAAATTTCTCCATAATCGCTCCAAGAAAAGATATTATTATTATTATTATTCTTTTTATCAATTATTACACAAGGGAATGACACTCGTTAATTTTGCATAGGTTACTTCAAGGAAAGACCAAGAACAATATTGGATAAACAGAAGCATACCATACCGTTACATTACAGTGAGCGAGTTTGCAAACAGATTCAAGCAATTCCATGTTGGAATGCAACTTGAGAATGAACTCTCTGTGCCATTTGACAAATCAAGGGGACATAGAGCAGCTCTTGTTTTCAAGAAATACACAGTGCCCACAATGGGACTTCTTAAAGCATGTTGGGACAAGGAATGGCTACTAATCAAGAGGAACTCTTTTGTCTACATATTTAAGACAAGTCAAATATGCATTCTTGGTATCATAGCTGCAACTGTGTACTTGAGGACCGAAATGCATCAAAGGGATGAGGGTGATGCAGCAGTTTACATTGGTGCAATTTTGTTTACCATGATCATGAACATGTTCAATGGTTTTTCTGAATTACCACTCACCATTGCAAGACTTCCAGTATTCTACAAGCACAGAGACCACCTTTTCCATCCTCCTTGGACCTATACCCTCCCTAACTTCTTACTACGAATCCCCATTTCTATCTTTGAGGCTATTGTTTGGGTACTTCTCACATACTACCCAATAGGATTTGCACCTGAAGCTAGCAGGTAACCTTAATTATCTCTTTTTACTTCATATTTTATATGTTTTTTACGCCTACAAATGATGCAAATTTAATCATAAAATTGGACAAAAAATAAATACTAGTACTAAGTTTCACTTTTGTCCAACTTTCAGGTTTTTCAAGCACTTGTTGGTAGTGTTTCTTATCCAACAAATGGCAGCTGGGATGTTTAGGCTCATATCTGGAGTTTGTAGGACAATGATTATTGCTAACACTGGTGGAGCCCTTATGCTGCTTCTTGTTTTTCTACTTGGAGGTTTTATCCTTCCTAAACGTAAGTGACTAAACTAAACCTCTTAATGCATCATGTAACTTTTTCAAAGAATGTGCTCTTCTTGATGTTTAAACCTCTTGATGTTAATAGGTAACATTCGAGATTGGTGGATTTGGGGTTACTGGATTTCACCATTACAATATGCGTACAATGCTTTGACTGTGAACGAATTATTTGCTCCAAGGTGGAGCAAACCGGTAATTAAGTAGCATAAATTTTCAATAGTAGATGCAAGTGTTGATTCAATGGCTTAACATGAAATTATTTTTCACTTCAATTTTCCTGTTTTGTAGTCTACAGATGGCATAACCCCAATCGGTTTAGCTACATTAAACAACTTTGACGTTTTCGCTGAGAAAGATTGGTACTGGATAGGTGTAGGTGCTCTCTTAGGCTTCACTGTTCTGTACAATGTTCTCTTCACCTTTGCACTCATGTACCTTAATCGTAAGAACTCATAATCTAATCAAAATTTCAATTAATTACTTCCTTCACCATTTGTTTAGTGCTGATAATGCTTTTATTGTATCTTCTATAATTTGATTCACTAGCTATTGGAAAAAAACAAGCAATAATATCTGAAGAAGAAGCAACGGAAATGGAAACTGGAGGAAACTCTAGGGAAGAGCCTAGACTTCTAAGGCCAGAGCCCAACAGAGAGATTGCTCATCAGCCATTATCTTCTACTGATGGAAACAACACACGTAAATATCAAACTAGATAACTTTGATATTGAGGGATTTAGCTATAAGTGTACCTTTTGTAATATAACTAAAGAAGCTTCTCAAAAACATTGCCTTGTACATAAATAATTTCAGGAGAAGTGGCAATGCAACAAATGAGTAGCCGAGGCCATCCTACTGGAATGAGAAATGTTGATTCAATGCGTGAATCAACCTTTGGTGTTTCCCCAAAGAAAGGAATGGTTCTGCCTTTTCAGCCACTTGCTATGTCTTTTGATAGTGTTAATTATTATGTGGATATGCCTGCTGTAAGAACCCTATCACCCTTTTAATATAACTTTTTATCATTCATAAATAATGGTAAATATAGAGGAAATTTTAACTTGTAATAGGAAATGAAAGAGCAAGGAGTGACCGAAGATAGACTACAATTACTTAGGGAAGTAACTGGTGCCTTTAGGCCTGGAGTTTTAACTGCTTTAATGGGAGTCAGTGGAGCTGGAAAGACAACTTTGATGGATGTTTTAGCTGGGAGAAAGACAGGTGGCTACATTGAAGGAGATGTTAGAATATCCGGTTTCCCAAAGAATCAAGAAACATTTGCAAGAATTTCTGGCTACTGTGAGCAGACTGATATTCATTCACCCCAAGTTACAGTTCGAGAATCTTTGATCTATTCTGCTTTCCTTCGGTTACCTAGAGAGGTCAATAATGAGGAAAAAATGGTTAGCACTAAATATTATATCTTTTTTTGTCTTATCTTTTCTATGAAGTTGCATAAAAGAATGATTCTCATATTCCTTTTTCTTACTCTCTATAGAAATTTGTTGATGAAGTAATGGACTTGGTCGAGCTAAACAATCTCAAGGATGCTATAGTTGGGCTTCCAGGTGTTACGGGGTTGTCTACCGAACAAAGAAAAAGACTAACAATTGCTGTTGAACTTGTTGCCAATCCTTCAATTATTTTCATGGATGAACCCACTTCAGGTCTCGATGCAAGAGCAGCAGCCATTGTGATGAGGACTGTGAGAAACACTGTTGACACTGGAAGAACAGTTGTATGCACAATTCACCAACCTAGTATTGATATCTTTGAGGCTTTTGACGAGGTACCAACAAACTCATAATTTGTACGTGTCATGTGTTTTTCTCTTTATCTCCATTACTCTTTGGTACATAAAAATTTTCTTGTGCACCAGTTGTTGTTGATGAAGAGAGGAGGCCAAGTGATATACTCAGGACCATTAGGAAGGAATTCACACAAGATCATAGAATATTTTGAGGTAATACAACAAAATAATTACGAATTTTTTATGTAATAAGGGATTCAAGTTTAACATCTAACTCCATGTTCATTCCTTGATCAGGCAATCCCGGGGGTCCCAAAAATTAAGGATAAGTACAACCCTGCCACATGGATGTTAGAGGTAAGCTCTATAGCAGCTGAAGTTCGACTTGGAATGGATTTTGCTGAGTACTACAAATCATCATCTTTATACCAGTAAGTCTACAAACATCTATCTAGGATACTAAACTAATGTTGTCTAGTGAGTTTGATTAAGCTGACATATATACATACTCATGAGTAGGCGAAACAAAGCTCTTATAAGGGAACTAAGTGCACCTCCTCCAGGAGCAAAAGATTTGTACTTTCCCACTCAGTATTCTCAATCCACTTGGGAACAATTCAAATCTTGTTTATGGAAGCAATGGTTGAGTTATTGGAGAAGTCCAGATTATAACCTTGTCAGATTTTTCTTCACCTTAGCTGTAGCTCTCGTGGTGGGGACTGTATTTTGGAGGGTTGGCAAAAAAAGGTTTAAAGTCACTACCTTAATTGAACACACATCATCTAACTTTGTTCTCTATGCATTTTGTTATTACAACTATTTCTTCTGTCGTATTTTTGCAGGGGAAGCACAAGTGATTTGAACACTATTATAGGAGCTCTATATGGATCTATATTTTTTGTTGGTGTTAACAATTGTCAAACTGTTCAACCAGTAGTGGCAGTTGAAAGAACAGTGTTTTATAGAGAAAGAGCTGCTGGAATGTATTCTGCTTTGCCTTATGCCATTGCACAGGTTAAAGGGTGTATTTTTTTAAACAATTATAAAATTTTCTGCATCTTGTACCTGTTGCTTATTATGCTAGCATTGTCGTTTCGTTTGCAGGTTGTTTCTGAAATACCATATGTATTTGTTCAAACTATTTATTTTGCATTCATAGTGTATGCTATGGTGAGCTTTGAATGGAAAGTGGCAAAGGTCCTTTGGTTTTTCTTTGTTAGTTTTTTCTCCTTCTTGTACTTCACATATTATGGGATGATGACTGTTTCCATCACACCAAACCACCAAGTGGCATCAATCTTGGGAGCAGCATTCTATGGACTCTTCAATCTCTTTTCTGGTTTCTTTATCCCAAGACCAGTAAGTACTGTTCCAATTTGGTTATTATGCATCAATATATAAGAATTACTCTTATCATTTTGACTAACATAATTGCTCTATCAACCTTGGTATTTCAGAAAATTCCAAAATGGTGGGTTTGGTATTATTGGATTTGCCCAGTAGCATGGACAGTATATGGGTTAATTGTCTCACAATATAATGATGTAGAGATAGACATTGCTGTGCCTGGTCAGAATAATCAAACCATCAAGCACTACATTGAAGACCATTATGGGTTTAAACCGGACTTCATGGGACCAGTTGCCATTGTTTTGGTCGCTTTTCCAGTCTTCTTTGCCTTTGTATTTGCCTTCTCCATCAAAACATTAAACTTCCAAACCAGATAAAACACAACAAATCAGCAAGGAAGTTATGTTCTTGCAAGTTTTACTCGTGAATTTACCTTATGTATGTCTAGAGATAGCAAATTTATACTCAATTTATAAAACAGTGATAGCATTTTAAGGTTGTTTGTTTGGTAAATATAAATTATATTGATTCTGTAATTTTTATATATGTTGTCGACTTTTTCAGCAGGTATTATTATTGTACTTGCAACAACTTTTCCCACTTAAAAAAATGTTTTCACTTTTTTATTGACACTTTAAATGTGTTAATCCGCGCAATATTAAGATTATCTTTTCTCAAATAGTTTTTTTACAATATGTATTCTATTTATTATTTTCATGCAAATTTTGTTGGGCCTGTATGAACAAAGATTAGAAAGAGGGCAATACTATGAGATTTTGTTTCATATACTAGAGTGCAGTGGTCAGTAATAAAGACCAGAAAAAAGGTTTACAACTACGATATTAGTAGGATCTTTCTTTTAGGCTCAAGAGCCTTTAAAGAACCAAGAACGAAATTGGAAGCAAGAAAATTGTTGGAACATAATAACATTTTGTTCTATCTAGTTTATACAGTCATACTTGTTTCTGGAAAAATAAAGATAATCATTAAATACAACTGAAAAACTAGATTTACAATGAAACATTTCAGTACTAGATTAATGAGGCATTGTAACATGGACAACACCTTCTATTTTTTTTTTTCATTTAATAAGCTCTCATTTTCCTGAAGTAACTATTCATTATTTGGTTTCATATATATTATTTTGGGTGTCATACAAAATTTCGTTGGATCTGTCACATCAAAATTTGCGAAGAAGATTATTGCCCTTGTCTAAGAGCATTTTTTTAATTAGTAGGAATTGAACTAATTGACAACAAGCAAAATTATATGTGGATTTTTTATTAGAACTTTGCACCTTAAACATGTGAAAATTGAGTGATTGATTGGGTTGCTGAACAAAGAATATTTATCATTTCACTTCACCCTGAATGATAGAGATGTTTGGGCTTTTTCTGTGACAGTTATATAAAGGATCAAAACAAAAAGGCCCAATGACCCAACATTAGCACAAATAGGAGTGCTTCTTCATGCACCTCCAAGTAGTTTTTGGGCCACCTCTAAAATTTGCAAAACAGACAAAAATATTCTTAATTTTGTATTGTACAGATCATTTTGTCCTTGCACCCTAATTCTTAGAAACTCTTCTCCTTCCATCTTTGTTACTCGTCCACTGCATGCGGCACCTCCCCTTCATTCCGAGCTGCGATTTGGGTGCCCATTTCAATCCGAAATTGTCAATTAACATTGCATTTTACAATCATTTGAGGTAGGTATCATCTATTGTAAGATTTGTAGTGTATTTGGAGAGATTTCGTGTTTTGAAATTGTTTTTGTTGCAGAACCACCCATTCTGTAACATGTATACGGATCCGTATACACGTTGCGAAATGGGTAGTTCCGCAACTCATTGGGAGGTGTCCGGACGTGTTGCAGAACCATCCATTCCGCAACTTGTATACAGATCCGTATATATGTTGCAGAATGGATGATTTCGCGACACATTTGAACACCTTGTAGTGTTACTCCGCTGCTACCTCGCCGAGCCGCCGTTGTTCTACTCCTCCACACAGATGCAAACTTCTCACCTACACTACCATCCATAATCTTGCACCACCACCAACATCTCAACTTTAATATCCCACCTCTATTTATTGTTTTATTATTTTTTAAAATTAAAGATAATATGATAATTTACTAAATTGCAGTTTTAAATTTTTGAAGTGCCCCAATAAATAACACTTGTGCAGGAAGATGCACTCCACAAATAGACATGAATGTGAACCCATAGCACCTATGAACTTGGTTTAGGCCACAGGACGAAGGGCAGGTTGGCACTGCTAAATCCTACCTATAAACTATTGATAATATTTATTTTGCCTTTTTTTTCTCCTTTTTTTACCTTTCCGTGTGAGGGAAAATTTCTGATTCTTTCTTGGAACGAGTGGAGGCACAGGCTAAGTTTGTGTAGGAATTGAATTTTGGAAGATGATTATGTTATAGAATTTATTAAATTAAAAACAAAATGGTGGTGAATAAAAAATTGGTGGAAAGAAGAGAAAAGGTAATGAATTGCAGGTTGATTATGGGAAAGCGTGTGGGGGCGCATTGGGAGGTTTTGGTGGTCCTCCTTTCTTTTCTGACCTTGCTTTAAAGGACGCGGCGACCTGAACGTGGTTTATCCCTGCCCACAAAACTATAACCTATCTTAACTATTTTAAAAATTATAATTTATATCTTCATTCTTCATTTACTTCAAAGTTAATTTAGATATGTTTTCAAACAAATGTTATGCTATTAGATGTCCCAAGTATATTAGAGATATATCTCAAAACTTTAAATTCAGTATAAATATAGTCAAATTATAAGATATGAGTTAAAATAAATTTTATTTTATTAAATAGATAAACTAAATTTAAACTATTTTTTAGTATAATATTATAATATTTTTTAATATAATATAAGATTCATTTATATTAAATTTAAATTAATTTTACAAAACTTATTTAGATTCAAAATTTAAATATTTTAATCTGTTAGCAAATTTATTTGCAATAACATCAACAATTTGACTAAAATGATGTACTGCATTAATAGGTGTGCCAGTGTCAGAGGGAAATCAGGGTTAAAATCTGAACATGCCCCGGATTTTACAGTCCAAACCCGTGAACTTTTAGATATTTCCTTAATACCGTCTACCAATGGAAGTATACTTGGGGTGATTTTAGTTATAAAGTTTTAATTTTAAAAAATTAAAATTATTTTACAGATGTGAATATTAGGTTTTTCTGATTTTCATTTTTTATTCATCTTAAAAGGAGTATTGTTTAGGATAGATTATGGTGTGAGATGTTTTTGAGACAAATTACATGTCTGATTGTAGCTTGTTTTAACTGCATATATAACATGATAATATGATAAAAAAAATAAAAATCCTCAAAAATTATATTTGAAATATGTATTGGTAATACAACTCATCCAATAACTATCCCCATCTTTCTAATCAAATATAACATTTCTCCTCTACTTTTTGTTTAAAGCAATTGAAAATTTATAAAAAATAAATAAAAAAATGAATATAATAACGTGTGTACGAGGTTATAATTTTAACATCTTACATAAACCATATATTCATGTAATATAACTTAAATAAAGTAATTTCTACTACAAATTATGATAAGTTCTTTTTTATTAATTATAAAAAAGTATTTAAATCTCCAACTCATATACAAACTAAGATAAATAAAATATGTATCGTGTATGATTATTTTTGCATTTATGTTTAGGTTTCATAAATATTTGATAATATTATTTAAACTAAATATCATGATATACATGTATATTATTTAAATTAAATATCATTATATACATGTTTCTCTTAAAGTATTATTAGTTATATACATGTTTCTCTTAAAGTATTATTAGTGACTTTCTTAAAACATAATTTAAAGCAGAAATATTTATTATAATATTTTTTACTATAATATTTACTATGATATTTTTTATTTTAAATAATACCTAAAAAATATGGTTGAAAGTCAAAAATTTATAGACTAATATTTAGGTCATGGACTAAATTTTAAGTCACAATTTAGCTACAATTTTTAAGCCATAAAATATATTATTGTGGATATATATTTTCAAAAATTTGATTTTTCAAATAATGAAATTATTGTAATACATTATCTTTTTTCAGAAGATTGTGCCTTGACAACTCTGTACTATTCTTCTTGTTTTATGTTATATAAAAATTCAACAATTTATATTTTGATTAACTTTGTTAAAAATAAAATATAAAATATGATGATATTTTGTTGGTAAAATGAAAGGGTTTTATTTAGAACATATACTCTAAGACACAAGTTTGATCGATGATATAATATTTTACAATTTTATTTTAATCTGATAAGTAATGTTTTGTTAAAGGATAAACACATAGTTTGTGTTTTTAAGAAACATTCTTTGTATTTATTGTATGTTGTAGAAAAGTTTGCTTCTTTTGTTTGTTAAGATAATCCACATTTTTTAATGAAAAATATTTTTTGGTAAATTAGCTAAAGTTGTTATGGTTTAATAATTTCCTGACATGTAAATGGTCTACTATATAACATACTATTTGGTTTGTATGGTTATGCATTTACACAATTTCAAATAAAAACACTCTGATCAAGGATGGATAATTATTAAGATGATGCTCTAAGAGGATAAGAATATTCAAAGCATGCATGGAGTCCATTTAAGGAATTCTCTATATTCAAAATAATTAAGCAAAAGAAAAATTATTCAATTGAGTTAAAATTACTCAGAGACAAAAAAATATTGTAACAACTTTTTTTTAATGTTTATATAAGTAAATTCTTCATGAATGATTATATATATATATATATATATATGATATATCATACTTAATACAAGAACCGGAGCTATGATTTGTAAAGTGTTGAGATATTATTGATCACGTACCATGACTTTATATATTTTTGACCTTCAAACTGAAGTAAATGAAAAAGAATCAAATTTATGAACGAGAAATAATAGAGAGAACTACCTTTGTTCTTTAGAGAGGGAATAATTTTTTTTAATCTTTACATAAATATTGTTTATTTATAAGATATTTTATACAATTATAACTATAAATTATTAATCATAGTAATTTAGTTAAGATAAATTTATAGTTCTTTTAGTAAAAGGTTTATTTCAATTTATGTAAAAGATTTTAGTGTGCATATTTCATCAATTTGGAAGTTACAATTTTTTTACTTGGTGTCTATCTTTAGTATTGATTTTACACTAGATTTATCATGATTAAATAATTATTTTTTATTTTTTATATTTTGGTTTGTGTCAAAATTGATACCCTCAACAGATTTTCAACATGTTTTTTATTTAAGAATCTAATAAATGTGTTAATTTACATATACTCTTGAATTAAAAGGTTATATTATGTTTTAACTTATAGGACTTGACTTATTTTTTCTTCCGAAGTTTTGTGAGATTTTGATTTTCGTAAAATGAAGTATATCTTTCAAGTGAGATTGTTCAATTGAATTTTGTTTAAACTTTGTTTTAGCATTTATTTTCTAAAAGAATTTTAAAGCACAATTTTATTATTATTTTTTAAATACCACCTCATATTTTAAGTTACAACTATTGTTATTATAAATAATAAACACATTTTGTATTAGAAAACAAAACTCGTTCACATCCATGCGTTTTCAAAATCCATCTATTTCAATAAACTTGTGCAAAATTTATACTAAACCAAATAAAAGTCCTCATGTGTACATTATTCAGAAATAGATTTTAACTTCTGTTTGGTTTTATGTTTCATGTGGTCTGATATGAGAGGTAGAAGCTCCACCAGATGCATCTAAATAGACAGTTAATCCTTGTTTGGTGTGTCCTTCTTTGGAATTATCGCGTTACTTAAAGCAATAGCAGAGAGGGTTGGTAAGCGCGTTCTGGTGACCAATTGAATGCTCTCTGCTCTGTGCTAGCCATGTGTGACTAAATGGCTTGAGATTTTGGTTGGAAGTTGAAATCCCAAAACCCATTAATACTAATCAGATAATCACAACATCAATTAAATTAAATTAATTAAATTGCTCTACAAGTTTTCCAACTTCCTTTTATTGACTTCACACAACCCACTGTTGCATCCACCAGTAAGAGATTTGGAGTGCCTTAACAAGTTAATTACAGATTTATTTGAATAAATATAAGTAGTAAACAATTAATTGCTTTTAAAAATATAAAATTATATGTTTTTACCTGGAAAATAAATTTTCAAATAAAATCTACCGAGTTATATCATTCTATATTTGTTAACTAATTTAACTATTTTTTAATTGGTTCAATATAAATGAAAGACTTTTAATATTATTACATATAGTAATAAAATAAATGATTTTTTTGAATATTATTAATCAACTAATTAATATTTATTAATAATTTTCTAAAATATTTATATTTTTAAAAAGTAGTCCCAAATAGAAAGTGTTTATTACTTATTAAATCAATAATAAATAAAGTAATTCTAAAAAGTTTAGAGAGAAAAGTATATTTAATAGCTTACTTTCACACTAATAAAATAATATGTACTATACATGATTGAAATCTATTCAGTCAAGAAGACTATGCCTAACTTAAAAAGTACTGAAACATTGCGTCCAATAATCATGATTAATATTAATTAAATATTTTAAGTCAATAAAATTACTTTTAAAAATCGTGACAATTCACGACTATAATAAAACAATGTTGTTATTTGTTTATATAAACAGTATAACATTATCTTATGAAATGTATGTTTTCATACCAATATTTTAATATTTTGAATATTAAATATTTAGTTAAATATCAAATAATGTTTTACAGATGTGACATTTCAACCGAAATTCAAACAAAAATTAACATGTAAAACTTTCTAAAAACATATCTGAGCAAAAGATTGTGTAAGAACAAAACACAAGATCAGTTAATCACATGAAAAAGGACAGGAGGATTTGACAAGAATACATATGCGACAGAATTATCTACGTTTTCATCTATTCTGAATTTTAACAGAAATGTTTGAGAGTTTAGGTTTTACATGTCATTAGTATAAAAAATATTTGTAAGTAAGATAGAGAGAATGATGATGATGATGTGGTCTAGGACATGACATAATAGTAAGATGGCCCTACTCTATGACTCAGCAAAAACGTGCATTGTTATCATCCACAACATCATATGGTCATCCCCATCTATGACTCATCCAATGCAACTCTCTTGTATTACAAACCACTCCATTTTTCAGCCATTCATTCTTCTTTTAGTTCCACTTTTCTCTCCTCTTCACTCTCTTTATGATTATAGGGTTAAAAGATTAAATGATTTATGGAAAAGTTCATTTAAGAAAAGGGTAATTTAGAAATAACACAGTCATTTTCATTTTATGTTTCTATATTTTTTTTCTATTGTCTAATAAAAATATTAATTTAGTTATTAAACATCTACTTTGAAAAGTACTATCAATACTCACACTTAAAATATTTACTTACATCGTATCACCTATCTTATGTGGTACATTTGTCCTGTCGTTATTTTATTTTATATTATTTTAATTGTAAAGATAATTATTAAAATTTTACTATGAATCTTCAAGTGTATAGCATGTGTAACAAACTTAGAATATAAATTTTAAATATAAAAATAAAATAAAATAATGTTTACCTCCCGGATCGTGGGTTTGATAGTCACACTAGTATAATAACACCATAATACAAAACAAAAAAACAGAAAACACCATTGTATGATCATAGTAGTTACAGTTACTTGAATAAAAAACGAATATGCTGTTTGTGTGATCCCATGATTAAGAGGTACCATGGCATGTCGTTTGCCCTTTTTCTATAAAGAGTATGAAAGAACATTGTTTATTATCTTTATATGTGTTTGAAAAGAAGTCACAAGTTTATATATGTTAATTTAATTAGTCTAGCAGTTAATCTGATTAAAAGTTTTTTGATATACTATTTAATGATTTTTAAAATGTATTTTTACAGTGTTATTTAGTTTATAACTTATAGACTTTAAGTATTCATTTTTAACCGTCTATACAATGACAAGTAGCATTATACTACTGAATGTTAAACGTTTTGTTCTAATTAATTAATTAATTAGTTGTATGTTCGAATTATTTAATTGGATGATCCATTTTTAATTTTAATTAAAATGTTAGACAATTTATATAAGTTATTTTTTATATTGAAAAAACATATAAAATGTGGATTTCGGTGATCAATTTATGCATTATTTTAATTTAATATTTCTTAGAAACTCTATGTATTTTATTCTTGATTTTTCAGTTACTCATAAAAATAAATTTAATCTTGAATAGTTTTTCGAATTGTTAAAAAGTATATAATTTTATATGTTATCTTTAAAATTATTCAAAAACGGAAACGAGTACCTCAAAATAAAATAAAATGTTTTTTTACATTATTAATGATTTGTTTAATAATCTTATTGACTTATATTATTCTTAAGTGACAAACAATACAGTAAAAACTTATTTATAATTTAATTATTTTATGAAGAAAACTTTTCACTTCGATTATTTATGATTTCAGAGTGATAAATATAAAAAAAAAGGTCAAATTAGTTGATATTCTCATCTGTCAATATTTGTATTTGTAATTATTTCCAAATAAAAAACAATATCCTTACTGAAAATAATAAAGTTATTTACTAATTTATTTTAAAAAAATATCATTACCAGTCTCTAATAAAGTATTTAATCATAAGGACATATTTAATTATCCTTGTCCACTTTGTAATATTCAACCCATAACTTCGTTAATCATTTCTCTACAAAAAAAATTATTAGTACTATTAATCATGACTGTTTTGAGAGTTAAATAAATACTAAACACATAAATTATTCAATGCACTATTAAAAAAAATTAATGATGTACCAGATCTGATAGATAAAAAAAAGTTAAAAGTAATAATAAAATTTTATAATGAATAAAAGTTTATCTCATTAATATTAAAAAAATTAAAATCTAATTTAAAATAAATTTAACACCACTTACTAAATATTTCTATAATACTAATGCATCAATTAGTGGAGTCATAAACTTAAACAAGAAAGTTATAGGTAAAATTAAAAAGTGATAATATATACCTAAAACACCCATATAGTACAATAGAAGAGTATGATGGAGGAAAGAGACATGATATTGTTTTGTTGTTAAGTGGAAGGACGTCTAAACCCAAACAACATACCGACAGGTGCAAGAATTTTTTGATTGAATCTCTCGTGAAAGTTTTGAGAAAACAGACACCACTTTCTGTAAATCTCAAAGGAATGGATCCAAACCAAATCATCCCATCTTACGGCTTCAAATCATTCTTACATATTGATGCATCATCATAGTGGCACCACTAGTAATTACTGAACCCTTAAACCCTTTTTCATTGGCTACATGTCATAACACAATAATAATTACACCCACATCACATTGGAACTTCCCACCATTCCAACTTCCTTCCACAACCATAGATTCATCAATTAATCTCACTACTCATAAAAAGATTTTGATATATTATAGAATTTAAAATCCTAAGTTTTTAATTATAAAATATTTCTTTTAATAAAAAATAGTTTAGCAGTCTACATTTACTAAATGATTTAAGGAAACAGTCTTAAAAATACTGTGTAAAGAGGGGCGTCTATACAGGTAAAGCCCCACTGATTCTGTGTCTTTTGTTTGAATATTCTTGTGAGAGAAAAAAACATGGAAAATAGTTTTTGAACAAGTCCAGGGTAGTTAGGTAATATCACAGGATGTAGTGTTGTGTTGTGTTTTGTTCATGCACTTGCACGCACCAACCCTTTATAAGGTTAGCTTTAGAGAAGAGTTTCTCTCAAGTTGTTTGCTTCTGTTGTGATCTGTGTTGTGTTGTGTTTATTGTTGGTGTGTTGTGCAAAGTAGCTAGTAAGGTAAAAAGGGAGAGGGAGGAGCAGAGAGACAGAGGGAAAGAGAACTGAAGAGAATTTGTGTTACAAGTTGTCTCATTTCTTTCTCTCTCCCTAAACCCACAGAGCCACCGCACCATTCTTCTCCTCTCTCTCTCTCTCTCCGACCATCATGTTCTCATCAACCAGATGCGCTTTCCTGGTAATTTTCTCTCACACCAATCTTTTGATTCCACACGCAGATTTGCACCATTTTTTGTTAATCGTTAGATTTCACCTTGCCTTGTCTTTTACACTTCTGCTCTGGATTTTTTTTATCATATATGGATTCAATCTTGGTAAAATTTCTTCAAAATTGATGGGTTTTCTGGGTTTATGATCTGGCTAAAAAAATGGATTTTTCTTCTGAATTTCACGAGAATGGCTGATTTGTTGATCTGGGTGCTGATAATTTGTCTGATTTTTCCCCTCTTGTGAATTTTTTTTGCTCAGAGCAACTCAGGGTTAGGTGGGCGTGGCAGCATCTGTGATGCGCCGAGGAACCGTTCAGCTCCGATGAGAGTGGTGTGCATGACCCCAAGCAGCAGCAGGACAGGTGACAGAAACAGCGGCGTTGTGATGGAGACGCCGTTGAAAGAATTGAAAAAGGATTCCCCGGCGCCTGACGCTGACGGTTCCTCCGGTGGCCCTCAAGATGTGTATGGGGAGGATAGAGCGACGGAGGACCACTTTGTTACCCCTTGGAGTGTCTCCGTTGCTAGGTAACACTCTTGATTTTCTTCATTGTTTTCATGTTTTTATTTAGCCTTTACGTTCTTTATTTTTAGATTCAAATCACATGATTGGATCTTTGTGTTTGTCACTGCCTGAATTGGGATTCCTTGAGAATGGATTGAACATGGTTTTGGTGTTTTATGGATGAAACGCAAGTTTTTATTTATTTATTTATAGAGAGATTTAAATAAGTGCCGTGTGGTTAATTTATACATCCATTTCAGATTTATGCATCTTTGTTTATCTTGAAGATATTTTTTCTATTACTGTCTTTGGATTATAAAGAAACAATTTTCACTTATGATGTGACTAATTATTATAAATATCACGGGTCCTAAATATATCAATCTTTCTGATTTTACTCTGGTGGCAGCTAGATTTCAAGAATCCAGATATATTTTGTTTCTTTTGTTTTTATTTTGGGGTTGCATGTAATATGTTCTTTCTCTTGTTTTTGCGTGGACTGAATGTGATGTTCTTGATGGCTTAGTTCAGTTCTAATTTTAAAATGAAGAAAACAATACTTTTTTCTTAATGTTTATGTGATACTTTCTTTACTATAACCAGAGACTATTTAGCCGTCATGTATGTTCTTGATTCTTAGCCGCATCTTGTTTTGTAGTGGTTATACACTGTTACGAGATCCTCACTTCAACAAAGGGCTTGCCTTCAATGAAAAAGAGAGGGATGCCCACTACTTGCGTGGTCTTCTTCCCCCAACAGTTATTCCCCAAGAAACTCAGGTAATATCTTAACATAAACTATCTCAAATCTTTTTTTTTTTTTTAAACCTTCCAACACAATAAATTGTGGGTTGCATGCACCATCTATTCAAAGTTATTGCCACTTTATTGGTCAGGTAAAGAAAATGATCCAGCACATACGCCAGTATCAAGTTCCATTGCAGAAGTACATGGCAATGATGGATCTTCAGGTTTGGCCTAGCGTACAATTATTTCAATGATACAGTTTTTTATGAGATGCCTTTTTAATTTTATCTAACAGTTTGAGAATACATTCTGAAAAAATGCATGCATCTGTAAAGGATTTTCTGTGGTCATTCCCTTCTGGTCTTAATTTTATTTGGCTTAATTAAGATTTAAAATGCTCATAAATTTAGATAATTTTAATTGAGTCTTTATTAAAAAAAATAGTTTTGTTGTGTGTTCAAAATATTTTTTTATTTTCATCTAAGTACCCTACCTTGATTTTACCGTCAACAGGTTGTGGCAGTTGTTTCTTTCTTCTTTCTGTCTCTAACTTACGGATCAACTTGTTCAATTATTAATGCTTTCACTTTAACATCTCACGTGTTGCAGGAGAGAAACGAAAGGCTATTTTACAAACTTCTTATTGATCACGTTGAAGAGTTACTCCCTGTTGTTTATACTCCAACTGTTGGTGAAGCTTGCCAGAAATATGGGAGCATCTTTATGCGTCCTCAAGGTCTTTATATAAGTTTGAAAGAGAAGTGAGTTTGGTTTTGATTTCTCTTTTATTCCCCTGAATGCTTAGCAATTGGTCACTGGTTGTATTGATTTTATTGTTCCTTTGTCTCTTGGGTGGGACTTGAACTTAAAGGGGGAAGATCCGTGAAGTACTAAGGAATTGGCCTGAGAAGAACATTCAAGTCATAGTGGTAACTGATGGAGAACGGATCCTGGGTCTTGGTGATCTTGGTTGTCAGGTAATTTCTATTATGCATGTTGACATTTATTAATTGTGAGTTATATTGAATCACAAAATCTGATGTTGCAATCTCTGCTTTGCTGTATTCTTAGGGGATGGGAATACCTGTGGGGAAGCTTTCTTTATATACAGCACTTGGAGGAGTTCGCCCATCAGCTGTAAGTATATTTGGCCACACTGTTAACCTATAAGTTATGCCTGTTATAAACATGTAATGATCTGTTTCTTTGTCCGAAGATGTTCCTGTTTTTTTATTTGCGGGTATTAAGGATTGTTGTGCATATTGTGACTTCCGTTTCTTATTAATCCTGTAATGTTATGTTTTTCAGTGTTTGCCTATTACCATTGATGTGGGTACAAACAATGAGAAGTTGCTGAATGATGAATTATACATTGGGCTAAAGCAAAGACGGGCAACTGGGCAGGTTCATGATTTATTTTCCTTGCTCAATCTTGTGGAATTAGTAATTTTTAATTTCAGGCATCCTTATTCCTAATATGCTAATGTTTCAACTTCTCTGGTTCCAGGAGTATGCTGAGCTTATGCACGAATTTATGACAGCACTCAAGCAAACTTATGGAGAAAAGGTCCTAATTCAGGTATTAATAAAGTGTTACAAGAGACAATATTTCTTGGCATATTAGACTGTAGTCTTTGCTAATTTCATTTTTCTGATTTCTATACATGTTGTGTGATGTATTTAGTTTGAAGACTTTGCAAACCACAATGCTTTTGATCTGCTCGAGAAATATAGATCAACACATCTGGTCTTTAATGATGATATTCAGGTAAGAAATTTCTGTATTCAGTAGTGAACTCAGGTACTTTATGTATACTTATAACCAGCCCTAATATTGTATCTACCTTGTTCCAGGGAACGGCATCCGTTGTCCTTGCTGGATTAGTTGCAGCTCTGAAATTGGTTGGTGGTAATTTAGCTGATCACAGATTCTTGTTCCTTGGTGCGGGAGAGGTGAGTCTCTACAATTCTGGGCTCATGTTCCTTATTGGTCTTAGATAAAGAAGGGGCTGTTTTTATCCTTTATGGTTTAATTGTATTGTCTTGCGGTTGCAGGCTGGTACTGGAATAGCAGAACTCATAGCACTTGAAACATCTAAACAGGTTTGGTAGCTACTCTTACTGTTATTGTGTGTTTTTTCCTGTGGCAGGTGGTGAGAATGTTATGTGAACAATGCATGAAATTTAGTTATTGAGAAACTACATTTGTTTATGCAGACAAATTCTCCACTGGAAGAAGTGCGCAAGAATATTTGGCTGGTGGACTCAAAGGTAGAGTAAAACCAAATTTAGCCCCACCTGTTTGGAGTAGATTCTCGTCTTCCATTTGATTAATCTTTTGTCTCTACTTTTACAGGGATTGATTGTTAGCTCCCGCAAAGACTCACTCCAACATTTCAAGAAGCCCTGGGCTCATGAGCATGAACCTGTTAAAAATCTTTTAGATGCTGTTAATGTATGGTTCTTTATCTTTCTATCCGTTACACCACACATACACAGCAGAAGTTTCAATTTTCTTACATTTTCAATGTTATTTTCTCAGAAAATTAAGCCGACAGTGTTGATTGGAACATCAGGACAAGGAAGAACTTTTACTAAAGAGGTGATTGAGGCTATGTCCTCTATCAACGAGGTACTATTTCAACCTATTTATTACCTAGTGCCTTCCACGGATTTCATGCTTAAATAAACTAATCAATTTAATATATGATAATGCTTGCAGAAACCTATTATTCTTTCTCTCTCCAACCCTACGTCACAGTCAGAATGTACTGCTGAAGAAGCTTACAAGTGGAGCCAGGTTAATACACAGAACTGTATTTTTTGCATTAGAATTTCGTATTTCAATATTGTACACCAGCAGACTCAATTTTTATTTATTTATATAGGTGTTTGTAATTGACCGGTACTGAATAATATATTTGTGCTTTTATTTCTTGTGCATCACCAACAGGGACGTGCCATTTTTGCAAGTGGAAGTCCATTTCCCCCGGTTGAGTATGAGGGCAAAGTGTTTGTGCCTGGCCAGGTCTAAAGCTCTTAAGATTTTTACTTATATTAAAAATGTCACATCTGAAAATAAGGTCTAATTTGGACATTCTTCTTTGTTCCTCAGGCCAACAATGCCTACATATTTCCTGGATTTGGTCTCGGTTTGATAATGTCTGGGACCATTCGAGTGCATGATGACCTGCTTCTGGCTGCCTGTAAGTTATAAATCACCTTAGCATAAATTTCAGTTTTATAATCCTATGATGTCATTTGAAATTAATACCTTCTTATGCCATTACTGATATATTTATATAACAATGTAACAGCTGAGGCATTGGCTTCACAAGTGAGCCAAGAGAACTTTGACAAGGGACTCATATACCCACCATTCACCAACATCAGAAAGATTTCTGCACACATAGCTGCCAGTGTTGCTGCTAAGGCTTATGAGCTTGGTAAGCTTTTGTTTCACGGTTGCACTTTTTGAAGCTTTTTTCTTTGAAATTTCTGAAAACAAAATGTAAGTAGGAATGTTGTGAAACTGAGTTTGCTTTCTTGTTGTCAGGTTTGGCCACTCGGCTTCCTCAACCAAAAGATTTGGTGAAGTTTGCAGAGAGCTGTATGTACACCCCATCCTACAGAACCTACCGGTGAAGTGCTAAGTAGATAGATAGAAAATAAGCCGCATTCCTTTTTCTTTACCTTTACAATTTGATCGTCAATTTTTTAATTTTTTCGTTGTTGTGGCTGTTCTTGTAAGTTACTTGTATGGTTGGGGTGAGTTAGTACTAGTAGAAGGTTTTAGGACGGTGGTTGTAGAAGCCGTAGATGTGGTAGTTGAACTAGCTTCAAGAATCTGGTTCTGCTATAAATGTTATGTGACAGACATCAATCAAATTTAAAATTAGAAAATGATGCATCTCTAAAGTCCCTCATATAAATGGTTGAGTGAGGGCAATTCATTTTATTTTTTCCTCAACGATGCAAACAAACAACTAATCACACTCCTTTTTCCTCTATCTGCTACTCAACCGTCACATTTATCATTTCTTTCTTATCAAAATGGCTTGACCATGCAACATTTTCTCCTTTTTTGGATTGGAAACATGCGTGTTTAAAGAGCATTTGCATAGAGAAAAAGAATGAACCAAATCACACGTTTCGATGAAAACAAGTGTACTCTCGTTTAGCATCATTTATGTTGCCACTACTTCCAATCCCACTAATGATGGAATTGAAAACTGTGAGCATGGACAATTATTAAATAAATGACTCATTGGAATGGTTTTCAAAGCAGTATGTACATAGCATGATATGGAAAAAATATCCAAACTTGTCATTCATCTTCACTGATGTGAAGCTTGCAGTGGAAATGCTTCTGGACTAAAGTTTAGCCATTGCCATAAAGGGGATGTCTATTTTGGAATGAAAGAAAGCAAGTCTTAATCTTTATAGGATTCAAGAAATTGGGTATTTTTATAGGACTCAACTTTTGTGTTAGAAAAAAAAAAGGATACGAAGAAACTATAAAAACTCATTTCTGGTCTGAAGTTGGGCCATCTTTGTTCCTTCTCCTTTTTAAAAGTCTCGTCATTTCAAAAGCTATATTATGCATTCAACTGAACCATGACATTGTTTGAAGGCAAGCTAAAGTTGAAAAAATAGTTTTTTTTTTCTTTAATGTTTCGAAGACAAATATTTTATTTATAAATTGTTTGAAGTATTTACTATATTTAAAAGCGTTAGAGATGAGTGTATCATGTGGATAGAGGTGTCTTTGACATTTTCCAAGTCAAATAAAAATCTTATCTTACCTATGCATTGCAGATGCAATCTTAGATATAATATTTGTGATGTGAAAAATAAGGAATCGGTCCACTCCTCATTTCTCTCCCTAGTGCTTTTCTATCCAACAAGATAACACCAGTATCTTGCCATATACATAATCGCAGTGTTTGTCTCCTTGTTCTCCATCTATAGTCATACATCAAATCTTCTGAATCCACTACCCAGTTTCAAACATAGAAAAATATGAAGAAACAAGATAAATATGTACCCTCACTATTTAAAACCAGTCTTCAATATGTTTGATAGATTACACGAAAAGAAACAAGGCCATGCCCAGATGGGTAGTGAATGTACTTACAATTACAACCTCAAGAATCTTTTGTCCCCTCAAAAACTATATGCACTGTTAAATGTTGAATCCATTAGTGTCTCAAGTTCTTCCAATTTAATTAGTAACAGTTCGAATTGTTAATATCTATTTGTGTTGAATATTAAACTTTTACCCTTACAGTGTATGTACCAAGCACAAAGTTTAAGATAAAGCTACACATTCAATCATGTAATATAAATAAAAACTTAAATTTATTTTTTAGAATAAATATTTTATTAAGTTATATTTTCACGTTTTTCAACATGTGCACAAGATGCAATTTGTTAAGATGTTCATTGTAGAGAAATAATTAAAATAATTCTTAAATATTAATAATATGATAATATATTTTGGAATATTTAATTCATACCTATTTTGGTAAAGATAAATTAAAAAAACATATTTTTAGTATTTCTAACGTGTAGTTTTAAAACATTTCTTGATAAATAAAAGTAAAAGAGAGCAGAAAATCTGAGATGACCGTTGACCAGCAATGGAAATGTTGAAACTTACACGTATGGTATTTGATCACGATAGATGATAGATCAACCGTCCACATTCATTGGACTTTTCATCATCATGACTTTACTTACCTTATCTGCAACAAGGGTTCATTAATTAATTAATGTCCATTCTTGACTTAACCTTTCCTTATCCATTATTACACATTTTCACTAATCTAATCCCACCTTTAAAACTTTAACTTCTTATATGTAATCTTAATATAGGCTATTTAGAGAGTAATAATACATATTTTTCAAAATTTGGTTTTATATTTTGAATTATGTACGTTTACAATGACGTTTACAATGTACGTTTACAAATTCATATGTATAAACGACTAAATAAGTAGGTCTTCTGCTTGTAACTCTTATAAAATTATATATGATATATACAAGTATTTCTTTTACATTCAAAACGATGGTACTAAAGCTCGTAGCATCAAATTTTAATTTTTTAAAGTATAATAATAGAATAAAATAACTATTTATTTATAACTTATAATACTAAAATAAATATGTCAGTAAGAATGATTATTTGGTATTTTTCTGCACCGCACTTCTGCGAAAAAGGTATTAAAAAAATCAACTAAAAAAGAAAAAAAATGTCAGGCTAATTAAAAAAATCTCTTAATTAATAAAAGAAACACTTGTATTTTATTACAAAGAGAGAGTGTTTATGTTTCTTATATTGTCAGCAAAACATTTAATAAAAAATTAGATTCTTAAGAGGATATTTAACTATCTTTTACATGAATTAAAAAAATCACCATTAATGATATTTTATTATTAATCAAAGGTTGCTAATAATTTTATAGCCATTATTATAAAAATCAACTAACTCAATACTTTGAGATTAAATGATAAAATAATTTTAAATATTTAAATTTCTTAAAAAAAAGTAAGCAATAATTAATTATAATTTTAATAGAAAAAATATTTATTTAGTTTTTTAAGACCAGATAATGTTTTGCCATTGGGTCATGTTACATTTCCTAAGTATAATGACGAGGTCTTAGATTGCTTTTAGATTGCATTATTTAGTCTTTTGATGATGATGATAGGTTGAAGAAGTTAAAGTAAAGTTATAAGTAGTGAGGTTACGAGACTATTTATCAATAACATAAACCAATTAAAGTATAAATATGAATTTATTTACATTTATATGGATGATTTTAATATATATATATATATATATATATATATATATATATATATATATATATATATATGTGTGTGTGATGAGATATTTTTGAATATTGTTGTATGTTATTGCTATGTTATACTTAATACTGTAAATTAAATTTTGTCGTAGAAAAAATAAATGTAGACTAGCTTCTGGATTATTAAATATTTTTTATTACAATTTTTAATAATTTATGTTTTAAAACTTTTAAGTCCTCTTGATGTTTACATATATATAAAGTATATTAGTATATTTGTTAATACTTTATAGAATATTTATTCCACTAATATGACAAATATAATGCCAGTGATACGTTACGGTTCCTATAATCGATTTTAGGGTTACTTGAATTGTGTCGTTTAATTGTTCTCCGACAGATTATACTTATTTGGACAAATATTCCATATATTCGTTAGAATGAATTAAATTTGTCCTTGTCTTTAATTCTTAAATTTTTTATGAATTTTATATTTAATATTTAAACTAAATTTTTATTTATATTTCATTTACGTTATTGTGTTTATTTTTAATTTTTTAGTTTTTTTATCTTAAAATCTAATTGAGATATTTTCTATTATATGAATTAATGTAATATATGGGGAAGAAAATGTGAAATAAAGAACATTCAGAGATCAAAATTAAAAAAAAAATGTGTATGAGAGACTAAATACAGTTTAAAAAAACTAAATTTATAGGATTACGATGAAAGAAATAGAAACTCTTGAAGTATATAAACTAAATTTTAAATCAGATTAAAGCATAAAAATACAAGGGTAGTAAGTTGAAGTCATGGCATGATTATATGTTGAAGTTGTTGCAGAAAATAGACCAAAGAAGAAGGGCAGCAAATCTGAACAAAGAAATTATGAATACTCCAAAAGCATGCCGCTGAAGTCAAAGGTTTGAACCAGAAACGTGTTTATGGTTCCATTGAACTTGAATTTCGTGGGTTTATTTTATCTCACATAAAATAAAATTTAAAAATATCTATGATTTTAACTTCTTAGAATTTAAATTCTAGAAAACCACTTTTTTGTACTATTTCAGGCAGATGAAAAAGTAAAACATATAAAAAAAAAAAAAAAAACAGGTCAACCTTGCGTTCCTAATCAGGTAAGTCAGTTTCCCCATTCTATACTTTTCCATTTGCATAACCGCACTTTTAAATATTTTATTTTACAATTGTTTTCATTAATTGAAGTTTGTTAAAATTATAAAATAAAAATGATTCAAACACATTAAATAAAGAAGAATCTAACAAAATTTGTATTTCCTAATAAATTTTAAGCATTAACAAAATATGCTCAAATACCAAAGCAACTTCTTCACCACAAGTGTGATAGCCATAGGAAACTCGACTGCATTTCCAGGAACCTCAATTTTGTCCAGAAAAACACTAGAAAATAAAGAATCGCTAAAAAAATAACAAAGTTGGTAAATTGGTTGAACAATGCATTTAATGACCTTTTAAAATTTTAATTATTATCAAGAAATAAAAACAATAAATAATTTAAAATAATGAGAAAAAATAAAAGAAGATGTACAAAATTTTACCCTAGTTACAAATTTTCAAATCTAGATCTAGTTAATCTAACTAAGAAATTTACACTAAAAATATTGAATTACCAAAAATTAAGTACAATTGAAAATACAACTTACTTTTTTATATATTACTTAAGAATATTTATAAAAATAATAAAAACACTTAATTAATTACCTGTATAAACACTAAACATCATCTAGAGTTATCAATAAAATTTAAGAAATAAATAATATCATTTGAAATGTAACCGATCTACAATAAAAAAAACTTATAATATGATAACTCCTTAATTAACAACGAAAGACTTAAACCATGATCACTCCTTAATCTTCAACAATTATTTTTTTCAACCAAAATGCACTCTTAAAATGTCTCTTTCAAAAAATAACGAGATTCTCTTATTTAACAAATATTGAATGAGTAAATAAATGAGAGAGAGTTTCATATTTAGAAGAGTTTTGAAGTAACTGATTAAAACAATCGATTATTATCAATAATAATATATTAATAAAATTATTAAATAATTAATAAAATATTTTAAAACAATTTAACCAGTTATTATTAAATCTAATAGAATATTTTCCAAAGACTGAGTTTTACGAATTGTGTATTCGACTCTCTTTTTTTTGTAATCATAATTTTTTTGCAACACATATAAAATTTATTCTATAATAACATAATCAATTATATAATGAATTGTATACTTAATATAATATAATGTTGTATTAAAAAAATAAAACTAATTTTTCAATATAAATTTATTTAAAACTATTTTAAATATTGATTTACATTTTAATTCTACTAAAATAAGTAATCATCAAATAACATACAACATCGTCTATGAGATTAGTTAATTTAAAATGACATTACATCAATTATACTTGTATCTAATATGGTAAAGCCGTATGAAAAATTTCAGGGATGTTAAAGACTAATAACAATCTTTTGCAAATATTAATTTTAAACAATTTTTTCATTGATATCTGGTTGGTTTTAGATGATTGGGGTCAATAGAGAGAGGTATTTGCACAAGTACTATGATGTTAAAGGAAATTCTCATGTACACGAGGTTTAATTGTATGTGGATGTTTCTTTCTTCTGGTTCTTTATTATTTTCCGGTGATATTTATGTAATTATAACTTTTTCACTCTTTTATCAAAAGAAAAGTGTAAAATACATTCAAAATTAGATGTCTGTGTGATGATTATTTTTTCACCTTTATCATAGACAAGATGTAAGATATACTCAACCTACTTTTTATCAGATGGAAAAAATAAAACACACTAAAAACTGCTTTGGTGTAAGAAAGGATGGCTTTGAACTCAAATTAAACAATATCTTATCAACCTAGGTGACTAACAATTAGTAAAAATTGTATGCTCAGTTGGCCAAATAATACACCAAATATGCTTAAAATATATTTATATGAATTTCAAACATTTATAACATGTCATAAACAAAATCTCTCTTGAAAAAAAAACAATTACGAATTAATTTATGCTTTTCTACGAAACCTAGATCAGTGTAAACTAAACTAATATTTATCTATGTACCTTTTCTGTATCACATTACAAGTGACTTGTGAGGTACTAATAATTTGTTATATACCTAATTTCGTATTTTCTTTAATATTTATTTAGATTATTTCAATAATGTTATCTTTAACACAATTCCTTATAACTTCAGTTTAAAGTTAAGAAATTTATAACGAGAGTAGATTAGCTAAAATTAATTGTATACAAATCAATAAAAAATAAATTTTGAACAAAAATTGTTGTATTATTTTTTTAAAATTATTTATTTTCAATAAATGCACCATTTTATTTAAAAATACATATGAATTAATCTAAAGATAAATTAAAAATGAAAAAAAATATTTTATTAAAATTTGAGAATATGATTTAGTTTAGTATTTCCTTGAAAGATAAAATTATCATAGAACTATTACGGGATTCATTATAAAATATTATTAAATATTATCTTTCACGATTTTACTATTATAAATAAACAAACTTTTTATCACAGGATAAAACAGTTACTTCAGGTATTACGAAGAATACTAATAAAATTTCATATTATTATAAATTAAGAATATATTCACTACTACATGTATTTCGGTATATTTAAACTTTTTTTAAAAAAAATATTTTAAAAGAGAAAAAAATTACTTTTTCCATAAACTTAGTTATATTAATTTATATGTGTAAAATTTTCTTATATAACTAACCTATTATTAACTTAAGCATAAAATATTTTTAATTTAAAAGAAGTTAATTTTCTTATTCTTATGTATTAAAATAATCACAAAAAAATTTGTTTAAATATATTTAAGGTCTTAAAAACTTAAGTTTTTGCATAATAAATATATTGAATCCTATATGGGTGAATTTCAAACTTATCCTACATATTAATTGTGATATTAGTATATAATATACTCTCTTTTTTTAATTACACATTTTAATATAACATGATAAAAATTGTGAATTTTTACATAAGATATAATAATTATATATTTTTTATATTATAGTTAATTAAAGTGAACAAATTATAAAATACTCTTCCGATTTAGAAACATCTCAAAAACTCTAAGATCAAAATTAGTGGATACATAATTTTTTATACTGATTCAATTTAATACGAATATACATCTAGTTTAATCTAAACAACCTTATTTGAATTTTCTTTTATCTTCTTTAAAACATTTAGTTACAAGAATTTCTATTCAAGTAAAATAAGAAAACCTTACCACCCTTCTTCGAAAACCCTTTAATAAGAAATCCAATATATACTCAACCATTTATAACAACAAAGGAAATTATGAAAGGGAATGACAACTATTCCTAAAATGAATAAAATAAATATATAACACTTCCAATCTTAATTAATGATTTTAAATAATGAAATCTTTTCAAAATATAAAAATAATTTTTTAATAATTCTTGTTTTAGAAAATATCGTAGGTAGATACTTATACGTGTTAATAATTGAATGTATAATAAAAAGTATTTGTTTATATATATATATATATATATATATATATATATATATATATATATATCATATGAATATTTAATTAAAGCCTTATATTATAGAGGTTTCACAATATTAACAATCCACTAACATATCGTAACTAAAAATAAAAAAATAGTTAATATTCAAACCACTATTTTTATCATATATATTTTAAATATATTTTATTAAAGAGAAATGTCTTTTTATTGTCATTTGAATGATTTATAATTTCTTAATGAATATATGTTATTCCAAATTACCCTCATCTAAAAAACTATTGGAAGTTATCACTGGCAAATATATTATATTGTATGTGTTGTAATTTAGAAGATACATACATGTTATGACATGCATTTAGAGGATATAAGATAAATCGACCATTATGGAAGAAATGCAACACGACAGAGAAAAAAAGGTAAAACAAAATTATATTGTATGAGCTTACGTTATATATATTACCAAATATATAGAAGGTGACAAAGAATATATAATTAATAAATGATAGGAGACAATTGAAGTCTACAAAGTTTGACCATTGACTTTGCTTTTTACACTCTCCTTTTCCTGATATTTAGTATTCTGATTTGTGTCACTCATGGTGTTTACCAAATGTGAAATGTTCACGTGTCCGTACATATCATATATTGGTGGATAATATTGATTACTTATGACTAAAACCTTATGAAGACAATTTTTTGGATCATCAACAATCTTTGTCGAGTGAATGAACCTGACCTATATAACTTCATCACAACCCAATAGTTTAAGCTCAAATTTTATATATATTTAATTCTTTAAAGATAATAATTATCTCCAACTTTAATTATTAGCAAAGGCAACCTAAGATAACATCTATTTGTTTTAAAAATATTATCCTCATTTCATTTCTTATTTTAAAACCCTACTTTCACATACTTATCCTTGCAATGTATAATTGAGTTGATATGGGATCAAAGAGCACACTGTTATGAGGCTCCCCCACAGACATAAGAAACAAAAAGATTGGATGAAATATCATATCTGCCGTCAAAAGATTATAAATAATTTTATTAAAGTTAAGACAATTTATTGTATTTTTTCTCTAAAATAATCTTAAACCACAATTAAATAGAACGAGTAATTAATAGCAGTGTGATAATACTTTGAGATTTTGATAATTGTGATACATGGTTTTATACATGTTATCCATTTTGGATTTAGTAAATTATGACTCCATAACATTGAGGATATATGACTAAGTAGTACTTATGAATGACAAATATGCTACTTTGCATTTGCTGTTAAACTATGAGGACGTGTTTTATTTATTTTTTTCTATTGCTTGTGATTATATTATATAAATAAAAGCTTAAAAATAATGTATAAATATAAATTTTGATTTTTTTATTGATTTTAGTCACTTCGATTTTAACATTAATAATTTTTTTTTTAATTTTGCAAAACATAACATGACTACTACATCGTTAATAAATAAACAATAATTAATTTTATTTAAAATCCATAAAATTTATGAGCAATGTATAGTGATAATTTATGAAATCAATAACACTAATTTAATATGTAAAAATACCACATCTTTATATCTAGAAAAAGTAAGAAACTTGATTAAATTTTAGAAGAGTTACATTATGGCATTTTAAAAAGTTGATATATTTTATTATATTTTTTAGTAGTAGATGAAATAAAATTTTTTAAAATAAATAAATAGTAGAATAAAAAATTCAATTAAGCAGAATTTTTAATGTCTAGTTATAATTTAATTAGTTAGTATATTTTAACTTATATTGTTAGTTGTCAAAATAAAATAAAAGTATATACATTTTTTCATCCCTAAATAAATTATTAATTTTGTAGACATGACAGTATTATTTAGATTATGAAAATCATATTTTTTTGTAAATTTGAATTATTTTATTAAAACAAATCCATTCAAATTTCTATCTAATGAGAAAAAAATAGTAAAGAAATATTCGTTTTAGATCGGGTAAGAAAATCACGGTGGCATGTAATAGGCGTGAAGGCCAAGTAAAGTAGGTGGGGACCACCATATATTCCACGTGTCTTACTACAAATCCGTAAAGAACATTCATCGCCGTTTTATAGACAAGAGTCCTAATTTGATCCAAACACCTCCCAAATACTATCAAATCAGATACGCTAATCACTACCATCCATCCATTGCCGATAATTGCGCATTCTTCCTTTAAACAAATCAAATTCAAATTAATTCTATTCCATAAATAAAATTCAATATAATTTTAATAAATATTTTATTTTATTTAACATATAGTTTTTATATTATTGAAAGTTTCGATCGAATATATAATAACTAAAAGATTAAATAACGGTGCTCAGAGATATTTCCAGGCTAACGAGTCAAAGTCTCGAAGTTTTGTCTTAAAAACTTTTTTATCAAAATGAAAATGTTAGGGATAGAGTGTGTGAGAAAAAGAAACCCTTATCCAAAGATATAATATAATGCTACTAGATAATATTTCAGGATAATTGAACCGCTATAATTTCACATTCTCATAATTTTTGTCACTATCTTCATTGAACCTAAGCAATTTTGAAGGCGTCAGACAGAAAGTTACTTTCAGATTTTTTTTAATTGATTGTATAAATGAATCATGCCCTTAATTACATTTAAAATAATTGTCTGCGGAGAATAAAAAGTAAGTTGCAATTATAGATTTGAAAAATGTCTAAATATTATCCTGATATTTTTTTTAAATATTACCTGATATCTCAAAACAGAATCAGGAAAAAAAAACATTTTATTAGTTACATGTCGTGTTCAATTAAGTGGGTATAGTTTAACCAAACCAAACTTAACAGTATCCGTAGAAGGTGTTGGGTAAATGATGATTATTGTTGAAGATGAAAAAAAAAAAAGAAAAAGTTAGAAAGCAATGCCACGGAAGCATTTTTCTTTATGATTGATCCATTTTTCACTCGCTGAGTCAATATGCACGTGTTTGGAGTGGCAAAGTACGTGCCATTACGTGAGAACAACACGCTCGTCTCACGCCACCCCCTTCCTTTTCTTTTGCTTTGTAAGACTCGGTTCAGGATTAATTGTGTAATCCAGCATAAAACAAAATAGACAAATTTTAATATTAAATATTTAGGGTTTAATAAGTAAGTGAATATGATTTATTTATGGAAAATTTAGTAAGTATAATAGGAGAAGGAATTAATTGTAGATTTGAAGATGATGAGGTGTGCACAAAGAGAGATTGGGGGAGAAAGAGAAAGGAGCCATGGAGCGCCTTCCACTAACACAGAATGATAAAATAAAAAGCGTTAAAGTAGAATCCCAGATTTAACCTCGAGGATATTCCGAAAACCCGGAATTATCCATGAGCGGCAACACGGTGTTGGTGTGTTTACCTTAATTAACCAAACACATGCATTCTTTCCATATCTCTTTTCTCTATCCATAATTCCATTTCACTTCGCATATCGCATCGCACATTTTCTTTTTTCTTTTTCTCTCCTTATTCCTCTTCTTCTGTTTTGTTCTCCTTTCTCCCTCCCTCCCTCCCTGGACCGAGTCACGCGGCGGACAATCGGCATGACTCGGCGGTGCTCCCACTGCAGCAACAACGGCCACAACTCCCGGACATGCCCATCGACTCGGGGAGCGGGCGCCGGCGTGAAGCTGTTCGGGGTGAGGCTGACGGATGGATCAATCATAAAGAAGAGCGCCAGTATGGGAAACCTTAACCTCGCCGCCGCACACCACCATTCTTCTCCTTCCTCTTCCAACCTCGCCGCCACCTCTCCCAATCCAAGCTCTCCCTGCTCCGACCCGCCGCATGAGCCCCACGGTTACTTGTCCGACGACCCCGCCCATATCTCCACCCTGGCCAACCGCCGCGGAGAAAGGAAAAAAGGTTTTCATCGTTCCATTTCTCCATTTCTTTACCTTTTCATTTAATGTTAATCGGATTTTATTTATTTTTTATTGGTCTCACATTTTGTTTTCTCTGTTAGATTTGTTTTTTCATTCCCTGTTTGTGTTTGTTGAGGATTTCTCTTTTCTTGCACTTTATAAATGTTTATGTTAAATATGATGTTTTTTTCCAACGTTTTCCACTCTTGTCTTGGAACTTGTGTATTTTGGTTTTCTTTGTTCGGTGTTTTATGCAATTGTTGGTCCTTTCCATAGGGCAATGGCTGTATTTAATGTCTTGATTGGTTGGTATTTTGGAAGAATGTGGATCATTTATTATATAGCGGGTATGATATCATACTACAGTTGGGTGCTCATGGCATCCTGGTTCGTTGAATTTGTATGATATCATATACTACTTGAACTTCACCTTTTTTATCATTTGATAGTAGTGATTATAATAATATTAATGAATTCTTCCATGGACAAGATGTGGTATACTTCCAGCATCCATTTAATTTATTTGGGATATCTGGGATATCGGAGATAGGGTCATCAACTAAGGTGCAAGGAATTAAAAAAAAAGATGTAAATGTGCTTATTTGACAATTACTGGGCCTCCTATCTTGTGGAATCTGTTCAAACTAATTAAGAATTTGTTGTTTGAGTCTAATTACCTCTCTAAGCTGTGCTCTTGGATGGTTTGACTAGTTTAATAACCCTGCTGTTGCACATTTATTTGTTTCTGGAATTGTGGGAAACAGTAGCTTTTGTTTCTTTATCATGATCTGCTTGATACCTGAATAAGCAGAGTTGGTATGGTAATTAATTATTATGTTTGGCTTTAAGACAGACACAATAATGACTTTAGGTTATTTTCCCCTTAGGAAAGGGGTGATACTTGAATGCTTTATTTGTTCAATAGAAAAATTACACAGGGCTAAATGCATGATGAATTTTCAAAGGGAAACTCATTCAGATTATGTTTATGCTTATTATTTTTATACTTATGTGAAGTTTTCAGTTTCACATTTTATTTGCATGACTGCTGCATTTCTTTCAATAACAATTGTTGTAATAACATTAAGTTTCTTGACAATGTCTTTTTGTAGTGTTGAAATTTGTTTTGACAAATATTTATTGGCATTCTCTGCCCAATTTTAAAGGCAACAATTTTGTTGATGATTTGCTATTCATCCTAAGGTCGTTGTAATGCAATTTTTGGCCGAGAATGCTATGTATTATTCTTGATATTCCGTTCTCTGTAGGCTATAGTTTGTTTGACTTGGAACCGCTCCTAGAGAGATTTTCAGTTACATGAAATCTTTAACTCTTGGAATGATAATATCCAGTTATAATCAATGGTCAACTGAGAGTTAACTTCAGTTAATTTTGTTACTTTATTACAAGAGAAAGAAACGGATTCTTTACAATTTTACTGAAAATGAAACTGGTTTATGTACAGAAAACAATCCAAAAAAAAATAAAAAAATAAATTAAAGAGTATTTAATATAATAACTAACTCCCTCACTCATTAATTTGTTACAAAGGAAAGTACTACTCCTTTGGTTTTTTCTTTAGGTTCCGTTCTTGAAATATTTTTTTTATTTAAATTTTATTTTTAAAGTTTAAGAGAACCTTAATTACTTTTTATTTTATTATTCATACCCTTATCTTTATTCAAAGGAACATTAAACACACTTAAAAAGGAAGGTAATTAACTGAAATAAACTCTCTATTGACCCTAATCCCATCATATCATGCCTATTACACAACCGAGAATTGTTTCTACCTTGCTACTTAGTCCCTCCATTAGTGGTCACTTTTTGAAGATTTTTTTTTTCCTTTTTATCTGTTATTTTTAAATTTGAAAATAACAATTTTTTTCTTCTTCTAATTATACCCTTATTTCCAATTTGATAATGCATTGAAAATTGTTTGGAAAGATAAAACTGAAAGAAGTATAATAATAACTTATTTAGAATACCTTATTTTGTCCATACTCTCAACTCTTTATTGCGTTTATTAGATTATTGAATTTTCTCAAAAACAGTTAATTCACTGAGCACAACGAGTACCCTTTTGTGTCTCGTAATTGAATTACTATATTCAGTATTTACTCGTTTGTTTTAGGTGTTGCATGGACTGAAGAAGAACACAGGCTGTTCTTAATCGGTCTCCAGAAGCTGGGCAAAGGAGACTGGCGTGGGATAGCACGTAATTTTGTTGTGTCAAGGACCCCTACTCAAGTAGCAAGTCATGCTCAGAAGTATTTTATCCGGCAAAGTCATGCTACCAGGAGAAAGAGACGTTCCAGCCTTTTTGACATGGTTCCAGATATGGTTGGTATTGTTTATCATATGACATCTAATTGGCTACCATGCACACATCTTATTATGCCTCGATGTTTTCTAATATAAGGAAAATAAGTGTCTTCCTTTCTTGTGCATGAACAGCAATGCATACGAATACATGTCATGTCTTCTCTGTTATAAGTTTAATAGTTCTTGTTATTCCCATCGCACTTCTAGTTTCTTGAATACTTGTCATGTCTTTATTGAAAAACACCGAGGTTTTTCTTGGTTTGAATATCATGACATGATAACAACTTTACTGTTTTGGACATTCGAATCTGGATTTTGCTTTAGATAAACTTTTCTATTACTTTGATGCATTTACAGAATTCTGTATTTGCCAAGTATATGGGGTCATCCTTGTTATTGCTGTGCACTGCCAATTAGTTATGTTCTAAGATTCTTATGTAAACGTAGTGGTAAAACTTTTCCTCTGCTTCTCTGGCTAAATTCTTTTTTAATCATGTCAGACTTCAGATCCACCTTCAGTGCCAGAAGAACAGCTGCTGCTTCCACCTTCTGAGAACTCGCAACCTTGTAATGGAAAATCACAGCCTTCACTAAATCTCTCCCTCAAATCAGAATTTGAACCCATGGAAACTACTTCTCAAGAAAACGTGGAACAGACCAATGAAACTATGATGGGATCAAACGGACTGACATCAATGGCTCCTCATGGGTTCTACCCCACTTATTTACCCGTTCCATTTCCCATGTGGCCATCAACTGCAGCTCCTTTTGAAGAAGTTAAGGGAGGAGAGACATCCCATCATCAGGTCCACAGGCCAATCCCAGTCATTCCCAAGGAACCTGTCAATGTTGACGAACTTGTGGGAATGTCTCATCTCAGCATTGGGGACACACAGGTATGTGATAGAGAACCTTCCCCGCTTTCCTTAAAGTTGTTAGGGGAACCCTCGAGGCAGTCAGCATTCCATGCAAATGCTCCAGTTGGTGGTTCGGATTTAAAAACTGGCAAGAACAAAGCAATTCAAGCAGTTTGAGCTTTTAAGTTCTGGTGAAGATAGCAGCAGTAATTGAGCTTTCTTTTGCTCATCTTTTCATTTGTACTATCATATATAATTCTTTTTTTTCTGAGCCCTAGTGTTTAACCTTCCAATCAGTAGAGCCAAGTTATATGGTGGCATGTAGCTCAGGTTAGATCAATTCTTGGCAAATATTTATTCTTTCTAACTGTAAACAAATGAAGCTTTAATAATCAAATATCACCAAGAGGTCTTGGTACCTCTAGGTTTGGTTATTTAGGGTTAGTTTGGATGAAATTTTCCATAAATAATTACACCAATTGATCAAAATAAAATAAAGTGAATTATGTAAGGTGAGTCTAATGTGTAATAGTAGTTAAAATTACACCAACTTATGCATCTTATTTTTTTAACCCATTTAAACATCTATACATGCATTTAAAAGTACTTAAGTTAGGAATCAATATTTATTTTAATTAAACGGTTCTTATGAACTAAAAAGTTAATCCAAATAGATTCTTAATTTTGTCTAGCCAGCACCATCTAGTATTCCTGCTCTGCTCCAGTGTTCCGGCACTCCAGCAGTGGATGTGCTGTGTGATGTACCCATTCTTATGTTTTAAGAGTTGTTATAATTGATATTACTCACATCATATCCTTCTCTTCCTCTTCTCCCCTTTTGTTACACCCATAGCTTTACAATCCGTATCGGGAACTTGAAAGAAATTGTATATGTTTCTGACAAGAATTTAATGACTATATATACATGTAAATAACTAATAATCACTCTTGGATAGACCGAATTATGTTATTTGTGTAATTGATTATTCGAGACTTGTCAAATAGAAAACTAATGGACTAATTTTAAATGCTGTATTATTCGGCTCGTTGATGCTGGTTTTCCATAAAAGTATTTTTTTTTATAAAAGAAATTTAGAATTACTATCGAAATAAAATATTAGTTTTGATCTGAGAGTTCTGTACTTCAGTTTTGTCGAAAATCAATCATGAATAAAGTAATACAATTGATATGATATAATTTTTTTTATTGAAAATAACTACGATATCATGCACGTGTTTCAGTTTCAGGATAGGAGTAAACATGATATCCTACAGATAACACCGCGGATAATTAGTGATTATCCCAAACATGACGCATTGTAGGCTTATCCATGTTCTGATGATATAGTGATAAGACAGATTACTGTCTTAATCCTTCCAAACTTGATGTGTTGTAGGATTGTCCATGTTCTGAAGATAGGATTTAAGGTGGGATTTCAGCAAGGGAACATCAGGAATGTAGATAAGACAGATTACTGCTAACAGTGGATATGTGATTTCGAAAGTATACAAAAACTGTATAATCCTTTGATGAACTCAAATTCTCAAACCTTGATTATCCTAGGGTGCTTCATTTCGATTTATGATGTTCAGAATTTAGTCAAGCATTGGATTGTGTATATGTAGTAGACAGTATAACAAATCACAGTATGTCATTGAGCTCGGTTAAAGACAACATATTCAGAAATATTGTTTACTATGAGATCTCGTAAGTTCTCCCAAAGTATATGTCTACAATATAAGAACATATTGTGTGGAACTATCTCGTATCTTTAAAAATGCAAACAAATTGCATGCATTTTCTGTTGACAGCAGACTAGAGGAGCATTATGTGGTATATATAATATCCTTTATAGAAAGGTTCATATTCACAAGGCCAATCAATGCTTTTCTTGATTTTGCTACTTCTTTACTGGTGGTTCAATCATCATTATTTGTTCTCCTTTTCCATGTTTGCTACAAGGATCTTGTCTCATGCATTTGGATAAAATTTTGGCGGACAGAGGAAAAGTTGCCTTTAGTGGCCATGCTTGTTGCTTTCAATAGTGTCGTCCACACAGTGGATTCTATAGATGATTACTAGAATTGATGCTTTTGCAGAACAAGAATAACCCCCTAAAAGCCACTGAGAAGTGAGAAAGCAACCTCAGCAAAACTCTCGAAGATTGCATCAATTCCAACAGGCTTGATTATTCCTGTCAGCTAGCGCACATCTCTTGATTAGAAAAAGAAAGGAAACAACTGCTATGCTTTTTCAGGTGCTGTGAGTGTGAGCAGCTAATTCTTTGACATGAAATCCATCTGAGACATTGTGCTGTGCTCCAATCACGTCCCTTTCAATGTAATTGGATCTTCCTCGCTTTAGGAAATAGGAGATGCAGACAATGTTTTCTAGTGGTATGAAAATGATCATGAAAGCAGCACTGAAACATGTTAAGATTCTAACATTGTGCTATGGTTACTAGCTAAAGTTTATTTTGTTTTGGCCACCATTACCTTAGTCTAGTTTACTGTCTCTGAAGTAATTTATAGTTAAAAACATATAAAGGTTAATTCAAGACTAGTTTTGAAGTCATGCTGTAAATTTGTCTATTCTTATTTCTTTTGGTTATGTTGGTGAGAATGAATATGATTGTCTATTCTTATTATGTTTTATGTTGGTAGAAATGTACATAACCTGAGAGGGCTTATACGTGATTAATAGTATTGCTGATCCATTAGGTTGATGATAGTCCATGGTGGGATTCTTATCAACATAGGAGATAGTGATAAGAGAAGGAAAAATATATAAAATAAAAGCAATCTGCTGGCCTAGAAAAAAGACAGAGACACCAGATTCTAATCCTTTTTCCACTCACCTAAAACATTCCACTTTTTGGCCCTTTACAAAGGAGCAGATGTGACCACATACATACAATACAAAAAAAGGAGTAAATTACACTCATTCTTTGTGATTTTTTGAGATTGCATACATGCTTCTGTCCTTTTAACCTTTATAGAAACTCTTTTTTAATTCTATCAAATATGTTACGTTAACTTCTGTCACCTAAAAAACATATTACACCCTACATTCTACAAGGACATAGGGGATTATTATAAAGACAAGAGTATTGTCTATAATATCAAGAAATGACAGAAATTATCCGTGTAATTTTTTCTAAAAGGAAGGAGAGAGATTAAGCTATAGGATAGATCAAATCGGTCTTGTCCTTTCACTGCACTGTGACAGGAATTAGGAATAAATAGAGAAAGGAAAGAGAATCTCTTCTGCAACACTTTTTTCTTCCATTAAAACATTTTGCTTTGCTGAAATTGCAGAAAGGAAATGACGAGGACCACTGAGATGCAATGCAAAATTCTTAAGTCAATCATTGAAAATTTTCCTTGTTAATTTCCCCCCACTTTTGGTCACGGTGATTCCCTTCTTTGGTATTCTCTGCTCTTCATATCTCGCCACAGTGAAATCTGACGTGATCATCTGTTATGTTGCACAATACAAGTTTTTCTTATTAATTCTACTTGTAAAAAAAAATGTCAATTATTCAAGAACAGAGCAATTGGAGTAGTTCAAGTGTTATATACTCAACTTATATTTCATTGAAATACAAGTTTCAAAAACTAGTATTTTTTAATGGTTGATCTAGTCAATCATCTCACAACATTATTTATCTTAGACAAATTTTAATTATGTTGGATAATATTAATATTGACTTTTCACTTAACACAGTTGATCACATCACAGTCAATATAAACGTTTTAATAATTAATGTTTTAATTTAGATAATTGGAATGAAATTATTGATTTTGAATATTGATATACTAAATGTCTCTGTTTTTCTCATGTAATTCAACAAACAAATATGATTGTTTAGTTTTTTACTAAAACAAAGCATATGTTAGCTAATGATATAGCAAATTATGCTATTTGGTAGAAAGATCTAATTAAATGTGAAATAGTTTCAAGGAGAAACAATTGTTGTATTAGTGAATAATTTAAAATAATATTACTAAAAGAAACTATATTTTATAGAACAAATTGTACAGATAAAGAGGAAGAAATAGAGAAGGGTTTAAAAAATCTACAAATAATAAATACACAAAAAAATGTTATGATATTTACTCTTATAAAGTGAAATCTTAACTAAAAATGTTGAAGGAATAAAATAGTGAGTTGTGAAAATATTAAACAAATTAATTATATATACACTTCTAAATTTTATTATAAATTAAAATATAGGCAAATTGACGAATAAAACTCTCTTTTTCTAAGTATTTTAATTAGATAATCTTCAATGCATAAGTATTGACTTAATTTTTAAATTAAAAATATAGGCTTTATAAAAGCCGTTAAAAAAAAAAGGGTTTTATAAAAAAATTATTGAAGCATGTACTATAATGAGAGCCCTAAATTTATGATACAAGTTTTGTACAAAACTCAGATCTTAAAAATGAAAAGAATATTTAATTGTATTTTTTTAAGTTGTACGCAAATAAAATGTAAATAAAAAAAATATGAGCTTTATCTCATCATTAAAACGAAACACGTAAAAAAAAGTTTTAAAATTGATATGACAAAGTAAAACCTAGTTAAAGTAAAATAACATTTTATTATAAAGTTTAATAAGACCCTTATATCGAACATGCTTTTAAACATTTTTCAGTAAAAAATTATAGTAATTTCAAAGAAATTTCATATGCTATTCTAATAATCAATAAAAAACTGTCTCAACCAAGAGAGATTATTTCATACCTATAAGGATATTACCACGAATAGAATTTTACCCAAACTCTTATAACTTGTATAAGCAAATATATATAATCTTTTAATTATTTCATCCTATCACTTTTTTTTATCTATATTTAAATCAATTTTTTTTAAAATACGAACGTAGTTAAAACAATCTTACATATTAATTTAAAATATTCATTATAGATTAAAAATATATTTTACATATTGTATAGTGCACATACGGAAATAATAGAAGATAAAAAATGGAAATAATAACCTTGTTTGACAGTTATTTTGTTTTTGGTTTCAATATTTTGTCACGTCATAACAACTCCTAGATAGTCTTTTTTTGCTTTCATTCCAAATATCGTTTGAGAATTTTGAAAAAGAGCATACAAATCGTAATGATTCTATGATGAATTAGAAAAAGAAAAAGTTCTTTAAAAATACACACTATGAGAATACATAAACTATGATATATTAAATTTAAATACGGAATCGTTAGATTTGCATGTAGATATGATCTTCCATATATAATTAAATAAATCTAAGACGTACAAAGAAAATTTTATATTTATGCGTTCAATTATAGATAAATAGTATTTTAGCATGGTAAAGTATGAAATTGTGATAAATGAATATGTTTGAATTTATAAACCAGATTTATTAGAATTTGTAGTAATTTTTTAATATATAAATTCTATTTGGAATTTGTAATATACAAGATGTATGGTTTTAAAAAACAATTGTTAATAATTTATTTAAAAATAATTAAAAATAAATTTAAAATAAAGATGAAACTGATATATTTTGAAGGTGGCTTGATAAAAGGAATTAAAAATGAAAAGAGAATGGTTTGAGATGATTGGGAACTTTTTGATGGCATCTTAAAGGAGACTAATCCATGTGTCACAAGAAAAAAAAAGTAAATACTTTAAAAGTTAGATCATAATTTATTAATTCAGTTTGAGAATTGAAATTGAATAGATGAAGTATAGAAAATTTCATATAAATGGATATGTGAAATAAATGTTTAAGTTAAATATTAGAAAATGTCTTTTCATGGAATGGAATCAACAACATTCTCCATCTTTTCTTGCTAGCAAGTAAGTTCTTCATGCTTGCCAGAAACCGTACTCATTAAAATGTATATATAATGCTATATGCACTGAATGTAAGAAAAGGAAGATGAAAGAAATTATATGATGAAAAAGAAATGATTTTGTATTATAGATTTTAAGATGGTGCAATTTATATGCTTTATGGCCAAAAGCAATCTTTTGGGATCCCTCCTGAGGATAAATTCTGTGTCTCATGCGATGCCCAATAATATTGTTTTAGGAATTTATTATTTTTTGTGTTGCTTCAATCAAGTAAGTTGAGTTGAGAGAGAAGGATATATGCTAATTTGGTGTGTGTATATATAAATAAGAGTTTCTTCTTTTATTTTTTGCATCCGTAGGGCATAGAAAGGAATATGCCAATGCATCTTCATCTTCATCTTCATCTTCCTCCATAACCTTTCTTTATCACATTCTCCAACAATTTGCATTTGGGTGGTGCATCACACACACTCATCACATCATAGTGGATTGTTCAGTATCATGTTTATCAAGTTTAACATATATTCATATCTTAGGAGTTGTGTGTGGTGGTTAAAATAAATGGAATAAAAACACATAATAGTTTTCAGAAATATTAAAATGCTACATTTGCAATAATTAAAAGGGTTTAATTAGTGTACTTAGAATTTGAAGAAGTAAGATTGTACCATTAGAGACAAAAATATACAATTATGTATAAACTAAATTTAACCTGTATATATATAAGTTAATTTATATAAAATTTCTTTTATTAAGATTTTCCAAATCTAATCTTAACTTATGGTTTATAATAACTCTATTTCTTACAATAACCAAGTATTTCTCTGGAGTCATTTCCTAAATGTAGATGACCTCCAAATATTTTATAATCTTTATCATCCCATGTATATATAATTGTTGTAAGTTAATCCATTTTACACCATAGCTTCTTATTAAGCTAATTTGATCTCAAAATTTATTATTGAACGAGAGGCGTTTATTTATGTAAATGGAATTTATAAAATCTTATATTAATTTAAAATGATCCCATACTTAATTTATATACATTAAAATGCAACGTAATTTATAAAGTATATAAAGATAGGAATTATTTTAGCTACATAATTATTTAGTTTCACACAAAAAATAAAATAAAATTGCAATTTAGCATTTATTTTGTATAAGTTATTGATAATATAAGACTTAAGTGTTATTCATAGCTGTATAATTTAATCTACTCTCTCTCTCTCTCTCTCTCTCTCTCTCTCTATATATATATATATATATATATATATATATATATATATATATATATATATGATGCACTATTTTTGCATCTCAAATGCTGAATGATTTGTCTGGTTAAATAAATTAATAAACGATTCGAGCAGCGGGATCTTGTGAATTAAATCTTGAGTATGTTCTATTATGTATAAACAAATCTCAAATGATGCCATGCAGTGTTCCGTACAAGTACTATATCTGTTGTTAATGGTGCTGATTAAAGTATTAAACCTGTTTTCTGTTAAATTATTTTTAAGTACTTTGGTGGGATATTTAGGATCTCTTTGATTAAAAATGCTTATAACTGGAGTTTAATAATAAAATTTATCAAAATAAATAAAAAATAATTTCATAGGCTTCTCCAATGGGGAAAAAAAAAGGGCACTGACAAGATAAATCAGTTTTGCATTATCAATATTTAATCATCATCAAACTCTCAACAACCCGAAGTTCATAAAATAATTTAATCTTTTTCTTTGTCAAATCCATGAGTTTTTCTGAAACTTTTTGTTTGCATATCTGCTAAAATTGGTTGAGTATAATATGTATGTGATCCACCAATTTGTGCATATCTATTACAACAAAATACTACGAGATAAAACTCTCTTAATTATCAGTATTCCATGTAGATTCTATCAGAAGGTAAAACAGTTTTACAATATTATTTAATTAAAAGCAACTATATATAATAAATTTATAAACTGCTATAATAATTATTCTAAAAACATGATTTTTAATTAACTAATCAATCAAAAAATTTATATAGATAATACATAGCTATTAAACTCATTATTTTACCCATACACAAATTTCCATGTATTCTTGTTGGTTCAAAACCATTTATTAAAAAATATTGTTAATCTTAGTTATAAATAATTATAATAAAAGTTACTCAAGTTATGATTAAGAAAACTTAGTGATTGAATGAGAGTGTTAGACATGTGTATCTGTGTTAGTGCTGAGTTGAGGTGCTATATAAACCCCTCCACACCATACCATACCACACCACACCATTTCCTTTGCACTTTTAACTACAATACAAAAACTTCCCTTTCTGCCTTTCCTCTCACATTTTCTGATTATGGACAGAAACCACTCCAACAAGCAAGTAGCTGCTATCAAGCACTCCCTCTTTGATCAGGTATGTATGCATGTATGCATGCATGTATATTCATGCCGATGTTAACCAAATATTATTATGTGATGGCTTTGACCTTGTTAGTTACAAAGAAATTATGATTTGGAATAGTTGAATGAGAAGCCATTGATTGCAGGGATATTTGGATGAACAGTTTATCCAACTTGAAGAATTGCAGGATGATGCTAATCCTAACTTTGTTGAGGAAATTGTCACTCTTTACTACCGTGATTCCTCCAGGCTTATCTCAAACTTGGACCACACACTGTAACTTACTTAACCAACAACTTCATCACACTTTGAGTTCTAAAGATGTTATTTATTTATTTATGTATGTATGTATGTTCTTTGCTTCTGTTTTATATTATCAAAACATTTTGGTGTCATTCATAACAGGGAAAGGAACCCTTTGGATTTCAACAAGCTGGACACAATTATGCACCAGTTTAAAGGAAGCAGCTCAAGGTAAACCAACCAAAGAAAATGAGTTAGGTTTGGTTAAGTGTTATAGCTGAAGGCACGTGGCAATCTACAATGATTTGATGAGTTTTCTTTTGCTATATGTTGCATTCCAGCATCGGAGCTAAAAAGGTGAAAGCAGAATGCACTCTGTTTAGGGAATATTGCAGGCAAAGAAATGGAGAAGGGTAAATCCAGTTCTTATCTTTATCTTCATTCACCAGAAATCACACTTTTCTCAAGAGAATGAATAATAATAACTAGCATTTTTATTGAATGCCCTTCATTATGTGTAGAATTTGGAAACATAAAATTCCATACACTTATTTTGTTAGTGTGTTCTAAATAGTGATACTTGTGTTGTTGTGTATGAACATGCAGATGCAGGAGGAGCTTCCAACAAATGAAGAAAGAATATGTAACACTGAGAAAGAAACTTGAAACATATTTTCAGGTGAGTGGGAATTTGTGTTCATATTTGTTGAGTTAGGGAGTGTGGTATGCTGAATGCTCCTTTTTTGTTTGTGCAGCTGGCTAGACAAGCTGGGCCCCAAGAGACAGCATTGCGGCCCAAGTAAAGAGCTTACAATTAGAGAGATTTGCATTCATGAGGGAAAATGTAATTGGTGAGTTTTGTAATTAAGAAAACTGCATATTCACCACGTTTAGGAAAGGCAAAATCACCCGTTTTGGAGTACTATGCATATGTTTCCAAATATCGGTTTTGTTTCCAAATGTTAAGGAAATAATCTTTCTCTAAAGTTCTATAGTTAGTACCACCATTACAAAAAAACTGTTTTACTTCTCAAATTACAAGTAATGGCATTGCAAGTAATGTCTAACAACTGAGAAAATTGAAAACGAGAAGGGCCACAACCCTGGCCAAAGCAAACACAGCTATGGGAGAGACAAAACACCACCTTAAAACGCAAACATGCATGTTCGTGTCTAACATGCATGTTCGTCCATTAAAATTAAGGTGAATGGTAACGAGAGCCACTTAAACATGTGATTTATCCGTGTACAGTTGACAGTGACCATTAGAATATTAATATAAAACCAAGATAAAGAGATGAGCCACGATGAGGACTAGAACATAAATGAAATAAGATTTAAAATTTCTCCATAATGGTTATCTTAGTTAAAGAAAAATAAGACCTCTATCATTCATTATTTTATATCATATCAAACAATATAAAGGTGCACCGGTCCACTACTGTTTGCACTAAAATTAAAACCCTAGAACTAAATGTTTCTTGGCAACCTCGTGAACTTTTTATACCATGTCTTTTTGGGGGTAGAAATATATATATATATCATGCAAGGTACGGTTGGCATATAATGTTTAAAATAACAAATATTTTTAGTTATTTTTCTTTTTCTTTAACTATTATTTGATAAATAAAATCTATAATTTGGTTAATTTTCATTAACCGTTATTTTTGTTCCTAAGAAGTGCTGAAATATATATATTTTTTTTTATTTTTTACAGAACTCTATTTATTACATACAAAATATACCAAACAAGTTTTTTTGTTAATATTTCTTTAGTAAAACAGTGTTCCTTTACAGCTTATACTAAACATGTTGGTTCAAGTAGAAGAAGGAGGTTGAACTTGTAACCATGAAATCTCATTTGTGAGGTTGATTAATACAAGGTATAATATGCAATATGCAAAAATGCTGAAATATTAACTATATAGATATTATGTTATGTTACTTTATCGCAATACAGGTGTTTTTTTATAGAACACATTAAGTTCTGAACATGTTACTAACAAAGGTATGTGCCTTTCTACATATGTATTAGCTGTGTGTACGTGTGCTGATATAAATTATGCATGCATACATCTATTATTATTTTTCATCTTGAGAAAGTTATGTATGTATGCATGTGTAGTTCAATTTTTTTTTTAATTTTTAATGTGATGTATGCGAGTTTATTACTTATTTGTTGATGTTTTGAAAAGTTAGCTGTGTATTACCTAATTAAAAATATTAATTGATTAAACACTTAGAAAATATTTATATAATGAAGTGAATTTTTAATCAAAATTAAAATTATAAAATAAAATAAAAAAACTAGTGAACTTATAACTTAATCTGTTTACGATGGATTATGATTTTGAACCGCTAGCCAAGTGTCAGTCTGCCTGTCCATTTTTTGCGCCCCCAAATTTTTTCCTCAAACAATTTAGTATTTTATGGGTAAACTCGGTTCTATTTTCTCTGCTTCTATTTTCTTTGCTCGTGCCTTACATGGTTATTGTTATTTAGGGTAAAAATGACTTTAGAAATATAGTTCATTTTAATTGTTTCTCAAAGTTCAATATTACTTTTCACTGCTCTAATATACAAGGTCCATCGCTCATTTCCCAACAAATTTGTTTTAATTTGTGTAAAAACTAATTTTAAGAAGAAATAAATTATCAATTTTCTTTTTTTCTCTAATAAATTTTTATAGAGAAATTTATACCATGACCTTATTGATTTTTAGTCGTGAGACAGCTCAATCTATTTTATACAAACAGGATATTAATCTAGAAAAATACAAGTACACAATGGTATATTTATCTTCATATGTAACGATTCCCTCTCCTATCATTCAAACTGAAAAATGTTTCAACCAACGACTACATTGATGCAACAAAAGCTCATTGATATTTACATGTTATTTTACACCATTTAAAAGAGTTTCAGATTTTCCTATTTGTGAAAGAATCTCTATAAATTAGAATACAAAGTTCAAAGCATTTCCAGTAGCTTGGGAAGTTGATTTTGAACTTCAAAAATGAAGACTTCTAGATGCCATTGACGCCCTATCAAAAGGTCGAAGGAGGATAAGTCAAAATAAGCAAGTATAACAGTTTATTAACCATATAAAATTGTACATATTTCTACAAGTCAGGTACCCACCATGCTTGCCGACATTTGACAGCTTCATGGCGAACAACTCTCTTTCTATCATCAAGACACTTTGATATTGCTCGTAGAACCTAACGTAATTGATATGAAATGGTTAAAGAACAAAGAAAAAGAGATTTAAAACCCAGGTTATATTAAAAAAGAGGTCAAGACCACGCAGGCACTGAGGCACGCACAATAACTATGAACAAGTTGATTCAAACATTGAAACGCGGCTTGGAATGCGAATCAAGTGTAAGAGGATTCTATTCAAGACATGATAGGAAGATCAATAAGAATATGTCAACAGTTCAAAGCTAAAAGCGTGACAAACCTGTGTCCTCAAAGGATAGATTCGGGAATGGGGCAGCTCAGACAAGGCAACAAGACATTGAATAGCTGTCTCTCTAACAAGCTGCACAAGGAGGTGAGGAGAAATCAACAATTGCCATTATTGTGGACTTCGATAGGTCTAAGACAAAGATGGAAACAAAGTGATGAAAGCGGTCTAAAGCGTCTCGCCAGCATTTTTGAGTATAACCTTTGCGGAGTAGTAAATTAGTACCAGTAATTAAGCTTTACTGATGCACCTTGTCTTCAGATGGGGACAAAACCCAACTAATAAATAGGGGCAAGAGTTCAGGGCCCTCCTGCAGGCCTTAATGAAGCCCAAAACCGCAAACATTTCTACACCATTTAAACTGACTTGCTCCTGTAGTTTAAGTGCTAGCTAGCGGAACAGTAAGCTAAATGGATAGGGATCCATAACTTGTCATCCCTAATCCTCGACATCTTATACCAACATAGAAAAACTAAACAAAAGGGGGTTGATGTTTGCAATTGTTCCTCCTTTTTACTCTTCACCGCCATTATGAAATGTCCATTTTACATACAATACACAGTGGAAGGAAACTTATTTCCCGAAGGACACTTTTGTCAACGAAAATACAAAATAATTGGCGGGCAGTATGAAGAGCAAAAAGGAGGAGGTTGCGAGTGCAGAAACTAAATCGGCGTCTAACATGCAATAAAGTAGCTTTATAAGACAAATTGAGTCATCAAATTGCAGCAATAAATGAATCGTACAGGGAAATTGTCCTACCATTTTATGAGGGTAGTGCACAAGCTTAATCAGATGATTGATGATAATGTGCGCATTCTCAATGACAGCTTCTTGTCCTGTGCGCATGAACATAATTTACATAAGACATATTTACAGGTCATTAATACTTGACAAAAATTGCATTATGATCACCGCCTTCATCCCCAACACAATAATGAATAGCATGGAGCTGCATGGCAATGTTTTCTTTGTGAAAACGAGCTAAGCTATAGAAAGAAAAGTGCAAATATGGGATATTACACCACCACAATCTAGCATCAAGGTCATTGTTAAAATATTAAGTCACAATAAATCCCTATAACCAATTTCTTTCCACAAAGGAATCATAAAAACAAACCAGAAAGGAACATAAATTGAATCACGGTATGATAGATAACCTCAAATTTAGACCAAGCCATACACCAATATCTTAACCCCAAACGTTCAGATGAAACAACACTAAATTTTTTTTTTTAATAAGCATGATAATTACCACTTTTCTCGGTCAATATCCCAGATAAGACTAGCAACAGACCATACAGCATATCTCTGTCTTGGATATCTTCTGTCAACACGGACAAACAACCCAGTAGAACTGGTATAAGCTGCAAAATTTGCCAGTGAACTTAGTGTATGCTGTAAAAGTAGTTTGATCAAGAAAATACAGCACAAGATTTTGACAGAAAAATCGAATAATTGGAACCTGAGATATGTAGCGAGTTAAAATTCCTCAGACTAACCTTTTTAGCATCATTCAGTAGAGCAACCATTGGAGTATCAGACATGATATGTGCCAAAGCTCGATATAAAAATGATCTGAGATTACAAGAAGCAACAGTTTAAGCATTTGTAGAGGGAAGGGAAATGGCACAAAGCAAAATTCCCAATCAAAACATCTCGTTAGAAATTTTGCAATGCTGCAGTTATTTATGTATACGGGGGACCTTGCACAAAATTGTGGTCAATAAGGCATAAAAAAATAAAAAAAAAGTTGCTAGCAATTGTCACTGGGAGGAAAAATAGTTTTCATTGAGTGTGTTTGCATGTTTGAGAGAAGAATACATCTACCTGGACGGTGAGGAGTAATCTTTTGTAATCAACTGCAGAAAGATAGGCATCACGGAAGAGAAAAACCGCTGCTTATACAGAGGCCGTACTGTGGCATGAAATTTTTTGTTTAAACAATCTTCAGAATCACTCATTAGAACATGAAAAGCATCAGCAGCAGATTTCATCACTAAAGGATCCTGAATTTGCTCTTCAGTATTTCCGAGTGAATCTTTGATGAAAGGCAAGGAACTCTTTGTGCCTGGTATTAAGCATTCAATAAAAATCATGATGATGTCTTTAATCCCTTCATGACCACGTAGAAGTAAACCTTTTCCTATCCACGAGAGCCCACAAATGGCATTGATTTGAAGCAATTTATCATTTGCAAAGCCCAGGCATATATCAGTAAGAACTATTTCTTTCCCGTTACTTGTTCCATTACATCTCTGCAACATATCAATACTAAAAAAGCATATCTTTGTATTGAATATAGCATCCAGAGCTTCTTCCAAGGTAATATCACAGGAGTTCTCTGCACCGTTTGATGTTGAAACTAATTTGTTAAGTAAGGAACCCAATGCCTGTGCAACTGGAACAATACCCCTCAGGAGTGTTACTATAAATAGATGCACAAGTACTCTCATATTTGGAATGAGTGTTTTGGGGCAAACTGCAATAACCACTGATGCAAATAATGAGATTATCCATTCATCTGTAAGGGAAATGTTGTATTTTCCAGGAGATAGTGGTAACATTTCCAATTCTTTAAGCTGAAAGTTAGTGCGTGATGATAGTACACTGTAAGCTTTTTGAATTATAAGATTTTGGCTCTCGACAGAACATATCCCTACAGAAAGTTTCATGGTTTTCATTAATGCATCTAGAAGACCCTGAAATACAACATAGAAAAAATCATTACTACTACTTTTGGATAAGTCTATTTAGTTGCATGTATATAATAAAAAGTACACGATTTTAACTACAATCATAAAATAATTAAAAGATAGATGTGGGCCACAGCTATATAAACCTTTTCCTCAATTGAGGTACTGAAAGCCATGCAATTTCCTGCTTGACTCCAAATTTCCACAGCAAATTGCAGTGCAAAGTCCTCTGAACCTCCATTTTCACGGGTCCTGCCCACATTCAATTAAAAGTATCAGATTAATAGGAATTCAGTCCGGTGCAATTCCTCCCTGCTCCCGGAATACAGAATAGCTTATGTTGGAAACAGTTGATAAGACAAATTAGATATTAGGCTGTCCTTCCTTATTTCTAATACAATATATAAGGTATTTTCATATCTTTATGAACACAATTCAAATAGTCACAGCAAAGTGAATAGATGTCCTGAAGAGCTTAATACCATGGGAGCAATTTGCAACAATAGCACTCCAAAAGCTGAACAGCAATTTCAGAAGACCTTAAATTTGTATGGACCTAGTTGAAAAAATGTCAGAAAGTTACATCACATCCAAGAACGTAACCCCACAGAATATTACAAGGGGTAAAAGGTGAGTAAAAATGTTTAAATACCCAATGACAATAAACCTGAGGACATTCTAAAAGTGAAATAACATTCTATGAAAGAAGAATATAGAGTATTGGAGTTAGATGTGCCACACAAACCTTTGATAGATTGGCAAATACAGCTTTTCTCATCCCTTGAAGACTTGTTAGCATATTTTTCGTTCCAGTCATGCCTATATTAGATAATGCTTCCACTTTGAGTGAAAAGGGAACAATAATATCATCAAGAAACAGAAATTCCACAATTTTTTCTACGACTAAACTCCCATAGCTCATTGCTTTTTCGGACTCGTGAAACTCTTGCACAAATGAGCCAACATGACACAATGCTTTCAAAGCTGCTTCCCATAATATTTTTTTGTTGAAATCTTCATTGATAATGGACATAAATTTCTTCAAAATATTCTCAAATATTGATTTTTGTATTGCAAAAACATCTGAATGAAACATAGCAAGTATCTGCAAACCCTTCACTGTAAATCAGTGCCAAGAACCAAAAAGAAATCAGTAATGTGAGTATAATAATAAAATATAGCAAATGCCTGTAAAGTATATAACTTTGCTTCTGTAATGCATACCAAACTTGAATTATCTGAATTTTGTTCTGAATTGTGACAAATCATTTAAACTAATTAACAAAATGCAAACAAGATTGTTCTAGTTTAGCAATTCCCTATAGAATCAGCTATCTCGCTTTATTATGCACCAAAAACAAATAATAAGAATCTGGCATGAAAATTAATTACTTAAATTTTGATATTAAAGGACAAAGAAATAAAAGAACTCATTGAATCAAATATATCATTTACAAAGAAGAGCAAACTATAAATAATAGTAATGCACTAATAAAGTGAAAAGTCAAGATAACTGATTATATATAATATTTAGTTATATTTGATTCTAATATCCCCTCAAGTTGGAGAATAGATGTTTATAATTGCCAACTTGCCAATGAAACACTAGAAGATAGTGACAGGAAGGGATTTTGTGAATATATTTACTATTTGATGCTTGGTTTTGACATCAATGAGAGTGGACAATTGCTTAGCTCAAGAATAAAGTGACAATCAATATCTATATGTTTAGTCCACTCATGGTGAGAGGGGTTAGAAGTAAAGAGAATGACAAATTTCTTATCACAGAAGAGCACGGTCGTTTGTCGATTGAAACTTCAAAATGTTAAAGAAATCCCAGCAGCCAAACCACTTCGTTGGCAACTAGGATAAGACCATGATATCTTGATTTTGTCGAAGACTTGGACACAGGACTTTGGTTGACAAACTCCCGATAAATTAGACAATCACCAACGAAAATACAAAAGTTAGTGGATGATTTCTTGGTATCTAAACAACTACCCCAGTTTGCATAAGCATGTGCTGAAAGATGAAATTGGTAGTAACCGATGATGGACTGCAGTTAAATGTGTGGTCAATGGATTCTTCGTGCAAAGGTAATGTCTGGCCTGCAAATGGTCAAGGACACAAGTCTTCCAATTAATCTTCTATGTACATAGGGATGACCAATAGTCACCATCATTGGAGCTAAGTTTTAAACTGTGATCCATAGGTGGCTTGCTACCTAAATAGTATTGGACAATACCCTAGTCTCCAAGCTTAGGAAGTATTGGAGAGAACCAAGGATCTTCAGTTTGAACAAGAAACTCAAACTTAATTGTACAAGAAGAATTAGGTTCGGCTACATTAAACCAGCAAAATAATGAATGAGGAATCAGAACCATATTTGACCATAAAATAATCTTCCCTAGACTATGTAAAACCATGTTGTAGTAATATTGAGGAGAACTTGCAAAACCATTGAGACTTGCCCAAGTTCATAGACTTGTTTAACTTGCAAACTAATCTTTTTATTGTTGTCTTGTAACCCTGAGGAATATTCATGTATACTTCCTCACATAACCCAAGTTGTTGTGTGTAACCTTTAGCTACTAATCGAGCTTTGTATCTATCCACTAAACCATTAACATTGTATTTCAACTTGAAAACCAATCTGCACCCTATGTAGTGTTTACCTTCTAGTAAAGACCAAGTGTCATTATTTTCCGAACTCTTGAGCCATAACATCTCTCCATCCAGAGGGTAAGATACTGCTTAATGATAAATTTGAGACTTGCGTAGTGAAATTTTGATTGATAAAGGTTTTAGATTACGGATTAAGTTTGTCAACAGAATAAAATTCATAATGGAATAAGGGGTGTCAAGTGCCAGAGCACACATAATCAAACAAATAAGAGGATTTCTTAGACACACTACATGATATCCAAATAGTTTTAGATGCAACATGGGTCAAAGAGCAAATGATTTGTAATGGGCAAAGGAATTATGTTAGATACAAGGGAAATGAGAGCAATAAAATAGAGAGAGTTTATTATAGTAGGAAATTAAATAAAAAGGGAGCAAGTAGTTTTGGTTGTTGGGATGGGTTGAGCTTTAAATAGACCAACCGAGTTAGCAGAAGGGGACTTTTGGAATGTTGTGAGTATTGACAGAGTTTACTTGTGTGAAGGGAAGCATTTTCCTTTGTAACCCATTAGGGTGTATCATTGTTTAGACATTAGAGTTTTCATCCATGGTATCCACGAGAGAAAACCAACAAATTATGGGAACGAATGCAGAAAAATCACCACCATACCATACTAAGGGAGAAAGAAGTAAAAAAATTCATTGAATCAAATATATCGTTTACACATAAGAGAGAACTATATATAATAGCAACGTATGAATAAACTAGATAATCAAGGAAACAAAATAACTAATATATAAATTAGATCATTGGCACCTTGTTCTTTCTGAGTGCACTTTACCAACAATATATATCAATATGGATTATGAGGAATAGAAAACAGGTAATATTTAATATTGTTAGCCATGATAAATGTACAAGAAACTTCAAGGATGGGGCTGCTTCAGATGGAAACCATTGAAATTCACACCAAACAAGTGATTGAGAGTGGTGACACTAGATATAGGTTCACTTGTGCCAAAGGACAGATGACCTATGTATTCTTTGAACAGGGAACAATTGGACAGTACAGCTACATAAAATCAATCAAGTGTACTTAAGGAAAAATGATTAATACACTAAAGTTCATGATGCATGGAAGTATCTTCTGCTTCTCTCTATCATACTCATATGCTCTTCTATCCAACTAGGAGAAACATAGGATTGTTCTGGTGTTCATTTTCTCCATTAGAAGTATTTCTTATCCTCTCAGGTGATACCCAATAATACATATGTAGTGTCATGTCAACAGAATGGCTACAAAATTTCTTTTTAAGGTATGAAGTAAACACAATTGATCTGTTCTAAAATGAATATTAGGGATTAAAAACAATTATTTCAAACTTTAGAGAGATGAAACCTTGTAAGACTAAAAATAATGATTTCCTATTTTAGAGGGATAAAGAATAAAGAAAAAATGCTTACGGGACTAAAACCAGATTCACTTGTTTTATAGGGATCAAATCAAACACATTTAACCAAAAAATTCATTATGTTCAAGATACATTCTCATAATAGATAATCTAGTTCGGAGTACCATTGAACAAAATATGATTAAAATTCTGGAAAAAAGGCTAAGCATTTAAAAAGCACACACCTCCAATGTATGTATCTGGACCAAGGGGGCACCTGTCACCACTTGCTGCCAAGACTGATCCAAAGGCATTAAATAATGAAGATGAAAAACTATGAAGCATGGTACAACACGTCTCATGCTCAATAACATACTGCAATGCTGGTTTGTCAGACCCGACAATTAACTCCCTGAAACCTGCCAGTGGTTCAATGCAGAGATAAAGGAATCCAATCTTGACTCTCTGAGAGGAGGAAATATCACCATTTCGAGAGGTATCAATATTACTGACAGAAACTCCTAAATTATCCATGATTCTGGAGAAAAGACTTTCAAACACAGCATTGCAAGAAGTAACGGTAGACTTGGCAGCTATACACAGAATTCGACCAATAGAATGCAGTTTCTTCTTTTCTTGCACAGGAATATCATCATATATCTCATAAGAGGCAATGGTTTTGAAAATAATGTTGACATCCTCATCATCAATTATTAAACGAACTAACAAACTGCTATTTTGAACAATAAGCTGCTGAAGTAGGGACAGAGCTTCCATCACAAATTCATTCTCTGGGAAGCCAATACCATCTACAGATGTAATATTTAAAGAAAAATCTGGCTCCCCCAAATATGTAGATAGGATATCTTTTATTGAAGACCAAATAGAAGTAGCATATTTTGCAATTCTCTCTGCCCCGTACTTGGAAGAGCACACTCTAAGATACTTTAAGGAATCAATCTGTATGCAAAAAAACCAACACACAGAAAAATACGAATGAGTTGAAAAAAAAGTCTAAGGTGAGATCACACAGATATTCAACATCAAAGATGGAATGGTAATCTATTAATACCAACCTTTGCTGAATGCAGTGAAGAAGAAAGTTTCTCAAGAAGCAGAGGAATGACAAATGGCTCAAAGAGAGGTGTAGAAGAGAATGCAGACTGCAGAAAAGTAAAATAATTAGCTTATATTGTATATAACATATATTCACCAGTATCTATATGCAAAATATACAATACTGTAACAGATTTCATTTGCGTCCGAGAAATAAGACAGATGCTCTTTCGTTTCAAGACAAAGATAAGCTCAAATTGCATCCTTGTGTGTGTATAGTGGTGTGTGCATGCATTCCAGCAACTTTGTATTTTGTTTATTTTATTACGTAAAGGAAACAGAACAGGAATACAAAGGATATTCCTAAATAGGACAACAATAAGAGATCAAATTATTCTACCAAGCATGGCTCTCTAATATACTACACCCCACAGTCTAATATAAAACACGAGTAAAAAATGCATTATGCAAATCCAAATGCTAAAAACAGTTGACAAGTATAAGTTGTTATATCCTTAAAAACTAACTACCAGCTGTATGATTATTCATTAATAAATGTACATTTCAAGTATGGAGGATTTCGTGGTTTTGCTTGAATATTTTTCTCTCTAGAGTAAAATAAAATAAGCATTTAACTAGAAGCCCAGTAACTTTTGATGGTTATCTGAGAGCCTTGTGATGTCTTTTTAGCAAAACTGTTATCTATCTTCAGAAAGAAAGAACGAGAAAAGAAAACAATAAAAAATTTTCTAGTAGTCTTGGTATAAAGCAGAGACTTTTTAGAGAAAATAGTTTTTTGAATTAAACAAAATGGAAGGGAAATGAAATATGGAGTAACAAATTTCAAAAACCTGGAGGTTCACATAAAAAGACTAAATGACTAATTGTAAGAAAACACAACCAATAAAAGTAAATCTGTGCCAAATCTGAATGAAAGTTCTACATACCATTAGAGACCTTGACAGGTCATCTCTTTGCACATGAGTATCTGCATTAGTCGGCTGGGAAAGAAACAAAGATCACAGATAAAATACAAAGCGATAATGGACATGTTAATACATTCCACATTGATTAGAAAAAAAATTCCTTGTAAGACTTTCAACCCTTCCCCTATTGAGCTAACATTTCAAAAAAAAAAAAATTGATCCAAGCCCATTTCAAATATTGTATTAGACCCTTCCCAGTTTTGATGGTGGACCACTATAGATACAATCTAAAATCTTTATGCTTAAAATGTTAGGACCTGAACATAGAGCGGGTTACGTAGTTTCACATTGACTAGGAATATGATCAGAATACTCATGAGACCTGGGCAGTTCTCCCCCATTGAGCTAGCTTTTGGGAATGAGTTAGGCCCAGTCCATTTCTAAAAGAACATTTACACAGAAATTGTCTATCTTGTCTTGTCACAGTCTCCCAACATCAATATAACATGACACAGCCAAATAAGTGTGAAACAGGTCTACATATGGTGCACTCGTATAAATCAAATTCTTAGCATCTCAAACCCACATGCTTAAGTTCTGTACAGAAAATTAGCAATCAGTATGAACAAACAAAAGATATCCAACAGAGAAATAAACATGAAAGTTTAGGCTTACATGTGTAAAGTGAATGGGAAAGTAAGGTTCTAAAATATCAAAAACATCTTTGGCAAAGCTTGCAAATAGACCAGATGAATCGGGATATAATTGTGCCAAAGACTGAACAATATGAAAAGCAAGCATTAAACATTCTGGATCCTTTTCTGCATCTATGGCTTCACAAATTCCATATATAAGGCCATCTCCCTACAAAAGAGTCAAGAACAATGTGTATTAGAGATCACAAAAAAATGCCCATCTGTGTCCTAAAAAGATGTATAAGTGGCCAATTAATTGATAAAAATTTAAATAATTGAGTAAAAACTGGTTTAGATAAATTACAATTTTGGTAACATTAGCCATTAGATTGCAGTTGTTGGGTTGCTGTTTGTTTTCATACCATGCCTATAGTGCATGGTGCAGGTTCACGTCATGAGTTGTGTAGTGAAAATCACAGCCCTAGGCAATTCGTCTATTGTAGACTAGAAACAGTTGAAAAGTCCAAAATACCTTTTGGGCCTTTGGAAGAGTATTGCAGGTATTTTTTGTGTTTTTAATTAAATTTTTATATTACATGGGAGTGAACAACCAGCAACAATGTGAAACACTTTGCACTCTTCACGAACATTGTATCTATATCCTCTCCCCTCCTTCTCACTTTTCCGGACATCATCTTTGTTCAGCAACTCACTCTCATTTTTTCAATCTTTTATCTTTGTTTCTTTTCTTTTCCATTTTTCTCTTTTTTTAGATTTTCGCTTTCTGATTGTTTAAAACCAGTGTTATTTTTTTTCGTTCCCTGGTTCCCATTCCCACTGTTATTTTACTTCCCTAGTTGCTTTTGGTTTTACTGTTTTTTAAATTCTTTTAGCAGTCAGTAATTCTTTTTAAAATTTAGACCTTGCATTTGTTTTTCTTGACTTTATACTCAGTAGATGTTCAAGTACCGTGAGTTTTTACTATAAATGATCATTGATGCATGAATTTTGAGTTTTTTTTTTCTCAGATTATAAATACTTACATATTAATTATTCAATATATACAAAAAAAAAATATTAGAATAGCAGTCACCCCCCTAACCATTATCCTATTTTTGGGGTCAGCATGCTCTGCTCCACCGTCCAGGAATGACAACTATGCCTTCAAATATTGTAGGGACGTTTGAGAACAAAGTGATTTTGTCAATATTCTTTTCTTTTTCTGTTCTCCCAAGATATTGAAGGAAAAATGTTTATTAAGCACCAGACCCAACACACTCCACATAACAGTTGATTGACATTACAAGAATTCTATTAAATATATGACTTGGTATTCAATCATGGTAAACAGTTATTATTGTATGATAACAGATGAGATGTTTTACCAAGCATAGACAATTTATATGATGTGTGGTCATGTGTTCACGTGATAAAATGAGACACCAAAGCATTAATCAACTTGTTCAGTATAGACTTCTCCAGCTTATATTTGCTTCACAACCATGCTGTTTTCAGCTAAAGCTATACCTAAGAAATTCATGGCTATATTTGGTATAAATGGGCAAAGTGTTGGGCGAAGAAAAGGAAAATGGTTGTGTCATGTAAAACATATATCTGAAGTCTTAACATACATTGAAGCTTAAAAATAACATTAAATACCATCAAGAAGAAAAATAAATATTCAGGAATGTTATTTTCATTTAGTTTTGCTCATTCTTATATGGAAGTTTAGGGAAGCTGGGACTACCAGTGGAGGAATCACGTCAGAGTAGTGCTCTAGCAGGCAATCAAGCAGTTCAAAACACAGCTGCAGTATTGAAACAAGAAAAGTAAAGGTGTGATGCTTAGCAATGTCGCTTATATGCACTAAAAAATGTGGAGAATTGCAAAAGAACTCCATACAAAAATACTTAACATAAAGGAAACAATAAGCAGAATCAGATTAATTGATTTGTAAACAATAACTGAAGCCGATTTATAATCACCCTAAGTTGATATTTTATTTAACAAAGGTCTGTTTCTGAAATTCTCTTTCACGAGATTAAATTTAATGTCCTAGTTCATTTTGGATAATTCAGCCTTGTAAAGCAGAGCTATAAATTCATAGGCTTTCTGGTCCGAAAAATAATTTACCTTCCTGTCGAACTGTCCTAGAGATTGAACTTGCATAGATTGGAAAAAAGACTGAGCAATGGCTGTAGCATCGCTACTAGTTACAATGCCCAAAACACTTTTTCTCCTCATCAGTGCCAAGCAACCCACAAGTGCACCTCGGACTGCTCTCCAATCTGCCTGATTATAAATAATATTATATTGTTTATGTTATTAGAAAATATCATGAGAAAATTATATATGGTTCGAGAGATCATAAATCAATAATTACAACAAAACTGTAAAGTAAAAAATGCAAAAAAATAAAAAATAAAAATAATGTTCAATCAGCAAAGCCCAAAAAAGGCTCAAGAAGCACACAAGTTTCTTAAAATATCAAGGCATAACTTAAGGCAATTGAGAAAACTATCAAGCTAGATGTAATGCATCACAAGTATTAATTTTGTTTTCAAAAGCAGTAAGGGAAACAAAGACAAACAGTCTCAGTATATTATCTGCAAAGAAGACTTTTAATAATTTAAAGCTTAGGATCTCCAACATGAAATCATCTCTATCCAATCAATATTAGGACATAAATGCAATCTAATGTTATGAAAATATGGATGGAAAAGGAATTGCAGAAATAAACAGAGGATAGAGTTTAGGAAATTTTCAAACCATAAACTTTTAAAAAACTCATGTAGCAAAAGAAATACTTATACTGACCAGTCTGTCCTTGAAGAACCCAACCAAGCTATGTATAGTTGCACTGTCAAGAGGTTTTGATTCAATGCGAGTGATCACCTCTGCTAGAAGAAGAATTCCTGAAGAAGTTTTTTTCCCAATAGATGATCAATAATTAGATAGTCCTCTAAAGATATAGGATTAAAATTACACCCATAATCCATTCATAGAATTGCATGAGCACAGAGCACTTAGGTGTGCCACAAGAGCTCACACAGTGTGTGTTAATTTGCATAAAATTTCAGCACCATGTAATCAAGCTGTAGAGAATGCAATCGAAGCAACCTTGGTTATGCAAAGGTACTAGACTAGTTTTATTCTGAAATCTAATTTATCAAAAATTTCGCTTCGATCACTTCCCTCGTTCATGATTTCACATAGATTGTAATATATAACCAATCCTACATGTCAGCTTTAAATAAATTAAAAAGAAATAAAAATAACGCACCTCTTGCACGAATAACGTTATCAGTTGTGGTCAGATACACTTCCAACTCTCTAACCTAGAATTTGAAACAGAACAGAAGAACAAAACAAGACAAACAGAAACACATTAAGCAAGCATGAATCCATGAAAAATCCTACTCTTATACTCGTTGCTCGAACAGAAAAAGAGTCATGTGAAAGGTACCAGTGCTTCCAGAGGTACGACATCGGATTTAACAAGAGATGCAATGGCGTTCAAGCTTGCAGCCTGTAACATGCAAAAGCAATTATCGTGGATTGTTGAAATAGGAGAGAATGAAATAGAAGAAGGGAGAAGGGAATGGACCTGAAGAGAGGGAGAAGAAGCGGAAGTGTCCACATAGGACTCAATGTGACGAGTCAATTGAGTGGTCTCCGCCATGGAAGAGAATTGAGGGTTTTAGAATTCACAAATGCAAGTCCAGTGTATTGTAGGGTTTTAGATGGACGCTTCTTCAGGCAGTACAGTGATACTAGGGACTCAGCACACTTTAAAATTTTATGGATGTGATAATTATTTTGTTAAGTTGCTGAAAATTTTATAATAAAATATATTTTTAAAGATAAATTATATTGTTATTAAAAGTATTGATAAATAAGTATTTGTAAACATATAAATAATACTTTAAATTTATTATAAATAATATTTATAACCATTAATAATGTAGAACTATTTTTACTATTTACACGTAACAACTTTTATCATTTTAACTTTAATATTTTTTCATTTGTAAAACTTTAGTGTATATGAATAATCTTGATGCTAAATTTGAGTATATGAATAAGTACTCGGGTATGATTTTGCGATTTCACATTCTTATATTTGAGTATATGTATATACATTATGATTTAAAAAAAACATTATAGAATATGTAATTTAAAATGTAATAATATATTTTAAGTTGTACAACAATTCTCTAAATTACAATAATTTAAAATGTAAATAATATAATTCTGAAAATAACAATATATTTAAGATTATACAATTATAATTTAGAAGGTAAATAATTCAGAACGTAATATATTTTACAATTTAAAATGTAATAATATATTTTAGATTATACAACCTAAAACATATTATTTTACTTTAGATTATATATATTCTACAATTCATATTCCAAATCTAGGAAATATATTTGAAAATGTACAATCTATAATATATTGTTTCAAGGATAATTTTGTTATTCCACCATCATGGGGGTGCAGGTTTAGATTCAGAAGGTGCAGAATGCAAAACCCCGGTCACAGTCACCCTTTCCGTCTAGTTCAGATGGTTACGGCATGTGCAACGTTATTCTCCCCGTGGCTGGTGAGTGAGAAAAAGAAGAACAGAAAACATGGGAACTGCTTTCTTAGAAATCCATGTTCCCGGACAGAAGTTCGTGAACGGAGTTCCGTTCCCTGCGGTGGTTTCTCCCTCTGCAAATGCAATTCCTCTCACGGATTCCGTCAAAGCCAACAAACCCTTCCTCCAATCACTGCTCCTCCAATCGGGTGCTGTCCTTTTCAGAGGCTTCCCCCTTTCCACCGCTTCCCACTTCAACGACGTCGTCGAAGCGTTCGGCTACGACGAGCTTCCCTACGTGGGCGGCGCCGCTCCCCGCACCAACGTCGTCGGCCGTGTCTTCACCGCCAATGAGTCCCCACCTGACCAGAAGATCCCTTTCCACCACGAAATGGCTCAAGTTCCTGAATTTCCTTCCAAACTTTTTTTCTTCTGCGAAGTGGAGCCTGGGAGTGGGGGCGAAACCCCCATTGTTCTTAGCCATGTCGTGTATGAAAGGATGAAGGACAAATACCCCGAGTTCGTGGAGAGACTAGAGAAGCATGGCTTGTTGTACATCAGGGTCTTGGGGGAAGACGATAACCCTTCTTCCCCAATTGGCCGTGGCTGGAAATCAACCTTCTTAACCACAGACAAAACCATCGCTCAACAAAGGTTGCTTTGTGATTCTTTTTATTGATGAGTAAACTGAAGTTTCGTATGTTGTTCAAGCACTTGGGGCAATTAGGATAATATTTTTCAAACAATCACGGAGGGAAGTGTAGGAATAGGAAATAAAAGAGTGTATGTGTAATTTCAGTGTAAATTATTCATTCTTTATTTATTTATATGGAAAAGAAAAATAAAATTGATGGAGTTTGGAATGTTTGCATTGTAGGGCTGCTAAACTGGGTATGAAGTTGGAATGGTTGGAGGATGGAGTGAAGACGGTTATGGGTCCAATTCCAGGTGTGAAATATGATGAGAGTAGACAACGGAAGATATGGTTTAACAGCATGGTTGCTGCTTACACAGGGTGGGAAGATGAACGGAATGATCCTGTTAAAGCTGTCACCTTTGGGGATGGTGAACCGTTACCTCCTCATATAGTCTATGATTGTCTGCAGATACTGGAAGAGGAATCTGTGGCCATTCCTTGGCAAAAAGGGGATGTTCTCTTGATTGATAATTGGGCCGTCCTTCATTCCAGAAGATCTTTCCATCCACCACGCAGGGTCCTAGCTTCCCTTGTCAAGTAAGCCTTTGTAGCAGCTAGCTACACACATTGTTTCTACTACCTTCGGTTCTGTCTGTATTGTAATTTCGTACAGCAACATCAAGATGTATACTATTACCATATTAGAAACAATAACCGCTTCAGTTTCAATAACAAAACCTTGAAATGTTATGCATTATAAGTTAAAAACAAGAAGTGGAAAGACATGTCTTATTAGATTTAGTGAACAAGCAAGTCCAATCGGAAATTCAGTTATTATTATCTCGAGACAAAATAGCATGTCGCTTGGCAGGCATAAAAAGACTGCTTGTCCTGGCATGGATTCAACACGAAGCAACATTCTGGGACAAATGTTACAGCCATAAAATGTCGAAATTTCATCACGCCTTGCCATATCTGGCCCTTGGGAAGGGTAAACATTGCAGGTAATTAATGAGTACACACATGTATATTAATGAAATTGCAAGTTATGTGGGTAACAATCAGAACGCAGTGAAATCTTTCCTCAACAACATATTTTAACTTCCAAAACTCTGTCCTATAAAATACAATTGACCCGTCGGTTTCATGTCAAGTCTTAGCTCATATTTTATTGTATTTGTATTGTAAAAGGGAGAGGAGAAGATAATAGTGTAGTGGGCGGAAATGATGTTGGTGTGTAGACTATCTTCCCTGAACAAGACCGCTGAATACCTGGCTGTTCCCAGCAAGAGTAGCTTCCCACTCAACTGAAGACAGCAGTATTTGTGAGAGGGAAATCACAACTTGCTTCATGTCAGGGCGTAATACGGGATCCTCTTCCACACATTGCTTTGCCAGCATGGCCATCTATGTACGGACACAACACACCAAAACACCAAGATCAATGAGTCAGTAGAGTAAAACCTTATGCAAAATGTCATCCCTTGATATGTCACGTCAAAGTTGTAGTTATTGTTTTTGTTTTTTCTTTCCATTAGTCCAAGAAAAACTATGAAAAAAAAAATTAACATTTTCTTGGTTAGGCTGTGAGCTGTACAGTCTTCAAGCTTCTTGGGTGAAAAACCAAATACCCAAAACCATAAACATAACAGTAGAAAATGGAGAAATCAACTTACCTTGTGCACACAATCATGGGGATACAGATCCATCATAGTAGGATCAACGAGGTTTCTTGTGCTTGACATGCTAACGGAATCAGGCGAGTTCCTAAGAATTGCCAACATCTGCAATTTAACAAATATGAAGGTTTTGCCTCAGAAAACAGTTACAATTCGCAACGATAAACCTCACGAACGTGCATGTTAAATGAAACAAGGAGAAAATGTAGAGGCGTATAATAAATTAAAAACCGACATTTTTAACATGTTGCAGGAAAACACAGCCGTCAAGTTTAGAATAAAAAAACATATAATACATCAAAAGTCAAAGCAAAGAAGTTATTTAGTTTTCATCGCATTTGAGTTAAGGTTTGCTTGTTGTAGGTAAATTTAGTATCCTCAAACCAGGCACAACATATCCTACATACCATCATTACCAGATATATTAGTGACTTGACGGCTATGATTAGCTAACTATATTCTAATAGATGCCAGTGATAGTTTTTGTACTATAATGTCTCATAAGGGAACTTACAGTAGATGCCAATGATCGTTTTTCAAGACCTTGTGTTCGAATGATGGCCTCCTTCCCTGACGTAACCTCAAAAAGAACAACACCAAATGCATAGACATCACTTTTGGTCGTTGCAAGGCCATTGCTAAAGTATCTGCAAAATATTATAAATAGATAAAAAATGATTTTTTTTCTCTTTCCATATAAGAGGAGTGATTGTGTAAAGTAGACGTACTCCGGAGCGAGATATCCATATGCATTTACAACTTTGGATGCTGTGGTTTCTACCTCATTTGTTTTACCAACTAGTTTTGCTATCCCAAAATCTGATATCTGGAGAAATAGAGATCTGGCAATCAGCAAATCTGTAATGTAAAACATTTAGAAGTAATTCAATGGTGTCTAAATTTGTTAGTACCTTGGCTCTAAAGGAAGCATCAAGTAAAACGTTGCTTGTCTTGATATCTTGATGAACGTAGCGAGTTTTTGTATGTTCATGTAAGTATTCAAGGGCCCTGGCAGCATCAAGTGCAATCTGGACCCTTGTGATCCAAGAAAGAGATGAATAACCTATAAGCAAGACAAAATAAAAAAGGTCTTGAACCATATATTCATTATGTTCAGGCAAGACAACATGGAAATGTGGCTGTCATGATCAAACGCCAATTCAAGCCTCCTCATCGTTGAATAGGAAGTTTTGATCAGTACTACTTATTATACCACTAGAAAATTTATTCAAGTATTTCAACAGTAAAAACCAAAATGCTTTACAGTAAATTAGCAGCTGGCGTGATCTTACCTTTATTTTGAGTATCATGCAAATGGCTGCTGAGTGAACCCTTCTGAACATATTCATAAATAAGAAAAAAATCATCACGACTAGCCGCATAGCCGATCAATTCTACCTTGACAAAATTAACAAGAAAATGAACTCAAGCTCTTGAATTGCTGCAAGGAATTTGTTCTGAAAACAAAGCATGTAATTTATTGCGAACAATAAGGCATTACCAGATTAGCATGATGAACCTTGCACAGAACTTTTATCTCTGACATAAATTCTTTAGTTTTAGTAGCTGTAATTCTTTTAATAGCAACTTCCTACAAGATTTAAATGCATGCCAAATCAGTAGGAGTATAATAGTAGTCTCATAATTTCCTTCCGGTGAAGCACTTGCTTTTTTCTGTAACAGAATTAAAAGTATACGGCCACAAACCTGGTCACGAAGGAGACCATAGTAAACAGAACCATATGTTCTGTGCCCAAGTAGATTTGAATCAGAGAAACCATCGGTTGAGGCAAAAATCTCGTCATATGAAAAAGGCACAGGCCTATCCATATCCAACATGTCAGGTATTCGAGCTGCAATAAAGATAAAGTATGTTACACATGGCTTCTAATTTTGAACTGCAAATCATAGTATTGGTGCAAAATTAAATCAGCATGGAAGGAGATTAGCAATTTTAATCCAAAATTGGCACATAGAGATGAGTGTAAGTGTGTGTATAAGTTAAAAGAATTGAATACAAATCTGAGGTCAATTAACATGTGTAGACAGACTTGAGAAAAAAAAAAGTGTATACTCGAGAGACCAATCCAACTAGTAGGGTGATTACACGATGCTTTGGTCACGGTTATTTGGTGACTACTGGATTCACCATCAGTTTGCTTCTGGTCCTCAGGTTTGCCACATCCACAAAACAAATTTGGATTGCCAAAAACATAGAACTTATTAGAGATCTTTCCTGCAGAATTTTTTGCATTATTTCTGGCTTCAACCAAACAATTGGGTGATCTCAGGGACACACAGACAACAATGCTTAATATGATCAGAGCAAGACCAACCCCAAAACCTCCTACGATCCATTCATGGGGTACACGAGCCTTCTGGTTGATTTGGTCAACTGTAGGAAAAGAAAATTAGATACTCAATGTTTGCATAATAACTGACTTGTTTGAGAGAGGAAAAAAAAAAAAAAAACGTGCATTGGGACGTACGTTTTTCTTGTTTTATGAATTAAAACGGAAGCGAGTTAAGACTTAAAAAAGGCTTCTTTAAACATGAATTTTGTACTTAACTTTTTTTTTTTGGTTTAATAATGTTTCCTTTGGAATTTCAGAGCTTAGTGGCACTAGCAGAACAGTTAAGCATAAACTTAAAGAACAGGATAACATAATATATGTTTGAAAAACAAAACTTTTTACTATTTGTGCAAAGATAAAGACACGACCGATTTTGCTTTCTGAGGGAAAACTAAAATGGTTTCTTCTTTTCTTCCATTATATGTTGATCCATACCTGAAAATCCATCTAAAGACGGGGAAGGGACTGGAACTGGAGGAGTGTCATTCTTCAAGTGATAAAGCTCACCAGGAACTGCAATGCAGTTAAAAAATTCAACATTTCAGTCAAGACTAAAAAATTTAGTCAACTACATTTGCTGAGGTGATCAAAAGAATAGTTCAACTTTAATGCTAGAAAGTACTGTAATCCCTCTATCCAAATCCCAGCTATTGAACATTAATTGCTAGAAGCAGCCCATTTTCCCAAATCCTCGTTAGTTATAAAATGAAATCAGTAAATATTCACTTACTCAAAGCAATATTAATCTTATTAAAGCATCAATAAAACTAAATAGACACGAAACGTCCCTTTCAAACAAATGCAGACATAAATATAGCACACAATAAAAGTAAATGGATTTAGTACAGCAGTCATATTTTCATGCATTAACACATTCAACACAATTATAACCGTTGCATGAAGATCAAACCACTGAGATCTTGGATGTGTATTTTTAAGTTATTGACCAAGATAAAATGAGTAGACTAATCTCATGTGAGTGTTCTGAATTGCTGAATGTGCGAATGCTTAGAATGTGTTGAAGATTGTAGATGCTAACCCGAATTCAAAGGTATATAATAGAGAGAACCAACAGTGAAGCTACCAGGATTGTCAATGCCATTCACTGTCTCAATGCTATCCATGCTAACCCCAAACCGGCTTGCTAGTGATTCCACACTATCCCCATCTCTGATGACATAGCTCATCAAATAGTTCCACAGTCCACTGGAGCAGCTACAGAACAAGTTCAGTGGTATGATACCATGATCTTTTCTTGCCCAATGTGTCGTGTTGGGCAAGAGAGCAAGCCCATCATAGGCTTCCTTCACCAAATCATGCACAAACCCTCCATTGGATTTCACTGTGAGTGTGGTGTTAGACACAAACTTCTTCATACCAGCATCACAAGAACAGTTTTTCCTGATGAATAAATAATCCCAGCCATTGTCTTCGACAGTGATCTCACCGGGCAACACGTCGAACATGCTTTGAATCACAGCCAAGGTTTGGTTTGGTTTAGGCTTGAAGGCCAAGAAAGAAGTACAAACGCGGCTTGTGTCGGTGCAGTTTGCTGGCGTGGGATAAGAACTTGTGCAGCAAAGACGAAACAGAATTATATGTAATAGTAACAACCTCAAATGGTGGTTCATTGAAAGATTCATCTCTTCGCTTGAAACAAACGAGAATAGAAGTTTCTTAAGTCTGTGATAAATGGTAATGAAATTTGAGTTGAGGGTCAGAGAAAATAGTGGAACTTGGATTAGAGAAAGTAGTTTAGAATGAAAGAATAAGGACAATAAAGGAGGAAAGTTTATCCAAGTTTGAAGGCTAATGGAACATTTAAGTACAGATTCAAACTAGGAAGCAAGATATAAATATTTGATGAGGGCTGGCAGTTCCAAGTTCCAACTTAAAAAACCTGTTTTGTTCTTATTCTTCAACAATTTGAAACAATTCAGATAGTTTCAAAAGAAATATCATCACAAGATACGTGATAAAATGCAGTGATCGATGAAATGGTAAACGGGCATGTGCTAAATTTGACAACCTACGGAAACGTATACTGCATTGTTAATGGAAGAAGAAAGTAATGAAGAGACTGTAAGCACGGCATTTATTTTGAACTGAAAACAACGAAACAAGAAAGCTTTAAGAACCCACTATCTGGATGGGGACATTTTGACATTTTCTCGATGATATTTTCTTGCAACTAAAATTAATGGCATAGTAGTAACATTTTTACATATAAAAAAGAAACAAGTTGGTTTTGCTTACTTCTGCAATTGTTTTGAGTTTCAAATCATTAATTTATTGTGTTAAGGACTTTCTAATTGCAGAAAAATAGGACCAATTAATGATTTATTTCCTTGAACAGAGGGCAAAAACATTTGGGTCTTAAATGATGAAAGACTTGCGTCGGTAACTAGTTGTTGACTCGCTGCAACCGACACAAAAGAGTTATTTGCTGCGTCTGAGTTGTATTGAAGAGAGGTGGACATTCAGATAGGAAGTGGTGATTAGCGAAGCGTGGTGATTAGAGTGAAAAGAAATGAAGAATGATTGGATGCAAAGATAGGAGTATGGTAGTGATGGCTGTAGAGAATAAACACTCTGGGAGGGACATAAAATGGAGTCTAGGACAGTGTCGCACATGCAAAGTGTTTGCTGCTTTAAATATTACTTGGATCCCACTCTATCAGTTGAAGCTCAGAAAATATATACCATTAATAACTATTAATTAACACTTGAAATTTATAACTAATTTAGTATATTTAAGATCCAATATCTTCCTTCATTGATGTTTTGATCTTTTATCTTTATTCTAAAATTATTGATAATTTACAAATTTTAAATGTCCTTTCAGTTAAAATAACTAAATCAAATCTTTACGCAAAGTAATTCTGAAATGAAAAGAGTAATACAATATATAAAATTTATTTTCACTTGTTAAGAAGAGAATATAAAATATAGACAAGACACCTTAGCGAAGAAATGGAAAATGAAGACAAAACATAATCTTGTTGCAGTAACAATTTTAACAAAAAAAGGAAGAAAAAATTCCCGTCGCTGATTATGTAAATGATGGTTTCTCAAACAAGTATCACATTTTCATACACATCAATCACTGGCTGACCAGATCACGCAACACCATACACATGTGTTACACATACGTGATTTCTTGGATGAGAGTGATATATCCCATAAAACTGGGTACCAACCTACCCGTGATTGTAAAGTTTACTTAATCAAAATCATTCAAGCCTAATCTATCTGTGCCAGGGGGGAGGGATGCCAGCAGGTTATATTTCCATCCCTCTCTCCTTCAGCTCTCAAATTCTGATATCTGATAGTAAGAATTTTGACCAGTGAGTATTGATACATCAGAGAAAAAGCAGCTTCTCTAATGAATTGAACGTAAATAGAATAATTTAATTTCCATTCAATTGAATTTTCTGACCAAATTCTTGAAAAAAATCACACTCCTCTGGAATTCCTACATATTTTACGTCAAAATTCACTGGTGAAAATTATAATTTCTGACGGCCTCCACCCCATTGGCGTTGTCTAGCCCTCCTCTTCCTCCCATCCCTTTTCTCCTTTTCCTTTTCTTTCAAGTCCCTCTCTCCTCTCCGTTTATACATCTTAAAAGTGATCTGCCTATCAGCTGCCATTTTCCTTACCTTCTCCGTGATCTCTGCTGCGAACTGTCTGTTATATAATTTCCTCAGACCACGCATAAGTTTTGCAAAAGTATCGGGCTGCGGCATTAAATCGTTGTCCATCATGTCTATACAGAATGAACAAGCCTCCTTCACATGTCCTTTCGAGAAGAGTGCATGAATCCAGATTGTCCATGCACTCACATTTAGCTGACACCCTTTAGAAGCTATGAGACAGTTCCAAGCATCTTTGGCCATTTCAAGCTTCTCAGCTCTTAGAAGAGAATTCATTAGATCCTTCAGGGTTCCATATTGAGGAGCAGTAAAAAGCCCTCTTCCAACCATCTCTTTGAAATACTCACAGGCTTCAACTAGGCATCCTTGCTCAAGAAAACCATTAATCATGATGACAAAGGTGTCAATGCCAGGACTCAGCCCACTGGATTCCATTTCATTCCAAAGCCTAACACCTTCCTTGACCTCTCCCAACTTGCAAGCCAACCTAATGACAGTATTATAGATGCTAAGATCCGGAGGACAACCAATCTTCTTCATCTCATTCACCAGTTCCTTACATTCTTCCAATTCCTCCTTCTTCTCATGGGCCACCATGATATGCTGATAAATAACCTGATTTGGGTAATGCCCTTGCTGTATCATCTCATCCAAAAGCTCATACCCCCTTTTGATTTTTCCCCACTTACAAAATCCACTAATTAATGTGGAATATGTGACAACATCCGCCTCACAACCACTTCTCTGCATCTCAACAAATACCCGCGTAGCCTCCTCCAACCTTTCATGTTTACAAAGTGACTGGATCAACACTGTGTAGGACGTTGCATTTGGTTCACAACCCTTCCTCCTCATCTCCTTCAAAAGATCATAAGAATCCCCCATTTTCCCAGCCTGAGCATACCCACCGAGTAAGTTGTTATAAACCACAATATCTGGCTCAATGCCCGCATCCTTCATCTGAACCAACACATGCTTGGCCTCCATAAGCTTCCCTTCCTTACACCAACCATACAACAATGAAGTAAAATGCTTCACACTCGGTTTCCACCGATACCTCATGTCCTCAAACAGCGAAGCTGCCTCCTTTACACTTCCATTCTTGCATAAAGCATCCAACAAACACCCAAAAACATATTCATCCGGCTCACACCCGTACTTGGGCATTTCATCCAACAGTTCAACCGCCTTCTGAACCATCCTTGCAGAGGCAAACCTTCTCATCAAAATAACAAACACTTGCTGCGTAATCAACTCAGGATTCTCCTGCCTCATTTCCTCAATCAGTGCCCACACAGCACCAAACTGCCGCATCCTACCCAAAATCTTAATCATTGCCTTGTAAGCATCCTGATCATATCGATGACCAGATTGCTTAGAGGCCCACGAATAGAACCTATACGCCAAATTCCCGGCATCACCACATCGATTCAACACACGCTCAGTCAATCCAGGCCTCACAACAACTCCAGATTCTCTGAGAGCAAGCTCCAATTTGGGAACCCTAGAATGGTACTTTCGCAATATTCTATAAACCTTCTCCACATCAGAAGCAAACTCGTCATGGCTTTGATCGTTTGCGTGGTTTATTGAAAGCTCTTGCAGGCGAATGAGGCCAAATTGGTTTGTTAAGTCATTGTTGGCGGTGCTGTCAAGTGTTGAGCTTTTAGAATTGCAATGTGTGGGTAACTGTGAAGAGGTTTGAGAAGAACTTACCTCAGAGGTAGTGCAGAAAAAATGGTAGAAGGTGTCTTCGGGTGTGATTACCAATGATTTTCTCGATAGAAAGGGAGCGAAACCATGTTTTCTGAAGAAAAGCGCCGAAAATCTGTGCATGTTCCTTTGAGGGTTTTGCGTGTGCTCGATTTCAAAATCTAATTGCCACGGTAACTGGGTTGGGGAGTAACATCTTCAATTTCCTTGAAATGTTTTTCTTCATTATTCGAGTAGACACAAACTTCAGAGGTTTCATTTGAATAGAACAAAAAAAATGACCATGTTTTTAATTTCTGAGTTTTAAGTATAATATAAAATTAAAAATTTAAACTAATTATCTGATATTGAGATTTTTTTTTCAATATGTATTTGTTTATTATTTTACAACTTTAAACTAATTAAGGAACTAGTTACTAAATACCTTTTATTCATTTTGTAGTTTTCAACTAATTTGATCAATTTGAAAATTAATATACGAACAAGTTTAATATTTCCTTCTATCCCTGACCTTGACTAAAACATTATTATGAAAATGAGAAGAATGCAATTTCAAGTATGATGGGATGGCCTATTTTGCTTTGAAGTTTAGGTATTACGCTTTTTACTTGACTATTTTTTTTAAATGTATTCTTTAAATTATCCATTTGTTTATTATTGTTTCAATAATTATAATTTTGAACTATATGTTTATAATTAAAAAAAAACAGTTATTTCTTCCTTCTAAAACTTAAAAATGGTGTGAGGCATTCTAATACACCTTAGATCATGCATTAATCAAGTCAAAATGCAAAAACAACGCATATTCAAACCACTATTCTAATCAACGCATCCTTCTTAAGTTTATGTTGTGAATTATACGTGCCTAATCGCGTTTTAATTAATGAACCCCGCTGATAATTTTGCAGTTGTTTTTATAAGTTTTAATTAATAATAAAAAAAATACATTAAAAAGTGTGTTAGAGTTTATTAAAAAAAAAAGTGTAACAACACTCTAATCTAATGTTGGTACCTTTCTTTATGTGTCTTTTGGTTTTTGTACTCTTTTTGTGTGGTGAGACCCAAAAGGAAAAGGCTTACGAAACTTTAATGGGCTTTAGATTAGACCCTAATTAAAAAAAAAAAATCTAATGATAAATGTAGTCGTAGAGAAAACGTTTATTTCACGGTAACGGGCTTCTTTCTGCAACCTCTTTTTTCTCAATGTATACGTCCCTTTTATTTTTTTTTATATTTATGAAAATAATTTATAAAATTGTCTTACACGTTTCAAAATATAAAAAAAAAGTATGTATATTGAAATTGAATTTTAGATATATTTTTTATATGCAGTTAAAGTATTATAATTATGTAAAATATTAGTTTTAAGGAATAAAACAGTTCAAAAAAGCGGAATGGAAAAAGTGGATATATTCGCCTTCATCACAGACAAAAGCTACTATGTGTTTTTCTGTATGTAAGTTTTTCTATTTCCAAAATAAGAATAAAAGAACAGTGATGATAAAGATTAAACAGGGCAAGAAAATCTATGTGCCATCGTTTTTGTTTAACATTCCAATAATTATAGACAATGTCATAAATAAACTGGTTAATACCAAAATAATAGAACTTATAAATAAAGAGTCTTAATCTTTCACTGTTGAACTGATGTAAAAGGGTAAAAAGAGAGAATCAGTTCAAAATAATTTCCTTCTCGAGAAAACAGAATCGTTTCATTCTGGAAAAGTAAAAAGGGAAGCATTTGATTATGGCGAAAAAATCCATAGAATTTGTAGCTAGGCAGAATCTTTTGAAGAAGTAGCTGATACGGCCATTGCAGGAAAAAAAGCTAATCAATTTTAAGTGGGGTGCCAACATATGTTAATTTGCATATATTCACATAAAAAAAATGTAAAGACGAAGTGTGTTTCTTTTCCTGAAGAACAAAGTACATAAGATAACAATGTTTTTTATTTTGTGTGCTTTTTCCTCTCTTAAAGCAAATTTAATAGATACACTCACAGTGTCACACGCATGTGCAAGTTATGCAGAATCAGATAAACTTGAAGACTTATAAGTTTGAATCATCTTTTTGCATTGCTGACCAAGTACGATTCTAGACAGTAGTAGTAGAATTGTTATGCTCTTTCTTCATTCTTTCAAGCTTTGCTTCCCTATATATACGATTTGCCCTCAAATGAGAATAACTTTAGCCTTTTATGCTCCATAAATCAAAGTGGCGCATAATGTTTCATTGCAATCATTCTCAGCATAAGTACCCTTACTCCTAAAGGATTGATGCCTTCATATCACAAAATACAAAACACAAAAACCCTTTCAACTGCTTTAGGACACAAAAATATGCATACAAATTTTCAAAAAATGTATATATGTATATTACCTATCATCTAATGGTCCCCTTTGGGCAGTCTCATTTTTATGACCCTGATGATTTATTCAATGTATCTGTACATAAAATATTATACTTTTGAATTTTGTCAATGTTTTGAAAAAAGGGCATTGCAAAGGAAGAGAGTGTCCTCGATTTTGATTCACAAACGTTAAGTACTACGAAGATCGAAAATCATATCACATATATAGTACTGCAACGAGCTAAAAGATTAAGAGATAAATGTATGAAAGTTGTAATCTTTTTGCATGTCTTTGTTTTTTAAATGGTTACGTACGAATCAACTCTACAAAATTAATTACAATACTAACATTTTATACCAAAGTTTATACGAGGATTGGTTTCTAAAACAGGAAGGTTCTGTTTGATTATCCATTTTCGTATTGATTTAACCATTACTTATTCAAGAATCATAATACCTGGAGACAGTGATGTGTGATGTTTATGTCGTTTAAGGTTAAAATCAGTTTTGGCTTTTACATTTAGAGATTTTTTTAGTTTGTTATATTTATAGAAAAAACTTCCTACAAGGAGAAGGAATGTTATGTTTTAAGGCAATTTGGTATATTTTGTGTATGGAGACCCATGAATTTTTGTCTCATGTCTTGTTCAAATGCACTAAGGTGGATAAGATTTAGAAGACCTTTAGGAAACTTGATTCTCTAGTATTTGTGACAACATGACCATGACATTAAATCTAAATTAAGGAAGGCATGATGGTATATCTTGTTGAAGTATAATTGCTATAATGTGTATGAGACAAAATAACATTGAATGAAGTTTAAAATGAAGAATTTATATGGAGGATGAATTGATACATGAGATCATCTTCTTTGCTTAATCTATTAAGAGAATGAATAAATTGATAAGTAGAGAAGCAAACTTTTACATAACTCATTTTGTTACCTTTGCTAGGTCTGCAAAATCCCATGGTACAAAATATAACATGGCTATGATGGCCTTTATGTGTATCTAGTTTCGCCAGGAATCACCTGAATCTTTATGTTTATGTATATATTTATTCACATTTTATTGCTGAAAAAAAAAGAGCTTTAGATTGGATTAATTAGTTGAAAAAATGTAAGATTTTTTTCAGTTAAATGAAATAGGTTTGAGTACTAAAAAAAAATTGTACTACTGTAAAAGTTAAAAAAAAATTTAATCATATCATCAAGTTGAAAAAAATAAATTTAGAAACAAAATCAATTATAGTTCTTTTGGTTCAAATTTGTAGCTGGAGGAACCGATCAACAAAATCAAATTGATTAGTTGTCATCATTGACATAACCCAATAAAATGATAACCTTACTTAAAATTTAGGTTTTTGGATAGTAACTCTGAAATAAAAGAAAAGGTTTTAAAGGTTGGGCTTAAAGTTAACTAATAGACCAAAAAAATTGTCATATTTATCATGTGACAATATTGACAATTTATACGATCAGTGTATCCTAATAATAATTAAACAATAATTAAGAAAAAGTACAATTCAGGCGTTAGAAATGTTTATTTATTTTTAGAACTTGACTTGTTAAAAAAATATTATGTCATGTATTATTTTACAAAACGATAAGAACGTCTTTCTATTCAAATACTACGTAATGATAAAAAAAATTACAAAAACTGTTTCCGTTCTAATTCTTTTTATCCAACCAAATAATAAATAGATAAAAAAGTTAGAGCTATTTTCATTTCTTTACTTTAAATTACAAAGATAATGCCTTATTTATGTTTTTTAATTTTAAAATGTTTGAATAAGAAATCGAAAAATACTCCATTTTACTATTTCTTATACAATTTTATAAAAAAAATAAAATAGATAAATTACGGTTTGCTTTTAATATTTAATATATTTTTTCAAATCTTATCTTTTCCTTTTTCTTTTCTTTTATTTTACTCTTCTCTCAATGCAAATAATTTAATAGTGTGTTTAGATAAATAATTTTAAGAGAATAATCAATTTTCATAAATAATTTAAAATATGTTAGGAGAAAATATATTGTTTTGATAAAGAATTTTAAAATAAATTAAAATTATAGAATTTTATAAAAGTAATTAGATTAGTTAAAATTAGATCAACTCAAATTCTACTTAAAAAAAATAATTTCAAAAATTTTTATTCTCAAATTTACATTGTTTTCTTATTATTTTTTTCAATTAGATTTTGATTGGATTGAGGTATTGTTGATTTGACCAAGATTTAAGTATTCTAATATCAACATTATTTTCTGGTTGAGAAAGATTTCCTTCATATTAAGTGGATCATGCTTATTTCCTAGCCTAAGTTATTAAGTCTATTTTATTGTTTAGGTTAAGCAAGAGTTATTTTGCAAGAAATGTTAGTATGAATTTTTAAGTTTTTTTTTTCTTACATATTCTTTTTCCCTTCAATATATGTCGACTAAGATAATTTTCGTTTATGTGAATTAAAAATTAACTTATGAAATATTTTTCGTAAACTTAAATTAAAAATTTAAAAAAGGTATTACAAATTAATTTGTGCATAAATTGATTTTTATATTTTAAAAACTCATTTGGTACAAGTTTAACAGTAGTTTCTACTAATCGAAGATATCTCCTCCTCATGTGATTTGATTTCGTTGTAATCCTTATTGTAAAGGGAAAAAACATAGTTGTCGCTCATGAATGTTGTGTTTGTTTGTTTAGATAATATTAGAAGTAATGGACCAACGACCTATGAACTACAATTAGAAATAAACGTGCGACCGAAATAACTCTGATCCTCGCAGCGTAAAGGGGAGATCTTTGGGATCTTGAGTCCATTTTATTACATGTAAAATTATGATTAGAAGATTAATCGGAGTGACACAATCAGAATCATGACATGACCAATTCTTTTATTATTTTTCAAGCAAAAGTTAAGGATGTATGTACATGGAAGAGAGAGAATCTTTGTTTTCTTCATCCAAAATTGACTTAATCTAGAACCAAAACACGTTTAGCTAGACATAATCCACTTTAATGGCAATCATACGTGGTAAAAAGTAATTGATTTGGGAGAAGACCAATTTTTGGTCTTCCATTGTGGAAGATGATCTTTTGGGACGGAAAGCAATTTTCAAGCCACGAACCTTGACTCACAAAAGATTCATACATGTACACTAACTCAGCCATCACCTATTGGAGTTACCAAGGCTTTGAAAGCTAGAAATAAAACTGATTTCAATTTAATATATCTATGTGATGAAAGGTGTTTTTCTTGTAAGGAAGAAAGAGCAAAGAGAAGAACCATAGTGTAAAGGTGGATCCCATTAATTATGATGCACACACATATATTCTTGGTACTATAGCGGCGCATGAGGCAATTATTCACATAAAAGCAAACAAAAAAGGTCACTACACTAAGAAGTATCAAAAAGACAGGGTGATGGGTGCAATCAATGAAAGGGAGAATAACACTAAGAAAGAGAAAATGAAAAGCCCAAAAAAAAGGGGGAATGAGTCGAAGGTAGGAAAAACTAGCAATAGTGGGGATCATAAGTGTGATCTTATCAATGATGGTAATATAATACTAGATAAAAGGAATGGGTAGGGTGGGGTCTCCACGCCACAAGCACAACTTGAGGATATGTATCAAACTTATATGGTTTTGCAGTGTGAAGCCATTTTCTTGTTACAAAACGTGGCACAAAATATAACACATTATGCTCAAACTCACAGTCCATATACACCGAATGCAGCCTCTTACTGCACACACGCATGCAAAACCAAACATCTTACAACTTATTCCAACCACTTACATTCATTTTTTGTTTTTGAGTTTACTATTTCCATCACTGTTTTCTCCTTAAACTTTATTTTGATAAAATAAAAAAATGGTGAATTATTCTGAAAAAACAATGTGAAACTTCACAGAAGCAAGCAGGTATTAACGAGCCACCTAGCAAAGTAAAGTGGCAAAGGTAATGAAAGCGAGATTGAAAGCCGCGTTGTGTGGACAACTACAAGACATCAGAGGTCCAAAAGATGGTTTTGATATATGAGCTAGCTCACTCACTGCTAACTTTTTCTACCCTTTTTCTTCAATCAAACACTTCTTGTCAGATTCCCTTCCCCTTTTCTAAATAAAGATGCGTTTGTTTTTCCAGATAAAACTTCAATTAGATTTTTCAGTCGCAGCGTGTGATATCAGAAACAGTGCAGTTACACGGTAAATAAATAATTCAAATTCATCTCATGCTCCATCTGGTTCCTACATCATTATATTTATTGATCCCAAGTGAAGTTATTGTTGGGTTTTTATTCGGACCTAATCTGAGTTTCTCCTTTTCGTGCTTCTTTTTTGTTTTGCAGTAGATGTTGAAGTAGAATAGATACCTTGTCTAATGGACACGATCAATGGTTGGCATTGAATAGAATTGACCCCATAGCAGGGTTTAGGAGGAATTTACAACATGTACCATGTGACACAAACAAATGAAGCAATCTCATCTTTACACTTATTTTACCTTTTTTTGTTGTCTTCAAACCCTAAGTTGTTGTTGTCCCATGATCACACTTGGGTGGCCCACTCTCATCCATTTATTCTTAATCAATTCAGGAATGCATTCTTAACTCATATGTTTGCATGAATCTGGTTCTTCACAAATTAAAGGACTGAAAAGGATTGTCCAAAACAAATTAACCAAAAACACAACATCCTCACATAATCTCTTTTACAAAGGACTCAAGTCAGTGTTAGATAACAATTATAAATAGCGTTATAAATTGTTTATCGTAATTTAAAATAATCATGGTATAATTTATATATTTAAAAATATTTATTTAAATTGTACAAAAATAATATTTATTTATGTGATGTGTGAATTAAATTATTAAAGAAAAAATAGGCTCAAATGATCTGTTATTCATTCATTCACCCTGAAAAGAAGAATGAGTGAGATCTGACGGCTCAAGTTATGTGATGAGAGTGAGTCGCATGATAAGACTGCATCCACCGAGTCTGAACTAATTCTCTCTCATCCAACGGACACAGCAAAGCATCATTACCAGTACGAATTTGATGGGACATTTTGGGACGACATCTCACCATCGCCATCCGTTTCTCCGAAATCAACGGTTCCTCGTTCCTTCTGCTTCTCATGTCGGAGGGATTGTGACACTTGATCCTGTGGTCCGCGCAACACCAGATTGAGCCGCATGCATCCTGAAGATTCCAGATTCCACCTGTACCAAAAAAACATGAGATTTTTAATCTTATCATTTGTTTTATAACATTTTCATTTTATATTACAATAGATTAGATTCAAATATTATTTATTTAATGATAAAAATCTGCTCTTTGTGAGAATAGAAGTGGTGATAATTCATTCCAACAAAGACATTACTATTGTCACTCATGTTGATTGGTGGATTTGGTTCTAAGAGTAAACGAAAATTTAAACTAATCAGCTTTTATCGAGTTTTTTTTTTCCATAATTTTTTGCAATACCCAGATCAAATCAATTCAATTAAGAAGGACTCATTCATATTGGATCACCTAAGTATCTTATTAGAAAATGGAAAAATATTATAAAAATTACATTATTTTATCTAAAACTTTACCCGTATTTTTGTCATTTATAAATATGAAAAGACATATATGAAAGGTTCGAACATTTAAGAAATCATTAATCCCATATTCAAACAAAGTATAACCCAATTATATTACGAATTGTACCAGGCGCTGAGTTAAAACATATGAACCAATATGTTCAATTGTTCATGTGGCATTTTCTTATATTAAATTCAGTAAATGAAACCCTTATTGTGACAATATGCTATCCCACTATTATATCATGGTACAAACTAGTTTAATTTACAGATTAAATGAATCAGATTGGTTTTAAGTTATAATTTTTTATGTTTCAATCCAATTTAACACCTCTTAGTAACCTATCCACTTTAAATCATGACTGACATCTACATAGATCTGTTTTAGCTTAAGGCATGATTAGTTAAATAAATAAGGAAATGAAACTTCGATCATTTTTAGCAGATAAGAATTCATATGTCATTATGTTACGTCTACACAAACATAAAACTCATTACTATAATTTGTCATTACATCAGAAAAAAATATATGAAAATTCACACTTGCCTCCAAAATTATATTAAACGATACTCAGATTTATTATGTTTTTAATAAAATTATACTATTTTTATTTTGTTTATATACCAATATTTTATAAATTTCCTTTATTGATATTCTTTAAAATATGTGTTTTAAAACTTTAATTTTAAAATCTCATAAATTTTTGTTTAAGTTTAAACTAATATGATATGCTTTAAGATAATATATATAGTGAAATTAAGATGGGAATGGCAACATGAATATTATTTAACATATATCGTGAAATTTAGTACAGTTTCTTATATACGGCTACTTTATTAAGGTTGGGTTTACTTTCTTTTGAAAATTTCACATTGTGAATTGAAAAAAAAAAAGAAAAAACCTGAAAGTAGAATAGAACACTTTTTTTTTTTTTAACATAAGTCTTATTAAACATGTTAGTCATATAAATTAGGATCTATGTAGCTATACTCATACATTATTAATAAAAGGAATAACAAACTCACTAAAAAACAAATTGTTAAATATTTTGTTTTGAACAAAAATCTAATCTGCTGTAAGGACTATCAAATCATAATTTTGCACATACAGATGCAATTAAAAAAATGCACGGTTGGCTGAAGATAAGGTGGAAGAAAATTTGGCCAAATTATAGTTTATTTTAACTTAAACCGTGGCTGTTATACAACCACCAAAGAAGAAAGAAGGCAAATAATTGAGGCACAGCATCCTTTTCAAATAATTGAATCATTTTGTATTTTTCGAGCTTGAATTATTGTTTAATCTTCCTTGTAATATCCATTTACACTAAAGAAACTGCGTGTTATCTCAATAACAGTAGTTAATGAAAATATGATAAAGTACACCAAGTTCAAAATGAAAAAGAACAAGTTTAAATTTTCATACGCCAGAGGTTCTTTCATTAACCTTATTTAGACATTATGTTTACTTAAGAATGTCCCAAAAATGTTGGCAAGTTGGATTATTGTAGATATCAGTGGAAATTTAGTTTGAAACTCAGCAATTTTAGTACGTAAAGTCACATAGTTTGTTCTTAGTCAATTTGTGATACTATTTATCGAAAATATGCATAACTCATATATAGGTAATGAATTAGCAGTTGTAGCCCGTGAATAAAAGACAGTTCTAATGTGCTGTATAGAAGAAAAAGGGTGCATTTGAATGAGTTATTATGGCCATCACCAAGTTGTCTTGTAACCTTGGTAATGAGAATAAGATTCTGACGTAAATGGCTATGAGCTTGACACAGATTTGTTGTAGAAGGAAGCACACGTGAACGCCTATGCCTCATGCATCCACACTTTGACAAATGTCTCAACCTGAAACGGAAAGGGAAACAAAGGCTTCACATATATACAACACCAACAACAAGGCCACACACAACATTGCTGTGTCCACTGCACTCTGCATAAAGACTCTTTTTTCAAAAAATAAATGTCTTCATCTTATGAGCATGGTTGAGGAAGATGAAGCCAAGGAGATCAAACACGTACGCAACTTTTTAATATTATATTACAACCCCAAAAAAGAACTGCATCGAAAACTGTCTCGGGAGACATATCAATATTTTATGTATGTAAAAGGCATCATGCATTGCGAAAATACGTCTTTTCAGAATCAATTTTTTAAAGATGATGTAATAGTTAAGACTTTAAATCATTTTTAACGATAACGCAACTTCATTAAAATTCTATGTTTTTCATGTAATGCTGTACGGAGTGCATTACATTAGACCACGTTGTAACCTATATATATATACATATGTATATATATAATATGTGTGTATGTATTGACAATTTCAAACACACATATATAGCATATATCCGTAATATTTTTTAATTAATACCTAACTACAGTTTATCACGTTAAGTTGGTTAACTTTTGTTTTTCATGATTAATTTGAAATTTGCATAAAAAGATAATTTTCAAATAGTTAATAATATATATTTTCGCATTGATCGTTCATGAAAGTTAAACTATTTTGTATGTTTTTGCTAATGTAGAAAATAAATAAAAACGACCTTTTTTTAACATTTAAAATGTTACATCCTTTTGGAAGCATTTCAGAGATCAAATACTTTACTAATATAGTAAAGTTGTTTTTTTTACCTCTAATTTGTTTCGAATCTCGTTAAAATGTAAATGATCATATTTTAAAATGTAAAAACAATGCATGTGTTTGGTTCATAATGTAATACACATCTTAGTTGTTACTAGAAAATCGTGTCAATATATGTCTTAATAACTATATTTTGCGTGTGTATAGTAACAACAATAGAAGTTGAACATAAACATCACGTTCAAAATCTATTAAAAAGTAACTCTCATTTTAACTTCATATTCAAATACATTTGTAAATAATTCCTTTATCATTAAACAAAAAGGAAAAGCAACAAAAGTAGTTCTCCTTTGAGCTGTTAAGTGCAGACTTGAGACAGAGTTTTGTTCTCTTTTTTATTTCCAGCATTATTTATCATGAAAAAATGAAAAGAAAAAGGAACACAAACTAAACTTTTTGTCAGATTAAGCATAGACAGAACAAATCCCTATGGCAATAGACACAAATCGAACGGCAAGAAGAGGGTGATGCGTAGGAGTGAGGGTTGAATAGCAGCACAGGGAATCGCATTCATTCACAATTCTGAAATGATCATCATATGGGGATATGTGAAGAGAGAGAGAGTGAAAGAGAGGGAGTGCAGAACAGAGGAGACAAGATCATGGGATCTGCATGTTTTTATTGCAGAAGCCCTGCAAACATGGATCATGCAAATCCTCTCCCTCCAAAATAAAAACAAAAAAGCAAGCTTTGCTATCCCATCCATCAATTTCCTGACATCTCAAAAGCACCCACCCCCTTTCAATTCTTTTTATTTTAGTTTAGCCCTCAAGCTTGTGTTTTTATTTTTCATCTCACAAATCTTATCCACCCCAGTCAATCTTTAATTAACCAATTATCTTCTAAAACCAGCATTATTACCATCATTACTTAAAGGCTAACACTTTTGTTTCAAGTGCTTAAATGAACTAATTCGCCTTGACTCAGATCCAAAAGGGTGAAAAAAAAAAAAAGGTTTAACATAATCTTAAACTATATTGCAAGTCATTTTCTCGCACAGAACTAATAAAGGGAGGGGGGTGTTTGGGGATATGTGCTATGAAGTTCAAAGGAATAGGAATAGGAATAGGAGCTATAAGGGTATAGGGGGAGTGTTTGTGAAAGGTAGAATGAGTATCTTTAGGAGGGGTCAGCGCAACACAACACAATACCAGCACAGCATGCTTTACTTCCTGTGCTAAACAACCTAACGTTATTTTATGAGACTTCAGGTTGCGTGCATTGTGCTCTAATTCCGTTCCTGTTTTGTGTTCTTGGTTGGTTGGCCAAGGGGAATCTCTCTGGTTTTTATCACCCTCTGTCTCTTTTTTTTTTTTTTTTTTTTTTTGCCTCCTCTCAAATAACCTTCCTCTCTCCTTAAAAAGAGGAAAAACACACACCTAAGACATAGAGAGAGATAGATATAGAGAGCAGGAGAACCCACTAAGCGTGCAAATAAAAGACTTAAAGCAAAGGTAGATTGCAATCCCGTGCTATTATAGCTCCCTCCACCTTTGCTTTTCGAGTGTTTTTTTTTCTCCCTCCCTTTCTCTTGGTGGGGTTTCCATTGAGCTGTGATAATACTTGTGTTCCTCCTACTGCTACCTTAACCTATCCACCGTTTTGCAGTGCCCAAAACCTTTTAAGGTTACATTGTAGGTCCTTCTGTCTTTCGGCTCAGAGTTTCTCACACACCAAATAAGTTTGCCTACCAAGAAGCTGTCTTTTTTTTTCACAACTCCAAGATGTGGTATTTAGCTGATTTAAGCTGTGGTTAGACCTGTAAGAATCTCACCTCTCCATTTTTTCATCTGTTATATAAAACAAGACAGTTGTTTTCAGTCTCTTGTGTTTTTGTCTGTGACCTGTGTTTTATCTGTGGTTGCATGAAACAGTTTTGCATATATATATCTGGTGAGTAGTGTTTGAGCAAGGTGGAATCTTCCTTTTGAGCGTGGTGTGAACTAGCGATGGATGAAAGGTCAAGAATCGAGTTATCTCCTCAGCTGTTAGATTTGATCCCAAACGAGAGAGAGTGGCAGATGAACAGAAACGAAGGAAAGTCCTCAGAGGAGAGAAAGCTTGAACTGAGGCTAGGTCCACCTGGTGAGGACTGGTCTCTCGGTGGTAAAATGAAGAACAGCAACGCAGAAAGAGAAGAGTCTCTTCTCTCTCTTGGCTGCTTCCCTTCCAACATGTCTCATGCAATGCTCAGCCCCAACAATGGGTTCCAAAGCAAGGCCTCTCCATGGCCAAACTACCACCACCAGGGTAACAACAAACCCTCTTCACCGTTTCTTCAGTTCCCATCAAAAGATGCTTCACAAAAGGTGGTAGAGTTGCAGAATGGTTGCGGTGGGGGTGATGGCAAAGTGTTCTCTCCCTCTTCTGCAAATACAGCTGTGTCCCAGCCCAACACCTCTCAGAAAAGGTACTCTACCTTTTCTTTCTTGTATCCATGTTTTGTTACTTTTCGACAGAGGATATTCAATCCCAGAGTCACGTTGTTTCATATATTTTTTGGTGTGGTCCATGCAAACTACACTCTGCGACCCTTCTTTCTACTTGTTACCATGTGATAGATCTGGTGTTTCACATCCCTTGTTGCACGTTTAAGTGAAAGAAATAACTATTGAGTTTTCCATCATTAATTACCATTTATATGGTTATCCTCATCCAAAGAAAAAAATGGGAAGGGACAATTTTTAAGCTTTGATCTCCCTGTACTCTGTACTAGCCGTATTTGTTCTGCTATACTTCCTTGCCATGTTCTCCCAGATATGTCCACATCGGTTTTTTGGTGCTATCTGTCATTTATTATGCGCCTTCCTTATCTTTCTTGAGGTTTGACATTGGCATGTGAACATCTGACCCTGTCTCTATTTCCCTCTCTTTAATTTCTTTCGCCCCTCGTGGGGAAAGCCTATTTTTAAGCATTAAGTAATTGTGAATTTGATGAGTGATGACAGGGTTGTGGTAGTGTGGTAACTAGTGTGAGGTCTTTAGCCCCACCTCATCCTTTTGTTTTTTAACTTTTAGCCTCGTTCATACCAGTTTCACTGTTCACTTTCATGCCTAATTTGACATTTTCCTTGTGGACCCTCCGCAAACAGAACTGCTCCCGCTCCAGTGGTGGGGTGGCCCCCAATTCGTTCCTTCAGGAAGAACCTTGCAAGCAGCAGCTCTTCTAAGCCACCGACTGAGTCACAGCCTGAGCAGCATCATAACAAGGTTGCTGGTAAAAAACCTGTTGACAACTATGGTGGTAAAGGTTTGTTTGTCAAGATCAACATGGATGGAGTTCCAATAGGGAGAAAAGTGGACCTCAATGCTTACGACAGCTACGAAAATCTCTCTTCTGCTGTGGACGAGCTTTTCAGAGGTCTTCTTGCTGGTAATTCTGTGACAATAATTCAAGGTTCTGCACATGTGGTCAACTAAATCACAGTTTTTAATTCTCTTTTTTACATGATATAAATCTTCCTCGTGTGGAATTTTTCTTGTTTACTATTAATTGATTGCTACCCAACCAGTAGTGAAAACAAGCAATTTTTTTAAATTTAAGACTTGTATGCACTTGGGGGTTGGCTCCATTAATTCAACATTTAATGCTTACGGTCAATCTGATTCACCAAACAATTTATTTAATATAGTTTCTGAATGGCCCTTTAGACAAACTCGCTTTCAAATTTTGTTTTTCCACGCTTTTCTTCAATCCCTTATTGTCAAGAAGGAAACTTGGTGAAGTTATCTGATTTTTGTCTTTTCCTACTGCTGTTCAGCTCAAAGAGATTCCTCTGCTGGTGGAGTTAACAACAAGCAGGAGGAAGAGAAAGCAATCACGGGCTTATTGGATGGGAGTGGAGAGTATACTCTTGTTTATGAGGATAATGAAGGAGACAGGATGCTTGTTGGGGATGTGCCATGGCAGTAAGCATCTTATTATCACTATCAATCTTGTGCACCATTATTTAATTCACTATTATAATTGTGAGGATTTGCATTTTGATCTCAAAACTGTAATAGATCTTTAGTTAGATTCCCTGTGGTTAACAATTACTATATATTTATATCAAACACCCTTTTAGCCCATAGTTGTGAATAAATCCGAAACAATACATGCCATGGCATGTTTGTTGTTTCACATGATAACACCTGTACCGCTGTCTCCTATTGGAAATACAAATAAATTATAAATTAAATGGCGCAATTAGCTTTTCCCTTTGATGTTTTTTTATTGATTTAGTGATTGGTACCAAAGATAATTTTATTCTATGTTTCTCTTTAATGTTTTTTAATTGATTTAGTGATTGGTACCAAAGATAATTTTATTCTATGTTTTTCTTTAATGTGTGCATATGCTTGGCAGCATGTTTGTATCAACAGTGAAGAGGCTACGAGTGTTGAAGAGTTCAGAGCTTTCTGCCTTTACACGTGAGTTTTTTATCTTCTTTTTCACTTCCCTCTCTTTGTTACTGTTGTGATTGAAAATTGAAGACGTGCATGTTGTTTCAGTAGGCAGTAAGCAAGAGAAGATATCACTTGAGTCAGCAATGAAATGAGCAGCAGTTTGAGATTTTGTTTCCCTGCTGAAACTTGAAGACTCCTATGTTTTGGTTTTTTTGTCTGGTGAAGATCATGAAGCTACTTGCGTACATTACAACTAAGTAATGTGTTGCATATATCTTTTTAATTTTGGATGAAGATTTGAAATGTTTATGGATTGTATAAATAGGGAAGGGAAACTTCAGCGATGATATGTGTACGAATGTTGAATGATGTACTGTTGAGTAACCATTAACTTGTTTATGGTTTGTATTTTGAAGTCCCTTTTGTAACTGGGGTTTCTCAATGTCTTAACAATTTCAAATCGTCATGTTAAGGATCCAAATTTGGCAAACCTGTACAAATGTTTTTTTAACCAACATTTAGAAAAATCTGTACTTCAGATAAAAAAACCTGAAACAAAGTTCAATCTGCTTCTTGTTCATGCGGAGCACCATCATTTTCATAACACACTTTCTTATTTTTAACACATCAGAATCATTTTTTCTTATGTTTGAAATTCCACCTTTTCATCTCTCTAGCAATGGCAGGAGCTTTTTGTGGTTAGTCTCAAATGTGCTTAGATATTACTATTTCGGAAGCTAAATTTCGAGATTTGGAAAATGTTATTATTCTTAATACAAAGTGGAAATTAGTTTATCAAATTACATTAATTGTAGCATTAAGTTTTTTATTAAATTTTAACAGAAATGGGCCGGGTTAAATCTAATTCAAATAGTTGTTAGTTAGAAGCTTGAGGCACATAAAAAGCTATTTTTGGAAGAAGTATCATTACCATTTTTATACAATTTCTAAATTGAAATTATGATGCATTGGTTAGTAGAATGAAGAATGGTGTGTGTGTGTGTGTGTGAACAGTGGAGTAGGCAAAGGATGTTAGATGAAAGAATTAATGATAGTGTAGGAAGCAATACTAGGAAATAGTGATGCCAAAAAGAGATGGTCAAAGAGCATTGCATGTTTGGGGAAGAATCAATCAATGGTCAGTGTCGTTGGGAGGTGCCTAACTTGGATGGCTGGGTGACTAAAAATGAGAGTAGGTTTAGTGTTATGCGAGGGTGTGGCTAAGCTTATCCTCTAAAGGGGACAAATAGACAGCTACATTCTTTAACTTTGCGTGACTTAAGTGCTTATGTGCGTGTGTGTTGTCCCTAACCGGAGTTGGTGAAATCTAGGGGTTGACCCTTCATCTTTATAAACTTGCCAAAACCCAATTACCACACCTTTTGTGCTTTTGGTCAAACCAATTATCACACCCAAAACAAACACAAACATCCTTTGTTTCTTTCTTTGAATTGGATAATTCCTGGCCCAACTTATAAGACCCAGAAACCTATTTCTATACCATTACCGTTTTAATTAGAATTAGTCCATCTTCTGCATTAATGGAACACTCTTATACGTAAATGGGTTAACAGCCTAATTCACACACAAAGATAGGATGGTTCCAAAAGTGCAATTGATTTCGAGTTAATGCCAATTACAAACAGGCTACAGGGGTCACAGTTTCCGATGTGAGATAATATGAAAACATATCTTAGTAAAATATTAATAATTAATAAACAAATTATATTTATTACTCTTTTAAATCGTTGAATTAAGTTTAAATTAGTATCGATGATATGTTACTTTCGTTATCAATCTCGTTACCTTCAAGACTGTCTTATCTTTTATATTTTTTAATAATTTATTTTTCCATTCTTCAAACCTTTCTTTCCATCTTGTCTTTTCACGGTTGGATTCAAACATAGGTTTAAGCTAAGAGGTTGATCAACCTCTTTTACTGGTTCAGAATTGGCCATATAATTTCTTTAATCGTGGCCATTATAACACTGATGAAGATATCTGACATTGAGTCTGTATATGGTGAAGGTCCATGCCCACAAATAATAAATGCAACTTTCTGAAAAAACAACAATATATTTTATGAGGGTTCAAAATCAAACTGATACAATAAAAACAATTGAAACCAATGAAAAAAGAGAGTGAAAAACGGCTATTTTTTTTTTTTCCATTTGCTTTCTCAAGTATAATTTTCAATTTGTAATTGATCTACTTGACTAAGACTTGCAGTAAGTATATCTTAACAACCAACTAAATACAATAAAGAGGACGTGTTAACTTTTAAGTTTATTCAACAGTTAGTTTGTCATTAATTATCTTCAAATTATTATTCTTTTAATTTTCATATAGAGTCTAATTTAATTAAATAAATGTTAACCAGTCAGTTTCAACATAATCTTATGAGTAGAATAGTTTATCTTCTTTCTGTAGTACTAAGTGAAGAAAAGATTCATTAGAACTAACTAACTAACAAAAAAAATCTAATTAAAAATTAATTAAAATTAAACAAACATTTAATAAAACATAAATTATTATAGAAAATTTAAGAACAAAATTTTATTATAAAAAAATCTCAAAATTTAGTGTTGAAACTATAAAAAGATCAATCAATCTAAAAGAGTTTAGCTAGGAAAAATAAAAAAAGTACAACAAATAGAATAAGAAAACTAAAGAAACTATTATGCTTTATTTTTTGAACATGTTTCCATACATTGCTTCTTTTTTTCGTGTTATTTTTTTATAGGTTTTTTTTTTTTTCAAGGATCTCGTAATTATATTTTATTTTAGACATTGTTCACGTATTCTTAATATTTAACTTTATAGAATTCTTAGAATTTTGTTTCTAGTTTTGTTAAAAATTCTATCTTCTTCGTACTTTTATAAATGATTTGCTTCCAATTTTGGTTATGAAATATTACAGATTTTATTTTCTAATTCTTCATTCATATTTAGTTTCTGTAGAAAATACATTGCACATTAAACTTTTTGCTTGATTAAGCTCACTCGTAATTATAGACGTTTTCTTTAGACAGACTATCAAACCACTATCAAATCATCTAATTTATATTATTCGATTCAGACTTTTTGTACATCTTCGTCTTCATTACACTTTATTTTGTTAATGTGCTTTCTTCACTCGAGTTTTGATAGATGATTAGTTTACTCTATGCAACCACTAGATCCTTTGCTCTATGTAATTACTAAAGAGTTTAATCACCTAGTGCATGTAACCTTTAGAGTGGCTACTACAACTAAAAATACAATATTATTATAAATAACAATTAATACTTAAATAAACTCAACTAATGAATCTTAATTAAAATAGTAGATTTATTATTGATTAGAAGAAAAATTATAATTAATATTTCTAATTACGAGTAAATTATGCTTATCAAATGTTAAATGCAAAATCAATAAATGCACCTTATGCACAAATTTTAATATAACTGCACAATTGTCACTGCACATATAGTGCATGTTGTTTGTTGTTATATGCCTAATTTAGAAAAGATTCATTCCTAATTTAGAAAAGATTTATTGGCAAGCGGTAAAGTGATTCTCAAGTACTTGAAGAGTTCAACAAATAAGTTTAGTGTATGGAAGAAGAATACATGGTAGATATGTTATTGAATTCTCTAATTTTTTTTTTATGTTGGTAATATTGATTGTGGAATGTTATTGGCACATTATATTTTCACACTTAATTAGAGTATAGGTAGTGTTATTAGTTAGTGTATAACTTTATAGTCCATTGTTGTCATGCCAACTCCAGAGAGATAGCATGTATGTATGGTAGTTACAAAAATAGTGAAAGAAAAATTATAATTTAAAGCTTTTGTTGGTGATCTTGGTATAAACAAAAAAACATTACAATATATTGTGATAATCTAATTTAAGAACCAAATTTTGTCCTTATAATTTTTCTTCTTTTAGGTAATAACAAATATTCTTTTTATAACCAAGTATATTTATTATGGTTATATTTTTATGTGGAATACTATCTTTGCATAACATAATATAAAATAGTTATTCAGATATTATAATTAGTATATCATTTTAGTTGATTTTGGTTTATAGTTTATAATGAAATAAATAAAATAAATAAATATCCTAATAGGATACATGTATAGCTTGAAAATGTGTCATCAATTACATATCATAAAACAAAACAATTAAAAATTAAAACAGTTTATTTTGTTTTATAAACTAAACACAATTAACCAACTTTAATTGTTATCGCGTCTGTAAATGATTATTTATGTTTACTATTATATATAAAAGTCAATGATGGTGTCAATACCCTAAATATAATTCTTATTGAAGAATAAATAACTATTAGAAAAATTATCTTGAAGAGCGTTAAGGATTATATGCGATAATTAAAAAAATGTTATTGCAATTTCCTTTCACAAATGTGAATTTTAAACTATTAGTAACAAATATAATTTAGTCGAAAATATTTTCTAGTAATAAATTTAATTTATAAAATTTAATTGATTTCTTTAGTGTTATTTTTAATTAAAATGAAAGTTCTATGATAGTAATTTGTATAATAAAAAAATCATTTGAAAGGTCAGTACGTCAGTTCTCTTCTTTTGTATATAAGTCATTAGTTAGTCAAAATTTCAATTTCAATATAAAGAAGAACATAAAAAAGCAAAATAACTAATGAAAATATGACTTTAGTAATCTTATAAGTTACAACTTACAATAATTGTTTAGTTTTCTTTCTTATTTGTTTATAGAAACAACTTATGAATAGTTTTTTTATATTATAAGCACTTAACGAACACTTAATTCATTGTCTGAATAAGTTTTACAAGAAATACTTTTTAAGATATGCAAATGTGAAAGTAAAATTTGTATACGTTAAATTTTTTTTACAACTCACCTTTGGGAGAAATTAAATGAAAAAGCCATGTAAATTAAAATACACAAGTGATTTTAAGTTATAAAGATAACTAATTTTTTACCTTCGTATTTTCTTTTTGTAGAGGTTATTGTAAGTAAATCAAACAACTAGTGTTATCAACCAACTGATAGAAATATTATTATTTTGAGCAATTATATAATTAAGAACTTAACAGAAATTAAGTAGTATTATTTTCTACGAGAGTTTTTTTTTTTCCTGGAGTATTTTAACATTATTTTATTTATCTCTATATGAATATATATTTTATTTTCTTTCCAACTCATACTTACATCCCTTAATGGTAAAGGATTTAAATTTTGGCTACCCCTTTGAATATACAATAAAAACATGTTAACAAGGGAATCGTTTTTAGTTATTGAATCTGAGGATTAATATAATGTTAAAAAAAAAAAAAGAGTGACAAACTTGCTTGCAGTAAAGTTACTTTTACCTTTAAATAAACTCAATTATAACTTGTCACTTGTAATATTGCATTAAGTACGTGAACTAGCAAGTTGATCAGGAGTTAATTAACTGTAATATAATATCGCCAATTGAGATATAAAGAAAAACCATATAATTAGTGGCGTAAAATTTGAGCAAAAATTGATTCAATATGTGATTACTGCATGAAAACAAAGGCTAGTTACACAAAAGAGGGGGAAAATCTTTTTAATGAATCGCACGTGTATTAGCGACAGAAAGGAAAGAAATCAAATGAGTTGGTCTTATTCTTTCAAAAAGACTGTGTTCTTTTCTTCTTGAAAATTCTTTAAATTACACTATTCTTCTAGTCTTAATATTTACAAAATCTTTAATAGACAAAGTTTGTGTTTTTGGTTTATTTTAAATTAAAATGAACTTCCATGCATTTTTTTTATCAACAACTAGTTTCTAACTTCTAGTATAAATTTTGAAAATTTAAAAAATGAAATTAAATCTTTAATCAAATTTTCAATGCAATAATAATATGTTTTTAAAACTTCATTTCGTATTTCGAAGTTTCAAAATCATTATTACTAGTATTTTAATTCCTATCTCTACATAAGTTATAGACAACAAATATTTTACTAAAATTTGATTTAAAGTAGATAAAAGAGAATAAGTTGAAAGAAACAATTTGTAAGAAACTCGAGTATGTTAATAAAGATAAGATAAATGTAGGCAAAGAAATGGAGAATATTTTTTAAAAATTATACAATTAAAGAAATAATAATAATAATAATTTTTAATAAAGAATAAAGGTTTTCCACCACTTTTTCCTGAAAAATAGTGAAAAAGGGTAAAACTCCCATTGTTCAAAATATGTATTTTAATTTTCTTATATTAGTAAATATAATAAAAACTGTTTTCCAATGATATTAAACTTATAGAACACATAATATTTTTTAATACTCATTCATTATCATTTACTATTACAACCATTATATAATTGGTTTATTTAGATCAATATGCAGTCAACCTTCTTTAGGAAATAATATATATTAAATAAGAAAGAATAAAACTCACTTCTTTATTAGTCTTTTTTTCTGACTACACGTGCAGTTCATCCAGAAGCCATCTAAATCTAAATGCAAATAATGTCTTCTGCTTTTTATGGGGTGCTGGAATTATGTTGTCGGATCAAACTGTCATTAGTGACTAACTTTGCTAGATAAACTTTCAAGTCAATTATGAATTTCTTTTATATATATATAAATATTACCTCCTGCAGACACGCACTGTGGCTAAGTCACACTCAGGAATGTTCTTCAATCTTTGTTTCATGCAGAGTTTAATTAACTTCATTTTCATAAAATCAACTCGTACATTCCGACTTATGTTTGAGAGATGCATAACCGTTCAACTTAGAAATTTTTAGCATCTTCTGTTCAACTTCAACACTGCAATTCACATCCTAGCTTCTAGCTTTTTACACCATAAAGCAGTACTAGTACAAACAGTGAGTTATTTGATTGCCAAAGAACTTTGATTATGAAGAAAACCTTGGCAATCCTTCAGTTACAGATACTATCTTAGTATTCTGATCATTATTAGCGAAAATGCTAACTAAAATTATTAAGATCTCACCAACCAACAGAATATGGTTCTGAGGTTAATCTCTCTCCTATGTCCCAAATCCTTATATTTTAGACAAAATAAACAAGGAATTGATTAAGCATGTAGGAGGTAGGATCTCACATAGATCCCTTCACAAGAATCACTTAATTAAACAAACATTAATCCCATAATAAAGAAAGAAATATGCTGTTTATGTTGACGGAACCGAAAATTGATAAAAGGACAAACAGATGCTGCACCAGAAAAGGGGCAAAGCAAGGAAGGAAAAGAAACGAAAAAATTATACAGCTGATTCCATCCCTAATTAGTAGCTAGCTACCCTCTACCTATTCAGCATAGACTTCAATATCCTTCTGCTCGTATTCTATCTATGTAACATATTGTTTCGAAGACAAATAATAACTAGCTAGAGAAAAAAAAAAAACAAAAAACAGCAACCACATCTAGTTCCACATCTAGCTAGTGGAACAAAAATTAATAGGTAATAATTAAGTATTAATATCTATATAGGCTTCATCAGTAACTTGCCTGGCTTGAGCCTGTGTGCCGTACGTGTAGACTAGACGACAGCATGAACAAGAGAAATCATGGTGTCATCACTTTCACCTTCAGCTTCTGTTCTCCCATCTCTGCAGTTAGATCCACCGTATTAGGCGGATAGTTTTAGCTACAACAGGCTCCAAAACCATCACAGATATATATATAGTGAGAATAGGCTTTTAGATCAGTGAGGGAAAATAAAGTCTAGTAATTAATTTTATATATATATATATATATATATATATATATATATATATATATATTTGTGTATGTATGTATGAATGATAATGATAATGGATCACCCATTAGTAACTTTTGTTCTTTGACCCAAACCTTCTGTTGTTAGCCAAAGATGTAATCATGCAGGTGTGAGTGGGATTCCTTTCATTTTCATTTTCAATTTTATATTTTTTGGTATCAGAGTTTCAGACTATTATGGAGGCACTCAAGGCCTGCAGGATCCTCCTTTAAAGGGTACATAACACGATCGATCATGCTCTGGACCCTGCACGAAAATATTCAGTTATTCACGTTCTTTTATACCCAGATCATGATTGGCGAAGTTACGAAATTATGATATATTATATATTATGAAAGCTAGCCCCTTTTTAAAATTTTCACGAACATTCTATTAGGGTATCACATTTCTTGCAATAATTATTATTGATCCATGTGTATCATCCCATTTTCTACAAGTGGGTCAAGGTTTTGAAACTCGTCAACTAGGGTTTGATTTCTCCGTGGACAAATAAAAAACAAAGCAGTACTCGAGAGACCGCAACCATTTGGGGCACCTTCCCCAATATATATATATAAAATAGTAATAATAATAAGTATTCTATTGGCCAATGGGTGCCCTTTTTAGTCAAAATACAATTACTATGTCAAGCTCCTATTCCTTTTTATGCATCCTTTTGTCACTATCACCACAATTTAACAACCAAAAAAGAATATATGTATTCATGAATGGACTAAAGAACAAATAGGTTTGGAAAAACACAGCACCGACTATAATATACTACTATGCTATCTCGCCTTTGTATATATTTTCTGATTTTATTTTTGAAAAAGAAAGATGCAAGATAGCAGTTTCTTCCTTTTGTAACTTGTGTAGAATCTTATAATGAAGAAAAAATGTTTACGAAATAAGCAGTGAAAGCAGAAGCCGTGAAAAGAACCTGTAACAAAACAACAGGCACACGCGCGTGGGGATTATGGAGTACTGATTAGTTAAATTTAGCGGGTTTCAAATGATTAAACTATGAGCTTCAAGAACATGCTTTAACTTCCGCACCGAAATATAATAAAGTTTTTAAAAGCTTCCACTATTTCAATAACATAATTATTAAGTTCTATCTACATCTGAAATTATATATAGTAAATATTAAAGGCCAAAATACTATAAGATGATCTGAATTATTTCAGTGTTATTTTGTTTTTCAAAATGAAATGATTTCATTGTTGTTTCCATGCAATTTTTGTCGTACTAACCACTACCACTCATCACTACTTATGTCCATACCTTCGTCTTCTTTAACGCAATTCGTGTCGTACTAACCACTGCCATTCATCACTACTTGTGTCCATGCCACCATCTTTAAGAAACGTAACCATCATAATTTCTCTAAGTTGCAAGAAATGAAAGAGCATAACCATTATCGAAATAATGGGATGTTAAGATATGTGGGGGAAAAACAGGAAAAAAAAAAAAAAAAAACAAGTGGTAGTTTTCACTTTCAACGATAGTGGACCACTTCAAGCAAAAACAACCTCACAATCCCTGAAATTGCATGCCTTGGAAGGAAACATCAGAAGTGGTTAATTCCTAATGGCATCAGAAGGCCGAAATGGGATCAGTATACCTCAAGAAAAAGCACTCAGGTTAACTTGGTTTATCATATTCCTTTTGCCCTATCAAATCGCATGCTGTTGCTCATCTCTAGTAGTAACACTCACAATGATATTAACACTGCTTTATATTTTAAACATTTGCATGAAAGAGGTTTAATCAACTAGTCTTCGTTGATATATTTTTGTTAGTAGTTTCAGAAACAACATTCTTTCGTCAAATTTATATAAAAACCATAGTGGAATCTAAATTTTGTTATTCTCGTCCATAAAATCATAACAACAAGTGACTACCATTAACTGGATTAAAAGGTGATAGTATTTACTTAAATTGATTACATCTCATAGGATTAAGACAATTATGAATAGGAAACAAGAAACCATAAAAGTAAAAGCCCACTAAAAAATATAATAAGTAATGCATTTTCAGAGAAAATGATAATACTATGTTATTTATTCTAAACAAAACAGACAACAGAGAAATTAGGTAGTGTTACATAGTTTCTTGGAGGTCTCACCATACCACTTTTTTTCGGTTGTGGACCAGGCCACTGCAGAACCAGCATGTAGAGGCAAACAAACACAAAAATCCAAGGGGAAGCTTGTGGATAGCAAGTTTTGGATTAGATTACTAAGATCAGACTCTAAAACCTAATGAGAAGTTATGTGTCATAAATATTTTACATCTGATGAGTTTCTGTTGCAGTCTACCCGTCCTACAATTTCAAGTACTGTATGTAAGTGTTTCTTCTAATCTGAAACTTTTCTGCCTTAAATTGACCGGTAATAGTATTTTCGTACTCTTGTGTTTTTGAAAAGCATAGTGGAGAGCAACTAATCCACTTTTGTGTTGCCTCATTGGAATGAAGTGTACTGTAGGCAACTTTTCTATTCTACACGAGAAGCCACTTCTTGCTTCACTTTCTCGTGATTCGAATCAAGCTAACGGAAAAATTACCTTTAGTCCCACTCTTATTCATCACAAACACATGCTTAGATCCAACAATTACTATAACTTTCTGTTTGATTATATATCAGAGAAGATTCACCCCTGTTTGATTTAAACAATTTTTTATGAATTGGCCAAGGAAATATGTCAAGAACTAATTAGATTGCTTTACCTAAAACGTTATTGACCATCAAGGTACAAGGAACAAGAGGCACCAAGAGGAGCATCATCAATTCCTGAATCGTTATTAGAGTATTCAATAGCAGTAACTTTTTTTAACCTTCATAAAAAAATGACAATGAATTCAGAAACACCTCCTCCACTCACTGATCTTCTATAAGAACTTCCCATACTTGGTATAATGCTCAAAATCCACCATCCATGGCTATCATGTGCATTTGACTATCACCGTTGTCTTTTTCCAATTTTTTTTCAGGATATATACCCAAGATGGCAGCAGCAGAATGAGGAGCATAACGTCACTTAGCAACAACAATATTGCACACCTTAACAACCAGCTTGCTTACTTCCTAGCAGGGTATCAGATATCCACTGTTGAAATGCCCAGAAAGGTATAGTAGGTTTACATGGCATTTAGACTCATAATGAATCACAAATTCAAAACAACACTGAAAGGCAGAGCTCTAAGTAGAAGTTCATTCAGAAACAGAAACAGTACTCAAAAACTTCACTGTGCTGGAGTTATTAAAAAGCCTTAGAGATCACATCTAATTGGTGATAAAGCTACAATAATGTATTATACCTTAAATTGAGGCACTTTTTTTATTTTAAGATTCCCAGGAACTATTTGTCCCAAAAGCATAATGCCTCCAAAATATTTCCAACCAAAGGTCGTGATCAATTGGTATTAATTCTATACTACAGAGTGGCCAATAAAAATCCTAATAGTATAGTCTACCTTAATGTGGATGCAACTTTCAATTCTGGTGGAATAAACAAGTAGCCATTTTTGCATACTAGTCTTTGAAGAAATCAGTCGCAAATGCACACCAGAGATCATCACGTGTATGATTGAACATAAGATTTCAGGTAAAAAAATTATCTAATTAACCAATGGAACTTTGAAGCAATATAAACTCACCTGTTTTCCGGGTTCAAATTCAAACTCTCTGTATCTAAAGCAAGCAAGAACATATATACTCAGTTAATAGAAGGTAAGACGAGCAAATGTTTCCCCACTCTACATTGCTACCTGCAGTCATTATTTTATAAGATTTTCATATTACAAAATGGTTGCACTTGTACAAGATCCATTGACACAATTTAAGAAAGCAAGAGAAGAAACGGTTAGCATTTCCCAAGAAAGAAAAGGAAAATGAGGTTGAACATGTACGTAGGTTGAACATGTATTTGTTCTATAGTACCTAAAACGAGGACGCTGTTGTTTGTGGACCTAGCTTCTGCTAATGTGCCAACTGCATCATCGCTGACCCACTTATGTAATGTATAGATACTGAAACAAAGTACACCCTAAAACCACAGTTGCTTCAGAAAGCATGAGATCTACTCAAATCACCAAAACCTTCACAAGTCCTTCATTTATTGCTCTGTAAGACCTCAAAAACTTTAATTCAACTCTTACACACATACCAAATCCAACTAAACTCGACTCACTCCAACTAGTTAAGTACATATATCATTCAAAACCATAAAACAGTCAAAATTCTGTAAACATAACAAAGTCTTCCTATACTATACATTCGTAAAAACTAATCATATCACCGTATTAACAGCAGAAACAATTATTATTTATACGAATTAAATAAGCTAATCCAATTTAACTCAAAATCTATTTAGCTCATAAATTAAGTGGATAATTAAACAAACTTTTACCCAACTTTTTATTCTTTTCCTTTGGTGAGTCCCCACATATGACAAGACAAGTTGGTTCATCGGCTCATTCTACACCTATCAAAACCTTGTAGTGAAACAAAGTGATTTTCATAAAATTTTTTATTTATAAAAGTCAATTTTTGTTCCTTTTTATTTTCTTTCCAATCAAATAAAAATAATTATGACTGTATTTTTTTTAATATTTTCTTTACTCAAGTACTTAGTTATTATCTTTCTCCCACTCTCAATTTCAAAACACTGGTTACTTTATCAATAGATCAATAGTGGAATCAGACATTACTATAATAAAAAATTAGTTCAACTATTTATATATATATATATATATATATATATATATATATATATATATATATATTATAAAAATAAAAAAATCATTATTAAAAAAACTAAATTACAATAAAATATTTAAAAAATAGTTATAAAAATAATTTATTTTTTTATTTCATAATCATACAATAAAAATAGTTTTAGCGTTTTTTTTACTGTAGATCATATAAATTGTTTTCAATATAAAAGGAATGTGAAAGAATAATCTTAATCATTTTAAAAAATGGATCGAATAATATGGGCCTGTTAACCGTATTATGGGTTTATCGACTAATGGTACGATAATAATCTATTAAAAAATTTTAAAACTAATCTCATAGATAAATATATCTTCAAACTCATATTTAGATGGTTAGTTAGATATTTATCGAATAGGTAGGTTAAATTTTAATACATATTTATGGATATTCTAGAGATAAACAAAGTTATAAATTGGAGGGGTTTATAATATAACAGGACAACTTGGATTTGGACTGTCTGAGATGGACCAAAATTCTCAGTCGGGAGAACATAAACTAGACCAAAATTCCAAAAACTTACATGGTCGGTGTAATGTATAGATAAAAAATAGAAGTATTTATATAATTTCATGAAACTTTAGTAATTATAATTTAGGCTAAAATTATATAGGATGAATTTCATAAATTAAAATATCTTTGTATATTCAATTTTTCTTTAAAATGTATATAATTTAGTGATGGGGTTTATAACAGATTTAAGAATATGATTTATAACAGTTTTAAATTTTCAAAATTAAGATTAATATTACAAAGTTTCAGGCCATTTAATTGGCTTGCCTAGGCCTAACTAAAATTTAAAATAATTACAAATTATTTGAAAAATTTACTCTATAAAATTTTAAAAATTCAGAAAGAGATTACTTTTTATGTTCCAACCATAAAATTGGTTGGAATTGATACCTCTTGTAAATTCTTGCCAAACAATAGAACTATCCCAATTGCACACGCAACTTGTTCCTAGAACATCTAACTCTCACTCCTCAAAAGGGAGGGAGGCTAAGAAAAACTAAATAAAAATCTAAAAACAGATATTATAAAATAATTTTTGTTCACTTCAGGAAAGTTTAGCAGGATGAAACACTATCATGTTCAAGCAAAATTATCTTACATTTTTAAATTTTTTAAGTACTTGTAATCTTAACTAAATAAAGAGCAAGAGACATTTCTTTTGTGCAAAACTAAACCATAAAGTTAACCATAGATGGTTGATAGAAAACTGAGCAACTCACATCTCAATCAAAGACAATGAACTCATTAGAATGGTACATCAAAGCATTTATGTGTGTGTGATATTTCAAGCTAGAAGACAATTGGTTAATGGAAAGCAAATAATTTAATTAATTATAAGAAAGATGATATGTAAACTTGATATACAACTATGCACCTAAATTTAACTTGCAAAATTAGGGGTAACTTAAGATTTAAAGATGAATTAAGAGCAGTTCTGAATGTTATAACAGTTTCAAGAGGGATTGAGAATGTCTTACCTGTACCTTCTCATAGATGACACAACTTTTTGTTATTAATTATATTGTCCTTCCTTGTATCATGTTTAAGAAAAATGTTTTTGAAAGTCATCATTTCAATTTTTAGAAGTAATTTACAAATAATCTTCTAAAATTAAATTATTTTCAAAAAAGTATTTAATCTATTTTTTCAATTAAAGTTTTGAAATCTATAAACATATTTATCGAATTAATAAACTTTTATAAATAGTGTATTAAAAAAATATACACAAATTTTTTGACTTTTTTGTTGGGGTACATAAAACATAGATGGTCTTTGTTCTCAACTGAACCCAACCACAAGGTACTTTCACTTCTGACAAAACTCAACTAACCTAACCAATGACATCTGTGGGGACATTTTGGAGAGTGTGAATAATGAATAGAGGAAAGAGTCAAATTGAAAGGTTATCTTAATAGGTGCTAATATAAAATAATATGATTTCATTTGAAGGGCATGCTTGAGCTTATCTTAAATTATGATGATTTTCTTAGAAGGATTGATTCATAGTTAGTTATTATTACCTGTCAACATTAGTTTAAGGGTTTCTTTTTCTTTTTTGAATCATTAGTTTTTTTAATTATTTTTGTTGTGGTGTGAATCTAGAAAGGGTTTAAAAATTTATTAGTAATTCATGGTGAATATATTATGCCTATCTAAACTTTCTTATTTTTTATGGAATTTGTAGTTAATAATAATTTTAGTATAATAAAAAAACTATTGCAATTAATCATGAAATACTCGATAATTATTTTAAATTTATAAAGAAAAAGTAAAGAATAGAATGTTCTGTTCAATACTAATGACATGTTAATCTTAATTTTCTTATAATAAACACATGTAATAATTATTAAATATAGACATTTTTAATTATATCAATTACTTCAGATAAAACTAACTAAATTCAAGTTTTTATAGTTATAATTTTTTATTATTATATTAAAAACTAAATATAACAATATTTATAAAAATAACTTAATTATATAAAATTTAATATTACAACAAGTGAGTAGATAATCAAACATATATTTTGATTAAACTATAATGATATGAACAAAATTATAATTATTTTAAAATAAAACTATAAAATAAAGTTCTCAAGTCTGAAGAGTTACTGTACTGTATATAACTAACTGAGACTATATATTATATTATTAAAGTCAAACCTTTAGATGACTAATTGATAACGATAAAATTAACTAAAATAATCTTAAAAACACTACCAAAGACATTAAAAAATATATATATATAAAGACAACATAGTTAAACAATAAAACTAGTCTTAAATTAACTGACTTTATTGTCAAAATTAGTACAAGATAACATATAATAACTAAGAGAGTCCCAATACAAATATATAAATAAGATAACCTAATACATAAATGTTACATTTTAATACAATTTATCATTTAAAGGCATGAGAGTTTCTTTATCTTAAATGGAATAAATTACCTCTAGAATGATGAGATCATTACCAAAAAAGAGAAAGATAGTGAGTCTATTCATCACATTATATAAAGTATTTATGTTTCTATTAAATTAAAGAACCCAACAGAACTAATAACTCCTTATTATTCAGTCATTAAAAAACATATATCTCCTTGGTGTTACCTATTGAATAACAATTTAAAAAGATATTTTGTATGCTTATAACAAAAAATTAGACATTAAAATATTAATATTAAATAAAACTATTCTTTTTATTATATCAAAATTCAATAAATTATACAATAGAAGTTTATTTTTTTTCTAAAAAACGTTCCACAAGTTTAAATTAAATAAAGATGTATATATCAATAAAATCAAATTCTAAATTATTCTTAATCTCAATTAACAAACAGATTAGTTGGGGATTCCATGCACAAATATGCAGGAGGAGGGTGAATTTTGTTTCATTCCTAAACAAGACATTACACAATTCATACTTTTATATTTTTCTATTTTTTAAAATCTATATTTAAAATAAGATATCGCAATGGAACTCACAATAATATATATAAAAATAACACAAATCTTCAGTAAAAAAATCAAGCAACAGTATCAAAACCTCCCCATAAAATCGGACAATGATATCAAAACACCAGGATATTGATTAAATATTTGAAAAAGAAAAGAAAAAATTGTAATCAAAATCCAACAACCCAAATCAAATGTGATTAATAAGGGGCTGTTAATTTTGTTTACCCCAAGAGAGTCAAAACCAAAAAGCTTTGGAAATGTGAAGGGAAAAAAAATCTAGAATTGATTGCATTGGTTATGAAAATTCCATTGACACCTCCATTCCTCACTCCTTTTAGAAATACCCTTTTCACTCAAGTGTAGTTTCAGATTTTGTAGCAGAAGAAACTTCAGCAGGGAAGGTAAGGATGTAAGTTGAATGATCTGCAAGAAAGTTTTCTGCAATCACTGTTGAAAGATACTGCATGGAACTGAAAGATCTTTTTTCCATTCCAAGAAAGAAACTGAAATCACAAACCCATTTTGACCCATTACCTGGGACCAAAAAGATGATATAAGTACCCTTTTAATGGCTATGCTGATGTTTAGTACAGCAAAAGAGGGTAACCCAGCGTTGAAGGGTTTGAACCAGAAACCATCATGAGTTTGTCAGTTGGTATCTTTTATCTTTAGTACTACACGTTGCTGCAGTAATTGAGAGAGAGAAGAAAAGAGCTAGAACCTTTTCAGTGGTAGGAAAATACAAGCAGTGGAAAACTCAGAATTAATTGACAGTGTCTTTTGTAGGTTAACAGAGACCATTATTGGAGTGAGTGAGTGACTGAAAGAGGGAATTAGACACTCTTTCTCTCTTTTGAATTCAAGACCTTGTTAAGCTTTTTCCAGTGATTATTATTACTTTTTTGTATGGAATTTAACCTTTCTTTCTTCGTCTCTAATTCTTGTCTCTCATCTTCATTTGTGTCAGAGGTTTGTCTTCAAAACAATATACATAGTTATCATTCCATTTAAAAAGCTTTGATGGTTGTTAATATGATATAGTATTATTAATCTATTCCTTTCTTCCTTCCTTCCAAAACTTGTTCTTTTCTCATCACTTCTCTGTTTGCAACCTGTGTCATACATTCTGATAGATTTTTAGACGTTTCCTTGCACTGAATTCCACCCTTTTGTAGATCACTATTTTTAAACTTAAAATTGCACCATTTCCTGGTGTCACATTGCATCGAGCACCACTTGTATTCATTTCCTTACTACACTTGTTCACTTACATAACAATCTCCTTCTCTATACACCCAGGGAAAAAATTTCTTGACTTGGTTCATATTTGAGTTTAAATTTGACATTGTTTCACGCTCCAGATTGTTTCACTCAGAGGGAAATCATGGGCAAAGCTACTAGATGGTTGAAGGGGCTGCTGGGAATGAAGAAAGAGAGAGAGTACTGTGGCCATTCGGGTTCACTGGCTCCAGACAAGAGGGAAAAGAAACAACCAGGGAAGGATGGAGAGAGTCACATTACACCGTCGTCCATTGATCATACTAGGCACAGATTCTATGTTGCCAAAAAAGAGGGTGCGAAGATCAAACAGACCACTGATGTGACAGTTGTAAGATCAAGAAGGTATCACAGAGAAACCTTGCTAATTGGAAGCAAGGAGGGCTTGGCTGCTGTGTCAATTCAATCCTTTTTCAGAGGTTATTTGGTAAGTTACTACTTTGTCTTCCAAGGAAATTAATTGGTTTTAGTTCTGCATTTTTTTGTTCTTAGTTTACACATGTTTGCCGAATTGCATTCTTGTTCCATCATACTCTCTTCTATGAAACAGTGATTTTTTCATTCATGGGTGTAGGCTGTAGCCAACAATGTCTTCTGTCATTTCTCTCCAAATAACTTTAACTAGTTCGCACTCTCTAATTCTTGGTATGCTATTTGATTCAACTTGTAATACTGTGTTGAATTCAGGCGCGAAAAGCTCTTAGAGCACTCAAAGGATTGGTTAAGATACAGGCTCTTGTTAGAGGGTATCTAGTTCGCAAAAGGGTTGCTGCAACTCTTCACAGTGTTCAAGCAATGATAAGATCTCAAGCTGTTGCTCGATCAGTTCGAGCTCGTCGTTCCATGGACAAGGAGAATAGATTTCATCCACAATCTCCTTCCAGAAAATATGTGGTAAAATTTCAATCTTTTTCTTAAAACATTTTTTTTATGAAATTAGTCATATTTACAATGTGGTAAAAGTTCTCTCTTTCCTTCAACATTAGTCATATTTTAACTTTTTCTTCTCTTGTAGCAGCAACAGTTTGATGAAACAAGAAATTATCAATGTCACAACAGAAGGGCACCCTTATACTCAAAAATGCACTTGAAGGGATTTGATGAGAGGTCAAAAGTTGTTGAGCTTGACACTCGCATGGCACATTCAAGATCAAGGAGCATTAACTCTGCAATGTCTGAATGTGGAGAAGAATTTCCATGTGCAGTTCAACGTAGGATCTCACTTCATGAAAGGCAGCACCCTGAAGAGTTTGAATGGTTCTTCAACCTTGATGAAGGTAGCAAATTCTCCACAGCACACAACACCCCTCGTTTGCCAAAATGCATGATACCAGCTACTCCACTGAGGAGTGTTTGTGGCGACACCTTTAGGCCTTGCTCCAATTTTCCCAACTACATGGCCAACACTCATTCTTCTAAGGCCAAACTAAGGTCTCACAGTGCTCCAAAGCAAAGACCTGAACTAAGAAAAAGGCTTTCGATCAATGAAATTATGGCAGCAAGAAATAGTGTTAGTGGTGTTGGAAAACACTGGTCTTCCAACCCAAAAACTCAAGATTACTATTTCTTTGACAAGGTTCTTTAGGCGTGGCATTTCACTAGGAGAATCCAGATGAATAATAAAGAGAACAATGAAGTGAAGTGAAGTGAAGTGATTACTTTTAAATTTGTTTTGCTGATGCTAGTAACAGAGTGTGTTTTCCTTAACACACTTTTTCTTTTTCTTGTAACAAGCCATTGTTCCTGTTAAAGATTAAAGAACCTGGTTTAGTTTGATCACAGTTTAAATAAAGTTAAAATCATCAGATTTTAATTTCTTAGTTGTTTCTGTTATATTTGAGCAGTTCAAGAAAGACACTCACATAAGAACAAAAGAGAGACCATGATCAGTGATACATTGCTACTGCACTGGAAAAATGAAGGTGTAAACCTTCATCTTGTGATCATGACGCAAATTTATTGATCATGACCCAAATTTATTGTGCTTTTGGAAGTTAGTGATCATGACACATTTTTTTGAATATATATATTTTACTTGATATGACTCTTTCTTCGGATTCGATTTTCATTTGCCAAATGATGGATGATACATTTAATTTTAAGATTGTGTATTTTAAAATGTAAGAGTCAAAGAAATATGAAATTAAAATTGAAACAATTTCATTGTACACGTTTCAAAATAAATAGTATACATTAAAATTATATGATATGATATATCATCTATTCAATTAACAAATCTTATTATCAATATTATAATAATTAATACATGATTCTTGAAATGAAATATTTTCTTAAATATAAGACATTGAGTTGAATTTGAGCAATGCAGAGTATAATTCAAACTTATTCAAGATAAATTAACTGAATTTTTTAAAAATAAAATTTAATTATCATTCTATCCTCTTTTAATTTATTTTTTACGTGGTTCTAGTCTTAAATTTTTGAAAATCATCCATTATAGCCTGGTTTTGAATTTTGTATATGATTATTTTTTATTTTAATCAATTAAAATATTAGAAAGAATACGTTAGATTAAGATTCAATGTAACTAAAATTGTTATTTGTTTTGAAAATGTGTTAGTAGTTCTTAAAAAACCTCATTTTCAGCACAAGTTTCACTGTATTGTTAGGTCATTTAAAATAAATAAATAAAAAGAGAAACTAGTATTTATTTTACTTTTGCATTCTTGCAATAACTGGCCTATTAGCTCAGTTGGTTAGAGCGTCGTGCTAATAACGCGAAGGTCGCAGGTTCGAGACCTGCATGGGCCAAACAATTTTTTTATTTTGGCTCTATATGAGAATACATGTTTACTTCATCTTTTAATACCTGATTAGTTTAAAACCGATTAAATTAGCCAAAACAACCATTTTTTAATGTCTTTATATGAGAATACAGGTTTGCTTTTTCTTTTAATTTCACTTAACTTTTAATTAATAAACTGTATATTAAAAAAAGTGCTAATAATAATTTCTTCGAACAAAATCAGGTCTAGCTAATATTATTAATTTACTTCCTTTAATATTTTTATAAGACTTGGCCATTTAATTTATTTGACAACATTAAATATATTTTAAATTTATTTTCTTTTATTTTGTCCAATAAAATATACTAATACCTTTTATCTTTAATTTATCTTCATATGACAGGGTTCCTTTATCTTTTAATTTCAGATAACTTTTAATTAATAAACTGTGGATTAAAAAAAGTATTACGAATAATTTCTACAAACAAAATCAGGTTTACATAGTGATGGATTTAGGATTCCTAGTGATGGATTTAGGATTTTAGAGCTTAGAATTTTACACCTGGTGATGGATTTAGGGTTTTACACCCTGGCGATGGATCCCTTAATTGGTAATCTTTTCAATAGTTGAATAGTTTAAAACCGATTAAATTAGCTCACGAACTTTATAGTGATTGATAATAATCACTATTTAACTTAAACAACTATTATGGTTTCAATTTTGAATATTGGGACATTGTTAATTTGATTTTCTTGATTTGAAAAGATTGTAATTCCGAGTATTAACATTCACATATAAATAAATTTTAATTTTTATACTATTACATTATAAAACATTTTTATTCAATAATATAGTAATTTTCAGAAACAAATTTTACTTCTCATATAAAGAAATTGTAAAAATACATAAACCCAATTAATTTTATTTATTTATTTTTCTATTGAAATGCCTGCTATATTTTCAAGGGCAAACCTGATGTATTGAGTATTAGGTCATAATACCAACTAGAAAAGTAACAGTAAGAACAATATCTGAAAACTGCTTTAGATTTTGCTTTGGTTTGGTGATTTCAATTTAAAAATGAAAGAAAGATCAACAAAATAAAAACAGAATAAGAATTGATTTTGAGTAAAATGAAATGAAAAGATTGAAAACTATGAAAAAGAAAAACACAAAAAGGGGAAGAGATGGGAAGAAAATGTAGGGAAAATGATTGTTGTGATTTTCAATAGAAGATGAAACACAACTGCCCATTCTCTCAGAAGCATGTTGCAGGGAACTCTTTCGGAAGAGTGCATTGAACACAGCACAACACCGATACACACTATCCCTGCTCTTTACATACCATAAAACACAAACTATCTTCTTCTAAGGGTTACACAAAAGAATCTAATGCAGAGAATTTGCAAGACGTGCGTATATATAGGGAAACTATCAAACCCTAACCTAAAGTCGTTCAGAACATCAACACTTACTGGGCTTCGACTTAGGCCCAAACTTCATTTTCCGGCCCATATAGCCGCTAGGGTTATGGGTTAGTGCTGTTTGTAATGTAAAATAAATAAACAAATAGATAGAAGGAGAATATGAAGGGAGGAATTGTTATGATGTTTCATTTTGCCTATGTAATGTATATGGTGATGATGGATGACATGTTGGAACGTTAGTGGCCTTCACGTCTCGTTTGATTTACTATGTGTGACAAATTGATCGTTTTTATGATAATATATTTTAAAAATTATATTTGAAATGCTTTCCAATAGGTTATTTCTATGGACATATTTCACTGATAATATATTTTAAATTTATTTTCTTTTTTCTCAAAATTACGGAAACTCTTACAAACACTTAAAATCAATGTATTCCACAATGCTTATTGAACTAAAAGAATTATTTTAATTCATAATATTAAATGTCTTAACTTTTTCTTCAAGATTACCCCTAACATTGATGAAACCCTCGTAGAAACTTAAAATGAATGTTTTTTACCCATTACTTAGAAACGTTCTGGATGATTTTTTGATGCAAGTTAAAAAAAATAAATTTTACAGCCAACTTTTAGTTTAGAATGGATTTCTATTTTAGAAATTAGTTTATTTATTTATTTTTAATTACAAAATAAATTAGATTAAATTTTCTATCTTATTAAAATTAATTTGAAGTTATATTTGTATGAAGGTGATAATACTAAATCAGTGACCATGCTAATAACATTAATGGTAATATTAGTGACGACAATAACAACTATAATAACCATCAAAATAGCAATAAAACAATATTAATAATAATCATGAATATATCACTGCCGGAAAAAACAGAATTGTGTGTTTTAAAACTAAACCAAATAAATAATTTCTTTTGTTTGGAAAGTAAATATAAAAATCTTTTAAAATTGAGTTAAAAACAATAATTAATGGTCTTAAGCGTCATTTATTTATTTATCATTTTAAATTTATAACATATACAATAAAAAAGTGATTAATCTCCTTTCTTTTATTTAAAGTATCACTAATTTCTTAATATATCTTCTAGTTCTCTCTTTTCTATTGTAACATATTTTAGTTTCACTTTTTTTTTTTGGAAATAATTAAGAAAATCATCTTTGATATTATTTTAAATTTTTAAATTGGCAAGTAAATAGAAATAACTTTTTTTTTTCTTAAAAGATGTCAGATAAAGCATTTTTCTTGCAGAAGTAGAAACCAAATCAGTTATTCCTGAAAAATATTAATAAAAGAAATACAGAAAATGAAATTCTTGGGAAGAAAAAAAGGAAAATGCCGTGAGATCATAGACCTATATTTCAATGGGTAAGAATACTCAAACCAAAACAGAAAAGGTTAATCTCAAATCCGCACAAAAAATCTCCCTGGTTTATTTAGGATTGTTGAGGATGAAAAGCCATTTCATTTTGCATGGAACTTGCTGCTAACGGATTCATAACTGGGGACATTCATAACTGCAAGACAAGCACATAGCAACAGCATTATCAGTAACCAAACCTAATGCTTCAATTAAATTATTAATTAATCCAAGATTACCATCCCCATAGGATGCCATAGTGAGAGGTGAGGAAATAATCTTCTGAGAAAATTTAGAGATATCATCCAAAGTGATTGAATCTACTGCCTTTAAGAAATGCTCCACTGGCTTCCTGAAAAAGGTCACCTCACAAATACTCATATTACAAATTATGCCAATGATTTATGTGATACTTCTCACTTTAAAGTAGCAGGAGGGGGGTAAAAATAGGCCTCTGATTGATTTTTTACCTTTCTCCGTAAGTCAATATCTGCCTTCCTATATCCTCTGATGCAATCATCTGCAAAAGCAACGAGTATTAAGCAAATGACAACTGCTTGAAATAAGACCAACACAATTCTCCTTTCTATTTGTGACAAAGCGTGTAGAGAAATCCATGATAGATGATATAGAAGGAAGCAGTGATGCAAGAGAGTCAGAATATTCTTAATTCCAGTGGTGAGGGAGGATTAAATGAAAGAAATTCCACATCATTGAAACTACAAGTTGAAGTAGAGAGAGTGAGAGAGAGCATACTCTGGATTCTAAATTCATTAGTACTGCAGACTTGGTGGATTCCTTGGCACGGTCAAGCTGTACCTGTGAAACTGCCATTGTGGGAAGCCCATATTTAATTTGGCAGATATCAGGATTAACAAAAGGAGACAAAAAGCAAGGCAGACAGATTAAACCTTGTCCTGGTGATGCGAGTGCTATTAATTCTCTGGCTGCTAGGTCCACAGCATTTTCCACAAAATCAGAGCTCTATATTGACACATGAAAAAGAGCTCAAAAATTCATACTATGAAAAGTACACTGTCGAAAATTCCAAAGAGCTTAAAAGAAGGAGGAAAATAAAGTAGTCGATAGGAAAACTAGTGTGTGCACTTATGACAAATTGGATGAGGAAGGGATTGGAGGGTCATTGATACCATGCGGAATTCTACGATATATTTTATTTCCGGATCAATGTTCAAGACAACTTCAACGTAGAAGTACATTTTAAATATCTTGAGCTGTGTTAGAAATAGACTATAGAAGGAGACTTATTTTTTGTAGACACACTAACCCAGCCATTCAATGAATAAAAAAATTCAGAAAAAACAGTAAAAAGAGGCATCACATCTATGTTTAGAAAAGATTGTGCCTTACTGTGGTTGCATATATGCCAAATAACCCTGTATTGTTGAAGAGACTGTTGAATGCAGAAAAACATTGAATCTGTTGATGTTCATTCAAGACACGAAGATCTGGATTCCATTGTATAAAAGAACAAGTTAAAAGCTTCAGAGATGATCTACTGATATGTGAACAGAAAATAGTGAACTTGACTTCATATAGAAATAAAAGAAAAAAAAAGAGAGAAAACTCTACTCAAACGGGAAAACTTGAAAAATTCAAGATCATAGTGGCAAAGGTAAATCAAATCACTGATATATAGTTTAAACTTACATAGCCTTGAGTGCATTCCCTTGCCAGGTCCCCCAGCTGAGAATGACCCACCTCCTCCCATAAGCATCTGCAGTACTAAGAAATGTTACTTCCATTCAACTCCTTCTTTCCTCCTTTTCTTGTGCATGATGGCCAACAAAAGAAAATATGCAAATATATAGACACGAGATCTCTTGAAATCATAATGACTCATACAAAACGAGTACCTGTAGAACGGTCAAAACAATTGCTTCTTTCTCTTTTTTCCAGCCACCAGGCACTTCAAAGGCAATAGCTACATGTGCACCCTGCCCTTGTGACAATTTTTCAGGAAATAAGTAATAATATACAGCATTTGGAAGGACAAATGGTAAAAGGAGAAACATGTGCAAATGCAAGTGGTCTAGAATCAAATTAATACACACCCCTGATTCACCTTGTTGACGAAAATCACCCCCAATATATGTAGAACTTGGTTCTCCGGAATGTGGAACACTTGGTAGATCAGAGAGAAGTGGTTCAGCAACGGATAGAAGTTCTTCATGCTCAACCCCAGATGCTGCAAGTACCATTCTAGGTGCAGTAAAATTCTCCTAATTTTCCACATCCAATGACATTCAGATATTCAAATACATTGTCAGAAATTTTAGCTTTGAACAATTAATGCCAGTAGCTTTCATGAAGTATCGAGAATGATAACAGAGCTTACGGCAACAAATTCCTCTAACATGGAGCCATTTAATCTGTTCAGTGCTGATTCAGTAGCCAAAAGTGGCATAGCCAATGCTCCGGAATAACCAGCAGAGTGAACTGCCTCCATAAGTAGGCGCTGGGGATTGTTTGATAGCTCTCCTATCTCTGCTTTCACCTTTCGAAGCTGTACCAACAGATTATTTAAGAAGACCAGAAATAACTGATATATATGTGTGTGACAGAAACTAAAGTGAAAGAGGGGAAGATTTCCCCACAATGTCTTTGCTTATTACACACAAGGAAAAAGAAATGTATGCAAAATACTTTACTAACAAGAGAACTGAAATTTTGAAAATTCCACAAACCAAAATATCTGGTCCTTATAAATAAGTAGTAGCAAGAAATATTAAACCTTGTTCTGTGCATATGATTTAGTAGATGCTAAGAAAGAAAGAATAAGAAATTGTTTGGGATATTTATGCATTAATAGCCCTTTTTCCAAAACACAACATTTAACAACTTCTTTTATTAATATAATAATAATAAATATAAAAAAATATAACTTTAAAGATTTTATAACTATATTAATAAAAGGGACTGTTAAAACCAGTTTTTCAAAGAAGAGATTCATAAACAAAGCAAATATACCTCTTCGTTGACCTCCCAATCCAAGAAGGCTGGATTCCTTACACAGTCAACCAGCAATTCAATCATTTGTGGAACATAAGTTTTCAGAGCATCAAAAGTATAGCCCATTTGATCCCGAGAGGCTGAGGCTCCTACATTACCACCCACTGCTTCCACTTCCCTCACAACACGAAAGTGGCTTCGGTTTGTCGTGCTCTTGAAGGCCATTTTCTCGAGCAGGTGAGATGCGCCGCTTAACAATGGCGTCTCATAGAGGGAACCACAGTTAACATATAACCCTATTGAGGCAGCAGGGTTCTGATTGACAACCAAAACATACACATCATTTATACTATATTAGTAAAAGTGTCAACACCATCATTAAACATGTCAACGTATAGAAAGCTATAAACATTTTCACATACTGGTGAGGTTTCTGATGCTATCTTTAGACCATTGGATAGAGTTGTGATCTTGGTCTTTCCTGGTTCGACATAATCTGGCAGTGAAGATGGCGGGGGAAACCCTGTAAGTGGGGTGTCCAGAGGAGGAAGAGAACTGGAAGATTCCCCAGTAAGCCAGCTGAATAAACCTCTTGAAGCAAATCCAGAGGCTCCCACGGTTCTCCCATTTCCCTACTCACATGTTTTAATCACACAACTGAGTTCCAACCAACGAGTCTCTAGAAAAGAACCACAATGAATCATATAATACGCATTTTCCGACAGGAAAATGCTGATTTGAAACATGAAACAAACACCTAACATGCAGTGGATTATGTCATCTCAAAACAAACATAGAGTCATCAAAACCGGTTACGTGGGATTCTCACACAGGATTAAAATGCAGCAAAGAAGCATTTCTCACAACGTAAAATAAAAAAAAAAATGAAATGTTTCTTCCCACAAAACCAATCAAAACGGAAAATTTATTTTCTGGGTGGTTTCAAAAAAGAAAAAGATTTGTTTTTTAATAAACAACGTTGAGATCTAAAGAAAAATGCGAAAGAGAGGTTGGTGATAATGACCTTGGGAAGGGTGAGACGTGAAGCTGCAGCTCTATACATGAAGAAAAAAATGAATCCCTTGAGAGTTCAGACAACAAAGGTGGCTGCAATTTACTATAATGAATCTGAGTCTGATGAAGAGAAGCGAAAAAGAGGCTTTTGAATGAGGATGTTAATACAAGTGCTTGTGCCATGCACAACTTTTACGCTTTGTTTGAATACGTACTGATATAGCCAGAAAAAAGAAAATTACAAACATAATAAAAATAAAGGATATTATAGTGTCATATAAGATTTCACGACCATCCCATATAAGATTCCTAATGTTTGGTATAATGTTAAAATATGACAATTTTAAAAAAATATTTATAAATTTCTAAAAGAAATATTATTTGTCTATCTTAAAGTGAACTTTTGATTAAAAGTAGCAATTTGAGATTTTTGAGAATTAGACCTAAAGAAAAACAGTTTATAAAAATCAAAACTAAAATTCATAAATATTAAAATTAATAATTTTACATTTCTGAAAAATTAAACACATTCAAATCATATTCCTTTTATCGGTTTTAAAATATATTTAAATTTTATTGTATTGAAGAAATGGCTGTAAGTTAAAATGGGGTATAGTTAAAGTAAAAAACCAGAAATAACTTCTTTTTATTGGTTTTATAAAGAAAAACGACGAGGCTATCCAATTATGTGTCTCTGTTTAGTTTAAGTTTACCATCCTAACGTAGATAGTAAGAAATTTCACCTAAATAGCGCAACAACAATAAAAAATAACTTTACCAAAATAGAGTAAATGGGCCTTAAAAAGCTAATCTAGAAGAAAATTCACACTGAAAAATTTTATTTATTAAAATTGATTTTTTTATTAATTTAGGAAAGTCGACACTAGAAAATTTGTTGTTAACTATTGAATTGTCTACTTCTTTAACATTGTTAGTTTTCAATATTTAAAAGAAAAAGTAGAGTCAACATTGTCACTGTTATATGTATATATACTATGGAAATAGATAATGTAATTGGAAATTTGATGGAAAAAAAAATGAAATTCTCAACTTCCAAGTTTTATAGATAATTATTTTGTGAAAGGAGGAAGTTGAGTATGATAGTATTGGCTTTTCCAAATTAAAAACAAGTTTAATAAAGTGACGTGCGAAAGGTTAATTTTATTCCAATTTCGACATTTATTAAATGATTTAAGTAGAATTACTTTTCATAATAGTGGTAAAAAAGAAATATGGACGAGAAAGGAGGTGGAGTTTGGTAATTTACTTCAAATTGTCATGACGCAATCCACAGGCTACTAACATGCTAGCTTGCGCAACCCCTTTTTATAAATAAGTTTAAAAGTCAAGTTTAAAATTATAATATATAGTTTTTTAAGATTCCTATAATTTTAAATTTAAATCTCTTAAGTAATATATTAAATTTAAAAGACAACATAAAAATAAATAAACATATATTACAACATACTAAAGTTAAAAGTATTGTATGCATTAATATATATAAAAAACTTACAATAATTGAATTTTAATTCAATAGAATAAAATAACATGAAAAAGTAAAGGACAAAGCTAACTAACGAAATGAAATGAAGCAATCGAATTTGGTAAAGGTGACTAGGGGACGGTCTAGGATGGTCCAAATTGAATGCTTTCAATTAACACAGATCAGTGGAACAAAATTCAATCTTTGCATTTGACTCTTATAGCTACTTTTTTTCTCTTATTCTATGCTTTTATGATGTGTATCACAAAACTATGAGAAATAAAATAAATAATCTTAATTTTTATTGAAGAGCCATGACAGCTGGTGACTTAATTTGTGGTTAAGAAAACAGCAGCCAAAACTTGGTTACGTTTATTTATTGCATAAATTATTGGCCCATGATCATTCTACGGTGCCCTTTCATCTCAAATAAAGGTGAACACTCTCTGGTGGGTGTGCTTCATGCAAATTGGAGAATAAGCTCACAAACAGTATCAAGCATTTTTCCAGAAAAAGATAAAACAAAATTGGTGGTCCTGAAAGAAAAAAAAAATCAAAATAGAAATTAAAGCAAACACTATAGTATGAGTATGATCTCATCACGCATGCTCTCAGACAAAGACTTCATCTCTGCAGAATCAGTTGGCTCTAACGTAAAGTCCGTCCACGCCTGTTGGTTTCAGTTTCTTGTTTTCTCTATAGAAAATGCCATCCAGTTGTACTTCATATATTTCATGACAAATCAAAAACTTTTTCGTGAATAACTATTTGGTTTTTAGTTGTGCCATTACCTATGTTTCATGGTACATACATACATACATAGTATTTGGTTTGATATTTCCTAGGATTTCAGGTCTGTAGGTGAAACATTCGAGTTCCACGAAAACCTTGCAAATTCAATTGAGGTATCGTACAGAATCTGACAACACCATGCTGGATTCCACCACAGCAGCTTCTGGGTTCGTACTTGAAGATGTTCCTCATCTATCTGATTACATCCCTAACCTCCCCGTAAGGCTCTTACTTCTCCCTCTGTTCATCCGCAACTAAAAGAACTTAATTTCTGGTTTGAGTGGGTGTGTTTAAATTATGAGTTTAACTTACACTGTCAGTCAATATCTGTTAGGTATGATTTTTAATAGTTATTATGAAAAAAAATTATATCTTGAATCAGTTAGAGATCATACTAGATATGATTTTTTAGATAATTATTATAAAAGTCAACAAATTGGGTGACTTCTGATCAAGACTATGGACTGTTTACTCTGTTTGATTCTTAGCATATGATTCCTTTTTTTAATCATGCAGACTTATCCAGATCCGTTACAAGACAATCCTTCCTATTCAGTTGTTGCGTAAGCCAATCTGTAGTAAACTTTTTATATATTCTTTCTGGTGTTGATTTACTGTGTTGTGTAGTCACTGTTGGAATGTTCCTGATGACTAAGTTGGATAATTTTTTATTCCACAGACAATATTATGTGAATGTGGATGATACAGTTGCGCAACAGGTTTGAATTTTCACCTTTTAGTAGATGGGTTTCTGTTTCTACCATTGTTGCGGTGTTTCAGAATTGGTTTCATCGTGCAGATAGTTGTACACAAAAATAGTCCAAGAGGGACCCATTTTCGGCGAGCTGGGCCAGCTCAGAAGGTTTACCTTTTTTTTTTTTATCAAAAGTAAGACCTTGATTTCACCAATGTAATGCATGGGAAAATAACGGTATTTGAATGTTTAACAGGTATATTTTGATTCAGAGGAAGTGTACGCTTGTATTGTCACTTGCGGTGGACTTTGTCCTGGTCTAAATACAGTTATAAGAGAAATAGTATGCGGCTTATATCATATGTATAGAGTGCACAAAGTTCTGGGGATAGAGGTATCATTTATGGACCAATTATAACATCACTGAAGTATGTGTCTGTACTTATAACTGTAACAGATTAGGAGCTTTATTTGCCATTTTGGCAGGAATTGAGTAGTTTCTAGTGAGGATGTGTGTGATTAAAGTGTAAATCTAGTGTTTGGTTACATGTAGGGAGGATATCCAGGGTTTTATTCACGAAATACAGTTCCTTTAACACCAAAGGTTGTGAACGATATCCACAAACGTGGTGGAACAATCCTTGGGACATCATATGGTGGACATGACACCTCAAAGATTGTTGATAGCATTGAGGACCGGGGCATTAATCAGGTTTATATACTTGGAGGATATGGAACTCAGTATGAAGCAGCTATGATTTTTGAGGTAATTAATTCACAAACTAATTTGGTGATGGCATATGCTTTGAAAGTTTTTGGGGTATAATAATTTCCACTTTAAATTTGTAGTCATGAGATTTAGTTATTCATGCAGGAAGTTAGAAGGCGTGGCTTGAAAGTTGCAGTAGTTGGAATTCCAAAAACCATTGACAATGATATCCCAGTAATGATACTTTAATTGCAAATTGTACATGTGAAAATTGCTATACTTTTATGCCTTTTTGATGAAAAGGAAAAATGGATTTGAGTTTAAAGAATCATCTATTTAGTGTTATTCTGTATTTGAATCAGGTTATTGATAAGTCAATTGGCTTCGACACTGCTGTCGAAGAGGCACAACGAGCTATCAGTTCTGCTCACGTGGAAGCAGAAAGCGCAGAGAATGGTATTGGTGTTGTAAAATTAATGGGCCGTTACAGTGGTAAGCTTCGTTCATTTCTTTGACAGTATACAACTTTAGCTTAATGGTATCATTGAAGTATTGAAGATCATAGAATGGACTAATATGCAACTATGATGCTTGATTGTACTCCACAAATCCTTGTCAAAATTCTCTTATTTTTCCTTTTTGTGGCTACATTAGTATCATCTAGGGTCATTTTCATTCCAGAAAATTGGTTAGTGTCTCTAACCATTTTACAAACACATGGACATCTTTAATCTCTTATAGTTTGACATACATTTGGGTTATTTATTGATCTCCTCATATTGTTTCTGAATATTGGCCCTTTCTCATTTCTAGCACATCTTCTGGAATTCAAGTAATTATGTTAAGTTTGTCCAGTGCCTTTAAGTATTCTTACTACTACTAATCATCTATTAAATGCTGACCTTGAGACTTAGTTTTTTCTTTCATAACATCCTCCAAAGAGTTTCCCTCAAGAGATCTATCGTGTTGAATTATTGATTATTTACCATATAAATCATGAAAGTTGTTGCTGATCAAAACAGGAAGAAATATTGTTCTTGTCATTCTTATATCTCGCCCTGTCTTGAATTAGTTGTTTGTTACAGTCACCAAATATTGACATTTCATGCAGGATTTATAGCCATGTATGCAACTCTTGCCAGCCGAGATGTGGACTGCTGCCTGATTCCAGAATCGCCCTTTTATATGGATGGTCCAGGAGGACTGTTGGAGTTCATTGAGAGAAGACTGAAGGAGCAAGGCCACATGGTTATAGTAATTGCTGAAGGCGCAGGTCAGGAGCTTCTTTCTGGCAACCCGTCCATTGTTAATAAGCAGGAGGCTTCTGCCGACAAATTACTCCCAGATGTTGGTCTGTGGTTATCCCAGAAAATTAAGGTAAAAAATATGCTTATTTATTAAATGTCTAAATTTTCTTGAATAGTTACCCTAAGCTTTTTAAAGTGGGCAGTTTTGAAGTTGGTAACTCGAAAGTTCACCAAAAACAGTAAGTAATGTGATTAAACGTAGAGCTCATTGAAAAATTTCAAAGTAACAACATACTTCAATGAAGTTATTTCAACTGTTAGAAAAATTGTTCGGTGTTAAGAATCACAGCAACATCAATAGTCGAACTTGCTTACGCAGCGCATCCAATTGTGAATTCTCTGGAAACTCATTAAACATTGCGTTTACTTAATTTTCCATTTATGTTTTTACATTTAAATATTCATTTTTTGTAGGATCACTTTGCAAAATGTCAAAAAATGCCTATTAATCTGAAGTACATTGGTAAGCTCTCTTCTTTTAACAGTATATTTACTAAAGAACAAAAATGTGACCAATAAAAAGTTTGTCTCGCAGATCCTACTTACATGATCCGTGCTATACCAAGTAATGCATCTGATAATGTATACTGCACCCTCCTTGCCCAAAGTGCAGTTCATGGTGCAATGGCAGGATACACAGGCTTCACCGTGGGTCCAGTTAATGGCAGAAATTGTTACATTCCATTTCATGTAAGTTCTTGCCACTCTACCAAATCTATTTGCTATGCCAGTTGCTTGGTTCCTTTCATACCTGCCACAAGGAACAAACTACTTGGCAGTTAGGCTGCTGGTCCTGCCTGAATTCTCCTTTTATCTTGAATGAACCTGTAAAATTGAACACCTTTTTTTGGTTTTGTAAAGATGCTATTCTTGCACTATATTACTAGCTTATCTTAAACAGAAAGCTGTTTTTGTACGTGCAGCTGATAAACGAGGGAGAGAAGAGGGTTGTGATAACTGATAGGATGTGGGCAAGGTTACTATCTTCCACCCATCAGCCTAGCTTCTTGAATCCAAAAGATATCACAGCAGTGAGAGAGGAAAGAACAGAACACCAAACCTCAGACGGACAGAATCATCCAGAAATAGCAGACTAAACAGGCCGTATACAGAGCGCAGATACAACGTATGTTAAATGATCCAATTGAATTAGCATAAGTTCAAATTAGATAATTGAGGTGGGAAAAAACCAAATCAATACATCTTTTGCGGTATTTACAGACTTTTGAATAACAACTTAGGTATTTACAGACTTTTTAATAACAACTTAGATATCAAAAGAAAGTGAGATCTGCATAATACCACCGGCATCACTTAATTATTATCTCTGGCATCACTTAATTATTATCTCTACTAAATACAGCGTTAATAACCTCTTTGAGATCCTTACAGCCTATAACTTTCATTTTCTCTAGACCTTCGGTTTCCAAAAGCTTTTCAGCTTGCTTTGGTACTACACAAATTCTGTAACCCAGCTTTGCCAATGTGTTAACCCTTTTATCAATTCTAGGAACCTGTATCATTAATTAAACAAATAAATCACCAGGCTAAACCATTGATAGAATAAACAAGCAATCTAAGTAAATGAGCTTTTCTTAGAAAACAAAAAGTGTTGTTTTCAAATGGAAAGGATGTCTTAGAATTTACTACTAAACAAATCGTTTTTCAAAAGACCGAAGGAAACCACATCACCCTTTATAGACAGATCCGATCACATTAGTTTTCTCATTTTTTAAGCAAGATAAATAAATTTATTAATAAAGACAACCTAGAACTAAGCACACGTGTCTTCTCTCTCTTCTAACCGACTCTCACTCTGTAGATGCTTCACACAAGTTATTCCCTCCTATACCATTTTGGGCCAACTATAGTAATTAGTAACAATTTAGGTCCATAGTCCTATCACAACTTCAAATGCGTATTTTGGACAAAAATGCTTAACCTAGCCATATCATAAATTATTGTTCATCTGAACTAAAAACCGACCAGTTAATTCAAAAATACACTCCACAACAGAGTTCAACAATACAATCCTTTGCACCATTTTCCTAACTATGTAGAAAACTGAAAATGCCACTTAATTCAAAACACATAAAATCTCGCAGGCAACTGATCTGAAAATTTTACAACAAAAGACTTCTGTAGACTGAAATCCAAAGCAAATTTAACATCTGCAAATCCTTCTATATAATAATCAACACATTGCTACGCTATTGAAAACTCTTAAATTGATTGCTGAATATCATAGTTGTGAGTAGCAGAATTAAAACATTAAATGTGCTTACTTACCATGCGAAGCTCTCCACTAAGGCCAATTTCACCAATGAAAGCAGTCCCCTCTGGAATAGGGAACTCCAAGAAACTGGAAACAAGAAAAAAAGACAATAATGATAACAAATAAATTCTACCAAATTCTACAATATTGTACTGCAAAAAAAAGAAGAAATTCATGTCAATAGTGCCAGCTAACTTATTGAACATTGGTATTATTAAAATCGTTTATCGAAACAAGAAGCATAAAATGGTTAACTTCTCAACCCTCACATTACATTGGGCAAAGTCAGACCAACAAGAATGAACATCATTAAAATAAATTAGAACACGAACCTGCTGCAAATTGCAGCTGCTATTGCAAGATCTCCAGCAGTTTCTGTTATTGTGAATCCGCTAACAACATTCAAAAACACGGCCTGTTGTACAAGTGGAAAGATGAGGAAATACATATTAGATAAATATCCTTGGGATATTCTTAAAGTTGGATAAGATTGAGAAGAGTAAGAACACTCTCACATAAGGCATCTCAAGAAACATCACTCAAGCACCACCATCAGAGGTTACCTGTGTTCAACTTTCAACAACCACAACTCACAAGCTCCACATTCCAGGGGAATGTTTCGCTGGCCACTCCTAAGTTCATTACCAGATTTGCCACAAAAAAAGAACCTGACATAGGTGTTTGCTACCAGCATTATATCATTGGGTCACACCCGACTTCATCTTAGCCCAACAGTCCCTCGGGCATTTGTGGTTGTCATATGTGTAGTCACACTCAAATTGGATTGGGCCTTCTCAATGAACAAACCCAGGTACTGGCCTAAACAAATACATTATCTCCCTTTCCTTCTCCTGGCATTAGGGAGCTGACCCATGTTCATCATCACACCAACAGGATCATGCCTATCTAACTATTTCAACATACAACATTCATCGTTTTTAAGAGTCAAAGTCAAGGATAACTTATATATACCCTCCTCTCATAACTTATTGAGACGCATTTTGAGGAAAAAACCATAACAAAGTCATTGAGGATAATACCTTAGATGTGACAATTGGCCCAAATGATAATATCTGATTTTGGAACATTGGCCTCATTTATGAGGACAAATAGGAAGGTTTCAAACCACTCTTACTACTGCTTAGCCTTTGACTAGATATCTTATTCTAACACATCGAGACGTTTTCTAATGACAAAATCGTGACCAAAACATCAAACCCTAATGCGAAAAATGCTTCAGATACAATAATTAAGTTTGTGTACACCCCTTCTCTTAACCCACCAAAGACACCTTTGATGGACAAAATTCAAGCTTCAAAGCAAACTATACATCGAATGTCACGATTGACTTTAGCGATATTATCTTAGAACACGAGGTTGGAGTGCTAAGTAATGCTAATTTGATTACTCAGCTGCTATTGCTCAGCTCATTGTATCTTGATTCTGGATCTAAACATCATGTGAAATAATCCTTCAGCAACAGTGTATACACTATATACTATGTGGCATTGTAGATTTTAAAATCCTTGTAATGAAGCCTTAGAAGTGTCTCTCTCACTATGTAATATTGTTGTCCCTAATAAAAAATCATGGCTAATTTTTGTCAAGTTGTCTAGGTAAAGCGCATAGACCCCTCCCATGAACCCACAAAAGTGTACACCGCATCTTTTGAGCTTCATTACTGTTACTTGTGGGGAACAACACCTGCCACTTAATATTGTGGCCACCTTTACGAACATGAATGCCTTGATGCTTACACCAAATACATATCCTTAAACTAGATGCTTATATTGTTCCCTCTTACTTTAAGGAGCTAACTGAAGTGCAATTCAACATCAAACTCAAGGCCGTACAAACTAGTGGCAGTGAGGAAATTCAATCCACAGGAACATAGTTTGCTAAATGTGGAATAGTTCATCACATCAGTTTCCCACATACTCTCACTAAAATGGTTAATGTTTGTTGGTTCCCCATACTTAACACCAGCACCTCTGTTTATTTCCGCATCTTTATTTTCATTATATTTGTTGAAAGAGAGACACATAGATGCAAGAGATGCTGAACTGGGTATGTAAACACAACAGAGTACATTTTATATAAGTTGATGACAATGAGTACATGATTTGATATGCCTATAAATCATATTCTAATTAATATGATTCACATCAGATGTTACCACAATTATAAAGATGCTAATGACATACAGAAAAAATCAAAATATGAGAAGAATAAATCCTAAGATACTCATTCTAAGATAATATCTTTAGATATTTCTTATATTTCTAACACTCCCTTTAAAGTTTGCTTAGTAATACATAAACTGGTTAAATCTTATTCTAATTAGATATTCATACGATTATAAAGATCTTAATTAAATAAGAAAGAAAATTAAAATATAAGAAAAAATCCTAAGAGAGGATATAACATATTTATAAACCAGCTTACATTATCTTGGAGATTAAGACCTGCTTGCTTTATAAGTACCTACAGTTCATGGAACAGCGCAATAATCAATGCACAATTTAACAAATTTCATTCCGGCAGGATATATTTGAAACAAGAGAACCAATATCCCCATCAAGCATCCCTTTCATTCATTTTCCCTTTAAAATAAAGGAGAAATAAATTACTACACGGGAAGATTATGAAATATTGTAAATAAATTATCAAAAGTGGCTTACACATTTAATAATATTAGCTTTGTTTGGCTGGATCCCATTGGATTGTGAACTCGAAACTGGGCAATGTGTAAGGCAAAGTGCCTGAAGAGTAAATTTGAAATCAATCCACCAGTTTTCTAAAAGGATATTAGAGTATAAATAATAACGATGAGCACAATGCACAATGATGAAAATTAAGGTGTATTCTTAATATCTATCACATACACATGATTAAAATAATGTGACGAGCTTTGAGGAATTCACACAATTACTTCTACGGGCATTTCCATTGCTATAGTCATACTCAGAATCATAATTCAAAAGTTTAAGACCTCCTCCTTGGAGTATATTGACATAACATAAATTTAAGATCCCAAGTCATCAAAATAAAATAATATATTTCTTTCTTGGAAAGATATATTTCTGTCAATAACAAAATAAAACATTAATTAGAGTGAGTCTTATAAGACTCTTGTATAGGAATAAAAGTCGTAAAAAAATCTTAAAAGTGATGTGGCACAGTAGAACCCACAAAAAATAAATTAAGATCTCAAATGACCCTTGCAATGGAGATGGCCTAACAAAAAATCTCTAGATGATAAGTAAGGATAGTTAGGCTTCTTCACCACCTATCTATTCATAATCCTAAATCTAGAAGCCACTACCATTGTATTTATCAGCTAACAACGGAGCCAATCACATTTTATGCATCACTGCTCGCAATTACTTAAACATATCCACAATTAATGACAAGGACAATGGTGAAGTTTCTCAAGATATAGGATATAGAAGAAAATACACAATGGACTTAGAGCTTTTTGATTCAAGGACATTAAGAAAATTACCTGAATTTCAACTAAAAAAGTTCTAGTACCATCCATTATTACAGCAATAGCAAGTCCAGCTAAAACATTTGAATCAGAGTGTTGTTGAGTGAGAAACATTTCACTGGCATTTGAAACAACTTGGAGTCCTGATTGTGACATCTCAAGAACTGCAAGCTGATCATATAAATAAAAATTAACACAGATAGAACATCAATTTTCTCAAGTCGTTAGAAGGTAATAAAAGATAGATGACCAAATGCCATTATGAAATTTACATAATAACACACAAAGTAGCTTCTAAATTTAGCTAGATTAAGCGATGAAATGTCAACATGTTACCATAATAAATAGTCTCAGTCCTTCACCCAGAAGTTCATATGCATGCCTCGGTGCTTGAAGAATTTAAACTCAGTACTAGATATATCAAATAAGGTACACACTCTCAAAAGTAAGAATCACAGAAAAATACTAACGATAGAAATAGAACATAAGAAAAAAGCAAGAAATAAATGACATGGTCCAAACGTAAAATGCAAGAAATCAATGCTAGTAGTACACACTGTTCATGATATTCACATTAAGCGTACTGATAACATGGTTCTTCAGAAGTATTAATAGAAACAAAATAATTACAACCAAGGAAGACATCTTAAATGTAATAGGCAATAACATACCTCATCAGTGGAACCAAAGCGATTTTTCACAGCCCGAAGCATTCGATAAGGAGAGTACTTCTCACCCTGAGCATTAATATGAAAAATTAGCACGGGGAAAACTGAAATGAAACCTGCTGATTCAACAAGTAATATGCAGAAAAAAAGTTACACATAAAATTACACATTTAGTTGAAATGTAATATTGTAAAATAAATAGCAATTATTCAGGCAAAAAGAAATAAGAAATATGCGTTTTGTGACCATAACAAATTTTAGAAAGGAATAAACAATTTATTGGCAATGTAACTCTTGTCCCACTATACTTTATTCTCCTTTTTACTCATTATTACAAATAAAATCGTTTCAGTAAAAGAAATCAAATAACAAAATTCCATATTGTGAGGGATCGTGTTGAGATCCTACATTGACTAAAAATATGCCCACTATAGAATTATCCTAAATCCATTATTAGGCCACCTAAATCCAGTATTGGACCAGCTATATTTCTCTACATTCTAGACAATTCCTAGGTGTGAGGTGAAGTTATTATTGGGCAACCCACATTTGTCCCCGCTCCAAATGTAGCCCACCCTTTTAGGATAACTGTTTTGGCAGAATGCAAAACTCGAATACATACCCCGAGGCAAAATGTTCATACTTTTCCATGCCCATTATATAGTGCTTTACAGGCAAGACACTGTAGTAATGTTCTCAAAAAATAGTGAAAGAAGCCCAAAAAGAATTAAATGCAAGCAGATGAAAATTGAAACCATAATGATGGGCACAAATCAGCTATACTAAGTAACTACTGTCCAAAGAAATAATGGTGTAATAAGGTACCAACTTCCATATACAAAACAACATCAACAATATGTTCCAAGACACGAGGTCCTGCTATCTCTCCAGATTTGGTCACATGTCCAATCTGAAACACAACGCAAAAGAGAGAAGTAAAAAATCGAATCACAAATGCTAACAGTTCAATGGCCACAATAAGAGACAGTCCCAAAGATAAATTACAAATGAAATCCATACAAACAACGCCAATTAGTTTAACTGCCATTTCAGCACAATCATGTGACTTTTTACCTTGTGGGATCACAAAAACTGTAAAACATTTCCAATTTTACCATAACAGCATCTGTAAATTGTGGTCTTGGCTGAGTAAGGGGATTAAACTGTTGAAAAGTATCTCCTATTTATGGAAAATATCTTATATGTGAGGGGTGTATTAATCTGATTTGTATTGATTATATTTTATTTTCTACTAATTTCCTGTATTAAGTAATTAATGTACTGTTCTTCTAAGTCATTAATATTGTAGGGTACAATAGTGTTGGAAATTGATCTAAGTAATTAATGTATAAGAAAACTAAATAGGCGGATTCACGTAGTAGCCTATCATTATCCTACGAAGTTGCATTTTCTATTTATTGTCACGAAATTTTTTCCAATGTAAATTATTGCAAGAGATGCTACTTAGTACATCAAACACTCGAACAATTCACCAATTATGATGCAAAACATGGTAGTGCGATAATAGATCGATTTTCCATTGATATATAATTCACAAGATTGATAGTTAGGCTCACCAAAATAACTGATATGTTAGTTGTTTTAGCAAATCGCATCAAAGCTGCAGTACATTCCTTCACCTGTCACACACCAAAAAGTCATGTCTGATGTACCATAGAAGTGGGACACCATGCATCCCAATGACCAAAAAACCAATTAAATAAATTAAACAGAATTAATCAATCATGACTTTGACCTTTTAAAGAAAATCCTTTAATTGACAATGATTAAATACTAAGAAGATGAAGCTGGTATGGACAAAAGTTAATTAAATACCCAAAAACATTTCAAACAACATATGACATATCATTTTAATAGAATAAGAAAGAGCACTACAAATAAACTCTTTTGTACACATCCTCTCCTATTAGTTAGAAATTGTTAGAAATCTCCAAAACTGCGGGTCCCCCTTCTTATTTAATAATACTCTCTCCTGATCTTGAAGTTGTCAATAATTTCTAACCAATAAGAAAGAGGGTGTGGTCCTAGCACTCCTCTAGAATATAAATGGGTGTGCATAGTGCAACATAAGAGAATTCTAAGGATCAGAGTTTGAGAGAAAAACTGATAATCTGAATTTTTTTGGTCAGCACGGAGAATATCCCCCAATAGATAGTCTGACATTAATTCTTTTGGATGTATAGATAATCAAAGTGGATTCTGTCCCAATAAAATCATCTCCATAGACATGGTTAGGAGTCAAATCCTTGACATGTCTAAGAAACCCAGCTATTTACCAACTTACAAATGTGCTGGATTTTGTGGTTGTTAGTTTGAAATTTGATACTAAATTGTGATTCTCTAAAACAGAGATCAGTATTTAGAGGACGCAATGAATGTGAAACAAATATAATTGGCAGTAGCTAACCTGATAAGCTGGAAACAGCTGACAGCTAATAAACTTACAACGTACTGTACACAGAAGAGAAATGAACAACAAAACTTAAATGCACTCCACCTAACATAGTTAAAACATACAAGAAAAATGTAAAGTTAACATGGTATATTCAATACCTGCGTAACCCCTCCAATACTTCCTATAACTGTGTTCAGGTAAACAGTTTGTATTGAATCAACCACTAGAGCACAAGGAGATAGACTATGAGTTTTCCTCAATATGTCCTACCACCAAAGAGCAAAAGTAAAACACATTTATCAGTAGTAGATAACAATAACAGTCAAACCCATAAAAGTTTAGTGCTACAATACACATTGGAATGACTCTTTATATGTAGATTAAATAACTTATATCATATACATATAAATGCTAAAATAATACTAGTCAAAATTTGCAACATATTCACAGTTAACAATCCGAGGTCAGAGGTTTTAAGCAAAACATGCAAGTAAACAAAAGTCATTTTGAACATTCAATCCCCCCAAACTTTGAGGGCAAAAAATAAGTTTATGATCACTTTAGTATCACTGGAGCTACAACCCCTACTAAAAAGATGCACTGGTATTAAAACTTTGCAGCAGACTATGGCTATTCTGTGCAGAAAAAGTGCATTATTGATAACTATGAAGTAAAACAAAGGAAGAGGACTAGTATTGAGGCTTCATTACACACTGTACCACCATAGCCCATTAAGAATAACATTTTACGTGAAACAGATTCCTTGACAGTGTTGGGACATCAAAACTCATGTACGAAGAAAGCACTAGAATAAAACCTAATCAGCAAAATTCACGACAATGTACCTCAATATCGGTACTTGAATATAAATAAATATTTGACTTAATCCCAAGGCGATCGGCTCTAGCACAAATTTGCTTGAGGCTCTGTAACAAAACAGAGAACAAATGCTTGTAAAATTAAAACAAAGTATCAAAGACCCCAAAGAAAATCAAAAGCTGAACTATCCATCTTCAACAGCAGTGAAATCAGGATCAACCATCCAAAATTAATAAAAAAAGGATTAAGGCCAGCAGGTAAATGTCAACAGTATTCAAAAGAAGACATGGCAGATTTTCTGTAGATCAATTTATTATCAATATCCAGTATTTTAAATTTTCGACATCTTTATTCAGCATTTTCTTTTATAAGCCTTGAACAAGAAGTATTTCAAACAAGAGTAAAAATATAAGTACACATTTATTTTATGGAATTCTCCTTAAGCCCTCACGCAATGGTTGTGTTCTGAACCCTCAATATAAGCAATCAAAACAAAAAAAAATTACAACAGTATTCATATTTTAAACGTATTCTGTTATACCGGAGTTATCAGAGACATGTGCAAATGTTCTGACAGTATAGAATAAATATAAACGTTCTGTACATTTGGTATAAAGCAAGATTGGACAAATTATCTGCGGTGTGGAGCTATGTGTGTAAAACTAAAACATGTTTATAAAAACTCCAATTAAATTTAAAATACACATATATTTATAAGCTTATTGATAAATGTAGAAATAGTCCATGTTGGTCCCTATAAATATAGAAGTGCTTGCCTTGAGTTCCTCAAAAAATAATTGCTTTGTTTTAGTCCTCTTTTTTTTTGTAATTGTATCAGGTGCAGACTTTTTCCTTCACAAAAACCATCTACTTATGGTTATTGAAATAGAGATTACAATCGACACATTTCCACAAATGAAGGACCAAAAGAAGACAATCCTTTTCTGGAAGACCATAAAAAGAGCATATTTGCAAGGACTATCATATTTAACCTTAAAACTATTAAGAGGCTCAATAAAAGCAAACCTCTTCACCAGAGACATATACAACTGGAAGTGTTTCACCATCACTGCATTCATTTGCTATCATTGCTGAAATCTTCCAAATCAACATCAGAAATAAACCAGACATTAACGACAGTTGACGAGATTGTTTTAGAAAGTTGATCATGAAACTTTATATCCAATTTACCATCCAAATTTATCTGTACCTGCAACAACAGAGTACTTTTCCCAATACCAGGATCACCACCGACTAAAGTTAAAGAACCTTCAAAACCATTGTTAAAGATAAAGTTAGCCCTGGATAACCAAATTTACTTCTTGCAGGAGCATCAACAAAACTTGAATTGAAAATTATATTATCATCCGACAATCAACTGGAGGCATTCTTTTGAAAATCCAATTGAGATCTTAGAGGAAGAAAGAAAAAAAATAATATTTAGATGAAGATTCATTCATTGAGATCAATAACCAAAGGCAGTAACTTCTTTGAACTAATCTAACCCACAAAACGAACAAGCATATTTAAGGAGAAAAATATCAATGTAGGCAATATTGGTATTAATTAATTCTCACAGTCATAGAAGATGAATTGAAGTTGTGAAGTGACATGTTAATATAATTTTAGCACATAATGCATAATTACATTTTATTATTTAAACACACTCATGTGTACACGCAATCTTAAGAAATGCACCAATATCTTTGAACAGACAAATCCATCATATCACAAGAAAAATTGGACAGAACCTGGTACAAGACCTCCACCAAGCACTGTAGAAACTTCATTTCCAAGGAAACCAGACCTGAAATCGATCACAGTTTACCATTTGAGAAAACGGCAAATCAGAGTACATTGCTAAATCCTCGCAAACCCTCACATTATTTATTTTTCCTTTCTCCAAACAGCCCCCTCCAACAAAAAAAAAAAAAAAAACTTAAACCAGTTGAGAGGAAAGCCTTATCAGCAATTACCACATGATCCAAAACAAGCAGAATCCAAATACACAAACTTTAAACTTAGAAGAAAAGGAAAAAACTTACAAAG